>ENA-UEQE01000317-UEQE01000317.1-human-gut-metagenome-genome-assembly--contig:-NODE-317-length-41642-cov-49.733766_pt1 | contig 41642 bp, 68 predicted proteins | sample MGYA00242934_ERZ507935 | MGnify/ENA primary metagenome ERZ507935 (study PRJEB26167, sample SAMN06115423) | human gut metagenome | host: Homo sapiens | place: China:Anhui | collected 2015-03-30... | reverse complement strand
GTGCCGCCCATGGTGACCGAGATGCTGCCGAGTTTCTTCCCGGCATTGGGGGTAATCGTGACGCTGAGCGCCGCGCCTTCGCTGATTTCCGTCCCCGCAGCATTGCTTGTGCAGTCCGTCAGATGCTGCGTCAGAGTATACTGCGTAACGTAGTCGGAGGCATTCAGCGCGGCGGGCGTTCCGTTTATGGCTGCTGAACGGTATGCGTTCAGCTCGTCGATCGTCAATCCGGCTTTCAATGCCCACTTCACGACATTATCCCGGAGGGAGGACTTTCCGAATGACGCGAAATAATTGGCCAGGCCGGTGTAGTTGGCCGAGGTCCGCTTCTGCGGCGTTCCGGCATCCGAGAGAGAGGAAAAGCCCGAAAGCTCATAGTCCATGTCCACGTGCTTTCTGGAAACACCAAGCAGCGCAAGCAGGATGAACGACAGGGTCCCCGTTCTGTCCCGCCCCAGTGAGCAGTGATAGATCACCCCGTTCCCGTGGATGACCACATCGAACACCGCCCGCAGAAGTGCGGCCATCTCTGCGTAATGGGATTTCGTCAGGTCAACGAGGTCGCTGTAATAGGCCGACAGGGGATACCGCTTGTAATACACCTCGCTCCCAAACGGGGAGCTTTCCAGAGACGCGTTATCCCGCAGATCAAAGTGGTAGCGGATATTTGCATTTTGGGCGATATTGGCATCTGCGGATTCCGCTACACCCGGTGCGGCGCAACGGTACATCCGCCCATACCTGACGGTGCCTCCGTCACATGCCCATCCACCGAGGTCCCGGCAGTTTTTCACGTAGCCGATAAACTTCATCATGCGAACTGTTCCGGTCGGCTTCACGCGCCCGCTGTCGATTACATCCCCTCCGCTGCCTTTCACGATGTAGCGGAGGACGTGCCCGGGGACTGCGTTGTAGATCACGGATTCTCCTCCCAGGATATTGTTGAGCTTTCCCCCGATGCCAGTGGTCTCATCCTGCTGGTAACGCGTTCCCCCCTGCATCGTGAGTGCTTTGCCCAGCGGAGCATCCTTGATTCCGCTGGCCCCCGTGTAGCTGTCCAGCACGCTTACGCTGCCGCCGTTGGCGTCCGTATAAGCGGCCTCCGCCGCAGTCAGATAGGCCGCAACCGTGGTGCTCATTTGCGGGTACTCCTCCACGTCAGGCTGTAGCGGGGCGATCGCCAAAACGGCATCGGCCATTTGGGCGACCTTATAGGTGGCCGTACTGCCGTTTTTTGCCCGGATGGCATTTGCGATGGCCTGGACGCTTGCCTCCTCATAGAGCTTCTTTGCCATCAGTAGGACACCTCCGTCCCATCGGCGATAGCGTCGATTTTCCCCGCCACCCGGATAATCTCATCCTGGATAGCATTCAGCTGGGCGGCAGTAATAACCGTTACGTTATCCTCGTACACCACTTTTTCAAGAGCCATTTTCAACCACCTCCACATAGATTCCCACCAACGCATTCAAGGCATGGGATACCGGATTCCCGGTATCCCTTGTACACTGGTACAATACGCCGTCCTGCGTGTAGTATTTTCCGGCTTCTAATGCCATGTTGCCGTTGTAGGGGATAGCATCGTATTTCGTGCCATCGTGCTGTTCACAGATTTCCGCCCAGAGGGATTCTGTGCCGGTAGAGCCTGGCGCCCAGCTATCCTGTGAGGTGTGCTCTTGCCGAAGCTTCCAGAGCTTTCCGGCCCGGACTGCCTTATAGCCCACTGGGCAACCATTTTCAGCCGTGTAGGCCTTCCCGCTTTCCCATTCGGGATAGAATGCTGCCATACGGAGGGCCGTTGCATCGTCCACGGTTAGGGTGTTCACCTGCTGGCGGATGAGCATAGCCTGGACTTCCTCGGTGGATAGGGGACGGTGCTTTTCTTCCGCCTCGTAGCGGAGGCGAGCCTCCTCCATTTCCGCGATTTCTTCTGGTGTTGCGTCACGGTAAACGCCATTTTCACAAAATCTCATGACTTTACCTTTCCTCTAACTCATAAACCAAAATACGACTGCCAACTCCTAAAATTCCATTCGATTCAAGCACGATCGCTGTTATATTTTCATACTCATTTTCTCCACTTGATGAGAATGGGACTTCCACAGCGTTGCCCATCAGTGTTGTTATACCTGCTGGATTATTTGAGTAGCCAAAGAAGAATCTAGTATTTCTATACCAGACATATGGATAAAAATTACACTTGAAAATTACTTGTGTAAAATAGGTTTCGGTATATACACCACCATCTTCATAAGACACTCGTTTATTATTTATACTAACGATACGCACCTTTTTTTCGGTATTAGAAGCCGATGGCGCCGCAATCGTGAAGATGATACATTTTTTAATGTTCAAATCATTTCCGTCGATGTCTTTTGTCACCTCGATGCTCGATGCTTCTTCTTCGGTGATAGTATCCACGACTTTTTTCCATGTCCCGCCCCCACTCGGCAAATCCTGCGCCACCCACGCGGTCGGCACACCATTATCATCCACGGCAGCCACAACGGCAATTTGGCCGACGGCGGCACCGGTGACGTCCATCCCCGCGCCATCCTTGCCGGGGTCTCCTTTTGCGCCGGGTGTGCCGCGTGCAGGTTTGCCGGTATCAGTGTCGCCCAGATACCAATTGCCGTTGTCGCCGATATGCGGGGTTAGGCCGTCTTTGCCGGGAGAACCAGGAGAGCCGGGAGAGCCCGGCGCACCCTTGAGATCGGCCAGGGCAATCACGTTTTCCCAGGTTTTCCCATCGCCGGAAAACTGGATATAGCCGCCCTCCACCCGCATGGACGCAGAGGCCGCCGGGTGCTCCGTCAGGTAGTCCTCCACGGCTTTGGCGATATCCTCCGGCGACACCGTGGAAAGCTCGTTGAGTTTGGCCATGATTTGCGCATATACGTCCTCCGCTGGGACGGCAGGGGAACCCCCGGGAGTCAGCACGGAGGACAGGGCCAGAAGCCGGGCCGCCCGGGACGTGTGGATATCCCCGGCATACAAGCCCACGGACACCCAGCCCGGCGTGCTGAGCACCGGCAGAGCCGCTGTATTGCCGGTGAATACCACGTCCTGATACCCGCCGTCCGTCAGGTTCACTCGCATGGTCTTGGTGTCGTAAGGCGTCCATTCCCCGTCCAGGTCCCACGCCACCGTGTAGTCGCTGTTGTTGCAGATTACCACGCCCTCGCCCTCGGCGCACTTGTCGCGGACTTTGATTTTAATTTCAGGCATATACTCCCTCCTTTACGCCGTCCTGCGCCATGTGTACACGGCCAGGTACGGCGGCATATTGTTGTGGGCATGCCCCCCGCAATCGGAGGACTGCCCGCCGGAATACGCATTGTACTGATAACTGGCGGCTTGATACAGGCGGATGGCGTTCACGCCCTCCGTTACGCTCTGACCGGTGTATTTCAGAGTGTGCGTGTGGTCCGGCAGCTCCGCCTTGGTCAGCGTGTGGGTTGCCTCGCCGCCTGTAGAGCCAGCCGCATGGGAGTCGCCGGCCGCCAGCAGAAACCGGTCCTTGATCTGCTCCCACGTCCCGCCGAACAGTTCCGCCGGGGAGGTGGAATCTGTGGACTGGTAGACGCTGCCGACGGGGTGGAGGTAGTCCAGGAGGGGCTTGCCTCCGAACAACACCGCCGCGGGACCGGGCAGCTTCAGGTGCTTGATGAGTCCGCCCACAATCAGCGTGGCCGCCTCGGTCAGATACTGGCCGATGGACAGACCGTCCACAGCCGGCGCCGTCCGGAACAGCACCTGCGCCGATGGCAGCACCACAATCAGGCTGGCTGTGCTGCCCAGTGCGTCGGTGACGGCTATGCACACCTCATAGACGGTGTCCACCGCGGCCGGGATGATGCCGAAGGCGCTGGGCGTATACTGCCCGGCGGCGTCCGGCACAGTCTGGGAGCTCCAGGTGTCCGCCCCCTGGGCCCGGTAGCGGATGACATAGGCGGCCGTGTTCTGGTCGGCCAGCGGCGCCACCGCGCCCACAAAGGACACCTTGGCATGATCTCCGGCGGGGTTGTCCGTGCCGTCTGCATCGCAGCGGGCGGCGCTGATGGATCGCACACCGGGCGCGGCGTAGGGCAGCACGGTGATGGTCCCTCGTAGGACGGTGGACAGCCCCCGGGAGTCTGTAACGGTGACGGCATAGGCCACCGCGCCGGACTCCGGCAGCGCGCCAGTAGTGGCTGTGGCCCCGGTGGCCGTCATGCCGGAGATGGCCAGGGTATAGCCCTTGACCGTCGCCCCGTATTTCCCGCTGGCCGTCGTGACGGCCTTCAGACGGCTCTTGGTCTGCATGTAGGCTCCATAGGTATCTGCATACCCGACAGCGTCCGAAAGCGCCACAGAGGCCGCAGGGGCCGCGCTGGCAGGCACGGATGCCGTAAAGCTATAGGACTGGCTGCCCAAGGCCGTGCCGCCGCTGTATGTGGTGATGGTCAGGGTACCCACGCCGGTGGCTGCGTTGGGGATATCGTTGGCCAGATCCATGGGCGGGGTCCAGGTAATAGACGTCGCGCCTGTCTCTGCTGACACCACGCCGGAGTGGGTGCCCCAGGCGTATGTGATCCGGTGCGTGTAGCTGCTGTCCGCCTTGGTAACGGTCAGTGTGGCGGGGCTGCCCAGCGTCATAGACGGGACCGCCAAAGAGGATGCCCGAGGGATGGTAGGCAGCGTGACCTTGCCGGATACAGACAGAGACGCCGGCGTCCATTGAGAGGTAAAGCCGCTGTGCCACTCTGCGGACAGCGTTACCGTTGCCTCACCCTTGGCGTCGTGGTCCACGGTGATGGTCTTGGTGCCCAGATCGTACCAGCCCTTGGCAGTGTAGCTGTAAGGGTGGTACACCTTGGTGCCCTGCAGGACGTAATAGCAGCTATTGGCCGCCTGGTTATAGCTCTCGCCGGTGCCGTCGTATATCTGCAGCGACAGGGCGATGGTGCTGCGGTTGTTGCTGCGGGATTGCTGGATGGTATACCTCAGCCGCAGCTGCCAGCCGTATGTGGATTTGGAGCCGTACAGCTCACCCATTGGCATTCACTCCCTTCGCGCCGACCACGGAGCCGTCCGGGTTCACCCGGACCACCAGGTTGCCCAGATACAGACACCCGGCGGTGGGGTCGTCCGGATCCATGGGCCGGATGTACAGCGACGGCGTATATACACCCCGCTGGTTGATGGACAGCAGAGCCAGGGTCTCCCGGAGGATGTTCAGGCCCTGGTTGTTGATCTGCACCTTTACGGGGTCCCCCTCGCTGCCCAGGAGCATGCCCATGGCCGCGCTGAAGCTCATGTACTGGTTCATGGTGCGGACGGTCTGGCGGATATCGCCGGTGGCGTCCTCCACCTGCTCCGTGATCTCCTCGGATACCTCCATGCGGATCTGATCCGGCAGGATGGCCAGAGTGGCGTCCATGACCTTCTTGTAGCTTTCAAAGTCCCCGATCTCCACATAGCCTTGCAGGGCTTCCAGGAGGATCTGCCGATCCGACTGGGAAATCTGCGTCATGCGTTCGGTGAGGATCTGCTGCACGGTGTTGATCCGCTCCTCAGTCTCCTGCCGTACCTCCTCCATGCCCTGGGATACGCGGTTGCGCTCGTCCTCCACGTCGCCGGTAAAGGTACGCCGCGTCCGGCCCATGGTGACGGTGGTCTGCGCCGGGTCCAAGAGATCAATGTGCATTTGCAGCAGAGGCATGGCCGCCCGGATGCCGTGGGGCGTGGTGGCCAGCATGGTATACCGGCCTACTCGCCAGGCGGCCACAGCGGCGTCTGTAACGTGGAGATCAATGGCCTTGCAGGTAATGGACTCCTCCAGCGCCCAACCAGAGGTAGCCAGCCGGGCCGCTGCGTAGGACTGGAGGTTTCCGGCCACGGTGACGTCCTGCCAGTCCGTAGGTCCGGGACAGATCCAGCCGTACTTTGCCACACCGGCCCGGGACCAGACATACGGGCCCTCTTTGACCAGGTCGTCCGTCAGATCGCCGTCGGCCAGCTCCGTGATGGTCAGGCCGTCATGGCCCACCGGCAGGATGGCGGTGTAGATGCCGGTGCCGGTAAGCTGGCGCTCCAGATCCAGGAGGTTTGCCCCGAAGGTAACGGCCTGGGCATTGGTGAGCGGAAGATCTGCGTAGTAATCCAGGTAGTTGCCGTCCGACTCGTACCGCATCAGGAGGTATCCACCCAGGGCGGAGCCAGTAAGGCGGGTGGTCATGGCCTCCATGGTGGTAAGATACTTGGTGGAACTGCGGGTAATGTAGTTGTTGGCGTCCGTCACCGTACACACGCCGGGCTTGATCTGCTGCTCGGCCGAGGCCTTGGCATTGTGCTGGGCCAAGAGCCAGCGGAACAAGAAATCTACCACGTTGCCGTTGTTGGCAGCCGCCTGATAGTCCGCGTCCTCCGAGAAATCGTCCGGGTAAGCAAACGGGGGAACGGTGGAATCGTTGAGCACCGCCATGACGCCCTCCGCCGTAACGTTGAGGTTGTTGTAAAAGTCGCCCACCTGGGAGGTAATGCGGCCCCGCCACACCACATACCGGCCCTGCAGCAGCTCCAGACCGGGGCGCATATAGGGCAGCTTGTCCCGGTAAGGATGATCCGGCGGCAGAGAGAACGCCATACTCCCGGCCTTGCCGGCGGTAAGGTCCACCGACGCCGCCGAGGCGCACAGCCGGTCCGTCTCGTTGGCGCCGCGCGGATCGTACAGGATGTAATCCCCGTAACGCAGCTGATAGCCAGCAAAGTCCTGCGCAGCCTCCTGGGGGTCCGTGCCACAGACGGCAAGCCCGGCAATAGCCTTGCCGCATACCGCGCCAGTGTAGCTCATAGCGATGCCTCCTGATAGGTGACGGACACTGCGGTCCCCGCTGCGGCTGTGACAGCAAGGGTGTTGCTGCCGGCTGCCAGGCGGATGTCCAGGCTACGATGGCTGCCGGCTGCCACCGAGATGTCCTTGCCGCCGAAGGTCAGCGTTGCAGCCGCCGACACCTCCACGGTGGGCACCACCGGCCGGCACTCATTGGTCAGAGTCAGGGACAGCGTGCCCGATTCGGGCACGGTCCCCGTGACCGTGGTTTTTGCGTTCTTGTATTTCCACGGGTCGCAGCTGACTGTGACCGGGATGGTCTGCATCATTTTGACAAGCACCACCCGCCCAACGGAGCATCGCCCACTGTAATAATGGGCGGTGTCCTCGGGAAAGGTCACTTTCACGCGCTTGCCGTGGACTTTGTTGCAGAAGTCAGAAATTGTGGCAGGCCATTTCTTGCCGCTCACCGTGTCCACGCCGGTGAGCTTCAGTACAATGGTGCGGTTTTTGTAGGTCACTTCGCCAGTCAACACCTCGGAAGCGTCCAGCAGACCGTCCCGGCCCGGAACATCAATCATATTCGTGCGGACTTCCGGCAAAGAAATGGACTTGCTCGCAAGAAGCAGGCCGTATTCTGTGTAAGTGTCTTTTCCGTCAAAAAATACTTTTCCTATCATACAGCCCTTGCCTTCCTTGCATTGATTTTGGCCAGTTCTTCATCCATGCCTGGGGCAAGCAAACCGATAACCTGGCCACTGTCCATGATGACTTTCATATTTGCCAACATAGGCAAATACTGTTCCAGCAGCATTACAATTCTGCCGGAATCGCCACCCCCGCTTGTGCTTGCCGCTCCGTAAGAGCCACTTGTATAGTTTCTGCTGATGTTTGCATCTGCTGTAATGGTTCCAGCGTCAAAATTCATGCTGCCTTCAATGTCATTTTTCACAGCCGCGAATTCATCGCTAAAGCCTTCGCCCAGACCTTCGGCCATGAAACCGCCGATTCCGGCAAAGACCTTGGAAGGGGAGTGGATGCCCAAAATGCGCTTCACGCCGCCGACAAGGCTATTCACCTTTTCGTTGAACCAATCCTTGATATTGTCCCACATTCCGGCGATACCGTCTTTCAGCCCCTGAACGATGTTTCTACCGATGCCGCCCCAGTCGTAGTTTCTGATTGTGTCGGCAATAGCAGCGATAACGCGCGGGACGGCTGCAATCAATTCCGGGATTGCACCGATAATGCCGGTAATCAGCGATACAATGATCTGCGGCGCTGCAAGGATGATCTTGTCAAGGTTGTTCACGATGCCGTTGACGAACGCAATAATCAGCGTAGGGACTGCCGCGACCAGCTCCGGGATGCACTTGATAATTCCGTCAATCAGCGCAAACAGAAGATCAATGCCCATCTGGATAATGTTCGGCAGCTCTACAATGATTGCGGCGAGCAAGTTGCCAATAATCATAGGTACTGCCGCGATAAGCTGCGGAATCGCGTCAATCAGGCCCTGCGCAAGCGTCATAATCAGCAAGATTGCCGTTTCAATGAGTTGCGTCAAAAAGTCCGGGCTTGTCAGCATCTGCACAATCGTCAAGGTCACTTGCACAATGCCGTCAATAAGCGTGGGCAGGTTTTCTATCAGGCCATTCGCAAGGAAGAAAAGAATGTCGATTGCTGCTTGCGTAATTGCAGGTAGGCTATCAATGATACCCTGTCCCAATGCGCCGACAAGCGCAACCGCCGCCTGCAAAAGCGCAGGCAGGTTGTCTGTGATGGTTGTTATGACCATCGGAATAATAGTGGTAGATGCAGATGTAACAAGCTGTGAGATGCCGCCCAAGATGACACTAACGCGCGGAATAATATTTCCAGCCGCCGTCTCCACGCTGCTGACAAAATTGCCAATCAGCGTATCAAGGTCTGCGTTGTCGGCTGCAATGCCGGTTATCAGGTTGCTCCATGCGGACTTTGCCGCGCTGACGCTGCCCTGAATAGTAGACGCAGCCTCTTTTGCCGTTGTCCCGGTAATGCCCATTTCCGTCTGCACCACATGGATGGCGTCTACGATGTCGGAGTAAGATGAAATATCAAACTTCTGCCCAGACAGCTTCTCCGCGTCCGCAAGCAGACGCTCCATTTCCTCTTTGGTGCCGCCATACCCGAGTTTTAGGTTGTCCAGCATGGTGTAGTTCTGCTTTGCAAAACCCTGATAGGCGTTCTGTATCATCTCCATGCCGGTGCCCATCTTATTGGCGTTGTCTGCCATGTCGGTGATGGCCTGGTCCGCCTTTTGAGCTGCTTTTTCTGTATCTCCGCCAAGGCTCTGGAGCAGGGAGGCCGAAAAGCTGGTCACCGTGTCCATATATTCGTTGGCGCTCATGCCAGCGGTCTTGTATGCGTTTGCGGCGTACTCCTGCACCTTGTCCGATGCAGTCTTAAAGAGGGTATCGACGCCACCCACTAATTGCTCATACTCGGCATATTGGTCAATGGACGCCTTTGTCAGCGCCGCCATGCCAGTAGCCGCAGCTGTCAAAGCCGCAGCTCCCACCTTTGCCGCAGTAGCAAGGCCGCTTTTCAACTTGTCGGCAAAGCCGGACGCTTTGCCTGAAGCATTGTCCAGCCCATTTTCGTATCCGCTGGTGTCCAGCGTAATTTTTGCATACAAGTCAAACACGTTTATCGTCCTCACCTCCGACCTTTGCGATTTTTTCTTTCATTCGGTCAACGATTTGTTCCGGCGTCCTGGTTTCCTCCGGATTCGGCTCTATGAGGTCAGCATACCGCGCCTTGATATAGCCGCCCCCCACGTACCGCGCCGTGTTTTCCGCGATTGCTTTGAGCGCGTCTGTCACATAGACCCGGTATGCCTTGTCCACGCTGTCCTGTTTGGCGCGGGCAAGGGCATACCGCAGGAACGCCTTTACGCTACGGGGGCCTTGGTATTCTCCTGCGCAGAGCCAGAGGGTTTTTCTGTGCTCTGCGCTGAGATAAAAAGTTCCGTGAACGCTTCGTCTGTCATCAGGTCAATAAAATCCTTGGTCAGTTTTACCAGACTCAGAGCGCCCGTGTAAGCCTCCGGGCTTGTTCCCTCAATGGAGGACAGGATGGAGATTACATCGCCCTTATGACCGCGCAGAAGGGCGGGAACGGCCTTTTTTGCCTTCTGTAAAAGGAACTTCTTGGCTGTCATGCCATCCGGCAGTTGTTCCCGCTTAAACAGGGCGGCGGCGTTCTCGTCCTCCGCAATGTTGCAGATTGGCTCGATCAGATCTGCGATTACTTCCAGGGTGCGATCACCTTTTACGTCAGATAGTTTCATCAGCCGCCCACCTCCGCAGGAGCCGCGCTGTAAAACTCCATGGGCATCTCGTCCTGAGCGGACATGGACACATGGCCGGTCAGCTCCACGCTCACCTGGCCCTTGCCGTTTTTGGTGGTCTGGAGAGTAAAGCCGCCGGTGGACAGGGCGTTTTTCAGGCAGATAGCCACCATTCCGCCGTCGGCCCGGTCGCCAACCCACCACAGGTCTGCAAAGTCGGTCTGCTTCAGGTCTCGCCGGGGGGTGATTTTGCTCCTGTCGGTAGTGTCAATGTCTGCCGCGCCCAGGGCCAGCCGGATGGACTCCGTGGATGTTCCAAGGGAGGTAAAGGCCATCTTGCAATCCCAACCGTCCAGATGCTTCAGTTCCATCATATTCACAGGGCAGTTGTCCACGTCCTCTCCCATGTCGGAGTAAGTAGGGACGCAAGACACATTGATGCCGCCGGTTGTGGCACACACAATGTCCTCGTCCTTCGGTGCGGTGGGAGTAGCCGGGGTAAAGTTTTTCAGGATGACACCCGCGTCGAGCTGCAATTCCTCAAAGGTGCTCTGCGGGATCGCGGTAAATTTGCCCATATTGGGTCTCCTTTCAGCTGAATGTCAGGTATTCAGCGGTAATGTTGATGTACCGGCGCTTAATGGCCGGGTCTTCCTCATAGGTTAGGCTTTGGCACCAGGGGGAACCGCGCTTGAGCCAGATATAGCCCTCGTCGCAGGGCAGATACACGCCACCGTAGCCGATGCGCTTGGACAACTCCTGGGCCTTCTCGTCTGGGACAGCTTCGCTCTCCGTGCGGAACCACAGATTGACCGTCAGGCCGACCTCCCCGGCATCAAAAGCGCTGTCGATATACTCATAGGTGCCATAAGGCATGACCACATCGTCTGGCACGCTGGACGCTCGGTAGAAGGGCATGAACTCGTTGAACCAGGCGTAGAGGGCTTTGTTTTTGGTCATGTGGTCAACGCCCACCTTTCCGCCGTAAAGTATTTTAGCTGCATCGTGGAGGACTTGGGGGCCTGCTTGTTCTCCGGATTTGAGGTCACGCGGTAGGTTTCGCCGGTGGTCTTGTCTTTGAACACGTCGTTGTACTCGATGGGCACGGCCTTGTCTACCAGGACGGAATACAGGCTGGTCACGCCTTCTTTTTCCGCTCTGCGGGCCTCCATGGAGGTATCCAGTGCCTGGTAGTTGGTGAACTCAGCGCCCTCCACCCACTCTACAAAGTGACCGCCCGCACCGTCCGATACCCGGCGTTTTTCCATGAATAGACAGGTGCGGGAAAAATCATCTAAAAGGCTCATCAGATCCCCCTAATTCTCCGCCAGTCGTTCAGGCGGCTCTTGAATACATCCTGCCAGCCGACGGCCATGCCGCTGGCGTTGGTGGCTTTGCTGTAGGAGTAGCCGCCAAATGATTCTGAGGTAAACGGCCCTGGATCCCCGTTCTTCGTCTGCCATGCGTCGATTTCTTCGGCCAATTCAATCACCGCCTTCGGAACAGCCAGCGCCCACACGGAGCCGGTAAACGTCTCGTCGGTCAGGTCTGCCACCGGGTACTGGTGGAGCCCGTCATTGAATACGGAACCCACCACCCGGAAATACTGGCCGGTTTGCAGAAAGGGCAGCGTGATCTGCCCGCCCTGCACAGTGAACTCCCCGGCGTGGACGCCGTCCGGAACTAAAAACCAGTTGTTCAAATTCTGCAAAACCGTTTCAAGCATCACGCTGTCCTCCTTTTACGCCGATTTGGTTACGGTCACGGTATATACTTTCTCCGCCGTGCCGTTTTTCACGTTCACAGTCAAAGTGTTGGCTCCGGTCGCCCAGGTGGCCGCAGTGCCGTTTTCAACAGGCGTCTCTCCGTTGAGGATGGTCACTGTGGCGCTTGCGTCCTCCGGGGTCGCGGTTACCGTGTTGGTCGCGTTTGTCGTTGTGGCTGTATACTCCGTCGTGTCTGGGTCAAACGCCGGAGTCAGTGTCAGCGCGCCAATCGTCAGCCCCGAGAGGCGCGCGCTTAAGGGGCCGGGGTGACCGTGATTTTGGCGATGCCGTCCAAGTACTCAGCCCACAGCTTCATGCCCATGATGGCGTAACTCTCGCCCACGGCGGTGCTGTAATTACCCTGGGCGTGGAAACCGATCAGGTTTGTCTCGCCCTGCACGGTGTAATTCAGGCCCAGTCTGGCAAACTCGCTGTCGCCGGGGTCTGCATAGTACAGGTCGATGTTCTCCACAGGCGTTGCGATCACAGTGTTGCGAGCAATAGCGTTATTGCCGGAAACGGTGGTGGGCAACAGGAACAGCGTGGAGTACCCCATGAAGTCCTTGACATAGTTCAGGCCGAACTGGGTCTGGACGGAAATATCCGCAGCACCCAGATAGTCGTATGCGTCCAGGATGTTAGCAAATCCCACAACGGAGGTAACGTCTTTTGCCATACCAGCAAACTTGTTTAGCACTTCGCCCTGAGCCTTTGCAAGTGCCGCCTGCCAGGTTGCGGCGGTTCCGGTGAGAGAACCGGTGTTCAGGAAAGTATAGAAATTGCCAAGGACCACATTCTGGAGCTTGGTCAGAAAAGCGTCGTCGCTCTTCTCCACCGCGATCTCTGCACCATACTTGTCAACGTCCTCGATAGGAACAGCCTTTGCATACTTCTTGATGGACAGGTCGTCCTTGGTCGCTTGGGTAATCGTCGCCTTGCTGTAAGGGATCACCTCGCCAGCGCCGACGTCGCCGTCCTCCAGGGCCACATCAGCGGTGTAAGAAATCAGGCTTGTGCCGGGGGCCTTGCGGATGGGGCGCATAATGCCCATAATGTTGCGCAGCGCATCCCAGTTGTCATTGAAACGGGTGACGAAATCCACCTCTCGGGCGGTCACGCTGGTATAGGTATTGGGCAGGGAATCGCGGGGGTTGGTCAGGCTCTCAACTTTCGTAGCAGCCATGTAATTCATCCTTTCTTGTTAAGTAATTTGGTTTTCCATAAGCGCTTTCTGTCGCTCAGATGCGGACAGCATATAGTGGCCGTGATCGTCCTTTTTGTAGATGTCCGCTTTCGTCATCGTGCCGGGGCTTCCGCCCGCCGGAGGGTTTGCGATATTGGCACCCTTCGTGGTGGTAGTGGAGACCAGCTTTGCAAAAGCACCGCTCACAAGCGCATCCAGAGCGGCGGTGTCCTTGATCTTGTCGCCGTCCAGCTCCACGCCGTCGATCTCCGCGCCGCTGCCGCGCAGAGCAATAGTTAGATTGTCGCCGGTGATGTTCTTGCTTTCGTAATAGGCTTTTACCGCCTTTTCTTTGGCGGCCTTGGTCTCCTTTGCGGTGATGTCCGCCTTGAAGTCGTCAAAGGCCTTGTGCTCCTTCTCATACTTCTCCTTGTAACCGCCGTCCCCGGCGGCTTTCAGGTCGTCCAATTCCTTCTGGACTGTGGGCAACTTCTCCGCGTCCGCCTTGTAACGGCTCACATCCGCCTTCAATCCGTCCACGGTGTCGGTATGCGCTTCGATGATGGTGTCCACCTGTTCGTCGGTGAGACCCATCCCCTTCAAAAGTTTGCGTGTAAGTGCCATTTTTCTATCTTCCTTTCCTTCGTCCGCAGTTCGTCGCGGCGATAGATTGTATAAAAACCGCTGTACCTCGCGGGTTTTATCGAAAATATACGGGGCCAGCCACCGAGAAATCCTCGGTAACTGACCCCGCTTGGTCGTTGCACTGAAACGTTTATCAGCGCCAAACGATATTTATTTTAAAGTTTATATGAAATTTGCTTTTCCAGTATTTTAAATCCTGTATCAATTTCTTGCCGCAATTTTGATAATTGATTGTTCATATCAATCTGTGTTTTACAGAATCCGCAAACTGGCTTCCCGCTTATTTCTTGTGTTGCCTGGAATGTATTGCAGAATGAACAGAGAATTAACTTAGGAGTAAACCATTCGCAAGTGTCGGTGCACTGACAATCTGATGTATTCATAGTATTGTATTGCAATGGGCACATTAATCTACTACACTCTCTTTCCAATTTTCCTTATCTCCTCCCGTTTTATTTTTATAACTTTTACGCCGTCTTTGACTGGTATCAGCTCCACCCGGTCGCCCTTGGCCAGCACGGACTCGATATCCTCAACTTTTTTCGGTGTCAACAGTTGTTCCTGCACCGATGCACCCTCTTTCTTTTATCCAGCAGCAATTGGAAAATGGGAGCGTTAGGCGCTTTTCTCCACTTTCTGCGCTCTCTTTCTCTATTTCGAATCGCTTTCATGGCTTTATCAACAAAGCCCGCTAATCCAGCAACGATGTTTTCGCAACCATCCTTGAATTCGGGAAAGGCGTCACGAAGAGCATTCACCGCTTCAATCAGAGCTTCGGACAAAACGCTTCCAAACCGTTCAATTTCTTCCGATAAATTGTGTATCGCTTTTCTTGTATTCTCATCCATTTTTCAGCTCACTTTCCAAAATGTCCCGATACTGCGCGGCATGGTCGGCAACAGCAGGTTTCAAAAACGGCTGCGCCCGCTGTCCGTGGGTCATGTGCCAGTTTCCTTTTGCGTCCTGATACACCCACGGCGTCGGCCGTCCGCCCTCCGCGTATTTGCCGGTACCTAATTCCACATACGCGGCATATTCATTGTTTGTCCCGATGATCGCTGCCGGTTCCTGCTCGTCTACCGTATGGGTAATGCTGTTGCGCAGATTACCGGTGTCCACGGGGCAGAGCTTTTTCGCATAGCCCTCTGCAACCAGCCCGCACTTTTCCAGCGCCCTGGCAGCGGCCTCATGCATGGCAGCGAGGACTTCTTTGGAGTTGTCTGTGAAATCAACTTTCATAGTTTTTCCAGTTCGCTTTCAGCGCAGTCGAATAGTTCATTGTCACCGTCTCGTTCAACAAGACAAAACGTGCCGTTGGTCTCCCGGATATCAACAACAATACCGACATCGCCTGTCTCAATGATTTTTACACGGTCATATTCGTTAATCATGCGAATTCTCCTTGTTTTTTCTGAATCCGGTTACGATCCTCGGTTTGCTATCCGGTGTATCTTGAATCCATCCCGTTAAAAAAGTGCGCTGTTTTGTAACTCCAAGTGTCATGTAGATATTAAACATTATCGCACCGCCATTTAACTCCTGCACATCAACAGCCTTGCTCATATCAAACTGCCGTGCCATATCATAACGCAGCTGCAATGGGTTATCCGCTGTATAGCCAACATCAAAAAATTGATCCGCGTGTTTTGCGCCATCTTTCAGGAAATACCCGGTGTATTTTTTAGGCGTTGTCACACATTCGGCGTTATTCACAAAAACGGTTTGCCGTTTCATGGTTTTCAGTTGGGCCCACTTATCAGGTTCATTATACTTCAAATTCTGGAACTTCTCAACCGTGTTTGGAACTTTGTTTCCCAGAACCGATTTGTATTCCTGCCACTGTTTTGTATCAGTGGAAAGGTTGCGGCCCTTCTTCATGTATGTATTCCAGGCCGCAGCGTCTTCCGCTTGCTTCTGCTCCGCCCACTCGGAATAGGTCATGTCAGAAATAACCTCTGTTTCGCCTGTAACGGGGTTTTTGGCGCGTCTTTGCCCTGTGGAGGTATCTACCCCATCCACATCCGCAACAAGCGTGCAGCGGCAGTTGTAGATCTCCCACGCTGGCCCCTGCGGATCGCCCGGAAAGCGGCAGCCGTTGGAGAATTTCTTATCTTGATCTACCTTTTCGCCGTCCAGCATGGCGTGTGAATGCCGCGTCCGGTTGTCCAGCGTGGCCAGCCATTGTTTTTTGAGCTTGATGCCAATTTTCTCCGCCGCTGCGTAGCTGTCCATGCGTCCGGCGTTCTGTGCGCCGGTGACGGCGGTTCTCGCGGTGCGGATAGCGCTATTGCGGCTCATGGTGGTGATACGTTTTTGCAGGTCGTCCGCCATGTGCTTGATGCTTTTCCCCTGCAAGATGGAGCTGGTGACGCTGGCCGTGATTTGCTTCTTGCCATACGCAAGGGCAATGCCGCGTTTCAATGCTCTATTTTTGGGGTAATACGGCATCAGCCCCGGCTGCTCCACAACCAGGCGCTTCACCGTCTGCTCGTCCCACAGATCAAAGCCTACATCCCCAGCCACGCTCTCGATGGTGTACGCCGCATAGTTGCGGTTCAGTGAGTAGATACCGGGCGTTGCATCGTTGGTGTAGGACACCGCCACGGCGTTCGCATCGGTGACGCGGTGCGCCACCTTGTCGCGCATGGCCTGATAGCGTTCCCCTCGACCGATCTGATTGAGCCGCCATTGCTTATAGTCGGCCTCCGTCCACTCCTTGCCGTTCTGCACCGTGCCGATCAGCGCTTTCATTTCCTCATCGCGCTTTTTAAATTGCTCAAAATATGCGTCGATGGTTCCTTGCAATTCCTTCCCGGCTTCGCGGTAAAGTTTCGTAATGCGCCGCTCCAGCTTCGAAAGCTCCTTGTCGGTCAGCTTGTGGCCTTCGTCCGTTTTCGCCATATCTCGCCACCCTATGCGCCATTGATAAATCCGCAACCCAAGCCATCATACAAGTGCTCATATAGTGTTTTTTCAATCTCGTCCTTGTAAACCTTCACAACCTGCCCATCGACAATCGTATTGACCGTTTCGCGGAGAACGGTGGCTGCCATATCTGATTTTGATGGCATCGCTAGTGATTCGGCCATATTCCTATGCTCGTAATTGGCGCATGCCTCCATCCGCTTGTGAGAGCATTTATCAACGTTGGGGCACGCCATGCACTTTTCAGCAATCTTAGATATTGCTCCCATCATTCCACCTCCATTTGGCTCCGGTCAATCTCTTCTGCCGCCTTCCGCTTTGCCATGTCCTCGTACTGGTCAATGTCACCATTGATGGTTAGCAACTTCTTGGTGATGTACTCATCATCGTAGTATTCCGCGCCCATCAGAACGGTCTGGGTTTCTTCGGGCTTATTGATAATCTGGCTGCGGGTATAGCTGGGCGTATCGTCCGCCCCGGCCAGCGCCAGGATGCCTTGGATAAAATCGGTGACGTCGCTTTCGAAGTCGTCAACTTTCAGGTCCAGCGGCACATAGCTGGCCTTGATGGCCGTGGCCGTCTGATTGCCTGCGCTCACGGCGGCGCTGTCAAACGCCTGAAAATCCTCGTACAGCTTGCGCTTGAGCATGTCAATGGTTGCGTTAGTGCCCTCAAAGGGGGCCTCGATGGTGTGCGGCTCTGCGTTCACTTCGTCATCGGTGTGGGCCACGTGGAGGGTCTTGATACGCTCCAAAAACTTCACGTCGTCCAAGTCATTCATGCCGCCCGCATTGGTCAGCACCCAATAGATGAGGTTGCCCTCGTCCACGTTGTTTACCATGTTGGAGCAGACCAGGTCCAGCGCGTCCACGGTGTTCCGCCGTCCCCGCAGCTCCGACCGGCAGTTTTTGCCGTTTTTCAGAGGGACAATCGGGAATCCAGGATAATTGTCACCGTCCAGAATGGTCTCCGCGCCCAGGCCGTCCGTGCGGACATTGACCTTGTACCGTTGTTTGTCCGTCAGCACGGTCATGTTCTCCCCGCTGCGCTGGATGTACTCGGTGTATCCGTCCAGCTCGTACAGCGTGGCACGAAGCGGCTTATCGTCTGCCACTTGCCAGAACCGCACACCGGCCATCAAGGCACCGTTTTCCTCGTCGTAAAGGGGCGCAAACTCGGTCAGCTCGAACACCTGAACCCGGTCCAGGTTGAAGAACCCGAACGCCACGCCGCATACCAGGGCGCTCTTGCCTGCGTCCTTGACCCGCTGGTCAAAGTCAGCGCCCAGTCTGGCCTTTGTCTCCCTCTTCTGAAAGGTCACGCCGTTGCCCAGCAGATAGTTTGCCTCCTGCCGCACGACAAATCCAAAGAAACTTGACATGAGTTTGTGGTTTGCCGTGTACATGTCCCGGTGGGCGCGTCCCTGAAGGTCATAGATGATCTTCTCATACCGGCTGATGGTGGGATTCTCGCCGTCGTAATATCGCTGTGCGTCTACCGCGAACCGGTAAGCCGCAGAGCCTTTGTGCTCATTGATGACCCGCCGGATAAAATCCATTCGGTCCTGTTCGTTCTCGCCCACGGCGAGCAAGTCCTGATATGTCAGCAAGCTATCACCTCTCCCACAGGGGGATGTATTTCTCCCCGTTATCATCCCGCACTTTCCGGCGCAATACTGTCATTGCAAAGTAACGTGTATCATCCATCGCGTGGTCGTTCTCCTTAATTGGCCTGTCCTCTGTGGATTTTTCGTCCCAGCGGTAGAGGCCGAATTCCCGAATGGCGTCTTTACACGACCTGTGTATCTTCAGCGCACCGCTGCGCAGATACCTCGCCGTGGTGGCGATGCCCGGCAGCACGTCATTGACCGCCTTGCGCACCTTGAACTTCCCGTGCCGCTTGATAACCTCGATGAAGGACGCCGCCGACGGGTCCACGATGACGCTTATCACCGGCAGCTCTCCCACCAGCTTCTCCAACTCCGTATAATATTCCTCGTCAGTCTTGTTTCTGTGTTCTTCCCGCCCGGAGTAGTAATACTCCCGGATGCGGGTGGCCGTCTTGCCGTCCCAGCACCACAAACCAGCAGAAAATGGGTTCAGCGTGCCGTAGTCGCAGGAAATGTAATATTCCCCGCTCTCCGGCACATCGTCCACGATGTTTTCCTCGCCAAAGTCGTATACCAGACCCTCGGCCAGCACCCACAATCCACGGATATATCGGTCGTAGAACACACCGGTAAACATGTTCTGGTAGCGCTCCAGCGTCTTTTCGCTCAGGCCGGGGTTGTCCGTCATCTCAAAGTGCAGATACAGAGCGTTGCGCTCTTTGTGCCGCTTGATCCACTCTGTATAAAACCAATGCTGTGGGCTCCCCGGGTTGCAGGAAAACCACAGCTTTGCGCCGTCTACTGAACAGCGGGTCAATGCCTGTTCCACAAACGAGCGCGGCATCAGCACCACCTCGTCCAGCAGCACCCCCGCCAGCGTGCGGCCTTGGATCAGCGTATAGCTTGCCTCGTCCTTTCCACCGAACACTTCAAAGTAATTCGTCACGGCTCCGCGCCGCACTTCCATTACCTTGTCGCCGCGCCGCCAGCGGATGATATAGCGCTCCTTTGCCAAGCTCATCGCCGTAAACGGCACGATGATGTTCTTGGTGCAGCTATCCACCGTGCGGCCACACACACCGAAGCGCTGACCGCTGAAATTCTCCATCGCCCAGCGGACGAACGCCCACATCATGATGGAAGTCTTGCCGGAACGCACAGCACCGTCGCAGATCAGTGCATCATACTTGGAATAGGGGAAAGCAAGGATTTTCTGCTGCTTGTTGGAGATCATGGTACATAATCCTCAAACTTTTTGCAGCTTTTGAATACAATTTTATTGTTGCACCATCTTTGTAGCCTTTTAATTTCTTTCGGCGCGTTTGGCTTGTCATAAATCATCACGTAAGGGTCATACCCAAGATCGCGAAGAGTGTATATTCGGTAAAGATTTTCCTCCATTGTGCTATTAAAATTTGTAAGGCAATAAACCATTCCGATGTTTGATTTTCTCCTAAACCCTTTAGCAAAGTTCCTGAATTTTTGCTCAAGATCATCTTTAGGATTGTCCCATGCAAAATGTAACGTTCTTAGCCGCATTTTGTTTATATCTGCCAAATCATCGTCATTCAAAAGGCGTATATCCAATCCTTGAGTGAAATCAAGAATAGCTCCAGTTTCTTTATACTGGCACATTAAGTCTCGCTTTTCTTTGCAGGCTGTAATGTTCGGATCAAGTATTCTGATTTCTTTTTGGCCATTCCAAAAATCCGAAACATTTGCAACTTTTACGGCGCATCGTCCTTCTTTTGCGCCAACATGGCAGAACGAGCAACCGCGCGGGCATCCACGGCTGGTCATGCTTACTGCAAAATCATATTGTGGATACAGACTGTAATCAGGAAACATCCGCTCTATTTCCGGCGGTAGTGAGTGATTTTTGCTTTTGTCGAACACTTCCTTACCGTTCTCCAAATTGATGCAATACCCTGTTCCGCCTTTGATAACACGGTCGGCGTTACTCGGTTCTGGAATATCCGGGCTGTATGCGTCGGAAAAAATCTTGCTCATGTAAACGATGTCGTAGTGGATTAGATCACTCCACCACCATTCAACAAAATCACCCTTTGTTTTGTGGTAAGCGGATATACGCATCAATGCAAGATTCGGGAAATTGTGCCCATCTACGTCAATAAGCCCTATCTTCATTTTTCAATCATCGCTCTCAAGCTCCTTTGCCATTTCCTTTAGGCTCTGACTGAGTGCGTCTTCCCTCACCGTGTCGGCAGGGCTTCCGCCAATCATCGCCCACTTGTCGATCAGTGTCCCCATCGCCGTGGTGATCTGGCTGAGATTTGCCGCCGCCAGCTTCTCCGGGTCGTTGAGCATTTCAAGCCCCTTGCCGATGAACGAACACACGAGGTCTTTGTGGTCGTTCATGTACTCCATTACATCGGCGGTGTTCTCTTCTTTTTTTTGCTCGCACTTTTCCACAATGTCGGCATTCGCTCGCACAAGGTTCTTAACCGTCGTTGCGGACACGCCGTTAATTTTTGCCGTGGCGCAATAGTTGTTCGTCTGCACATAGTCCGCCAGTATTTTCTTTTTCTGCCGGTCTGTCAGACGCGCAGCCATTGTCACCACCTCGCACCTTTATTTGCTACCAGCCCCCGCCCCTTGGCCTTACATAGCAGACTTTACCCGCCCCGAAGGGCTACAACGCCGCACTCAAGGCAGCGGCACTCCTCTTTTGGCAGGGACGGTTGGGAATCGAACCCACCCAAACGGTTTTGGAGACCGTTTCGCCAACCTTGGTACATTCGCCCCTATGTGGTGCGGCATTGCAGCCCTGCCCTGCTTTAGCACTTCGCCGGAACGCCGGCGTCGCTTGCTGAGGTCTCCCCTTACGGGGCACCTATACCGCATATGTCCCCTCTGGGTCACATCGTTGAGAGGTGCGAGGGGTCCTGTTGGTGCCGTGTGGGAGGTGCGACCTCCCGCCCCGGATCGCGGGGTGCAACGAGCGCACGGCATATAACAACAGCCCATAGGTTTCCCTACAGGCTGTTTGTGCCGGTATGACCTTTCGGTGCCGTAAGGTGCTCCCGATACCGGCGGCGCACAGAAGGGAGGAAAAGTGATGATTGGGAAATCGCGTGAATGACCATGTCCTATCATCCACTGTACCTATTGTAGCACATCATTAAGTGGAATTTGTGCCAACTTTTTCAGCAAATCCGCAATATATGGCGATGTCGTGCAAAAACTGTTCTTTCCTCCTGCTGAATGTTCTCTCGCTGATCCCCGGTACAATGATCTTGTTGCGGGAATACTTGTGCTTGCCCTGACAGTTGCGCATGATCCCCTGTGTAAGCTGCTTGCGGACGCTCTCGCTCTCCAAATCAAGCCCGCAGCGGTCTATGGCATATTCCACCGCCCGCATTTTCTTGGTTTCCGGCCAGTTCTCTATGGCGGCCAGCTGCTCCGCCTTGCTCTCGGCGGGTCTGCCGATGCCTTGTCCTCTTGGCATGCCCTCTGCGTCGCTATGCGTCCCGCCCAGTATCTCCGCCCGGGCCTCTCGATACGCCCGCACCCGGCGCGGATATCCACGCACATAAGCAATGCACTCCAACCGCACATCATAAGGCAGTGTCGCCTTTTTGCTCATTTCCCCTCCTTTACTCCGCGCTGTTTACCATCTTATATTCGCCCCGCAGAGCCTTTTCAATGTCGGTCATCTTGATGTATCCGTTGTTTTTGGCCTCCACCAGCTCCACAAGGCACTGCTGTAAGTATTCCAGGCTGCGGGTGTCGTGCTCGTCCGCCGTCTCCTCCCGCACATGGAATCCGCACTTGTCCAGCAGCACGCAGGAAACATTGTCCATGCATTGTTTGGTGCCATCCAGGCGGCCCAGCTCGTAGGCCTTGGCCGGATTATTTGGCACCGGTCTGCCGTTTGCCCTTTTGAGCATCGCTATTACCCCTTTCCTCGTATATGCATACGCCCGGTGTATCTGGCACTGGGCAATAATCCGCACACGCTGGGCAATCTGCGTTGACGCAAACCTCGTCTTGCATCCACTTGCATTCATCATTCATCGCCGTCACCGTCCTCCAGATATTCGCACCACGGAAAACACACCACATCTGATAATAATGCGGGACATTCCATCTCGTTAGGGCAAGTGCAAATTAACATTCCGCACCATCCTTTCGTTCGCCGTAGGAGCAGAAATCGTCAGGCTGCACCCGATGCCACCCGCGCCCCCAAATCGCGCAGAAAAAACCGCGCCCTTCGTGGTCAGTCGCTTCTTTACAGTGTTTACAACCCCTACACCGCACCGCGGGCACTGCATCCACCGTGGGGCAAGCGTCAACTACTCCGCTTACTTCATCCAACGGGCAAAGTACAGCAAACTCATTGTCATATAGCATATCAACCAGTTTATCAGCGTCAATCGTCCTCATGGTCAGCACCTCCGTCCATCATTGCTCCGCAGTGGGGGCAAAAATCCGACTTAGCCGTATTGCCGACATCACAAGCAGAGCAGTACTGGATGTCCCCAGCAACCTCGCTATGAAACGGAATCCACCTTGCGTGTACCACTGGTTTCCAGTCCTTGAGGTTCTCCGCTTGCTGTGCCACCCATTCCTGAGATACCTTTGCGTTATGCTCTGCTACGCGGAGCAGTTCGATAATCTCCTTTTTGGGCATCCTAAGTAGGGTGCTATCTGCTAATGGTTTATACATTTTCGTTACCTCCATCCATCTTTGCCCCGCAGTCCTCGCAGTATTTTTTGATAGGCTTGTCCCAACTGCCTTCAGTGGTAAGGACAAAGCCGCACACAGGGCAGCACCACTCATCCCCGCCAAGATGCGCCCAGCGGGTGCGCACTACCGGGGCCACATCAGCGGCGGGCACTTTTTGCAATTTATCGAACAACCGGCTTACCCGCATCACGGACGCCATGCACGCCTCGCTTACCCACTCATTCGCAGCTTTCACCGCCGCTTCCCGCTCAATGTATTCCGCCATTGTCAGCCCTCCTGTTCCATTTTTCGACAGCAAATTCATATTTGCTATATACGCCACTTTCAAAATCACACTCTGGACAGTATATATAGCACTCTTCTAGGCTGTTGCCATCTACTGTTTCAAGTATTACTTCACCGCCGCAAAACGGGCACGGTTTTAGGTCAAACACCTTTCATCGCCTCCAATGCTTTCTCCGCCTCCTCGCGGCTAAGGAAATAGTCTTTCCCGTATTTTGCAGGGTCGAAATACGTCAAGCTGAAAACTCGCTCTTCAATTTCATGCCGCCCGTTTAATCTCCATGAAATCATGTAGACCGTGTCTCCCACCTTGCACGGCAGCACCACCAGCCGACCGTCCTTGTCGGCCTCGGCCAGCTCGCGCAAGCGGGTATAGTTGCAAAGGCTTTCTAAATCAGCAAGACGCATCAGCTTCAGTGCGATCTCGTCTGCCTTATCTTTCGGCAGAACTTCCTCCGGTTTCAACCCCGTCGCCTTGTAGGCGCGCAGGTCCTCTCGATTCCTCCGGTAGTCCTCAATGAGCTGCTGCACCACGAACCGCTGCGCCATCGGCCACGCCGCAATTTGCTCTTGCAGCTTTTTCAATGCTTCGTCCGAAACCATCACTCCACCTCCTGCATCCAGAACTTGCGGCAGCAGTCACCGCAAGCAATAGTTTTTGCACAACTATTGCCGTTTCTATAAGCAACAGAGACTTTTTTCGGGCATAGTCCAAGCACACCATCAGGATACAACTCCGCCTCCGGCCACTGCTCCAAAAACACGCTCTGCCGCGTCTTGACTGGATTCATCTTTGCCCATTCCTCAACTTCAGCAACAACGTCTTCTGGGGAATCTGTCGCTCTGCCAGTGCAGGGATAAATGAAACGATTCTTCAGCACTCCCTTTTCATCCATGCGTCTCAACTGCTTAATAAACTCAACAGCGTCCATTTTTTACCTCCTAAAATTTGAAGCTCTCTCTGAGCTTCTTCCCGTTGAGATCCGCCTCCGCCGTAAAGTAGCGGTGGCGCCTTGTTGATGTAGACGACGCGCCCGTGCGCAGTCGTCTCTTTCGTGGTAACGCTCAGGATGCCGGCGCTGCCCTGAAATGCGGCAGGCTTCCAGCTAAATGGTTCGCCAATGTACATGGTCACTCCTCCCTAATGTCTCCGCCCCATTGCTCTGCCATAGCTTTGGCGATGCCGGGGAAGGTCTTTGCGCGGGTCTTTGCATCCCTATGTGCCGACAACGTATATCCAGACTTGATCCGTCCGGTACACCCGTCACGCCCCGATGTGCTCCCGACCCACAGCCCCTTTGGCTCAACCATGTTGGTCTCGACCAAATCAGGCAAGCCGCGCAACCAGAGGCATGTCCGCTTTTTCCACGGATCGCCGAACATGTAGGGCTCTATGATTTGGCTATACTTTGGCAGCTTGAACCATCGTAGCGGGGCTGGGTTTTCTACTGCGATTCTTTCGATCCCGCAAGACAACATACTCAAGAAAAATTGTCTCGCTTCCCAACCCTTTTGCTCTCTGCCATAGTCTTTGATGGTATGATCTGAGTTGAACAGCCGGACGGCGCTGCTTGCTGTCAGATAAGTGCACGGCGGGTGCGCGATCAGCAGATCCCACATGCCGACGTCATGCGTCTCCCCGTCCATGGTAGTCACTTGCCCTCCATCGATAGCTTTGAGCGCATCGCCCAGAATATGCCACTCAGGGTGTCCGCCGGACGGCTCCTGAATGTCACAGGAATATGCCTCATGCCCCAATGCCCGGAATGCCTTGCAGGCTTCTTGCGATTCCTCGCAGGCAACTAAAACCTTCATCTCAATACCTCACTCCGATATAATCCAGAACCCGACCGTATCCGAGCCCCTTTTCATTGGGCTTCCATAGCCCGTCCGTGTCCCATTCGCCGCCGCCGATGCAGAACTCATAATGCTTCGGGTGCGTGTGCTTCATGCGCTCGAATCGGTTCTCGCCTTTTTCGAGGTGTGCCCCGAACGCGCAGAACATGCATCCCGTGCGTTGGCAGCCCGTGCAATGCAGCTTGCAGTCGATCAGCGTTTCGGTGTAGTCGTTCTCGCCGTCGCTGGCCACGATGTCGCCGTATACGCTGGCGATAGGTAGCTCTCGGTCTACGATGAATCGCAACACGTCCTGCTCCGTCCAAAAGCTCATGGGCTTTCCCATAGGGCTCTTGCCGTCAAAGGCGTTGCAACCTGTCGCAATCCATTTCTGGAATCTTTGTCTGCCTTCATCTGCCATTGTCGCGACCATTGGTTTTTCTTTTGTTTCCCCCTCGTATCTATGCGCAGATGCCTTTTTCATTACATGGCAGCACCTATCGGAAATTGGAAACGGCGCGTATAGCAGAAATGCCCAATTTTCACAATTGTACACAGAGGGCTTGCCCTCCTTATCGAGAAGTTCTCCGTGCAATTTTTTAGCTCGAACACAATTTGGGTTTTTCCGCGCCTCGTATACACTACCCGCCACCTCTTTGCTCACGATGCTATACCCGTACTTCGTCACCACCTGCCGAATGTTCATCTTCGGGCGCAGACGGTAAAGGTTTACGGTCACGCGGGGAAACTCCCGCCGCAGCCACTCCGTGTACTCATTGACGAACTTCTGAATTTCAGGATATTCCAGCCCCGTGTTCACAAACACCAGATTCAGCTCCCACGGCGGCGTCTTGAAGCTCGACAGATACCGCGCCGCCAAGTACGCCAGCACTGTGCTGTCCTTGCCCCCGGAAAAGCTGACGTAGCAACTCCCGCCCCATGCGGTGTACCATTCGTCCAGTTTTTCGTAGGTGGTTATCTCCTTATCCGTTAAGTCCAGCGCCATGAGCTTTTTCGCCGCCTCTCGCGTCAAAGGCGTGTTTGTCGGCACCATCACTCGCCGTCCTGAAACCGTTGTCATCCTCACACCTCCCGGATGGAAAACCCATACCGATTGCGAAACAGCTTTGCTTTCATGGCATACTCCCGCGTCCGCATCCCCTTCACGTCCTCCACCACCGGCAGCCAGTACCGCTGGCCGTAGCTGTCAGGAGCCGCTCTGCGCTCGTACACGAAGTCCGCAACGTAGTCGATACTTTTCACGCGGTCGCCCTCAAATGTCGTGTACGCCTCTTGCAAGCAGTACCGCACCTGCAATTTTAGCCCCCGTATCTCCCCGGCATTTTGCAGCAGCAACAAAGCGTCATAGCGCTCCGCCTCCTTCTTGCTGTCGAAAGTCAGCTTGCCGCGCCGCGTCTTCTGCGCCTTGTACTTTCCGGGCTTGCGCATCTTCTCCATGACCTGCTTCTGCGCCGCAGGCCCCAGCCGCATCAGATCATCACTGTTCATCCAACAACCCTCTTTTCTCCAGTCCGCGCTTGCTCATGGTGTAACGCTTGATCGTCGTCAGTTTCTGGTCTTTCCCGCAGCGCTGGCACACGCCCCGCGCCCAGCCGTGGAACGCTGGCTCGATGATGTATTCCGCCGCCATCTCCTGCAAGCAGGCCACGCACAGCCTGCCGGACGCGATCTTCCATGCGCCGTCGTTCATCGCAACCTCCAGTTCTTTCCGCTGCCCGTCACGCTCATGGTAAAGCCCTTCGCGCGCTCCGCAATGCGGGATCCTATCGCCTCGTCCCAGTCCAATATCTGTCCTATCGTCCGCTCAGAACTGATGATCGTAGCACACTCAGGCTTTATGTACCGTGCGTTGAGTATTTCAAACGCAATGTTCCGGTCAGCCTCCGTCACGTTGCCCTTGAGGAAGTCGTCGATGTAAAGCACGCGGATAGTTTTCAGCTTTCCCACGGCATCGGCGTACAGCTCCGCATCGTTTACTTTTGCCTTGATGGATGGAATGTCCGACCGCCACTGCATATACCGTACTGGCAATCCTGCCTCCATCAGCTTCCCGCAGATCGCCGTGCACAGATGCGTCTTTCCACTGCCGGGGGTCCCACCGGCATAAAACCACTTACCGCGCCAATCCGTGATATACGCCTCGGCCATCTGCTTTGCCTGCTTCTGCCACGGCTCCGCCGTCTGGTACGTCTCCAGCGTACAGCTTTCCAGCAGACCGGACAGTCCGCTACGCGCAATGCGCCGCTGGTTGTCCTTGCGTATCTGGCAAGGGCAGATACGGGTCATAAGCTCCCCGGTTGCGCTGCGTGTGGCCGTATAGCCCCTGTCCTCGCAGTCCGGGCACTCAAAGTACGACTTCTCCTGGGATATTCCATTTTTTCGCAGGTTCTCCAGCACCGCCGCTATGTCCATCGCCGTGTTCCTCCTTCCATCTCGTCTCCCAATTCCGCACGGCGGCTTTCCAGTCCTTCATGCGGTTCTTGCCTACCATCCACCCCTTCTGCTCGTAGAAGGCGACAAAACGATCTGCGTTGACGTGATAGCCCTGCGCCTGAACATAGGCGGATACATCATCAGCGGATGGTGGCGTGAAGCGCTTCGCGCGCGTATCACTCACACCGTTAGGTGGGAGTGTATTATCTTTGGTTTTGTCTTTGGTTTTGTCTTTGGTTTTGTCTTTGGTTTTGTCTTTGGTTTGGTACGTTTCGTATACGGTCGTATTCGATTGTATACCATCGTATACGGTCGTACCCTCGCGACGTGCATATCGCTTTTCGATGTTGCGCTGGTTCTTCGCGCATCTCTCGTCATACGCCGCTTTCGCCCTATTTATATCGTCCGCAATAAAATCAAATGCGATTGACTCCCGTCCCGTAAGTTCCTCCGTCTCTCCGGTCTCGCCATATTTCAGCAAAGCCCGTACAAGCCGACCTACCTCTTGATCTGAAAGTTTCTCTAATTTCTTGCGATAACTGTAATAAAAGGGGATGTACTCAAGAGCCACTATGCACCGCCTCTCACTCCTTCGGCGATACGCCTACTCCCCATTCTTTTCTCCCTGCCTCTCGTACTCGTCCGTCAGGTGCCGTGCGATGGTGCAATGCTCCCACGCCCCGGCACAGAATTGATTCATGAAGCGGGATGCCGCGCCGCCCGTCTCAAAGCTGACGCGGCTACCGCCCTCGCAGCAGACCCGCCGTTTCTCGCTGCTGGTAAAGTATGGGCAGGTGTACCGCTTGTACCAGTAATCCATGCCGCCTTACCTCCTATCAGAATGGCATATCGCCGTCCGCGTCGAAGTCCTCGTCCACCTCCACGAACTGTCCGCCCGCGTATCTATTGGCGCCGCTGTCCACGTCCTTCTTGGCATCGCCAAAGTAGATGTTGTCCGCCAGCACCTCGGCGTTCCGGCGCTTGTTTCCGTCCTTGTCCGTCCAGTCACGGATCTGAAGCCGGCCCTCCACCACGGCCATACGGCCCTTGGTGAAGTATTTGGCCACGAACTCGGCCGTGCTGCGCCAAGCCACCACATCGATGAAATCCGTTTCCTTCTCGCCGCTCTGGGACTTAAAGTCCCGGTCCACGGCCATGGTGAAGCTGGTGACGGCGGTGCCGCTCTGGGTGCGGCGCAGTTCAGGATCCCTGGTCAACCGGCCCATGATTATGACGTTGTTCAGCATTCTGCTACCTCCAGTCGCTCCATGAACTTCTCCAGATCTTTGGCCTTAAAGTAGATACGAGGGTTCCATCGGGCCACATGATAGCCCTGGATAACGCAGTCGTTCCGCAGGGCGTCCAGCGTGTCAACGCTTACGCTCAACAGCCTGGCCGTCTCGCTTCTTGTGTACAGCAGTTTCTTTTCCATCTCTACCTACTATAAATATGACTTTCCAAACTCGCGCCGGAAATCGGATTCTGACCAGCCCTCGTTCTTCATGATCGTGAGCTGTCCGTACCGACGCAATCGGCGCATCTGGTCGCCGTTCCGGTGTACGGCGGACTTCCCGTTCCTGTGGCAGCGATTGCCGCACAGATACACCACAAGGCCGTACTTCTCGCTTTTCTTCCGATTCGCGCCGCCAAAAATGTGGTGACGCTCCAGCGGGTCACCGGAGTCATTCCGGCCGCACAAAAAGCATCTTTTGTCGTTCATACGCTAACCTCTCCACACCGGCTAACGAGGGCATCCAGTTCTCGCGGCGGCAGGGTCTCAACGCCCTGCGCCTTGCATTCCTGGATGATGATCTCGATCAGTCGGCTCATCTGGGCGGTATCGTAGTCGCTGGACCCTATATATGTCCGAATATTGTGATATCCGGGGATAGAGCGGCATGGCCCCAGGTCCTCCGTAAAGCGCCCGATGTGCCCGGCACACCAAATACGGTTCCAGTACTCAATCCGGTCCTCTTTCACCGGGATCACGTCGTAGTTGTCGCCCACGTCCCGGATGCAGTCCCGGTAAACGTTGTCCGGCGTGACTGGTGCTTCCTTAGTGCTCAGCACCGCCGCCAGCTTTCCAATCAGCGTCCAAGCGTATGCATTGGCGTCCAGACTCCGCTTTTTACGGTATTCCTTGATCTCCACGGCGTACTTCCGCGGTTTCATTTCTCCGACGAACTTGGCGGCGTCCCGGCGGGGGATGGAGAGGCAGAGATAGGTGTCCTCTCCATCCACGATCACCTTGGCCCGCTCAAAAACGGCCTTCATGGCTTAAAAGCCCTCCGGCTCTTCCGTCGGCTGCGGAGCCTCCGGCGCTGAGGATGCGAAATCTTCCGCTCTGGGTTCGATTGCCTGCTGCGGAGCATCCATGTCCACCGGAGCGGACGCCAGATCGCTCACGTCAATATTCATCTCCGTGGGGTCATACATGCCCTCCAAGTCCTCGGGGAAGGCCTCACGCAAGGCCTGGACCAACGCCACCTTGCGGATCATGGTGGCCGGTTTCTTGGTCCACTGTTCGTTGACCTCTCCGGTTTTCTTCAGACCGACGTATTCTTCAAATGCCACAGAAATCTCGATGGGCTCCTGGTATCCGCGGACGAAAACCTTGGCCCAGCCGCCCACCAGCTCCTCGCCTTTCAAGACGATGGCGCCGATCCGGTTCTCCATGACTCCGGTTTCTGTGTTCAGAACCACCACTCCCGCCTGCTGCCCGCAAAATGCGGTGTTCCGCATGGCCCGCTTCGTGATGGCATCCTTGCCCACCACAATGGTGGCCGGGCTGTTCCCGTACTTAATCAGGTAAGCCTCCCGCAGGAACGGGTTCAAATGCTGGAACCGGCAGAGGTTCAGGAACATCACGATCTCCTGGTCCGTCACGGCGCCGTTTCCGTTCACCAGATACTTCCGGATGATATTCGGGGAGAGCCTGACGACCTCCTCACCGCACTTAAAATCCACAACCTTGTCGTTGGCTGTCTTTTTCGTCGCTGCAATGCTGTTATTCAATGCCATGGTATTCTCCTCCTCAAATCTTCGTGTATTGGATGCCGTTGCTGGAAAGGAACTGCTTCAGCGCCGTTGCCTGTGGTTGTGTCAGATGGAATTCCAGCCGCAGCAGGTACAGCTTTTCCTGAACCCGGGGCTGCTCCACAATTTTTTCGTTATCCACTGCCATGGATGCCTCCCGCTTTTTGGCGGCCTCTGCGGCATCCTGAAGGGCCTTCTTGTGGCGCAACGCTGCGCCGATGTCCAGCGTCTCCATGTACTTTGCCCGGACGGCGGTGGAAAACTCCGGTTCGATGGTGTCCAGCACGGTCAGATCGTCGTCGATCTTATCCGCCAGTTTTCCGATGGCCTCGCCCACGGCCTCAATCTTGAATGTGGTATTCAGCCATCGCTGGTCAAAAATACGATCCAAAGGCATGATGGCTTTGATCTCGTCCGGCACAATCTCGTCGTAAACAGTTTCAATGGCCTTCCGCTTCTCCTCCCGGCGCTGTTCCTCGAAAACCTTTAGCTGCCCGTCGATGGCGGCCACCGGGGCGTCGATCATGGCCACCAGCTCCTTGACCTTGGCCTCAAAATCGGTGTAGGGCGCCATGCACTCCTTCTTGATCTCCTTGCGCTTGGACTCCACGGCCTCCCGCAGTTTGTTCAGTTTGGCCTTTTCGGCCTTGCCCTCCTTGATGGTGTCCTCCGTGACCACCAGGTTGTTGTAATAGTCCAGCTTCTCAGCCAGCTCCGCCTTCAGCTCCTCAAAGTTGAAGCCGATTTCCTTCGGCAGTGCGGTGGTCAAATCCGTGCTCATGATAAATTCCATGGTCTTTTCTCCTTTTCTCGTTAAATCTCCGGGAGCTTCAGGTTTGGGCGCTTTTTTGCTTCCACAGAACGCCAAAATCTGATTCCCTCCGCCTTGGTGCTTTGGATATCGTCCAAAACCTCTTCCCGCTCGATCAGATACTCCCTGGTGTCCTTCCGGTGATTCCCCTCCCGGTCGGTCCACTTGATCTGCGCCAGCAGCCATACAAATTCCCATCCGGCGGCGATCATCTGCCAGATGACTTGGCAGTAATACTGGTCCGGGATGCGGCCATTCCAATGGTCCCACTGCCCGGGGTTCTTGATCTCCGTTGTCTTGATCTCCATCCCGCCATGGCGGCCCGTCTCCCGCTCCGTCAGCTCTCCGTCCGGGGTGCAGAAGATGAACGGGTACTCACTGTTGCGGATGATCTTGTATGGGCTGTCGTATGTAACCTCCATTTCAGGATGGTCCAAGGAGAACAGCGCCCGCAGGTGCGGCTCCGCGTCATGCCCATACTGGACGAATGGCTTCCCGGAAATATCCTCCGGCTCCCGGAGCCCGGTTTTTTCCAGCCAAAGCTCTTCATTGCTTTTCCAGTTGCTCATCCCCATCATGGCCCCGGCGTCGGATGCGCCGATGCCGTACTTCCGCTCTTCTTTCCATGCTTCAAGGGTCTCCGGAAGGACAATGATGCTCATTCCTCGTCCTCCTCCATATACCGGTCGCCCCGCCGCTTTCAGCACGTCCCGCATCGTCTTCCCTCCCTATTAATTTTACTTCCCCGGCCTGTCCAGTTTGTCCAGCAGCCACATAAACAGATAACTCACCGTAGCGGCCCCGATATACGTCAGCGCCCATGCAAACGCGCTCATTTCGCACCTCCGCTATCCTTGCCGTTCGGCACAAGGCCGACAAACTCAAGTCCTCTGTTCCTGGCGTAAATCTCGCCCATGATCGTCCCCAGCTTTACGGGGTCAGGGGGCGTGACCCAAATGATTTTGTACTCTGGCTTTTTACTCATTGCCTTTTCCTTTCCCCTGTGCTAAAATAGCCACAGGACACATATCTAAGCCTAAGATTTGTTCCGCCGTCCCGCTCAATGCTGCAACATTGGGCGGGGCATTTTTTTACTGCCCATCGCTGGATTCCAGCAGCTCGTCCACGGGCACGCCGAAGTGATTCGCCAGTTTCTTGATTTGACGCGGGTGCGGGCGGCGCGCGCCGTCCTTCCAGTTTTTGATTGATGTCTGAGATACATCAATTTCTTTGGCAAGACGGTAATTCGTCTCGCCACGCTCGGCTTGCAGTCGAGCCAGATTTTCCGGTAAGCTCACCTTTTCACCTCCAAATTTAGAGTATTCTATTGACAAATTGGAGCAATGGTGATACTCTAAGTTTGCGACAACTATATGTTTCTCACCAGCCCGATTTGCCGGGGTGGTCAGGTTTCTTATTGCCTATCCACGAAAAAGATTATACTTTAAGTTGAAGCATAAGTCAATATATGTTGAAATATTATTGTGACGAAGTTGAAGGGATATTTTTATGAGCTTTGCACAAAACTTGAAGTATATAAAAGAAAAAGAGAATCTAACCAACTACCGACTTGCAAAACTTTTCGGTTGCAGTCAGTCGTCTCTTATTAACTGGCTTGATAACGGTGTTGTTCCGCACCCAAAGACCCGCCAGAAGATCGCCGACCATTTCGGCATCACCCTTGCCGAGCTGGACGGAGACGAGCTTCCCGTTCTGCCGGAAAAAGGCGCAAAAAAAAGCGCCCTCGATCCGAAGACCGAGGGCGTAAGTCCTACCGTTCAAGAGCTGTTTGATTTTATCGATACGGCGACCGACGCCGAGCTGAACGAGTTGTTGCGCTATGCGCAATTTTTGATGAGCAAGCGATGAACGATTGGATAAAAGATGGCTTGCCGACCGAGCGTATACGTGAGGAGGATTCGGTCGTTGGGCAGATGAAGCGCTTAGAAGAAGAGCGCATCAATGATTTTCGCAATTATGTTGCCTACCAACAGGCCGAGAATGACCGGAAGGAGAGACAAGCGGTCATTGATCGCCAGAAGCAGAGAAAGCACGACTTTGTCGTTGCTGGATTCTCCAGCGTCACAAGCGTTTTGCTTACCTTGTTTGTTGAGCATTTTCATAAAGTTCTCTCCTTTGTTCTTTCGATTTTCTCCTGATCTCGCGCGCAGCAAGTAACAATGCGTTTTGCTGCGCATCGCTCATAGTGAGAATTTTTTCTTTCAGTTTTTCTCTAATCATTGTATCACATTTCGCGTCATTACACAACATCTTTCGTCCCTCCGTTTAGCTCAAAGGCTATTTTTTGCTCCTCCTCCGCGAGGATGCGCTCAATCAGCGCGAGCATTTCGTCTTTCTGCTTCGGCGTTAGGAGCAGATAAAGCGCCACCGCCGCTTGCACCTGTGCGTCCATGCTTCGACCTCCTTTTCGGTATTCATACCTATTTCCACAACAGGCGTTTGCTGCACGGCGCTGTGCAACAATTAAAAAATATTGTGGAGCGACGCGCAGTCGCAGGACCGCTTTTTATTTTACTATATGTCGATTATTGCACTTTGTGCAGTCGAAAATATAAAGCCGAAAGGTGGTGCGCCAAATGGCGAAGAGCAAAATCCCCGGCCTGTCCTTTAGTTGGAAGCGTGCGCTCGGAATCACGAAGATGAAAAGGAAAATTTCAAAAGAAACTGGGATTCCCACGACCAAAGCGGGGCGGCAAAGAAAACTTGGCAAACTCCTTGGTATGAAGTAAGAGAAAAGCCCTCTGCCGTCTCCGCAACAACGGCAGAGGGCTTTGTGCAGACAGCGCGGAGCGGTCGCTGTTGCATGATTTGACCATACTCCGCGTTGCTTGACTACTTCAAGGCCAAAACCTTGCAACAAGACAGCGTTCAACGAGGTTCGGCAAGCCCTCATCTTGCGACTTCGCGGCGTGAAAATCGAAGAAATTAAGGTGGTATAAATGAACATCCAAGAGGTGTGCAAAATCCGCAAAGAAGAATTGAAACTGACCTATCAGGAAATTTCAGACACTTCCGGCGTGCCACTGTCCACCGTGCAGAACTTCTTTTCAAAGTTTTCCAAAGCCCCGTCCATCTACACCGTCGCGCCTATCTGCAAGGCGCTTGGGATCTCACTTGACGAGGTGTTCGGAATTTCCGAACGGCTGACAAGGAACGAAGAGACCTTGCAGGCGCGAAATGACGAGCTGGAGCGCCATGTTGACGCAAAGGAAGACATGATCGAGATTATGCGGCGTGGTGTCCATATCCGCAACGCCGTGATTTTTATTTTATTTGTGGTGGTGGTGTTACTGACCGCGTGGTGCGTGTATGTCGATTTGCATTGCGCAGATTACGGATTTTGGAGGGGGCGGTGATGAGAGCAGCACTGTATATCCGCGTGTCGAGCGACGAACAGGCGCGGCATGGCCTGTCATTGCAAGAGCAAAGAGATGCGCTGACAAGATATGCCCAAGAACACAAAATGACCGTGGCGGGTATCTATGAGGACGCGGGAATATCCGCGCGAAAGCCGTATAAAAAACGTCCGGCGCTCCTGCGGCTGCTGGGCGATTGCAAAGCGGGGAAGGTAGACACGATTCTATTTATTAAGCTTGACCGCTGGTTCCGCAATGTCGCGGGGTATTATGACGTGCAAACGCAGCTCGACCGATACGGCGTAACATGGCAAGCGACGGAAGAGGACTACGAGACGCGCACCGCGTCCGGGCGATTAAAGGTCAATATCATGCTTTCCGTTGCGCAAGATGAGGCCGACCGCACAAGCGAACGAATCAAATTTATCAATGATGGGAAACGGGCAAAAGGGCAGCCGGCAGGCTCAAAAGCACCGTTAGGTTATGCCATCAAGGACAGGCAATACCAGATTGATAACGGCACGGCAGATGCGGCGCGAGATATGTTTGCCGCGTTTATCCGGCTAAAAAGCGTCCTTGCCGTAAAGCGATATATGCTTGATACATGGGGAATTGACCGGGCTTATAACAAGTATGTAAACTATTTCCGGAACCGTCTTTACATCGGGGAGGTGTACGGCATCGAAAATGCCTGTCCCGCGCTGGTGAGCAAACAGGACTTTGACCTTGTAAATGATATTATTCGCCAGCGGTCACAACGCTGTGCGGGAGTTGGCACGGATCGCGTGTATCTGTTTTCCGGGATATTGCGCTGCAAAGAGTGCGGGAAAACGATGCAATCGGAAACCGTAAAAAAAACATATACATACTACCGATGCCGGACGCGGATGCTTGACAACTCCGCTTGCCCGCATACAAAAAGGATCCGAGAAGATGCGCTGGAAGACTACCTACTACACGAGATGGAGGGAATCGCAGAACGGAACAATCGGTACTATAAAAAGGCAGATAAAAAGCCCACGCAAAGCGCGGACTCAATACGAAAGAAAATGGGCAAGCTAAAAACGCTATACCTAAACGATCTGATTGAGTTGGACGAATACAAGCGGGAGTATGCGAGCTTGAAAAAAGCACTTGAAGCTACGGAAGAAAGGCCAGAAATCAATTTGGACGCGCTAAAAAAGGAGCTGCAAGAATACGAAACCTATTCCCGCGATGAAAAAAAGGAATTTTGGACGCGCTTCATCAGGCGGATTGATGCAGACAACGATGGCGCGTTTTTCGTAACGCCCCGTTAGGCATATTTTACCTTCACGGACATAAAGGGCAAATATGCCTAAAAAATCCCCCGCCGTAAATGACGGGGGATTTTTCACTTTTCCAGCTTGCGCATAACGCTGTTATACACTCGCTCGTTGACGACCTTCAAGCTGTCCATGAGTTCGTCCATCACTTCCCACGCACGGGCCGGGTCAACGCGGGCCACCGCGCGGAGGAAATCGCTATCTCCGTACTCCTTTGCGGGCGCGGCAGAGTATCGCGGCATCGCCGGCGGCTCGCCCTTCCCACGGTTTTGGTTTTGGATGGTATACAGCGTCGCCAGCTTTTCGTAGTTCGTCCAGCTGGATTTTTCCGTTTCCAGGCGAGAGATCCAAAGCTGCAGCTCCTTTTCGTCGATCATCGGGGCCTACCCCCTTTATTCCTCCATCATGTCCATTGCACGACGCAGGGCATCCTTGATGCGGTCATCGTCAGTCTCGCGCATCATATCGTTGATCTGGCTGCGCAGATGCTCAGTTGCGTCCGTGCGGCTGTAATGCCCGCGGACATAGTGCCGTCTCGCGTAAGAGACGCCCCTCCCATACGAATTGCGCATATCGTCGTCGTGATAGCGGCTAAAATAACCGCCCTCTTCAAGCGTCTCGATCTTGTCGATGTTCTTGATGGTGTCGGTCAGCTTATGCGCGATATCGAGGTCTCCCGCGCCAAGCTCACCCTTGCGGGCGATTTCGTCAAGCTCCTTGCAGAGCATGTCGCGCAGATTATACATAGATTTCATTCCCATTGTGTTCTCCTTTCTCAGCAAACTCTGGTAATGATAAGGTTCGCGTTTCTCACGTCAATGGCTTCGCCGCTCACGTTGCGGATGGACAGCGACGCGCAGCAGCCCTTTGTAACGTCAACGTACTCAGATGCCGCTGCGTTAAAAAACGCCTCCGCAGCCGTGGGCGTAACCGTCGCAACGGAGGACAGCAGGGGTTCACCGTCAACCGCAATGGCAACGGAGATGGGGCCTGGGGTCCCGCCGGTGCTTACGGCAATGTTGCCGATAAAGTCCACCTTGTAGCGGGCGCGGCACTGAGAGCAGTTGCCGCGAAGGTTAAACAGGCCGGAGCCTACCCGGTGAGTGATAAGGCCCTTTGTGCAGGGGATCGGTGCCTCGGTAAAAAGCACATTCTGATTTGCCGCCACAGTCTGCGTGGCAATCGCAGTGTATTCAGGCATAGAAAACTCCTTTCATAAAATCAGCGGCAGGGCTATTGCCCCGCCGCTTTGGTTTAGTATCGGCACGGGGCCAAACATTTTGTTGACGTTAACAAAACATTGCCAACAAAAAGCTATGCTATGCAGTTATCAGCAGCCGCAACCGGATCCACATCCACCATAGCCGCTACCCGCCCACGGGTTGCAGGTAATGTAAGCGGGAGAAGGGCACGGGCGAAGCTGCGAAATAAGATAGTTGTTCTGCGCAGACTGAGACGCCGCCAGACGCAGCTCCTGATTTGCACTCTCCAGATCGCGCATCTTGGAGTTGGTCAGGAAGTCCAGAATGGCGCGGCTGTTGGCGTTCTGATTTTCCACGATGTCGCGGGTCGCGTTCTGCACCGTGTTGCGCGTGTCGCACGCCTGCGCGGCCATGTCGTAGCGCACGCCCTCGATGCTGCGCTGGGTGTTGCAGCAGCACTCGGCAGCCTGCATCTGCATGGCGTTGAGCTGCTGCATCAGCGCGGCCTGCTGGTTGGCGCGGGACAGTTCAGCGGTCTGGAAACCGTTGTTCATGTTTTGGTTGACACCGGCAAAGCCGTTCAGCAGCGTGGTGTTCGCGGCATAGAAGCCATCGCACAGCCCACCGTTGATGAGATCCATCTTGCGCTCAATGTTGGCAAAATCGGAAGACAGCACATAGCCGTCTACCACGCCGCCGGAATTGCCGCCGTTGTTGCCCCAGCCGTTATTACCCCAGCCAAGGAAGGCAAACAGGAACAGGATGATGATGAACCAACTGCCATTACCATCCCATCCAAAACCGCCGTTGCCGCCGGAGTTAGTGGGTGCCACGGGCATTGTCAGCATGGGAGCGCCGTCAGAAGAAAGAGACATAGAAAAACTCCTTTCAGTTTTTTATTATCAAATCGTGGCCACGATATTGATTAACCTAATAATTTAGCAAACACTTTGCTTAAACTTTGCTTAAACTTGCTTAAACTTGCTTAAACTTGCTTACTGCATCAGGCTTTGGAACTGCTTCGCCATCTGCTGCAACTGGTTCAGCTGAGCTTGTGAGAGTTTCCCGCTCTGCAAGAGTTTTTCGACCTCTGCTTTGGGGTCGCCATGAAAATTTGCCTTGAACTGCTGGAACTGCTGCACCATCTGCATAAAGCCGTTGCCGCCGCCCATTGCACCGAAAAACGGATTATTCATCGCTCTTTTCCTCCTTGCGCTTCTTGCCCTTCATTTCGCTCACAAGCGCCGCCAGCGCGTCGAACTCTTTACGGGTCACATATTCCGCAGCGGGCGCTTTCTGCGCGTCAGGGGCGCTTGCAAGCCGCTCTACAAGGTCGTATACTTTGAGCGTCGGCTTGCCGCTTGCATCGGCCTGTTTGAGATACACAGTCGGTGCGGAGCTGTCCCACAACGCCACGGCGGCGTTGGGCGCGATCATCCAGTTTCGGGCCTCCTGTTCGCCGCTGACCCACTGTACACCGCTCTGCGCCACCGGATTTTGAAGGGCCTGCGGAATTTGAGATTGCATCTGTGGTTGCTGCATTTGCCGCATCTGCATCAGGTTATCCTGCATTGGGGGTGGATAATAGGGGTTCTGCCATCCGTAAGGTGTGTAAGCCATAATCAGTCCTCCTTAACCCAGTAATACAATACGTTCTCGTTGCTGCTGTCCCAGCTGTCCCAGATCGTGCCATTTTGCACGCAAACCACATGGCCGGACAGGGCCAGAATATAGTTGCCTACCGGGTGATCCTCCGCAAACTGTCCCACCGTGTAGCAATCCGGGCAAGTGTCCGGTACGATGTACCGCCGGTATCCGATGCTGCGGAGATACCGGCCCCAGCAAGCATTTGCAGACGGCATATCCCCGTCAAGATATCCTTGGATGCACAGTCGCAAATACGTCTCGCCCCAGTCCTTGCCGGTGGCTTTTGATATTGCTCTGACGGTACAGTCCCCTGTGTTTTTCCCTTTTGGGTTCTCGTTGTAGTAGCTATACATATTCGCGCCTATCGTCGTGCAAGAGCTCTACAATGCGCACAAGGGGAAGCAATCCGGCGGTGTCAGATCCGTATTGATTGCATATATCACGTGCCATATCCGCCGTATACCCACACGCCAACAGCCGCTCCATTACGCTCATTTCGCCGCACCCCCTTGTATATCTATAAAATACAGCAAAAAAGACCCAACAAAGAGCCTGAAAAAGGTCTTTGTTGGGTCTTTACTTTATGGGTTTTTGATATGGTCGGCAATCTTTTGGTAACCGTTGCGGCGGCGCTTCTTGACATACTCGACCGACGCAAACAGCCTGTTTGCCACCTGCTGTCTGGATTGTTGCTTGACGTCGCACGCGATGATGCAAAACGCTTCGTCTTCCGGAAGATCAAGCGCGGCGATGTAATCAATGGCACGTTGAGGGGCCATGCTGCGCAGTTTTGCGCGAATGTCTCGGTAATTTGTATTCATGGCGATCATATTCGCCGTGGACTTGCGGAGCCTTGGCGGAAACAGGGGGTCGGCGCATTGTTGCCCCGGTTTCGTCCAGATTTTTAAGACAGTTACTGTGACGCTCTCTTCACATCATCTCGAACCTTCCCGGATGAACCCGTCAAACCCGGCGTCCTTCAAACGCTTCAGCATCTTCTCGGCGTTTTCCCGGACGGCGAAGGCGCCGACCTGGACGCGATACAGCTTATCGCCGGTCGGCTGGGCGGGCTTAGGGGACTCCTGCTTGGTCGGGACGTAGGTCACGCCCAGATACTTGCACAGGCCCTTGGCGATGGCCTCGCCGATCTCCGTGGTGTGCTCCACGATCCACTTGGCACCCTCCACCGTGTCGTGAAATTCGCACTCACAGTACACCGTGGGAGCCGCCGGAGTCCGCACCTCGTAAAGGTTGGGGTTCTTCTGCACGTTCTCGGACGTTCCCGGCGTCAGCGGGGCCAGCTCGTTGAACACCGCCTTGCAGGCGTCGTAGCCCTTGCCAGGGATGGCGTAGCAGAACAGCCGGGTGCCCATGACCTGCTTGTTGCAGGCGTTGGTGTGGACGCAGTTGTGGATGTCCGCCCTGAAAGCGTTGGACTGGGCGCAGCGCTGGGCCATGGTGGAGCCCAGAGCCGCCACCTGCACCTCCACGCCGCTGCGGCGCAGGGCCGCCGCCTCCGCCTCGGCGATCTTCTGGCACTGAACGTGCTCGTTGGTGTTGCCCCAGGCGTAAGCGTTGCTCACCTGGTCGCTGGGGCTGATGTAGACCTTCTTACTCATCGCTATTCTCCTCTCCCGGCAGGTTCTCCTCTGCCGTGTCCTCGGTGTGTACCTTCAGCTTTTTTAGCAGGGCCTGCAAAAAGCCCGGCACCGGTGCGCCAATGGCCGAAACGTTCTCCAGGATGGACAGCAGCTCGTTGATGACCAGCCAGATGATGACGATGCTGGCAAACAGGAAGTCCACCGGCCAGTTCCAGCCCAGGCTGTCCGCCCCGTAGCGCAGCAGCCAGTCCACCACGCAGGCCACCCCGACAATCACCAGGTAGCCCACCTTTTTCAGGATGCCCCACAGTCCCACCCGGGAGGACAGCTCCCCGGCGTTCCATGCCTTGGTCATGCCGGTGATGTAGTCCAGGACCATCACCACCAGCAGCACCAGCACCGGCACCAGCAGCTGGATGCCGTAAGCGCACAGCGCCCCCAGCGCAGCCGCCAGCGCGGCCTTGATCGTGTTTTCTTTCATGTAAAATCTCCTTTCCTGCCGCCTTGGGCGGCTGATTCATCGTCGGATTTACCCGATCTCCTCATTTACCGTAATGATCGAATGCGAATCGATCCAGTAGCATCCGAATCGCGCAAAGGCCACCGTCTTGCCTGAATAATCCGGAACCGTCATACTGACAAGATACCCGCCCGACATGGTATTCGTTCCCGTATCCTTCCAATACGGGGCTGCGATTACCGCCTTGTTCGCATCATAAAATGCGATACGTTGTTCGTTGATAGGGGCCGACCCTTCCTTCAGGTTCATCCCCTCAAATCGTACCGTGTCCCCGGAATGGACCGGGATGAATCCGGTAATGTATGTCGATGCTTGCGGGGACGGGTTGCCAGAGCTGCTCAGCCGGTATCCCTGCTGGTATCCGACGCCGTTGAATACCGCCCCGCCGGCGTCCGTCGAAATGGGGATCTGATTTGTATACGCCGCAGTCGCCACAGCCGTGATAACGACGTTCCCGGTCACGCTTGCAATATGGACGGTGCTGCCGGACACCGCCGTGGCCGTGATATCTGTGCCGCCCATGGTGACCGAGATGCTGCCGAGTTTCTTCCCGGCATTGGGGGTAATCGTGACGCTGAGCGCCGCGCC
>ENA-UEQE01000315-UEQE01000315.1-human-gut-metagenome-genome-assembly--contig:-NODE-315-length-41772-cov-14.062813_pt1 | contig 41772 bp, 31 predicted proteins | sample MGYA00242934_ERZ507935 | MGnify/ENA primary metagenome ERZ507935 (study PRJEB26167, sample SAMN06115423) | human gut metagenome | host: Homo sapiens | place: China:Anhui | collected 2015-03-30... | reverse complement strand
AACGACACCGAAATCACTGGAAGAAGCTGTGGACTATGCGGCAAACCGGGATAAAACCGAATCAGCCTGTTTTGAAAAAGGGCTGGGCTGCACAACCACCAGTGCCTTTGAAGATATGCGATTAAATACGCTTCGCTGGCACAAAGAAACCGGTGTGCAGGGATACCATCTTGTCCAGAGTTTTGCAGAAGGGGAGGTAACTCCAGAACTGGCGCACCAGATCGGTGTCGAATTTGCAGAACAGCTATTGCTTGGGAAATACCAAGCAATTGTGACAACGCATTTGAACACTAAGCATTACCACAACCACATTGTATGGAGCGCCGTTAGCTTGGAGGATGGAAAGAAGTACCACAGCAATAGTAAAAGTTACTATACCGAAGTACGCGCACTTTCAGACGCGCTCTGCCAAAAGTATGGGCTTTCCATCATTGAAACGCCGGAATCACTGCGAGGAAAGCGGCAATACGAAAAGTGGAAGGCCGAGGAAAACAACCAGCCTACATGGCGCACTGCCATCCGGCAGGATGTGGACGAGGCTATCCGGCAGAGCCTTACATGGCGGCAATTTCTTACTGTACTGGACCGCAAAGGCTATGAGGTGCGCATGGGACGCAAGTATCCCGTTTTGCGTCCGCCCGGAAAAGAGCGCTTTGTTCGATTCAAAACGCTGGGTAAGCGGTACACGCCAGAAGCCATCCAGACACGCATCCTGTATCCACGAAGCTACCACCCTTATGTGGAAAATCCACCAACAATCCAACATGGCCGTCTGCACAGCGGGAAGAAGCCCCATCGCAAGCTGACCGGGCTGCGGGCTCTGTATTATCGTTACCTGTACGAACTGGGCGCGCTGCCCCGCAAGCCGAGCCGCCCCAGCTATGCGGTGCGGCAGGATGCCTACAAGTTAGACCAGCGCATCCGGCAGATGGAATTCTTATCCAAGCACAACATTGACACGCTGGCACAGCTTGAAACTTACCGACAAGCCCTGCAAACAGAAATTGGGCAGTTGCTGACAAAGCGTAAGCAACTACCCAAAACTGATGATGTACAATCGCAGCATGAATCGGTCAACACAGCCCTAAAGCAGCTTCGCCAAGAAGAACGCCTCTGCCGCAAAATTGCAGAAAATTCAATCGAGGTGCAGCAGCACCTCACCGAAGCTCGCCGTGACCGTGCTGAACAACAACAGCGCGAACAGGAACACGAGCGTGACCGCCGCCCTAACATTGATTTGACACTATAATCTTGAAAGGAAAATGCCTATGAAATACCCCAACAAAGACTACATCGAACACCTGCGCCGCAAGTACCCGCCCGGCACGCGGCTGCAACTCAGCTGTATGGAAGATGAGATGGCCGTGCCTCCCGGCTCTATGGGAACCGTTGATTTCATCGATGATGCCGGACAAATCCACATGAATTGGGACTGCGGGCGCAGTCTTGCCCTCATCCCCGGCGTGGACTCGTTCAGCCGCTTGCCCTCGTCCAAAGAAAAGGCCGGTGATGCCAGATGAATTACGGCTCTGAACCCGCAGACCAGGTCGTCCGCTACTCGCTGGAGGGTGCAGAGTTTGCCCTGCGCATCTCCGGCACCGCTGCGAAAAACTTCTTTATTTTCGCACAGGCAGTGCTGCACGACAGTAAAAAGACCCACGGCAAAACGCACCTAATCCGTTTGCTGAAAGAGCAGAAGCCGCTGAAATTTTTCACGGTAGACAAAGACCGTATGCACGATTTTGCCCGCGCCTCCAAGGCGCATGGTCTGCTGTATTGCCCCATCCGTGACAAGATGGACCCCGACCACATTGAGATCGCCATTTTACAGGATGATGCCTCCAAAGCCAACCGCATCATCGACAAGCTGCAACTTGCTGTTGTGGACACCGGCACGGCAGAACTTATCGACACTGTGCAGCAGGAGCGCGGCGAGTCTGCCCCAGAAACCGAGCGCGTCCAGACCGAGGACGGTGCGGTAGAATTTGAGATCGGCGCAGACGAGGAGCAGTTCAACATGGGTTTTCCGCAGGGCTCGGAGAACGCCAGTCCGTCCGAGCCTTTCTCCGACAGCAGCAAATCTTTTGCAAACTCGCCGTCGCCGCGCGCCGATCAGCTTCGGGCCAAGGGTGAACGCCCCAGCGTGCGCATGGAACTCAGCGACATCACCGCCTATCTGCGCCGAAAGGTCGAGCCGCCGAAAGACCGTATGCCGAAGATGCCCGTAAAAATCAAGCGAAAGGAGAAAACACTGTAAATGGACTTGAACAAATATCTCAACAACGCCGCACCGTCAGAACCGCAGTATTCTAAGGAAGATTACGCTGCCATGAAGAAAACCGAGCGTGAAGCGGTTTGGGCGCAGGTGGATGCCCGCATGGGTGAGGTACTGGCAGATGCCCCGGCCTTGCAGGAATTTCTCAACTTCATGTCGCAATGCCGCAACTCGCTGCCGAACCAGCTTTTGCTCTCCGGCCAGAACGCCGACATCACGGATGCCCGTACATTCCAGCAATGGAAGGATGCCGGAAGGCATATCCGTACCGGCGAGGAAGGTTACACGGCCATTGTGGGGCAGGTGTACGAGAATAACGGTCGAAAGGCTTCCGGGTATAATATCGGCAAGGTGTTCGACATCACCCAGACGCGCGGCAGGCCTGTGCCACCGCCCGCCGAATACCAAGTGGATGAACTGATTGCCGCCTCCATCGAGAGCAGCCCAGTGCCGATTCAAATCTCGGATAGTCTGCCGGACGGCATCCAAGCACAGTATGTTCCCAAGAACCGCACGATTTATGTCCGCAACGGCATGGATGCAGGCACGACGCTGTGCGCCATCGTTCGGGAGTGCGCACAGGCGGATTTTCACAAGGATTACACCTACAACCGCCAAGCCTACGCTGCGCCGAGTTACTGTGCCGCCTACATGGTCGCGCACCGCTATGGGCTTGACACCACCGCTTTCAACTTTGACCGCGTGGTTGCCTTGTACCGCAATCTGGGAACAGAACAGCAGCGGGGTTTTCTGTCGGATGTAAACACCGTTGGTGGTGGGCTGCTGCGCAGTCTGAGTCGCACGCTGGCTGTACAGACCCGCGAACTACCCGCCGCAGAATACGCTGTTGCCGTGCCGCCTGCAAAGAAGCCTTCCCGCCAGCAGGAACGCGGCTGATTGTTTTCCGTTTGTTTTCAAATGACGGATAGCTATTGCAGCAGTTCTGTGATATGCTGTGAGCAAAGGATGGTGAAAAACAATGACAGAACGCAAAGTGAAACTTGACCGTGCCAACAAAAGCATCCTGCTCCGGGCGCTGGGTGATGTCTACTACGGCCAGCGCGCCCGCGGCGGCAGTGCCGAAGAAACGGGACGGCTCATCCTGAGGGTGAACGATCTGCCCGCAGGAGGTAAGCTGACGATGTCAGCGGCAGAGTATCGGCTGGCAAAAGCAGCTCTCAACCAACTGCGCACCCAGCGCTTGGCTGAGGGCGGCTATACCGATGCCGTGGATGATGCCCTCGCGCGGCTGCTGCGCGCCCACACGCCGCTGTTTATCTGGTGAATCTGGCTATGACATGGGAAAAATTCTGGTCGATCATTGACCGGGTCCGCGCCAAAGCGGATATGCAGGATGAAGCGTCCGTGAAACAGTTCCTTTACACGGAACTTATCAACTTGCCGCAGGATGAACTGCTCGGCTTTGATTGCGCATGGCAAAGCTATCGCAATAAAGCCAACTTTCCTAGAATGGTCGCAGCAGCCTGCATCATCAATGACGGCAGTTCGGATGACCGATTCACGGATTTTCGTAACTGGCTGATTATGCAGGGGTACGATGCTTATCGGCAGGCGCTGATTGATCCCGATAACCTCGCGGCGCTCAATATTCCGTTTCGAAATACTGAGTGGATGGGATGCGGGAATGTGGCATGGTATGCCTACGCGGGGCAGCAGCTGCGCACCTATTTTGAGAAAGCGGGTATCACCGCTGAACTGCACCGAAAGTATCCGGCCATGCTGGAATTGCCTGACGATTTGAATCGGGCAATCATGCGGGAGCAGCTTGCGCCACACCGTGCACAGGAAACCGAATGGGAACGGCAAATGCTGCGAACGGAAGTCAAGCACTACATAGATACCAGTGGGCTGGCGTACAGCTACAACGAATTCTATACTCAAAACATGCCGGATAAAGTTGCATGGAAAACACTGCAGAGTGATTTGTTTTCCAATCTGCCGCAAATCAAGGCGGAACGTATGCCGCAGGACTTTTCCGTAGTTTTGCCGAAGTTGTGGAGAAAACGTCAGGCATGGGATACCGAGCGTACAAAGCGCCCGCCCTATCGCGGCGAAGAAAGGTAGTCCACCACGCCGGGAAGAAAGAACCCTTGGTGGGTCTGGCTGCTGCCGCTGCCTGTTGTATGGTGGGCGGCGCTGGCGGTGGCTTGCCGCTGGCAGCCGGGCATGAAAATAACGGCTCTGCTGGATGCGCTGAACAGCGCACTGGCAGAGCCGTTTGCGTTGGCGTGGAGTCAAGACAGCCCGCGCTTTTTGCTTGTGTTTACGGTGATTTACGCGGTAGTGCTTATCGTGGCTGTGTCGGATCAGAAGAACACCCGCCCCGGTGCGGAGCATGGCTCGGCGGCTTGGGGCGATGTGTTCCGGTTAAACAAGTTCTACATGGACAAGCGAGGACCGAACCTGCTGCTGACGCAACATTTCTACATTGGAATCGACGGCTACAAACACAAGCACAACACTAATATCCTCATCGTCGGCGGCTCCGGTGCAGGCAAGACCAGAACCTACGGCGTACCGAATGTACTGGAATGTGCCTGCTCTATGGTCATTACTGACCCTAAGTCGGAAATTTTGCGTAAAACCGGCAATTTGTTGAAGCAGAAGGGCTATGAGGTACTTGTTTTTGACCTCATAAATCCCGCCGCATCGTTCTGTTACAACCCGTTTGTGTATGTGCATGATGACCGTGAAGTGTTGACTTTGATAGAAAATCTGATTCAAAATACCACGCCATCACATTCAAAAAGCAGCGACCCCTTCTGGGAAAGTGTGACTCGTTCGTTGACGGTAAAAAGTCGGCGGACAAGTAACGGTTATCCGTTGCTTGGATAACTGATAATTCAACAGATGGAATGAAGGAGTAACGCCCGGAAACATCTGCTCTCGGCGGGCGTGCATCGGCTGTAATGGCTGGTGTGCGAAGCCCCGCGACAACGGCTGAGAGTAGCCGCAATCACCACTTGTGGTGACCGAAAGCGGTCTGGAAACAGATTGTGCTGCTTATAGGCCAAGAGTCTACAAAATACCTATGGTTAGAATGTTTACCTCGTCGGGTAAACTGACGAATCCGCGAATGTACGGGTCTAAAAGAAGACCATATAGAAATGTATGGGTGCGTTAAAGCGCAGTCAGTGTGGTTTAGTAAAAATTTTCCCTCTGAACGACCATGCTGTGTTACAGGCACAGGCAAGCTGACAGGCTCATAGTGGAGACCTAAGGGTATATGTAAAGATAGAATTATCGGAACGATGAAAGGCAGCAGCTTTCGCAAGAAAGAATCTGACGAAGAAAATAAGCAGATGAACTGCTGCTGAAAAGCAGTGGTCGAACCGATGAAGTTCCTGTAATGGGAATGGAGGAATGGCCACAAGTCGAGCCATTGGAATCTGGCATTATTCAATCCAATCATAAGGATTCGAGTAAGACCAAAAGGGTCACTTTTCTAATTGGGAGGTGATGCCTTATGCCAAAAGAAAGGAAAAAGAGTCTGTGTATGGACACCCTGCGGCACGCCGAATATTACGGTATGTTGCAAACTTTTGATGACCTATATGCCAAGAGCAAGTCGGGAGAAAAGTTCCCAAATTTGATGGAATTGATATTAAGTCAAGACAACATCATGCTGGCATACAGGAACATCAAATCCAACACAGGCAGTTACACCGCAGGAACCGACCATCAGAATATTGGCGACATTGGTAAATTGCCGCCGTCGGTGGTTATTGAAAAAGTCAGAAAAATCGTCACAGGAAGCCAGCACGGCTATAGGCCAAAACCTGTAAGGCGGAAAGACATTCCGAAACCCAACGGCAAAACAAGGCCGCTGGGGATTCCTTGCATTTGGGATAGGCTTATACAGCAGTGCATCAAGCAAATTTTAGAACCTATTTGTGAAGCAAAGTTCAGCAATAACAGCTATGGATTTCGCCCGAACAGGTCAGTGGAGCACGCTATATCGCGTACATACTCACTGCTGCAAAGGGCGCATCTGCATTATGTGCTGGAATTTGACATCAAAGGATTCTTCGACAATGTAAATCATAGTAAACTCATTCGTCAGCTATGGTCGTTAGGAATACAGGATAAACAGCTTTTGTTCGTAATAAAGCGGATATTAAAAGCCCCTATCCGTATGCCGGACGGAACAACGGAATATCCCACAAAAGGAACACCGCAAGGCGGAATCATATCTCCGTTGCTGGCAAATGTGGTCTTGAATGAACTTGACCATTGGATAGATAGTCAGTGGGTGGAACATCCGCTGGCCGTCAGTCATGCGTATCGGAGAATAATCCGCACATCGGAAGTCATTGATAAAAGCAAAGGCTATGTGATGATGCGCAGAACCGGGTTGAAAGAAATGTTCATCGTGCGTTATGCCGACGATTTTCGCATCTTTTGCCGCAATCGGGAAGATGCCGAAAGAACGATGGCATCTGTAACACAGTGGATTACAGAACGGCTTCATCTGGAAGTATCCCCGGAGAAAACGCGCATTGTCAATGTCCGAAAACGCTATTCGGAGTTCCTTGGTTTCAAAATCAGGGTGTTTCGCAAAGGTGAAAAATATGTTGTTAGGTCTCATATCTGTGACAAAAAGCTGCAATTAGAAGAACGCAAACTTGTTGAACAGGCAAAGCATATTGCCAACCCCACAGAGGGAAAATCCCAGCCCGCTGAAATCGGATTATTTGATGAAATGGTATTGGGTATCCAGAATTACTACAAAATCGCAACTTGCATCAGTTTGGATTGCCGAAAGTTGCACCGCCGTGTGATGACAGTTCTCACAAACCGTTTGAACACTGAAAGCGGCTGTCAGCTTGTCCGCGAGGGTGGAGTAATGACGGAAAGTGAAAAGGCTCGGTTTGGTGCATCCGCAATGGTGCGCTATGTTTCGGGCATAAATCGTCCAATTTATCCGATTGCTTTCATCAAATACAAAATGGCTATCGGTATCAGCCCTGCTGTGTGCTGCTTTTCCACAGCTGGCAGGAAAAAGATACACGATATGCTGGAAGTGGACATGACACTATTTTCTGGACTGCGTGAGCATCTTCCCGATGCGCACAGCATGGAATATGCGGATTGCCGCCTTTCCTTACTGGCCGTGCAGAAAGGCGTTTGTTCAATCAGTGGTGAAAAATTCGTCACTGCAACGGAAATAGCCTGCCACCTAAAAACTCCGAAAGAATACGGTGGACTGGAAAGATACAGCAACCTCGTACTGATTCACAAGAAATATGTGCCGTTGCTACAAATCGGCGATGCCAAAAGTCTAAGAGACATTTGCCGACTTCTAAAAGTAACGAAAAAACAACTGACAAAAATCAATACTCTGCGCAAGGCCGCTAAGTTGGCGGCCATATAAGTAACTTTTCTATTGGTGATTGATTAAATGCTATATAACAATGGTCGATGGAACGCCGGATGCGGTGAAAGTCGCACGTCCGGTGTGAAGTGGGGGAAAATCCGGAGATTACTTCAAAGGATTACCTATCACTATAATCCGAAACCGCCCTGCTCCAAGCCCTCATGCTGTACCTGCTGCACGAGGCTCCGCCTGAAGAACAAAACTTCCCGATGGTGATGGAAATGATCTCCGCTGCTGAAGTCCACGAGGACGATGACAACTACCAATCCCCGCTGGACATCTTGTTCGAGCGCTTGGAAATGCGTGAACCCGACAGCATTGCCTGCAAGCAATACCGCATTTTCAAACAAGCGGCTGGCAAGACCGCAAAATCCATCCTCGTCAGCGTGGGTGTACGCTTGGCTGCGTTCAATCTGCCATCCATCGCCAAGCTGACCATGACAGACGAACTGCACCTGCAGGAACTGGGCGAACGCAAGGTTGCGCTGTTCTGCTGTATCCCGGATTCGGATAAGTCGCTCAACTATCTGGTCGGTATGATTTATACCCAACTTATCCAGACGCTGTACCGCCAAGCAGACCGCATACACAAGGGACGATTGCCTGTGCCTGTGCATTGCCTTATGGACGAGTACGCGAACATTTCTTTGCCGAAAGATACATTCCTGTCGGCGCTGGCCACCATGCGTTCCCGCGCCATTTTCTGCTCCATCATCGTGCAGAACATGGCGCAGCTAAAGGCCATGTACAAGGATGATTGGGAATCACTGGTCGGTCTGTGCGACGAGTTTCTCTACCTCGGCGGCACCGAGAAAGAAACCCACAAGTATGTTTCGGAACTGCTGGGCAAGGAAACCATCTCCACGACCAGCTATAACCAAAGCAAAGGGCGCAGCGGCAGTTACAGCATCAACCACCAGCAGTCCGGGCGCGACCTTATGACCCCGGACGAGGTGCGTCTGCTCGACAACAGCAAGTGCATACAGCTGCTGCAGCTTTTTAGTGAGGGTGGAGCGCTGGGCCGAAGTGAGGTTCTGGCCGCTGAGATAGTTCTGAATCCGGGCAACCACCTCTTTCAGCTCTATCTTCTGTTCTTCTGTGATATTGTCGGCTGTCACCCCTTCAAAGCTGGCCACCAACTGGGCAATATCCTCCCGAATCGCCATGATATAGTCCCGCAGCTTTTCCAGCTTGGCCTTTTGGCCTTCCAAATACTGGATTTCTTCCTGTTCCGATGCTGCTTCCAGCTTCTTTGCAATCGCTTCCAGGGCAGTGCCAATATCTGAAACATCATTCAGTGTGATGGTTTCCTCGCTGAGGTACTGGAGATACCCCTTTTCATAGGTTCCCTTGATGAACTGATAGGTGGCGTCGTAGATATAGCGCACTTTGGGGGTATTGCTGTTTGCGGCATAAAGCAAAGCGCAAGTATCCTGATAATAGGCTTTATATGCCTTGTCGCCATCAAAGCCATAGTCCACACCGGCTTCCAGATAGTCCATATACCGGTTGAAACGATCGGGAGAAATGACACCGGCTTCGTTGAGCCCCGCCAGTTCCAGCTCGATGCCCATACCGTATTCAATGGCAGCCTGCGCGGCATTCTGCAGGCGCTCGGTGGTGGAGTCCGACGAGAACATATAGTTGGGCTGATAGGCCACTGCGTCAAATCCCCACCGCTTCCACTGGCTGTATCCGGGAGCATTCATATAGGGAATCCAGAAGTATTTGAGATCATTGCCATGGGCAAAATCCGCAACCGACTGCAAAACCGGCGTCATTTTGCTGATGCCTTCTTCCACCAGATAGATGCCGGCCAGCTCCAGATATTCAAAGCTGCCTTCATCCCACATCCGCAGCAATTCCTGGTTGTACCAGTTGATAGCGGCGACCTGGTCGTCCATATAGCCGTCGGGGTTGATGTCGGGCGAGAAGCTCAGCGACTTGGTGGTTCCGGGCAGTGCGCCAAAATCCACCTGCTTTTCGCTGGTTCCGGGAATGTTCAAAACGACCTTCAGCTTGTAGTCGGGATCGCCCAATTTTTCTCCGGCCATCTTGGCAGCCTGGTTCAGCTGGGCAACATCTCCGTTTTTGCCCAGAGTTTTTTCCAGATACCAGATAAAATCGTCCACAGTCGCAGCTTCGGCTGCAGAAGAGGGGCCCTGGAAGGTGTGTTCGCCGCCTTCCGTGCGAAGGGCAAGCAGCAAAACGCCGTCAAACATTGTGTCGAGTTCTCCGGTTTTGAGATCTTCATGGACCAGATAGGGCATGCAGTTTTCCGCCGTCCAGTTGCCGGAGCCATCTTCATAATAGCCGTTATAGAGCAGCACCAGATTGCCGATGCCGGTGGTATGAGGGCCTTTCTGCATATAGGTTTTCACGATTTCGCCGTCGATGGGCAGGCTGACAGCATCGTCGGTCACGCCCTTTTCGCCCAGCACACGGATCTCGTCGATAAAGCACCAGTTCTGCATGGGAACGTGCAGTTTCACATACCGGGCCTCCACCTTTGCGGTGGCCTGTCCGTCCGCTTTGGGCACATAGGGGTCGTCCGCCGCCTTCCAGTTGTAAAGCACCTTGGCAACCTCGGTGGGACGCTCGGGAATCAGAAACGCATTTTTCAAAGTGGACCAGCTGGCATTATCCTTGGAAAAAGAAACATCCACCGACCCGGGCATCTTGGCCGCAATGCCGTCGTTGCTGAGATTGTTGAACTCCACTTCGGAAACGGAGCAGATTTCGCCCAAATCAATGACAAACTCGCGGTAGGCGCCTGCCGAATAGGCGGTCCAGGGGGCATCCAGATAATCCGCAGTGGCCTCCACGCCGTCGGTCAGCTTGGTCTTTTTGGGGTCAGGGTAGGAGCTGTCCCCCGCCGCGCTGGCATTGAGCACCTCATAAGACTTCCGATAGGCCAGGTTGTCGGGATAATGAGGATCGGTGTCGCCGGTTATCTCCTCGGCTTTGGGCTCATAGGCGCCCTCCATCCGGTCGCTGCTGCCCAGGATTTCAATTTCGTCCAACGCCACCTGCTGGCTGGGCGCATCGGGAGAAACCGAAGAAAAGACGACCTTCACATACCGGGCATATACCGCGGTGGCATCGGCATGATCCCTCACCTTGTCCGTAGCCGCATCCCAGGACAGTTCCACCACCCCGTTCACAGGCTCCTGCTGGTCGTAGCCGTTTTTTTTGGAAACCTCAAACCAGTCCAGCTTGTCGTTGGAAACATAGATCTGAAGGTTGGCACTCTGCTTGATTTGCTGGGTAACCAGCGAAGCGGTGGATACCCCGGTGATGGATTTCTGCGCGCCCAGGTCAAAAATGGCGCACAGGGGATCGTTGTTGTAGTTGGAAGCGTTGTCGGGATTCATCCAGGGAATGGGTTCAAAGACCGTCCAATTGGTCATATCCGCCCCGGTGGCATCTCCCCGAACGCCGTCGTTCATCTTTTTGCAGTCGGCATCCGACGAATATGCCGGGTCATTCTCCGCCGTCAACACATATTTTTCGGTGGAAGGCGAGTAGGTGTAGGAGGCGGTCCGCGCCAGATTCTCAGCGGCGGGAGGTTCTTGTTCGCCGGCGGGCTCAAAGGCGCCCTGGGCCTTGCCATCCTGCCCCAGAATCTCCACTTCTTCCGCTGTGAGGAAGGAATAATTGCCCCACAGCGCATTTGTTTCAAACACAATCCGCACATACTGCGCGTAGATTCCGGTGGCATCGGGGTGCCCCGGCACCTTGTCCGCGGAAACCGCATACCGGGCCACATAGGCGCCAGTCTGCTCCGAAATGTCTTCTCCGCAGTTTTTCCCATCCAAAACGCAGGTCCACTGGTTTTTGTCTGCCGACACATAGACGCTGTATTTGCCGATATGGCCCAGCAAACCGGCGTAGCGGCCGGTGAGCCCGGCCGAGCTGTATGCATTTACTTCCACAATGGTTTTCGGCTGGCCAAGGTCAAAATCCACCGTGTTCTGATTGGAGAACTTTGCCCCATTTTCCGCATTGTTGAAAGCGGAATTGGAATAAAAATTGACTACGCTGTCAAAATCAATGGAACCGGCGCTGCTCTTGACGCCGTCGGTGAGCTTTTGGCAATCGAGGTCCAGAGAACTGACATCACTGCCCAAAAGGTCAAAATTGGACATATTATACAGAGCATCCTCGCCGTATTGGTAGGAGGACGCCGCGCCTGGCTACCGGAGCAAGTTGACCGGCGACTGTTCCGCCAGAGGGTTTTCGCCTTCCTTCCGCGGCAAGGGAGGAACTTCGGCCGCAAATACGGCGGCGGCATTGGAAAACAGAATCGCCGCGCACATCGCCGTACTCAGCAGCGCCTGCATTCGCTTGTTGCTTTTCATGGTTGCATCTCCTTTTTCTTTTTGAAATTTCCGATCGTCCAGCCGCATTCCTTTCCAGGAGCAGCGCAGACAGGACACATGCATTTGATTCCCATTATAGGAACCGGATTTCAACGTTGCAATAAACAAAATTTTCAAATGCACAGCAATATTTTTGCCGGTAAAACGAGAAAAACAGGGCCTTTGCCCGCCCTGTTTTCCACACTTTTTTCACCGGCAGAGCCAGCAAAAATTTTGCTTGGCCGCTTTTTACAAAAAGCACCCCGCAGCAGAAAAGCCATTGGGCAGCTTTTCCCCTGCGGGGTGTTTCTTATATGGTTTTTATTCGTTTGTCTGTCCTTGTTCCAGCATCCGGCACAGCAGCGGCCGCAGTTTTTGAGCCAGCAGCCAAAAGCCCAGATCGGTCAAATGGACGCCGTCCACGGTGGTTTCCTTTGCAACCGTTTCCAACATATCCCGTGCCGATGCAAACCAGATAAAGCTATCTCCCCGGGATTTCCGGCGTTCCACCTCCTGCTGCTGAAAACGCTCTTCCCGCGCAAACTGTTCCGCTTCGGTGCTGTTCCAGCCGCATTTTGTCTGCCAGCTTGCCGAAAGCACCAAAACCGGCAGCTGCGGCGCACAGCCACGCACCGCATCCAGAAAGGCTGGCAGGTTGGTTTCCAGCAGCCCCTGGGGGCCGGCGTTGGGCTGGATGTCCACCACCAGCGCCCCCAGCCGGGGCAGGCTGCAAAAGCAGGAAGCCAGACCTGACATTCCCACGCCATTGCCCGAAAACCCCAAATTGTACACTTCCCGGTCCAGTTCCCGGGACAAAATGGCCGGATACGCCATACCCGGCCGGGAGGCACAACCTCCCTGGGTGATGGAAGTGCCATAAAAGGCGATGGTCCTGCGATGTTTGCGGGGCAATGCCGGCTGCATCTGCGCCCCTTTTTCCAGGCCGATTGCAATCGACCGAATGCCAATATACAGCGGCAGATACACCAGCACCTCGGTGTGCGGCGGAAGGTCCCGCGCCAGTTCGCAGCAAAAGGAGTCCTCCTGCGGCGAAAACTTTGTCAGCCCTGCAAACTGCCAGGCCATGTCGGGCAAAGCCCTCAAATAGCAGTCGCACCCGCACTGGGCCGCCGGAGTCATATGCGCCATATAGGGAGCCGCGTTTACCGCCGCCTTTACCCACACTGCCCGGCTGTCAGTCCGAAAGCGCAGGCAGGCACCCGCCATGTGAGAAGACAATTCGATCAGCGCCGGCCGCTGGGCCTGCAGCATACCGAAAAGAGATTGGGGGAGGCGGTTCCATCGCTTTTCCTCTGCAAAAAAGCCCAAACCTTCCACCAGAATGTTTTCGTTGGGAACTTCGTGCCATAGGATTTCTTCCCCCCGGGCATTCTGCGCCGCCATCTGCCGGTCAAAATCAGCTGCGTCCGCCATGCTTTACTCTCCTTTATGCCCTGTTGCAACCTCGAAAGTTTTTTCATAGAGCTCACGGCCGCGGGCGCCGCCCCTGTTCGCCGCGTTGTATATGGCCTTCACATCCTGGTAATATCCCTTGAACACCTGGGATCCACTGAACCCAAACCGCTGTGCGCCTTTCAGATAATCCAGATAACGCCGGTAAAAATTTTCGTCGTCAAAAGCGCGCTCGTCAAACTCCAATTCCAGCCCCATGTGGTTTTGGGCGGCGAGTTCCGCTGCATTTTGAATCTGCACCGGCTGCGTTCCATTAAAGTAGTGGTTTGGCTGCAGGATGGCCGCATCAAATCCCATTGCCTGCCAGCGGTCAAACCCCAAAGCCCGGTAGTAGGGAATCCACAAAAAGGCAAGTCCGCGCTCTCTGGCTTTTCGGCCTGCATAGTCAATCAGTTCTGTCTGGGAAGCATCCTCATGCAGCCAGTACAGGCCGCACAACCGCAGCGTGTCCAGCTGCTCAAAGGGGCGGTACAGCTCCGCCATGCGGTCCATATACCGGTCAATGGCCGCTTTCTGGCTTTCCGGTCCGCCAAAGGTCTGCCGGGAGGGAAAGGGAATGGTCAGCACCAGCCGCGCCTGCAGCTGGGGCCGCCGGCTGAGTTTTCTGGCCTGCAGCACCGCCTCGTGCAGCGCACACAGGTCCCCCTGCGGCCGCAGCGTTTTGTTCAGATACCACTCAAAATCCTCCCAGGTGGCCGCCTTGGCGGGGTCCACCGCCTCAAACAGCTGGTTGCCTGTGCAGGACAAAAGCCCCAAAAAGAGAAATCCATCGAAAAAGGGCTCGCCGAAACCGGCATTTCGTTTTTGATACAGCAGATAGGGCAGCAGCTCTTGTGCGCTCCAATCTCCCTGCTGCCGGTCGTAATACCCATTATAAATCAATACCAGATTCCGGATTCCGCCTGTATTCTGTCCGGATGTGCAATATTCACCTTGCATTTTTCCCTTCCTTTTCCAAAAAGTCGCGGGGCGTGATGCCGTAGGTGCGCTGGAAAGCACGCTTGAAGGAATACTCGTTGTCGTACCCTATTTCTGTGGCAATTTCCCGGGGACAGTATCCCTTCAGCACCAGCAGTTCCTTGGCTTTTGCCATCCGCTTTTCTGTGATATAGTTGTAGAAATTTTGTCCCACCGTATTTTTGAAGATGCGGGAAACGCTGGCATTGGACACGCCAAAATGGTCGCTCAGCAAATTCAGCGACAGATCGGGGTCGTGCAGATGCTCGTTTACATAGCTCACCAGCGAGCGGTTCACGTTGGTGGCCGCCTGCTGCTTTTTCTGCATGATCTGCTCACAGAGCGTGTTGACGGTGTTTCTTGCGCGGTCAAACGCCTGCTCCAGCGTCATGCCATGCTGCGGTTCCTCCATTTTCAAAAACATCTGCACCGGCAGCTTTTCTTCCAAAATAATCCGCCGCATGGTTTCGTACAAAAGGGTGGCAACCCGGCAGATGAGCGTATAGCTCAGCCCAAGGCGCTGATTTTCCTCGTACAGCTGCTGCAGGATCGCCTGCGCTCTTTTTTCGCTGCCCTCCCGGATGGCACGCACCAGCTGCGTTTCCCAATCCAGCGGGTAGTAATACTCCATGTTGGGGTTGGCAAACTGGATGCCGCAAATTCCCTTCTTTTCCCGCATGCTCTCTTTGATTTCCTGGTACGCCGCGCTGATTCCCGTCAGGCCCCTGCGGGCGCGGGCCACAAACACGCTGCATTCTATATCCTCTTCGATCAGCGCATCGTACAGCGGCTGCGCCAGTTCCATTGCGATGTCCTCGTCCGGCAGAGAGGGAAATTCTGCAATCACAGCGGTGCACTCATCAATATTTTCCACCAGTTCGCAGTGGCTCTGGCCGCATTTGATGGTTTGCAGCGATTTTTTCAAGGTGAGCAAAAATTCTAGGTGAATCCGCGTGTCCTCGGTTTCGTTGTCGGGATTGCCAGGCTGATGGCGGAACACCACCACAACATACCAGTAGTTGCAGGAGGAAGGAACCGATTGCTGATCACTGTTGAAATAGCCGCGCAGCAGCTGCGCATTGGTTTGCTCCCGCAGGGCATACCGATAGGCCGCAATGGTGTTTTCCATATTGGTGTGGTCGTCGTACAGCCTGCCCACGCAGGTGGCCAGGGTGTCAATATCCTGCTGTTCGTTTTTGCCCTTGACCTTTTTGTTTATCTTTTGAATCAGGTTCCCCAAAGGCTGGTACTGAATGCTGGCCAGCACATAGGCGGCCAAAATGCCCAGCATGGCAAGCACTAATACCAGCACATAGCTCCAGGCGCTCTGTGCAAAGGGAATGGGGGCATCCTCGCAGGTGAGGTCATAGGTTACCAGCATGCTCTGGCTGCTGGTGCTGCATGTTTGGGTCGGTGCAGAGGTCTGCTGAAAATCCACCTGCCAGATGGGCTGGCCGTTCCAGTCCTTTACGAGCAGCTGGGTCACCTGTTCGCCGCATACCTGCTGAAGCAGCTTTTGCATGGCTGCCTTGTCAAAGCAGCTTATGGCAATTGCCCGGGGCGGAGTAAGAATATCCAGCTGCTGCACATAGACCAGATAGTCCGCATTGTGAAAAGCAAAATTGCTGGGTTTGAGCGGGCCCTCGCACCCCGGCACATTCAGCAGATGCTCGGTGACGAGATTGGCAGGCAGCTGCAATTTTCGCTGCAAATAGTTTTCGTACTCCGAAACGGAAAACCACCCGCTGGACGTCACCACCAGATCTTTTTGCGGATAGAGCACTGCGATATCCCGCAGAGCGCTGCTGAGGCTGCACAGAGCGGTGAGATTGACCGAAATATCCTGTTTTTCCATCGGGCCGAACTCATTTTCAAAAATCTTGCTCTCCGAAGTGAACTTCTGCACCCAAATGGAATTTTGCAGCACGTTGCTCACTTCGCTGCCCACTTCCCAAATATCGTCCAGGACGTCCCGCACCTTCTGGCTCTCGGCTAAAAAGGACTTTTCGTTGGCTTCCTTGCGTTCTTTCCGCATGGCGGCAGAAAAAATAGAAATCCCCACAAGAAAAACACATACAAACAAAGCGATGTATGTAAAAAAATAGCGCTGAAAGTCCTTTGAGTGCCAGTATAAACGATGCATCCTGTTTTTCTCCCTCTGTGCCGCAATATTTTACCAACAAGCGTGCTTGCTACTAGATTACATCACAAATAGGAAAATTGCAATCCATTCCGCAGCAAACACCTGCCCAGCTTCAAGTGCAATAGCCGTGCCGCGTTTTGCGGCACGGCTTTGACTATTTACATTGATCTATCGTGCTCTATCATCAGGAAGGCATATTGGCCAGGTAGCGCTCATAGCGAGCCTGGTAGATATCGACCAGTTCGCTCAGGCCCAGCTCTTCCAGCTTTTCCACTTCCTTGTCCAGGTCGTCCACAGAGATCTGGCCCAGGGTGAGTTTGGTGGCCAGCTCCTTGGAAGCGGTTTGCAGATTGGGCAGCAGGGCATTGATCTTGTCGGATTCTTCCTTGGTGGGCAGAGCCAGGAAATTGTTCACCTGATCCGGATATTTCAGATCGTAGTCGATGAGGTCCAAAGTGACCTGCCGCTTGTAGTCATCGCAATTGGCAACCTGCTGGCGCATATCCACTTCCTGCACGCGGGGCAGAACGCCGTTCCACAGCATGGCGCCTTCGGAGATGCGCTGCTCGTGGGCCATATCCGCAGTCAGACCGGGAATGGGAGTCATAACGCCGTCTTCGTATGTGAAGTTGACGCCTTCCTGGCCAAAGGCGGTGAGCACAGCGTACTCATCGGAATACACAATATCCAGCAGGCGGGCAACGGCCTCCAGGTCTTCGCAATCCTTGGTGACCACATAGCGCTCCCAAACCATGGAACTGGGCTCAGACATCGAGCCGGGCTCCACGCCGTCCAGGGCGGGCAGCGGCATCAGCGGCGCATACAGCGCATCGGGGGCAATCTCCGCCACGGTGGGCTCGTTCCACATGGCATTGGTGTAGTCCCACAGGCATCCCAGCTTGTTTTCGGCGCGTTTCTGGGCCATCAGCTCCCAGTTGCCGGCGACAGAGGGGTCCAGAATGCCTTCCTGCACCAGGCTGTTGAGGTATTCAAAATAAGGCTTGACATTGGGGCTGTTCCAGGGGCTCACCATCTTGTTTTCCACCGGATCCAGGGCGATCATATCGGTGGGCAGATCAAACCACTGGGCGATGCTGGTGCGGAAAGAGGAGGGATCGATGAACATGATCTCATCCTGCTGGCCGTTGCCATTGGCGTCCTTTTCCCGGAAGTCCCGCAGCATCTGGGTAAACTCTTCCAGATTGGTGGGTTCGGCAATCCCCAGCTTGTCGGCCCAGTCGCGGCGGTAGAGCATGGAGAAGCTGCCGTTGGGGTCGGTATTGTCGCCGTAGTACTTACTCGACACATTGCAGAACCAATAAATGTTGCCGTCCTCGGCAGTGGTGAGCGGACGCATGGTGGGGAACTTTTTGTCAAAAGCCTCCTTGGCAGGGCCCTGGGAATATTTGTCGATGATCTCGTTGATGGGGATGATCAGGCCCTGCTCCGCCAGAGCCATCAGGGCGGCGTCGTCCATGGTATGGGCCTTGGCGATGTCGGGCAGATCCTTGCCGGAGGCAAACCGGGTCTGCAGGATCACCGAGTACTGCTCAGGGGCAACCACTTCCCAGTCGATGTCCAGCTTTGCATCGTCCAGCTTGCTTTTCAGGATTTGATAGGCGCTGTATTCCTCTACCTCGTTCCAGTCGTTGCAGGGAGCCCAGCCCTCGGTGCCCAGGATCTTAAGTTTGCTGAAATCACTGGAAGCCTGGTCGCTGCCGCTCTGGGAATCGCCAGAATTGGATTTTCCGCCGCAGCCGGCCAGAGTACCGGCAGCCAAGCAGCCCACCAAAAACAGGGAGAGCATTTTTCTTTTTTTCATTGTTTTCCTCCTATTTGTGCATGATTTTATTTTTTTGCTCTTCTCTCATTTAGCCTTTCAGAGAACCGAGCATAACACCTTTGATGAAATATTTCTGGAAGAAGGGATAGGTAAAGATGATCGGCAGGGTGGTGAAAATGATCATCGCATACTGCATCTGCGTTGCGGAGAGCATTTGATTCATGGCATTTTCGATATCCGCCGAGTTGAGCTTGGTGAGATCTACAGTCTGGGCCACCAGCACCCTCTTGAGGTACAGCTGCAGCGGATGCAGGTTTTTATCCGGCAGATAGACCTGCGCCGCAAACCAGTTGTTCCACATGGTCACGATGGAGTAGATGGACACCACCGCCAAAATGGGCTTTGCCAGGGGCAGATAGATGCGGCGCAGAACTGTAAAATTGCTGGCGCCGTCTATGAACGCCGATTCCCGTATATCCCGGGGCAGCCCCGTGAAATAGGTGCGGGTGAGAATGATGTACCAGATATTGAAAGACGCCGGCACAATGATGGCGAAAATATTGTTGTAGAGATTGAGCTTGCTCATGAGCAGAAAGGTGGGGATCAATCCGCCGCCAAAGTACATGGGCAGCAGCACAAAGGCAACCACATATTTTCTGCCCCGCAGTTCCGGAACCGACAGCGGATAGGCACCCATCACGCTCGTGATGATCACCAGCACCGTGGTGGACACTGTATACAGGATGGAATTTCCGTAGGCACGCCACATATCGGAATCGGTAAAGATTTTTTTATAGGCCTGCAGTTCAAATCCCGTGGGCCAAAAGGATACGTTCATCGCCAGCACATCCTGGGGCTTGCTGATGGACATGATGAAAACATAGTACATGGGATACAGGGTGAACAGGCAGATGACTGCCACCGCGATCACGATCAGCACATCCACCAGCCGCGATCCATTTGGAATGCCGTGTTTCTTGCGCGCCAATATCTGAGTCATAATTTCTTCTCCTTTCCATCCGCAGCGGATCACCACAGCGAATAATCGGCAACCTTGCGGGAGACCATGTTGGCCAGATAAACCATGCCGAAGTTGATCAGCGAGATCATAAATCCAACCGCTGTGCCGTAGCTGAAGTTGCCGCCCATCAGGCCATAGCGGTACAGATAGGTGCCGATGACGTCGGCGTATTCGTAGGTTGCGGGATTGTACAGCAGCAGGATCATATCCGAATCCGCGCCCAGCATACCGCCCACGCCCATGATCAGCATGACCACAATGGTGGGTTTGATGGCTGGCAGGGTAACATGCCAGATTTTATGCCACCGGTTGGCGCCGTCCAGACTGGCCGCCTCGTAGAGAGTGGGGTCGATGGAAGCCATGGAAGACAGGTAGAGGATGCTGCCCCAGCCGAAGTTCCGCCAAATGTTGATCACTGTGTACACGATGGGGAAATACTGCGGCTTCATATTCAAAAGGAAGGGTTCGCCGCCCATCATCATGATGAATTTGTTGATGATGCCGTCGCTGCTCAAAAAGGAAAGCGCCATGCCGGCCACCACCACGCTGGAAATGAAGTAAGGCATGTAGCTTGCCGTCTGGGCAAACTTTTTGAACTTGACCAGCCGCACTTCATTGATCAGCAGCGAAAAAATGATCGGGATCCAAAACGCGATGCCCAGGTTCATGGCGCTGAGCACCAGGGTGTTTTTGATGAGCCGCCAGAAATACGGGTCATGTACAAATGTTGAAAAATGTTTCAGCCCCACCCACTTGGTCTGCCCGGTGAAATCCATAAAGGGCATGCCGGGTGTCCAGTCCTGGAAGGAGATCAGCAGGCCATACATGGGTACATAGCAGAAGATGAAAATCAAAATCAGCACCGGCGACATAATGGCGTACAGCTGTATCTGACTTTTTAATTTATAATTGATTCTCTTGGGTGCCGTCTTTGCGTTTGGAGTTCGCACGGTCTTGCCACCAGCCTTTCCTGCTTCATGTGCTTGATTGAACAATCTCAGTGTACGCCGGCCCTTTCGGAAATGCAATAAACAATACTTTTAGCGTGGGCGCAACTTTTGCAGCAGCCTTTTCCGCACTCCTTTTCGCAATATTTTTGCGTACATTTTTTTTCATTTTGCACATTTTTTGATTTTTATTGACTTGCAAAATAGTGCTTTTATAATATAGCTAACACTAAACGGTCCCCGGACCAGAAAGAGGGAATTTATGTCTGTTTCCGTTGCCGTCATCACCTGCGGCCCCAGCGACCTGCTCGCTCTGCTGCAGAAATCTCCGGCTCTTACCGTCGAAGTCCTGCACCCGAACGCTCTCACCCCCCACTGCCTCGATGGTTTCCAGTGCGCCTGCGTGCTGGGGGGCACCCGGGAGGAACCGCTGGTTTTCCCGGCGGAATGCCGCAGTGTGGTGGAGGATTTTTCGCACAGCGGCAGACGGGTGCTGTATGAATACACCCTGAGTTTCTGCCAGAACTACTGTGCATCTCCCGATTCCACCCGCTTTCTCCGGCTGGTGTGCACCGACGCGGAATTCGCCGGCCTGGAAGATGGACTTTTGTTGGATGATCAATGCAATATGCGCTGCACCCCCTACTATCGCAACAATCTGGCCAGACCTATTTTAATGTATAAAAAGGGGCTGTCGGAACACGCCCGCCAGCCGCTCAGCCAACAGGAGCGCACCGACTGCCAGCAATATGGCATCTGGCTGGAAACCCCCGCCGTCGCCGTCTGCTCCTTCCGGCTGTGCAACTTTCTGCGGGCGCGATTCTCTCCGGTGCCGGCCTGGAGCCGACTGGTGCGCTCGCTGATCGGCTGGCTGTGCGGCGCGCCGGTTCTGGAGGAGGTGGAGTTTCCGCCTCAGTACCAAACCGGCTTTGCCCGTTCCGCCGCCGACTGTGCCGCCAGCGGCATCGACTGGTTCAGCCGTTCCGGCATTCTGGTGGATGAGGGCAAACGAGGCGTGCTGGAAGGGCTGGGCACCGAAATTTACTCCGACGGCCACCAGAAAACCGCCTCCTCCATCCGCACTGACTGCTGCGGCGAAGCGGCGCTGGCCTATCTGATGCACTTTCTGGCATTCGGCGACGCCCGCAGCCTGGAGCGGGCCCAAAACCTGGAAGCTTTTGTCTACGACAAAATGCAGATCCGCTCGGGCCGCTTTCAGGGCATGCTCCGCTGGACCGACATCGCCTGGGAGGTGTGCTACCAGGACGATATGGCCCGGGCCATGCTGGTGACCCTGTTCAAAGCCCTGTACGGGCTGGGGCGGGAATATCTGCCCCAGTGCCGGATGGCGCTGGAATTTTTGATGAACACCACCGGGCCGGATGGCCTGCGGCCGGCCCGCACCGACAATCTGAACATGTCCGAGGAAGATTTTGCCGCGCTGAGCCGACAGAACGGAGCTTTCCCCTGCGCACATTATAATGCCTTTTATCTGGCCTGTCTACTGCTGTACGGCAAGCTGGAAAAGGACGCCCGCTGCCTGGCCGTGGGCGAAACCGGCATGCAGGCGCTGCTGCAGGCCTATCCCAAAACCATCCGGGAACAGAGCCAAACCGAGGAGCTCTGCCGGCTTCTTCTCCCCTTTGCCTGGCTCTACTATGCCACCGGCAAACAGGAATACCGGCAGATGCTCTACACCGTGACCCGGGATTTGGAAAAGATGCGACACCCCTCCGGCGCCTACCTGGAATGGGACGACGACTACTCCGCCGCATGCAGCAAGCAGGAAAACGGCGAATGTTCCCTGCTGGCCCGCAACGGCGACCCGGTGTGTGACCTTTTATACAGCAACAACTGGGTTCCCCTGGGGCTGATGCAGGCCTATTTTGTCACGGAAGATGCCTATTTTTACGATTTGTTCTGCCGGCACGCCGCATTTTTGTCCACAGCCCAGATCCACAGCCAGGACCCCCGGATCGACGGCGCCTGGGCACGGGGCTTTGACGCGGAGCAAATGGAGGTCTGCGGTCTGCCCAACGATGTGGGCTGGGGGCCCTGGGCCGTTGAAAGCGGCTGGACCGTGGCCGAAATTTGTGCCGGCCTGCTGCAGGGAGTTCTCAAAGACAAATTAAAGGAGTTTTACAAATGAAACTGGTTGTTCTTTCCCCCTCCAGCCTGCCGGAGGAACTCTTGGCGGGCCTGGGGCATCTGTGTGAATCCGAAGGTTTTGCCGTGGGCGAAGGCGGCATTGCGGTCACCGCGCGCCGGGCCGGCCGCTTTGCCTTCCGGCTGGAAGAAAACTCGCTGGAGGTGGAATACCGGGTGCCCGCCGAGTTTTTCCGCGCTTTGTCCTATCTGAAACAGCCGTCCCGCCAGCCCCTCGCCTGGAAGCAGCAGCCGGCCTTTGCCGAGGTGGGTGCAATGCTGGACTGTTCCCGCAATGCCGTGCTGACCCCCGACACGGTGAAGCTGATGCTGCGCAAAATGGCCCTGATGGGCATGTCGGTAGCCATGCTGTACACCGAGGACACCTACGAAATCCCTCAGCAGCCCTATTTTGGCTATCTGCGGGGCCGCTACACCCAGCAGCAGCTGCGGGAACTGGACCGGTATGCGGCGGACCTGGGCATCGAGCTCATCCCCTGCATCCAGACCCTGGCGCATCTGGAGCGGGCGCTGCACTGGCCGCAGAATGACCCCGACCTGCGGGACACCGAAGACTGCCTGATGGTGGGGGAGGAAAAGGTATATGCCTACATCGAGCAGATGTTCCAGGCTGTGCGGGCCTGTTTCCACACCCGGCGCATCCACATCGGCATGGACGAGGCCTGGTCTTTGGGGCTGGGAAATTTCCGCTTCAAAAACGGGATCGTCCCCGCCTGGGAATTGATGAACCGGCACCTCTCCCGGGTGGCGGCTCTTGCCCAAAAATACAATTTCGCGCCGATGATCTGGAGCGACATGTACCTGCGCGCCGCTTCGCCCACCGGCGGCTACTACGACGTTCCCGACCAGCTGCCCCAGCCCGTTCTGGACGCCGCTCTGCCGGATGTTCCTCTGGTTTACTGGGACTACTACCACATGGACCGGGCAAGCTACCGCAAGCTGTTTGACGTTCACGAGCAGTTCGGCGCACCGGTTCTGTTTGCCGGCGGCCTGTGGAGCTGGGTGGGCCCCGTGCCCGCGGTGGAAAAAATGCGCAGCGCCAGCCTTCCCGGCCTGGAAGAAGCGCGTGACCACCACATTTCCACCGTGCTGGCCACCGCCTGGGGCGACAACGGCGCCGAATGCCCGCTGCCCGCCATTCTGTACGGTTTGCAGCTGTACGCCGAATTCACCTATACCGGCGACACCAGCCCCTCTGCCCTGGCCAGCCGCTTTGAAAGCTGCGTGGGGGAGCCCTGCGAGGCTTTTTCCCGTCTGGGCGAGTTCGATCTGCCTGCCCTGTTTGCCCCTGTGTCCGACGACCCCGTAAACTTCTCCAAATTTCTGCTTTACCAGGACCCGCTGCTGCCGCTGTTTCAGGCCGACTGCGAGGGCCTTGCCCTTTCGGGCCGGTATGAATCGCTGCAGCGCCTGTACCACGGCTTTACCAGCCAGGAGCCGCGGTTTGAGGCCATGTACCGCTTTTACGAGCAGCTGGCCGGCTTGCTGGCGCTGAAGGTCCAGTGGTTTCTTCAGGCTCCCGCCGCCCGCTGCCAAAGCCCCCAGGCCGCCCAAATGGCCGCCCTGGCCCACGCCTGTGCCCGGCAATGCGAGAGCTGCCGAGCCGCCTGGGGCAGGCTGTGGGAAGCGGTGAACAAACCTTTCGGCTATGAGGTGATCGATCTGCGCATGGCGGGCCTGACCGGGCGATTCCGCACCGCCGAAGTCCAAATGCAGCGCCTGCACCAGGGAGAGATCGACGAGATCGAAACCCTTGCCTGCCCCAAGCTGCGCTGCCTGACCAACGCCGACGGCAAATTCCGGGGCTGCTATTCCTGGGGCGAATGCATCTCCACCTGCCGCATATAACGCATATAAAAAAGAAAGAGGTATTATAATGGATCTTCCCATCAAAATCGTCATCGGCGGTCTGGGTGTGCGGGGATATGAGGTATACGCCTCCTATGCCAAGCGCAACCCCGACAAAATGCAGGTGACCGCCATCGCCGAACCCAACCCCATCCGCCGCCGGAATGTGCAGCGGGACCTGGGCCTTTCGGACAGCCAGTGCTACGAAACCATGGAATCCCTCCTGCAGCAGCCCCGTCTGGGGGATGTGGCTGTCATCGCCACCCAGGACCGCGACCATGTGCGGCTGGCACTTCCCGCCCTGGAAAAAGGGTATCACCTGCTGCTCGAAAAGCCCATCTCTCCCCTTTTGCAGGAATGTCTGGCACTGCAGCAAGCGGCGCACCGCTGCGGCCGGATCGTCACCGTGGCCCATGTGCTGCGCTACACTCAGATTTTCTCCACTGTGAAACGGCTGCTGGAATCCGGAGAGATCGGCCGGCTCATCCACATGGATCTGATCGAAAATGTGGCCTACTGGCATTTTGCCCACAGCTATGTGCGGGGCAACTGGCGCCGCGAGGAGGATTCCAGCCCCATGATTCTGGCAAAAAGCTGCCACGACCTGGACCTGCTGCGCTGGTTTGCCGGCAGCGCCTGTATATCCCTCTCCTCCAACGGCGGCCTGTCTGTTTTTCGCGCTGAAAGCGCCCCCGAAGGCGCGGACGACCGCTGCACCCGCTGTGCCCTATCCACCCGCTGCCCGTACAGCGCTGTGCGCATCTACATGGAAAATGAAAAGACCGGCATTCTCGGCGGCAATGCCGGCTGGCCCTGCTCGGTGCTGAGCGAAACGCCCACGCCGGACAGCATCCGCGCCGCTCTGGAAAAGGGGCCCTACGGGCGCTGTGTCTACGCCTGTGACAACGATGTGGCCGACCACCAGTGTGTGAACATGCAGTTTGCCAACGGCGTCTGCGCCACCTTCACCGTGACCGCCTTCACCCAGGAATGCTGCCGCACCATGCGCGCCATGGGCTCGCTGGGAGAGCTGGAGATCGACATGCTCCGCAACCGCGTGATGCTGCGCCGCTTTGGGCAGCCCGAGCAGATCATCGAGCTGGACAAGCTCACCGACCGCTTTGCCGGGCACGGCGGCGGCGATGACCGGATGATGGACGCCCTGGCCGCACTTTTCCAGCGGGAAGACCCCGCCTCGCTCACCTCGGTGGACGTTTCCATCGACAGCCATATCATGGCGCTTGCTGCCGAGCGTTCACGGCTGGAGGGCGGCGCCTGCATCGACCTGCTTCAGTTTGCCCGCCGCACCTGATTTTTCCCCGGAGGTATTCCCCATGCCATGTGTTCGTCACCTGCCCCGCTGCACCGATTGCTCCCCCCGCCCCTACGAAGAAGTGCACCGCGCCCTTGCCCGCCGGGCTGCGGAGGAAGGCATCATCCTTTTGAAAAACGAAAACCACACGCTTCCTCTGCCCTCCGGCTGCCGCATTGCCCTCTACGGCACAGGCGCTCTGCACACCCTGAAGGGCGGGACCGGATCGGGAGATGTAAACGCCCGGGAAACCGTTTCCATCCGCGACGGCCTGTACGCCGCCGGCTTTCAGATCGCCAACGAAGCCTGGCTGCAGCACTGTGACACCATCTATCGCCAGGCCCGCAGCAAATGGCGGGGCCGCGTCTGGGAACAGCTGGAAACCGGCCAGCAGCCCCACTTTTTTGCCGCGTATGTCAACACGCCCTTTCAGGCTCCCGCCTGTGCGCCTGCCAAAGCGGCCTGCGATGCTGCACTGTATGTATTGAGCCGGTCCTCGGGAGAAGGGGCAGACCGCAAAAACGAGCCCGGCGACTATCTGCTCTCGAAATGGGAAATGCAGGACCTGCGCAGTCTGTGCAGCTTTTATCCCTCTGTCATTCTGGTGCTGAACACCGGCGGCATCGTGGACCTTTCGGTTTTGGACGAGCTGCCCCGGATCCATGCCGTGCTGCTGCTCTCACAGCCCGGCATGGAAGGCGGAAACGCCCTGGCCGACGTGCTGCGCGGCGCCGTGTCCCCCAGCGGGCGGCTCACCGACTGCTGGCCGCTGCGGCTGCAGGACTGCCCCTGTATGCAGCAGCCTTCCCCTGACCCCCGCACCGTTCGGTACCATGAGGGGATTTTTGTGGGATACCGCTACTTTGACACCTTTGACGTACCGGTTCGATTTGGATTTGGAGATGGCCTTTCCTACACGCAGTTTTCCATCCAGGCCGGCTGCCTGCGCCTGGAACGGGGAAACCGGCCCCGGTTTGTGCTGGACTGCACCGTGCAAAACACCGGGGACCGCTGGAGCGCAAAAGAGGTGATGCAGCTCTACGCCACCTGTCCCTGCGCCCTGCAGCCAAAAGAATACCGCCGGCTGGTCGCCTTTGCCAAAACCGGCCTGCTGGCGCCCGGGCAGAAACAGACACTTGCACTGGAATTTTCTCCCGATGCTCTCGCCTCTTTTGGTCCGCAGGCGGGCGGCTGGGTACTGGACGCCAAAACCTATGGCCTTTGGCTGGGAAACTCGCTGCAGAGCTGCCGCCTGATTGGCGGCATACAGCTGGAACAGCGGGAGGTACTGGAACAGGTTTCGCTCTGCTGGCCGGACGCACCGCAGGACTGGTTTTCTCCCGGAATGAAGCACTGCCTGGAAAAGCGCCGCTCTCTGGAAAAAGAACTCCTGCAGCAGGGGCTGCCCATCCTGCCGGTCCGCCCGGGCTTGCTGCTCGGCTCCGCCCGCTCTCGTCCGCACCCCGACCCCAACGCCGAAAAAGCCCTTGCAATCGCCTCGCAGCTGGATGATGATTCGCTGGTGCGGCTCTGTGTGGGCCAATGGCACAAAGACGACGAAAGCCAACTGGGGTCCGCCGGGGTGAGCGTGCCCGGGTCTGCCGGCGAAACCCAGGAAATCGGCGGGGACATCCGGGTTCCCTCTCTGGTCCTGGCGGATGGGCCCGCCGGCCTGCGGCTGGCCAGCTGCTATTTCACCCAAAAAGGGCAGCCGCTGATCCCGCCTTTGGAACAGTGCTTTGAAAACGGCTTTCTGGCCCGCGGCGAGTACAACCCGGGCGGCACCCGGCACTACCAGTACTGCACTGCATTTCCCATTGGAACCATGCTGGCCCAATCCTGGAACACCTGCCTTTTGCAGGAAGTGGGGGCCGCCGTGGGCTACGAAATGGCTCTGTTTGGGGTCAGCCTCTGGCTGGCGCCCGGCATGAACATCCACCGCAGCCCACTCTGCGGCCGCAATTTTGAATATTTTTCCGAAGACCCGCTTTTGTCCGGCCAGATGGCGGCCGCCATCACCCGGGGAGTCCAGTCCTGCCCGGGCTGCGGCGTCACCCTCAAGCACTTTGCCTGCAACAACCAGGAGACCGAACGGCTGGAATCCAACAGCCTGGTTTCGGAACGGGCTCTGCGCGAAATTTATCTGCGGGGTTTTCAAATCGCCGTACAGTCGGCCCAGCCCAGTGCCATTATGACCAGCTACAATCTGGTAAACGGCGTCCATGCGGCAAACAGTGCCGCCCTCTGCACAGCCATCGCCCGCTGCGAATGGGGCTTTGCCGGCATCTTTATGACCGACTGGGACACCACGTCCAGCCGCCGCTGCACCGCCGAGGGCTGCATCCAGGCCGGCAACGACCTGTTGATGCCCGGCAGCCGGCGGGAGTACAGCGCGCTGCTGTGCGCTCTCCGCGATGGCAGGCTGGACCGCCGGCTGCTGCGCAGCTGTGCCGGGCGGATCATCAAAACGGCGCTGGGGCTCTCCGCCCCCACAGCGCCCTGACCAGACAACCATGGCGGCAATCACATACAAGGAGGTTTTTACAACAATGGATACCGAAAAACTGCGCAGCTGGCAAAGCTGGATTCGCACCGAACTTGAATCCTCTGTGAACTTTTGGCTCAAAAACGGCATGGATCCCGAGCACGGCGGCATCTACACCTGCCTGACCCGGGAAGGCAAGGTGTTTTCCACCGATAAAAGCGTTTGGATGCAGGGACGGTGCGGCTGGATTTTTGCCCACATGTGCCGCCTGTACGGCACCAGGCCGGAATGGCTGGAAGCGTCCCGGTCCTGTCTGGATTTTATGGAAGACCACTGCATCAACCGCAGTGCCGGAAACCGGATGTACTTCACCGTGACGGCAGACGGAAAGCCCCTGCGCCAGCGCCGGTACTGCTTTTCCGAGGGATTTTATGCCATCGCCAATGCGGAATACTACGGCATTACCGGCGACAGAAAATGCCTGGAACGAGCCCGCCGGGCCTATCAGCTGGTATACGATCTGAACCACGGCGCTCCCGACCCCACCGGCCTTGGCCCCAAAACCATCCCCGAAACCCGAAAGGGGCGCGCTCTGGCCGACCCCATGATCTTTTTGAACATGACCAGCGTTCTGCGCCGTGTAGACCCGGAACAGGCCGCTCTCTACGACCAGTATTCCGCCCAGTGCGTCCACGACATCTTCGCCTACCACCACAAACCCGATCTGCACTGCACCCTGGAATCGGTGGGGATGAACGGAGAATTTCAAAGCGACATTTCCGCGGGGCGCGTCGTCAACCCGGGCCACGATATCGAGTGCAGCTGGTTTTTGATGGAGGAAGCCAACCGCATCGGCAGCCGGGACCTGCACCGGAAGGCCGAGGATGTGTTCCGTTTTGCCATCAACGCCGGCTGGGACCAGGAATACGGCGGTCTGCTCTATTTCATTGACTGCATGGGGCTGCCCCCCGAAGCCTATGAACACGACATGAAGCTGTGGTGGCCCCACAACGAAATCCTCATCGCCAGCCTCATGGCCTACCGCGACACCCGGGACGAAACCTATCTGGACTGGTTCTACAAAACCATCGCCTATTGCCGCGACCACTTCGCCGACCCTGCATACGGGGAGTGGTATGGATACCTGCGCCGGGACGGCAAACCCACGCTGCCTGCCTGCAAGGGAAGCACCTTCAAGGGCCCGTTCCACGTGCCCCGCAGCCTTTCCATGGCGGACAAGCTCATCGACGAGATTCTCGCTCCATAAAAAGGAGGACTGGCTATGCCCCGTATCCTACTGCTGCCATTGGATGAGCGCCCCTGCAACTTTCTCTATCCCGCGTTAATGGTCGAAAAATGCACCGATGTCCAGCTGCTGCTCCCTCCCAAAGAGCTGATGGGCAGCAAAAAGCGGCCTGCCCCGTTTTTGCTGCTGGCGCAATGGCTGGGAAAAAACTTTTCCTGCTGTGACTATGCGGTGATCTCGATTGATATGCTCGTATATGGCGGCATCGTCCCTTCCCGGCTGCACCATCAAACCACCCGGGAATGTTTGGATCGCCTGCATCTTCTGGCCGATCTGCGCGCGCGATATCCCCAGGTCAAGCTCTTTGCCTTCAGCCTTATCATGCGGGCGCCCTGCTACAATTCTGCCGACGAGGAGCCGGACTACTATGCCGAGCACGGGAGCTCCCTCTTCCGTGTGGGAGTGCTGCGGGACAAAATCCAGCGCAATTTGGCCACAGCCGAAGAAAAATCCGAGCTTTCCGGCCTGGAACAGAGCATTCCGCGCTCCGTCCTCTCCGATTTCTGCAGCCGGCGCAGCACCAACCACGCGGTGAATCTGCAAACTATTTTTCTGGCGGAACAGGGGGTATTGGATTTTCTCACCATTCCCCTGGACGACTGTGCTCTCCTGGGATGGGCCGCCGCAGAGCGGCAGCAGCTCGCCGCCGCTATCCGCAGCCACGCGCTGGGCAGCCGCATATACAGCTACTCCGGCGCCGATGAGGCCGGCTGCATCCTGCTGGCACGGGCGGTCAACCACAGCCGCGGCATAACCCCGTCGGTGCACATCTGTTACAGCAGCGCCGGCGCACCTATGCTTATTCCCCGCTTTGAAGACCGGCCGCTGGGCGAAAACCTCAAATGGCTGGTCGCCGCGGCCGGCGGCAGAACCTGCTTTTCCCTGCAAGAAGCCGACTACATCCTTGTTGTCAACGCCCCCACCGAAGGGCAAAGCGCCATGGGCGACGCCAAATCTCCCGCCCCTCACTCTGCTTTTGGCGAACGATGCCTGCCCGATCTCGCCGCCAATCTGCGGGCACTGGCCGCCAAAAAGCCTGTGATTCTGGCCGACCTGGCTGTCACAAACGGAGCCGACCGGGAATGGATGGACCTTTTGCAGCAGCAAAATCTGTTGAAAACGCTCTATGCCTATGCAGGCTGGAACACAGCGGCCAATGCTGCCGGCTGCTGCATCGCCCAGGGAATGCTCTGCGGCAAAGATAGCACACAAAGTGCCCTGTTCACCTGCCATCGGATTCTGGAGGATTGGCTTTATATGAGCCTGGTGCGCCGGGACGTTGCTGCATACGCGCAGCGAAAAGGGCTCTCTTTTGACGGCTCCTGGCAGGAACAGCTGCTTGCAAAATATGTGACACGGCAGATGTGCCGGCTGGCCAAAGGGCTTTCTCTCCCTGCACAGGTGGAAATCAGCCAAATTTCCTTTCCCTGGCATCGCCCGTTTGAAATCGAGCTTTTCATCCAGCTCTCCGCACCTTCCAAAGCGGGCATGTAAAAGAAAATCAGCCCCCCAAGCGGACGGCATCTGCCGCCCGCTTTTTTTCAGGCAAAAAGCTCCGCGCCCCTCCAGCGCCCCTATGCCCCAAGCGCACATTCAGACAGATTTCCGCACAGTTCTGCCTGTGGCTGCACACGTATTTTTCTGTATCTGTGCCCACAGCCACGAAAAAAGCCTGCAAGGATTGAAATTCGGGCTAGAATATGCTAATGTTTTCTCATAGGACCAGGGGACCGGGAAGCTATGGCTGCCATGCCCCCAGCCCGCCATCCCCGGGGAAGGGACGAGGGAGAGGAGCCTTTGCGTCGCTTCACAGCCTTGGGGCATTGGCGCAATACAATTTGAAAGGAAGAGTTGTTGTGGCACAGAAAAAAGCGCAGTCCACCAAGAGGCAGACCGCAGAAGCAAAAACTGCTGCGGCTGCAGAAAAAATGCGTTTTTGTGCTCGATCAGGGATTATGACAAAGCAAGTGACACATTCCTGGTGGCGAACCAGCGGCTCAAAGTAAATGGCGATCCAATAAAAATACAGGCAGATACACATGGCGGAACCTATCGTAGTCACCCTGTTGTAGAAAAAGATCCTTCGTTCTACATTGCGATTGTTCGGGATACGGTATCTGGAAAACTCCGCGTGAATGTACGGCTGGCTGGTCCCACATGGGCAGTTCAGAGCGGAACCTATACAGATTTTCGGTTTTGGACCGAAAAGCCGGATGATTCTCGGCTGGTCAACAAGACCTACACCAACACCGCCTGGCTGACCCCGCTGCGGGACGACCTGGGCTGGGATGGTACGGCTACCAAGGGCGTGATTGATAAGAAGCTGTCTGCACCGTACTGGGATAAGACCCGCACCTCCATCCGCAGCAGTGCGAATGTAATGGTGTCCTACGGTTACTCTACCAGCTCGTCGATTGCCGTCTCCCAGACTGATCCGGCAGATCATACAGTTTACTCGACTAGCTCCGACGAGGCGGATACCACGACCATCCTGCCTGACAAGAACGACAAGGTCCATTATACCCTGACGGTGGACAATACGGTCTATGCCTCCCCGCAGGCCCTGACCAAACTGGTGCTTATCAATAACCTGCCGCAAGAGGGAGATCATAACCCCTTCCAGGACGACGATATGCGCGGCAGTGAATACCAGATGAGCCTGACAGAGGGCAATACATTCACCGTAAAGGCCAGCATCCGTCAAAATGATGGTACATTTGAGACAAAGGTAATCGACCCTAAGTACATTAAAATACAGTACAGCAAGGACGTTAGCTTTGATGGGGATGACTGGAACGGTAAGGAATCCGTTAAATGGACGACGAACCCGGAGGGGGCACGATCTTTCCGCATTATTATCGATGACCCGTCTGGTGCAGCCATGCCTGCACACAGCAAAGTTACCGTGGAGTACGACGCCAAAGCAGATACCCCGGACAGCATCGAACCCGGCCAGACCGCTTACAACAGTTTTGGTTACCACTATGAGGTGAATGGCGGAACTGCACTGGAAGCTGCCCCCTCGGGCGTTGGCCTGCGTACCCCGTATGTGCCCACCCTGCAAAAGCGCCTGGAGACCCCGGATGGTGAGGCTATGGCTGCCGGTGCAGATGCAAAATTCAATTTTGTCATCTATGACGGTGCCGCAGTGACCTTGAAGGATGACTTTACCGAAGCCGACCTGGCCAAAGCCTTGCAAGGGCGTACTTACACGTATGTGGCAAAGAAGGTTGACCCCGGCCAGATGGAATCCGATGCCCCATGGCTGAAAGACCTGAAGCAGTACAGCTATGCAAACGGCACCTGGACCGCAACTGATACGGCTTGGACATGGAAGAACGGGAGCACCTATCATGTGATCGAGTTGCCGATTACAGGTGACTACCGCTATGGTTCCATTAACCGCAGCACGGCACGCAGCTATAGCTTTACTTACAACTATGCCAATAAAAACACGCTGCAATGTGTAAACATTGGCACCAGTTGGGCAGCGAAGCTGACCAAGATCGAGGAAAACAAGCCTGAGATCAAGCTGCAGGATGCTTACTTTGCCCTGTACAGCCCGGTTGAAGCGGACCAGATGACGAAAGATGCCTGCAGTGCATTGCTCGTTACCAAGAAGCCAGACCTGACGTACGAGGACGAAAATGGCACAAAATGGTACCTGAAGTCTGTGGTCAAGACCGATGCTAATGGCACCCTGACTTGGGCAGGGCTTTCCGAAAGCGAGTACCGGTATGTCGAGGTGCAGGCCCCCAACGGCTATAACCTTGACAGCACAGTGCGCAAGGTGACCCGCCCCACAGGCGGTGGAACAGCATCTGTTTCTGTGACTAACCGACCCGGCTACAACCTGCCGGAAACCGGCGGCATCGGCACTTGGCCGTTTATGACGGCTGGTCTGCTGCTGACCGGCACCGCCCTGGCCCTGCTGCTGAAAAAGCGCAAGACCAACAACTAAAATCATCCCCCGCAGAGCGACCCATCGTAAGGTCCTCTGCGGGGGATTTTTGGCTAAATACACTTTGAGTCCAAAGGTATGAAGGTAACCGTCTAATAATTGACGTCCAGTGGAAATTACCACTTGACCCTTGTCTCAACAACCTTGCCAATTATAAATAGATGGTCAAGCAAATTACTTTTGGCTACGAAATCTTCTCGCGTAGAATTAAAAAAGTGCAAAACTATTGATGACCCTACTTGCTTATACTGCGCAATGAAGCCGACTGGATAAGGATTATAGATAAAAAGGCCGATATCTCCATCGCAAAGACGCTGCTGATAATGAATCAACGCAGGATCACCTGTCATTATCCGAGGTGCCATTGCATCATCGTCAAGGGTATAGTAAATATAGTCATTCGGGTTTGGCACGTATGCCCATGCGGAACCATACTGCTCGTCGAAAATATATGACTTTCCGTATGGTCTGATTTTCCCAACGGCAGGGATGGAATACTCAGCGGGAGCATCAAGGAAATCGTGACCAACGGGGGAGATGTCCTTGGCACCTTTGAGGAGTACATCAGTAGAGATACCCAAGATATCCGAGAGTTTAGAAATTGAGGTAGGGGAAGGAGTGGATACTCCCGTTTCCCATTTGGCAATGGCTTGCTGTGTGACACCCAGCTTTGAAGCAATTTCAGCTTGACTATAGTGTCTGGATTGCCGGGTTCGTTTTAGCTGTTCTGCAAACATTTGTACTCCTTTTGTGTAGTCGGATTCCCCCGGCGGGTCAAAAAGAATTATTGAACAGGCACCTCGACCTCAACATACCATTTCCCAATTGTATTACCAGAAATATTGGAAGAACGCTCAAAAAACAGGTAACGTTCCTGGCCGCAGACGGCGATGGTATAGCGGTCACCCTGACCGCCAGCTTTGGCAGCGGCGGCCTGACGGCGGCAGATAACTCTGTCGATTATAAAGTGTCGACCATCCGGCCATTTAATGATCCGCGGACGCATTACGCCATCCGATTGAATAATGCAATCCACATCTATATAAACGCGCTGCCATTGTGTCATGGTGGGTACCTCTTTAAAAGTCAATTTCCTAGAAAATCTCCATGTACCTCAAATGGAAGTCGTAGCTCGGAGTATCCCTTGCATAAGAGTAATTTGACCTTAAGCACAATCAACTCTACAGGATATCCAAGTGAGCAAGCTATTTGCTGGACGCTGTATCCATCGTGGCAAAGCGCGAGGATATCATTATCATTTATTAAGTATTCAGCAGCAAAAAGGCTGGCCTCATATTCAGTGGTGGAGGTGTTGTCCAACGAAAGACTTGTGAAAGATCTCGCATCTGCAGAATAGGGGTGGAGAATACAATGCCCTAATTCATGTGCAAGACACACCTGTTGCATTACTTCATCTTGGTCGAGATTCAGGGTTATATGAAGTTTTCCGTGTAGTTGGATGGCAAACCCTCGGAAGGATTCTTGTATATTTCCATAATGCTGTGCATCAACAAGGATACCCTTTGAGTGGGCGAGGGCCATGGGAGAAATATCGCCATATTCTTGCTTGAGAAAAGCAACGGCATGCGCCGAAGTTCGCACCAACAGGACTTCGGCGCATTACTGTGCGTTTGATGATTTGATAAAAGGAGACAGGAATGACAAAAAAATGGAAAATGCAATTATTTTTATATGCCTTCATGATGATCAGTTGAGGAAACTAAATGTTAATGTCGCAGTGCAGAGGATGACTGCCGAAAGGCGAAACTACAAGATCCTTGATGTAATTTGCGGTGTCCAAACGGATGGGACAGATCTCATTGAGCGGCTCTATCAGAAAATTGAAACGGAAAGTGTTGACCATATCCTCTCAGATTGTCCGGACTCATTTATGAATGCAATTGGTTGCCAACAGGCACGAGCCTTACGATTCGTGGATCGCCTTACAATTCATAATCTGAAAATTTGGTTTAGTAAAGATCCTTTCTTTAACTGTGCGCCCCACAGAGAGGATCTCTTTGATAAAGACAATTGGAGCGAAGAAGCCGAAAAAGCATACGCTGACTATTTGAAGCAGAACAATTCAATCGAACCTGACCGGGAAAAATGGATGCGAATTGGACGTGGCCGAAAAAAGAAAGATTAGTTAAAACCCTGTACATTATATAAAAGGAAGGAATTTTAGTTATGAGCTATTGCAAAGAACATCCGACTTGGATCTATGTGCGGTACACAACAAATGACGTTCAAAGCGCACTGCGGCGGCAGGCGGATTTGTTTGAGGAGGCTGGGAGTCATGGTTTTTTAGTTCGTGGCACATCATTTGATAAATGCGGGGGCAACAGCTTGAAAGACCGAGATGGCCTTCGCAGTATGCTGGATGCTGTAAAGGCTGGTCGCGTTGAATCGGTAATGATTCGTGACCTAGACCAAATTAGCCGGAACAGCTACCTGCTGGTTGGTGTAATCGAAATTTTCCGCCAGCATGATATTTATCTTATTACCACGGAATGTGATTTGAACGAAGAACTGGCTCGTGTTGGCTTGGCTCGTTATGTGGGTGACCGCTTTACACGAGCCTCATTCGGGCAACCGAGATTCGATGTCAGCTTACCATTTGCGGACAAATTATGAGGTGCAATGATGAAAGAATATAAAGTATCTACAAAAATCTAAACGCGCTTCGGTAGAAAAGAAAATTAAAACTGCACAGCATGCTTTGGAACGCTTTGAAGGTGAGATTCTGAAATGCCTTGATGGAACAAGCAATTTTACCGAGGATATGATTGCCAAGCAAATCCGGCGATACCAACAAGAACTGGATGATGCGAAAGCAGAGTATGCTGCACTTCAAAATGCGAGGCTGAACGAAGCTGCAGAGATTCGAAAACTGCGTACCTACTATGATGAATTTAGAGGCTGGGCAGAAGAATTCGATGCGGCACCATTAGAAATCAAACGCATGATACTGAGCCAACTGATAGAAAGAGTGGAGGTCGGAAGAAAGTATCAGGTTACGATAAAGCTAAATATGGAATATCAGCAATTCTTGGAAATCACAGAAGAACAGAAACTTATACCGCTGATTAGTGCGTAAAAGAAAATAGACCAGCGCCACACAAAAACGGTGCTGGTCAATGACTTTGCATAGGATATATTTAGTGATTTTGATCGTTAGAAAAGTGCTTTTTATTACAACAGCATACACCATGAGTGTGAGCAACTAAGGAGAGCAACTGACTCTTAATCAGTGGGTCCTGGGTTCGAGTCCCCGATGGTGCACCAAAGAATGCCTTACACGAAAGTGTAGGGCGTTTTTTTGTTGCTCTATTTCAAGAAGGCACGATCTGCTGCAGCGTCGGAGATACTCGAACAGGGCGGTGGCACGCAGTGCCGTAAGGAACGCCACAGTGCGGCGTTCCTTAAGCCTGCGGGAGAGTCCCCGGGAATGTGGTGGGTGTGGAAAGGTGAGGCGATGGGGAGAGGCAGGGCCTTGAAATAAAAAAAAGTGCAAGTTTGCAAGAGTGTTTATGGCAACAATAAGTTTGATGGTAGTTTGTTGCGAAATTTTTAGCATAGAGGAAAATTGGGGTAAACGGCGGGGTGAGGGCACTCCGCCTTACGGATGGGGCAGGGTTCGTTGCGGATTTTTGATGTGCGGTACAGCAGGCCGTGGCGTGGTCGGGTGACCACGCTCTACAGGGAGTTTTAATGTTGGCGGCCAATTATAAAATGATTTGTAGGGAACGGTTTTGGCCCTTCCGAAACCTATAAATAATATTCCACAAGGGAGATTCGTCCAAATGCTCCGGAACGGTCAAGACCGTTCCCTACGGATGTGGAAAAGTAGCGGCAGAATTTTAAGCGAATACTCAAAGCGGGTGCTCAGGCGGGCCGATGGTGAGCATCGGCCACTACAAATGGAGCACGCGTCGTGGTATATGGCAATAGTTTGCAGCAGCGCGTTATACGAACTCAACAATAAGTGAGTGTGGGTACCGACAATCTATCCCCAAACCTCCCGCAGCGCCGCAATCTCCTGTTCCGCCAGGGTGGGGTAGAGGGTGTTGGCAAAAAGAAAAGCATAGCGGTAGAGGGCAGCGCCGCTGGCACCGAGGGAGCGCAGCGTGGTGGCTTGGGTGGCGAGGGCATGGCCGGTGCACCACTCGGTGCCGGGACCGGAGGTGTCGCCCTCGTCGCCGTCACCGATACGGTAAGCACCAAGGCCGAATGCCAGTTGAACGGATTCTGTGCGCGGCAGCGAGAGCCACTCGGCGGCAAGGCGGCCAAGTGACAGGGCATCGGAACCATTTTTGCGGTAGTTCAGGCCCCAGTACAGCTGCGGGATCAGATAATCACAATAGCCTGGCTTGGCCAGCCAGAGCGCGGCATCGCTGTATTGGCCGTCGCGGCAGCCGCTCAGTGTGCCCTGCGGTGAAACCCCAAACCGCACATTGAACGCATGGGCGGCGGCGTAACAGGCCCGCATTAGATCGTTTACATTTTGCCGCCGCCAATCGGCCAGCGAGATGGTGCTGCCGCTTGCGGCATAACTGTCGGCATCAAAATCCGGGGCAGTAGTGGGGTAAAAGTAATCATCAAAATGAATGCCGTCAATGGCATAATTGGTACATAGCTCACGGATGGAATCGGCCAGATACTGCTGGACTTTGATGCTGGCGGGGTCCAGATACAGGCCGATTGCAGTGTGCTTGACCCAGTTGGGATGCAGCAGAGCAGGGCTTTGCGCGCAGAGCTCAGCCGGGGTTCCGTTGGCCTGCAGGCGGTAGGGGTTGATCCAGGCTTCCAGCGTAAGGCCCTGGGCATGGGCGGTTTCTACCAGCACGGCAAGCGGGTCAAAACCGGGGTCCTGCCCTTGGGTGCCGGTGCAAAGGTGGCTGAACGGAAAATACCGGCTGGGGTACAGGGCATCTCCAAAGGGCCGCACATGGGCAAAAACGGTGTTTGCCCCAAGGGAGGCAATGTTCTGCATGATGGCGGCGGCATCGGCACGGAAAGCGGATTCACTGCTGAAATCGGTATGCTGCCATTCCAGAAAACTGACCCAGACGGCGCGAATCTCCTGCGCGGCAGCAGGGGACGGAGTGGGTGCAGCGGAAAGCACCGGGCTTGCGGATGGCTGCGGCGTGGTAGACGGCCCCAATACGGCGGGCATTATGAAAAGAAATGACATAAGGAAAAACACCCCCAAGGTTGATAAGAATATGCGCATGATACCACCCCTTTGCCGGTTTGCCATACACCCCAGCATATGCGCCGAAAACGAAAATAAGTGTTGGCAAGCGGGTAAAATTGTGATATACTAAACAGGTATCTGACATCATGAGGGCCATTAGCTCAGTTGGTCAGAGCTGGCGGCTCATAACCGGCTGACCCAACCGCATCCACTTTCAAATATGATGAAGTGCCGCAGTTTTTACTGGACTGCATCGCCAAGATTTTCGTTTTGGCGATAAGTTGGCGATTTAGCCATCAACAGCACTTCTTCATCATAAGGGCCGTTAGCTTAACGGTTAAAGCCACCGGCTCATAACCGGTTCAGTGGGGGTTCGAATCCCTCACGGCCCATAAAAAGAACGCAGCTATGTTATTTTTTAAGATAACACGGCTGCGATTCTTTATTTTTCGTACAATTCACGGCTCAACTGATTGCGTATCGACTCCCGGCGTTTTTTGTATTGCTGGGTGTAGATCATTAAAGTCGTGCTCGGCTGGGCGTGACCTGCTTCAGCGGCAACCGTTGCAACACCGATGTCAGGATTCGACATGAGCAGGCTGACAAAGGTATGGCGAAACATGTGTGGGTGAATATCCTTGAGACCGGCTTTCTTTGCTACACGCTTTACCAGCGCATTGTAACCATCCGGGTTGCGAGGCCAACCGAAATCGTCAATGATGACAAATTCTTCTCCGGCCAGTCGCATCAGTGATTCACGCTTGCTCTCTTTGTTTTTTACCATGTCTCGCTGCCAACTGGCCCCCATCAACCTCTTTTTTGTGTACCACCACTCTTTGTATTGCTGCATAAATTCCATGTACTCTGGGGCTACATCAATATAACGGTCGTTGCTTTCTTTTGTGGCTGTGTGTTGATAGCCGAAGTCCCTAAAAACTAAAAGGCTTTTGTTGACATGAACGGTACATTCTTTGAAATCGAAATCACTCCATGTCAGGCCGGCCAATTCAGCACGACGCACACCCGTATTCAGCAGGGATAATACAATGGCTTGCTCCGGCATAGAGCACTTATCAATTTCTGACATGAGTTTGCATACTTCATCCTCATGTATGCAGTCTACAAATCTGGGGCGTGCTCCTTTCGCCGGCATCTTGAATTCGGCTTGCACCGAGTGATAGCGCTCATTTGCAAAGTGCAGCACTTGATTGGCGAAGAGCACATATTCCCGAATTGTCTTTTTAGACAGGGGTCTCTCGTCGCGCTCAAAACGGAACGCATCGCGTACAGAAACACCGAGGATATTTGAAACCACTTCTGCCGTTTTTCGCGTGACTGCCGCGCCGCTGAAGCACTTCATGGCGGTATAAGCAGAAATGTCATAGCCAACTACCATTTTAGTAAAGGATTTGTTTTTCATTGTGGCATACTCCGGCAGGATAAAAGCATATTCACTGCGCAAACAGCCTTTTTCTTTAATTTCCTCAATAACTCTTGCGCAGTCCTCTCTTGTGATTTCGGACACGGACTTTTTGGCAAACCATGGCGCTACGCTTACGATTTTCTTCAGATAGCCAACTTTGTTGAGCGTTGTATTTGCCTTGTTTTTATCTGAGTCATAGTTGCCGCGCAGCAGCGCTGCAGGCTCCAGCTTGGCTTTTGCCGAAGCAATGTATTCCTCGGCTACTTCTTGGAATGGCTTATTGGCACCGCTGAGGCTGCGCTCGGCTTCTTCCTGTGCTTTTGCTTCAAATTCAAATGCTGCTGCCGTGGCTGCCGCTGCGCGCTGCTTTGCGGTTTTCAGCGTCTTGGGGTCAAACTCAAAGCGGGAAAATTTGCGTATGGTACGGCCATTGAGGGTGATGTTTGCGGTGATTTTGTAGTAAGCGGGTTTGTTCTTGGGTGTGCGCAGTTCGATAGATGCCATTTTCAATTCCTCCTTGGCTTGTTCTTACAAGCCAAACTATACAGCAACCTTTATAAAAGCTGTAGGCTGTCGTCAGAACGCACGACACCCTTGACATTGCGGCCCTTTTGTGCTCTTACCCAGCGGCATTTCTGCCCGAATTGTTGTAGTAATCAACTAGTTTCCCCAAGTTGATGTACCACTTGATGCCGGACTGAAATGCCACGCCGGGAACCTCTTTGCAAAGCCGCCGCAGGTAATACGGCGGCAGCCCCAACATTCGGCTGGCTTGCTTAATGCTGACGATTTGCGGCAGCACAATGTGCTCCACTTCTGCGGCTACAATTTCCGTAGCCATAACAGAATTCATTTCCATAGATTTTCCTCCTTCATGTGTATCATATTTGATTCCACAAGCATAGCGGCCACTTGTGGAAAACAAGTGACCGCCATAATCTGAAATCAAATTGTACGTCCTATTCGACACTACTTCCCGGACATACGAGGGCGAACCACCGACCCGGCTGCTGGAAACAGCTCCCGCTTCCTGTACCACATTGTTGGCAGTACCGCCGACGCCTTGAGAGCATCGCCACGGTGCGTATCATGATTGCTGACCCTTCGCTTGAGGTATGTGTTCCACGCCACCTCTCCCGCCTCTGGGGGCGCTCCACCGCCGTTACGGCGGTATCCTCGCGTCAAAACCGGGACGCACCTGCCGAAACGCTCCTTGGGTTGCGGCAAGGTCAGTTGTATGTAGCCGGTGATTCGGATATTTTGCTTTCAAGGTCCTCAAGGGGAGAGGGTCTTTTTTGTCCCTCTATATATATCATCGCAATTAAAAGCCAAATCGTGCAAAAAAATCAAAAAAATTTTATAATTTTTACTATAAGCCCCCAAAAGCTATCAAATTTTGCTATAATAAAGCTAAATATAGTATGATGATAAAGTGTTTGCTCAAAAGGCACCGCTACCCGCCGGAAGGGATGGACGATGCCGTGCAAACAGTTATGACCCAGTGTGAACTGTGGACAGATAATAACGATATGGAATCAGCCTAAAAGAGGAAGTGGCCGCCGCACTGAATTGCGACAGCCACTTTTTTAGTTAAATTTTGAATGCGGATACAGCCCGCACAAATTCAAGAATCAAGGACTGATATAAATCTTCATCGAAATGTCCTTGTATAATGCTGCACTTTTTCAGCAGAGGATCGTAGCGATTAAGCAATTT
>ENA-UEQE01000307-UEQE01000307.1-human-gut-metagenome-genome-assembly--contig:-NODE-307-length-42365-cov-11.102724_pt1 | contig 42365 bp, 37 predicted proteins | sample MGYA00242934_ERZ507935 | MGnify/ENA primary metagenome ERZ507935 (study PRJEB26167, sample SAMN06115423) | human gut metagenome | host: Homo sapiens | place: China:Anhui | collected 2015-03-30... | reverse complement strand
AGCTCTGGGATTTACCGTTACGACGGACAATGCCGGCGAGACCTTCGGCGGCGAGTGCGGCAATGTGCTGGGCGTGCGGGAAGGCGAGCTGGACGGCGCGCTGCTGCTGTGCTCGCACATGGACCGGGTGCCGGAAGGTCTGGGCATTCACCCCGTGGAGCGGGACGGCGTGCTCTACTCCGACGGCTCCACCATTCTGGCCGCTGACGACATTTCCGGCGTGTGCGCGATTTTCGACGGTCTGCGCCGGGTGCTGGCCGCCAAGGTCCCCCTGCCCCGCCTGGAAGTCCTGTTTACCGTGGGAGAGGAAACGGGACTCTACGGCGCCAAGGCCATGGACCTGAGCAAGCTGCACGCCAAAATGGGCTACTTCTTTGATTCTCCCGGCTCTGTGGGACGCTTTGTCCACGGTGCGCCGGGCCTGTATCAGCTCAACGCGGAAATTACCGGCCGCTCCGCCCACGCCGGCAACGAGCCGGAAAAGGGCGTGGACGCCGCCCGGAACATGTGCCTGATGCTCTCCACGCTGCGTCAGGGCCGTCTGGACCCCATCTCCACCGCCAACTTCCCCATTCTGCGCACCGGGTCCACCGCCCGCAATGTGGTGTGCGACTTCGCCTCCTTCCAGGGCGAGGCCCGCAGCCGGGACGTCAAGCGGCTGGAGGATTATGTGGCCGACTTCGAGGCCCGCTGCCAGAAGGTGGCCGCGGCCAACGGCGCCGGGCTGAAGCTTTCCAAAGTAGAGAATTTCCGCCCCTTCCTGGTGCCCCTGGACGATCCCATTCTGGCCATCGCGGAAACTGCCTGCCGGAGTCTGGGAATCAAGTTCCGGGCCGAAATCGGCGGCGGCGGAATGGACGCCAACATCTTCAGCGCGCAGGGCATTACCTGCGTGGGTGTGGCCACCGGCTATACGAAAAACCACACCCACAGCGAGCAGCTGGTTCTGGAGGACTTTTTCCTCTCCGGACGCCTGGCGGCCGCTCTCATCGAGACTTACGCACAGGGCTGCGAGTCTAAATAAACCAATCTTTGTGTTGTGTAATTAGGAGGAATCAATCTTATGGAAATGACCACCTATCAGGCAGTATTTGCTGTCCTGCTGATCTTCTTCCTGGGCGACCTGGTGGGCGCCCTGACCAAGGCGAAAATTTCGTCCATGTTTGTCATTATGATGGGCTTTTTGGTCCTGTTCATGACCGGCATTTATCCCGACAATGTCATGGAAATCTCCGGCTTTGCCGGTGTGGCCAGCCTGGGCCAGTATTTCCTGCTGTTCAACATGGGCACCAGCGTGGATATCCCCACGCTCAAGCGCGAGTGGCGCACGGTGCTGTGCGCCACCGTGGGCATGGCTGCCGCCATTCTGGGCTGCGTCGTGGTCATTCCCCTGATTGGCAAGGAATACTCCATGGCCGCTGCCCCCGTGGTCAACGGCGGCATTGTCGCTACCACCACCATGGTGCAGGCCTGTGAGAATCTGGGTCTGGACACCGCCGCGGCTCTTGCCACCTTTGTCTATGCCGTGCAGAAGTTCGTGGGCACCCTGCCCGCTTCCAACTGCGGACTGAGCGTGGCCAAGGACCTGGTGGCCGACCTGCGGGCCAAGCACGCCGCTGATCCCGACTACAGCTGGTACAAGGAAATGGCCGGTGACAGCGCCGGCAACAAGAAGGCCCTGTTCTGGGAGAAGTACAAGAAGTACTACACCACCTTCATCTGCCTGGCCATTGCCGCCGCCATGATGCTGCTGGCCAACATTCTGGGCGACCTGTGCCAGGGCTGGGTGAACATGTCCATCTGGTGCATGGTGCTGGGCATCATCTGCCGCAACACCGGCCTGGTTCCCTCCAACCTGCTGCGGGACTATGCCAAGGCCAACGGCTTCTTCTCCTTCCTGTCCCTGTGCACCATCATTCCCTCCCTGGCCAAGGTGGACTGGGCCCAGCTGCCTGTCATCGGCTTCAAGGCCGTGGTGATTTTCGTGGCGGTGCTGATCTTCACCTTCATCGTGTTCTATCTGACTCCCGCCTGGAAGATCGTGGGCAGCAAGAACCTGTCCATCGGCATTGCCATGTGCCAGCTGATCGGCTATCCCGGCACGGAGCTCATCGCCACCGAGATTACCAACGCCGTGGCCCAGACCCCCGAGGAGCGGGACGCTATTTCTTCCAAGATCCAGACGGCATATGTCATCTCCGGCTTCACCTCCGTGACCATCCTCTCCGTGTTCATCGCCAGCTTCCTGGCCAAGCTCATGGGTGCCTGAAACGCGGGATATGCTCTTTTCCATCCTTCTTGAGCGCATCGCCATCATGGCCCTGCTGATGGCGGTTGGCGTATACCTGAGCCGGAAGGGCTTTCTCTCCGAGCAGGGCAGCCGGGATCTGGGTGCCATTTTGCTGCGGATCATCATTCCCTGCGTCATCATCAAATCCTACATCACGGAATACTCTCATCAGCGGCTCCTGGAGCTGGGGCTTTCCGCCCTGCTGGCTCTGATCAGCTATGTGGTGGCGATGCTCCTTTCCTATCTGGTCTTCGGCCAGCGCCGCCGCCTGGAGAATTTTGCCGCTGCTTTCTGCAATGCCGGCTTCATCGGCATTCCCCTGGTGCAGGCCGTGGTGGGCCAGGAGGGCGTGACGACGGCCCTGAAAAATCAGCTGCTGCACGACAAAGTGGGCCACGCCTATATCTTCACAGGCACGCGCGGCACGGGCAAGACGACCTGCGCCAAAATACTTGCGCGCGCGGTCAACTGCGAGCATCCGGAAAACGGCAACCCCTGCAACCGCTGCCCGAGCTGCCTTGGCATCGAGAGCGGGCGGCTGCTCGACGTGGTCGAGCTGGACGCGGCGTCGAACAACGGCGTGGACAGCGTGCGCGCGCTGCGTGACGAGGCCATCTATTCGCCCGCGCAGGTAAAAAAACGGGTGTATATCGTCGACGAAGTCCACATGCTTTCGACGCCCGCGTTCAACGCACTGCTCAAAATTTTGGAGGAGCCGCCCGAGCATCTGATGTTCATTCTGGCGACAACGGAGCTGCACAAGGTGCCCGCGACGATTTTGTCGCGCTGCCAGCGCTTTTCATTCCGCCGCATCCAGCCGAAGGACATCGTGGGCAGGCTCAACTACATCGCGGGGCAGGAGAATATCGACTTAAAGGAGGACGGCGCGGCACTGCTGGCCCGACTGTCGGACGGCGCGCTGCGAGACGCGCTGAGCCTTCTTGACCAGTGCGCGGCCGCGGGCGGCGCGATCGACGCGAACGCCGTGCTCGACGCGCTGGGTTTGGCCGGAAACGTGCAGACCGCACAGCTCATGTCGCTGATCCTGACGCGCGACGCGCGCGGGGCACTCGAGCTTCTCGGCAAGCTCTACGACGGCGGTAAGGATGTGGGCGCGGTGCTCGGCGAGCTCTCGACCCTCTCGCGCGAGCTGCTCATCAGCGCGACGGCGGGGGAGGGCGGCGAGAGCTTACTCAGCGGCGCTTATGACGCCGCAACGCTCCGAAACCTGCGCGCGCAGGGGACGAGCGCACGCTTCATCCAGCTCTGTACGATCTTGCAGGAGACGGCGGCGCAGCTCCAGTTCAGCGTGAACCGCCGCACGGACGCAGAGCTCTGCATTCTGAAGCTCTGCGACGAAACACTCTCCGGCGACCTGGCGGCGCTCGGCGCGCGCATCGCGCGGCTCGAAGAGCAGATCGCCGCGGGCGTGCAGTTCGCAGCGAAGCATCCCGCATCTGCACCGGCGAGCGCACCTGCTCCCGCGACGGCGCAAAAGCTCGCTCCCGCACCGCAAAAGGCCGCGGAAGCGCCCACAGAGAGCGCAAAGCCCGCCGAGGAAGCGCCGCTTCCGTGGGACGAGCCGCCGCTGCCCGACGATTATGACGCGCCGCCGCCCTACGGCGAGCCGGTCGCGCCCGCACCGAAGGCCGCAGCGCCGAAGATAGCAGCAGCACCCGCGCCTGCGCAGGAAGCGCCGACGAGTGGAGGCAGCGGGGATGATGAGATTTTCTACCAGCTCATGGAGAGCTATAAAAACCGTCTGACGCCCGACAAGCGCGCGTTCATCGGCATGGCGCAGGGCGATGTGAAGGATGACCTTCTCACCGTCTACTGCTCGACCGAGGTGCAGAAGTCCATGCTCGACCAGAAGGTCGTGACAGACGTTTTGAGCGAGGTCACGTCCCGCGCAGTTGGACGGGAGATCCGCGTCCGCTTCCTCGTGGGCGAGCGCCCGGGCGCGAAAAAGCGAGACAAGATGCAGGACCTCCTGCGCATGGGCAGTAAATTCGACAATTTTACAGTAAAATAAAAGGAGACAACAACGATGGCAAAGGGTTACAGCGCACGCCGCGGCTTTTCCAACGGCAGCGGCCAGATGCTCAAGCAGCAGCAGATGCAGCAGCAGATCATGAAGATGCAGGAGGACATGCAGAAGGCGCAGCAGGAGGTCGAGGAGAAGACCTTCTCGGCGAGCGTCGGCGGCGGCGTCGTCAGCGCCGAGGTCAACGGCAAGAAGGAAGTCACGAACATCACCATCAAGCCCGAGGCGGTCGACCCCGAGGACGTGGAAATGCTCCAAGACCTCATCATCTCCGCCGTGAACGAAGCGCTCCGCCAGGCCGAAGAGGCGATGGACGGGAAGATGAACGCGCTGACGAGCGGACTCGGCCTCAGCGGGTTTGGGTTCTGATTTTTCCTTTTCAAGCAAAAACAAAGCCCGCGTCGCGGGCGGGAGGTTTCCGCACTGTGCGGAAACGGGCAATAAAGGGGGTATTCTCTTTCCGAAGAGAATACCCCCTTTAAATCCCCCAGAGAAAGGCGAGGGGAGTTCCCCTCGACCCCCGACATTGGCAGTTTGTAGATTGAAGAGTTGCACGCGCTGCGCAATCAGGTGCGGTGTACATGGCTTCGCCATGAATCACTGCGATTCGAAACATTCAGCAACCGCGCCTTACTATCGTGAGGCGCGAGTGACGATTGCTTGGCGGCAGACTGCTTGCCGAATGCGGCATTGCTGCGCTCGCCGCATTGATGAGTGCTCCGGTAGGCGGAAATTAGTTTGCACTCCTACAAGATGAGCAGAGCGGCAGCGGATAGTAGGAGCAAGTCAAATCGTATAGCAGCTCTGAACGCGGCAACGCCGCGCGCAGGCAGTCACCTTCCGGAGGCACAAAGGCCATTCGAGCCTGAGACTGCCAATCAAAGTCTTTCTCTTGGGGTTCCAAAGGGGCCATTCTCTTTTGCGAAAGAGAATGGCCCCTTTGACTCGCTCCCCTGCGCGGCGCAAGGAAACTCCTTCCACATTGGTGCGGGAATCATTGCAAATTATTCTGCGAAAAATGCTTCGATCGCCCCGCGCGCCGCGGCCACGCTGCCTTGCACAAAATTCGGCTTGCCGCCGCCGCGGCCGTTCAGCTCGGCATTCATCTTTTTCGTGAGCTCACGAAGATCGCCGCCGACATGCCCGATGGCGTACTTGTACGCGCCGTCCGCGCCGGCAAAGACCGCGCAGCGGCCGCCGCAGTGGTTTGTGACCGCGTCGCAGAGCTTGCGCAGGCTGTCGCCGGACATTTCGTCCTCGAAGAGCAGCACGTCGCCCTTGCCTTCGTACTGCGCGGCGGTCTGGGCGAAGACGGACTCTTCGAGCTTTGCGCAGCGCTGCTTGAGCGCGGAAAGCTCAGCGAGCACGCGCTCGACGCCCGCAAAGCTCGCGTTCGGCTTGACGGAGAGGGCCTGTGCGATGCGCACGTCTTGCGCCCAGCACTCCGAGAGGTAGCGGTGCGCGCGCTTGCCGGAAAGTAGCTCGATGCGAACGCCGTCGCGGAACTTCTGCACGGAGAGGAACTTGACGAGTCCCACCTGACCGGAACGCACGACGTGCGTGCCGCAGCAGGCGCAGCAGTCCGCGCCGGGGAAGGAGACGATGCGCACGTCGCCCTCGAGCGGCTTTTTGCTGCGGTACTCGACCTTGTCGAGCTCCGCGCCGCGATAGAACTGGATGTCGATGGGGTGATCCTCATAGATGTACAGGTTGGCGAGCTGTTCAATCTCCATAAGTTCATCCCACGAAATGTCGGCGTTGAAGTCGATCGTGACGACGTCCGCGCCCATGTGGAAGCCGACGTTGTCGCAGTGGAAGCGCTCGCAGATGAGGCCCGAGCAGATGTGCTCGCCCGAATGCTGCTGCATGTGGTCGAAGCGGCGCGCCCAGTCGATCTTGCCGGAGACGCTCTTTCCCACCTCGAAGGGCTTGTCACAAAGGTGCGTGATAACGCCGTTTTTCTCGTGGACCTCGAGCACGTTCGCCTCGCCCAAAACGCCGGTGTCATACGGCTGGCCGCCGCCCTCGGGGTAGAAGGCCGTCTCCGCGAGGACAACGGCGTAGCCGCCCTTGACAGCGTCGCAGGAGACGACGGTGGTGGCAAAGCCCTTCTGAAAGGGATCTTCATAGTAGAGTTTTCTTGTTTCCATGGGGTTCTCCTTTAGTCGATCAGGCCGAGCGCCTGTTTTTCGTGCAGCACGCGGAAAACGTGCGCGTCAATATCGCTTTCGGCGATCTCGCCGGACTGGACGGCGGCGATCACCTGCGGGATCTGTGTCTGATAGTCGGTGGTCACGATCATGTCGTTGCCCGCCTGAATGGCCAGCACGGCGGCGCTGCCGTCCTGCGCGTAGGCTTTGACGGCATCCATCGCGAGATCGTCCGTCACGATGACGCCGGTGAAGCCGAGCGTGTCGCGCAGCAGCGAGTGGACCTTCGCCGAAAGGGACGCGGGATACGCGCCGTCCATGCACTCGACGATGTTGTGGCTCACGAGCACAAACGGCGCGCCCGCGGCGATGCCGGATTCAAAGGGGACGAGGTCGGACTTTTCAAACGTGGTGTACGGGCGCGCGTCGAGCGCGATGCCCGTGTGCGTGTCGGCGTTGTTGCCGTAGCCGGGGAAGTGCTTTAAGACGCAGGCGACGCCGGACTGCGCATAGACGGGCACGACGCTTGAGATATAGTCCGCGGTCGTCTGCGCGTCCTGCCCGAACGAGCGCGCGTAGATGAAGTTGTCGGGATTTGTCGACACATCGCACACGGGGGCGAAGTTCACGTTGACGCCGAACGCTTTGAGCTTTTGGTTGTAGCTGAGCGTTCGTTTGAGCAGCCCGTCGAGGCCGCCCGCGGCATAGAGCTCCTGCGGGGAGGGGAGAGGTTCGAAGAAGAGATTCGGGTTTTTGCTCGCGCGCGTGACCGTGCCGCCCTCTTCATCGCTGCCGATGAAAAGCGGGATGGCTGCCGCGGCCTGATAGGACGCGAGCGCCGCGGTGAAGTCGTCCTCGGTGAGCCAGTCACCGTTTGCATCCTTATAGTCCCTGCCGAAGAGCAGCAGGCCGCCGAGGTGATAGGTTTCGACGTCCTCCGCCGCGCCCGTTTCGGGGCAGCGGACGAAGAAGAGTTGGCCGACTTTTTCCTCGATGCTCATATCTGCAATGATGTCGTTGATGCGCTCATCGGGCGTTTTTTCCACCGGCTGCTCGATAGGAGGTTCCGGCGTCGGATCGACGGCGGGTTCATCGGGGGTGTCGTTTTTCGCGCCGCAGGCGGCGAGAAGCAGAACCAGGACGAGGGAAAGTGCGGTGATTTTGAAAGATTTCATGGCGATTCTCCTTTTTACGATTCGGAAACAAAGTGCTGCTCGCGGTAATACTGCGCGCAGAGGTACCTGCGGCAGATCTCGGCGACGTCTGGGGGCACGTCGAGCGTGATGGAACCGTCGACCATGCGGTAGCCGTCCTCGTGCATCAGCGGCGTGACGGTGCGCGTCTCGCGCTGGAGCTGCATGAAGCCGTCGCCCGTCCAGCCGCACTCGAAGAAGAGCTTGTCCATCAGGAAGCACGGGGAAATGTCGCCGCCGTCGCCGCGGAAGTCCTGACCGAGGGATTCCCTGGCGGCCTTGTTGGCATAGATGAGGTAGGGGGTGGAGAAGTAGTTGTAGAAGCCTTCCTGCGTGGACACGTCGAGGTCAACGCCCATTTCGGCGTAGACGCTGCTGCCGTTGCCCATCCACGGCTTGTGGTCGCCGAAGAGCACGAGCACGATGGGCTCATCGCGCGCTTCCAGCTCGCGCGTGAGGCGGCGCATCTGCTCGATCGTGCTGCGGATGCCGGCCAGGTAGTTGTTGATGACGCAGCAGCTTTCCATCGACCAGCCGGTCTTTTCGGGCGTGACGTACTCCTCCCAGTAGGTCTCGGAGCTGTACGGCCCGTGGTTCTGGTACGAGACGGAGAAGAGGAAGAGCGGGTCATCGTCCTCCGTGCGCGAGTCGATGTCGTTTAAGAGGTAGTCAACGAGCACGGTGTCGGACTTGAAGAGCGCGTCCTCGATGGAGATGAGGTCGCCGAAGCCCGATTCGTTAAAGACGCACTCGTCAAAGCCAAGGTATTCGTTGACGTTGCTGCGGTTGTAGAACCACGAGTAGCCGGGATGACGGTAGAGCGCGTCGTAGCCCTGATCCTTGAAGTAGCGGACGTAGGAATTGATCGGGCCGCGGAACTCCTCGTGCTGGCTGTACCCCGTGAGGAAGCCCCATTCGGTGTTCGTCGTGCCGCCGGCGAAGATATTCGTGAGGAGGTTGCCCGAGACGCTGCGGCTCTCGAGCTCGTGCAGCGGCTCGTAGAGATTCCGCACGGCGGAGATTTCATTTAACTGGGGGAAGTCGGACAGGTCGGAGAATGCCTCGAGCATGATGCCGACGACCGTGATCTTCTGATCGTCGGGAATGTCGGTGTCCGCATACTGCTCAAGGATCTGCTTGGCCTCGTTCTCGCGGTAGCCCTCCGGCGGCTCGGGGAACATGTCCTGCACGCTGTGTAGGAACGGATACGTCGTGCCGCGAGAGATGTAGACCTCGACCGCCGACCACGGGGAAATGAGGTCGTTGTTGGCGGTCTCTTTGTAGATAGATGAACTGGTGTAGAACTCAAAATAGCACGCGAGCGTGACAGAGAGCATGAGCATGATGCCCGCAAGGCGGGAGCGCGGGCTCATGCGCTCTTTTCGGAGCATCAGGCACGAGAGCACGAGCATCAGCACAAACCCCTCAAGAACGACGATCACGGGCGCGGAAATTTCGAACGTGTAGTTGCCCATGATGCCGCCCGCCGTGCGGATGAGCCGCAGGTCGGTGGCGAGCACGGGGTCGCCGCGCAGCTGCACCTTGTAGTAGCTCGCGAGCGCGAGCGTGAAAAACGGCAGCGCCGAGAGCAGGTACGCCGCCCACGGACGAGCAAAGAGGAAAAAGCCGAGGTAGACGAGCAGGATCGGCGCAAGCAGGTTCATCGCTACGAGCAGCGGAATTTTGAAGTACGACTGCAAGAGTGCCGTCGCGTCGATGCTTGCGTAGGAATGTGCCGTGAGGTAGAGCGAGAGAAGACCAATGCCAGCGCCCAGCACCGTGAGCCAGAAGAAGACCCAGATGCGGTGCACCCAGCGCATCACCGCGCCCGTCGACTCGTCAGGCCGCACCAGAGAAGAGAAAAAACGCATGTTGGGGACGTCCCCTTTCTGAAAGCATAATAATAAAGTATATCATTTCGACAGGAAAAACGCAACCGGACAAGTTTCCCGCTTTGTGGGGTTCTTGCCGGCAGGCAGGGGTGTGGTAGAATAGTCCCATTGAATGAAATAGATCGGGCAGGAGGAAAATTGATGGCGGAGCACATGCAGTTACGCGATATGCCAAAATTTTGCGCGGAGATAGAAGCGTGGCTGAACGCGCGATACGGAGAAGCGGAGGGGAAAAAGCTCTGGGAGGCGACCGGCCGCCAGTATGGAGAATATCTCAAAGAGCTCCCTGACTACGGTGGAAAAAAGACCAGCCATGCCCTGCAATCTACGGCAGCATCGTGATCTTCTCCCTGTACCCTCTGCTGCCGGACCATCCGTCGGCAGAGAAATTGCAGGAGCTTGTCACGAGCCTTTTTATGTCGGGATTTGTAAAGCTGGGAAAGATTTTTGACTTGAACCGCAGCTTTGACATGTGGCTGATCGACAAGGTCTTCCAAGGAGTGGGGAAAAGGGACCGCAAGCTGTACGCGCAGCATCCGGTGTGCTTCTGCAATGTATCCGAGCCGTGCGACAAGAAAAAACGTGCCGCGCGATACCATTTTACGCAGTGCCCAAATGCGGAATTTGCGAAAAAGCACGATCTGATGCAGGTGCTGCCGCTTTTCTGCAATTCCGACTACTGGGGAATGAGCCAACTTCACGGCACCTTGCTCCGCCGCGGCACCTGCGGGAACGCCGACAGATGCGACTACTGCGTGGTCGGGTCTGAAAATTCGATGGCTAAGGAATATGAGATCATAAAGGATGAAGCCGGATTTTTGGCGAGCCGGAAGATCGAAAAATAAAGAACAAAGGACAGCTCTCGAAAGAGAGCTGTCCTTCTTGCTATTCTGTGGAAAACTTTTCTCAGAACGCGCACTTTTCGCGCAGGAAGTCCTTGACCTGATCGATGGGGATACGGACCTGCTCCATGCTGTCGCGCTCGCGGATGGTGACACAGTGGTCGGCCGCGATGCCGTTGGCCTCGTCGCCGACGGTGTCGAAGTCGAACGTGATGCAGTACGGCGTGCCGATCTCGTCCTCGCGGCGGTAGCGCTTGCCGATCGAGCCGGTCTCGTCGTAGTCGACCATGAATTCCTTGGAAAGCTCGTTGTAGAGCTCCATCGCGGGACCGGCGAGCACGTCCTTCTTGGAAAGCGGCAGGATCGCGGCCTTGAAGGGGGCGAGTGCGGGGTGGAAGTGCAGCACGACGCGCACGTCGTCGTTGCCCTTCTTGTCCTGGCCGACGACCTCTTCATCGTAGGCGTCGCACAGGACCGCGAGCACGCTGCGCTCCACGCCGAGCGACGGCTCGATGACGTAGGGGACGTATTCGACCATGTCCTTGCCCTCGCCCTCGCGATAGACCATCTTCACGCCGCTGGTGTTCTGATGCTGCGTGAGGTCGTAGTCCGTGCGGTCGGCAACGCCCCAGAGCTCGCCCCAGCCGAACGGGAAGAGGAACTCGAAGTCCGTCGTTGCCTTGGAGTAGAAGCACAGCTCCTCGGGATCGTGGTCGCGCAGGCGGAGGTTCTCGTCCTTCAGGCCGATGGAGAGCAGCCAGTTGTGGCAGAACGTGCGCCAGTAGTTGAACCACTCAAGGTCGGTGCCCGGCTTGCAGAAGAACTCGAGCTCCATCTGCTCGAACTCGCGCACGCGGAAGATGAAGTTGCCCGGCGTGATCTCGTTGCGGAAGGACTTGCCGATCTGGCCGATGCCGAACGGGAGCTTTTTGCGCGTGGTGCGCTGGACGTTATTGAAGTTGACGAAGATGCCCTGCGCGGTCTCGGGGCGGAGGTAGACGGTGTTCTTTGCGTCCTCGGTCACGCCCTGGAACGTCTTGAACATGAGGTTAAACTGACGGATATCGGTGAAGTTGTGCTTGCCGCAGGTGGGGCAGGGGATGTTGTGCTCTTCGACAAAGTCCTTCATCTCCTGCTGGGAGAAGGCGTCGATGGGCTTGGGAAGCTCGAAGCCGGTCTCGGCGCACCAGTCCTCGATGACCTTGTCGGCGCGGAAGCGCTCGTGGCACTCGCGGCAGTCCATCAGAGGATCGGAGAAGCCGCCGAGATGGCCGCTCGCCACCCAGGTCTGTGGGTTCATCAGGATCGCGGCGTCAAGGCCAACGTTGTAGGGATTCTCCTGCACGAACTTCTTCCACCAGGCGTTCTTGATGTTCTTCTTGAGCTCGGCGCCGAGGGGGCCGTAGTCCCAGGTGTTGGCAAGGCCGCCGTAGATCTCGCTGCCGGGGAAGACAAAGCCGCGGTTTTTGCACAGCGCGACGATCTTGTCCATCGTCTTTTCGGTGTTTTTCATGGTGAATTTCTCCTTTCGACATTTGGCTCAGGAGATAAAAAACGCCCTGAGCCTATTAAAGTAGGCTCAGGGCGAACAAATCATTGTCCGTGGTTCCACCTGAATTCCCCGCTGGATGCGGGGCACTTCGTTCCCTTGTAACGGAGGGACCGGCGCGGCATTTCCGCCGCGCGGCTCAAAAGCGCCGCCTTTTCCGTTCCGCAGGGACTTGCACCGGCCGTCCCCTCTCTTGAGCGGGTGAAAAGAAAAGGTTTCTTTCTCGCTGCCTTTATTGCGCTCAGCATACCATGACTGATATTGTTTGTCAAGACAAACCGAGAATCCCTGCGTACCCGCAGGGGAGCGGGCAAAGGGGGATATTCTCTTTCACAAAAGAGAATATCCCCCTTTAAATCCCCCAAGAGAAAGGTTTTCACATTGCAAGCGAGCAGCTCGAAGAGCTGCAATGCTTGCCGATGCTACTTCCTGCGCGCGGCGTTGCCGCGTTTGGAGTTGCTAGACGATTTGACCTACTCCTATTATCCGCTGTTGCGCAGCCGTTGGCGGCTCTGACGCCTTACGGATGCGGCACACCCCTTGCGGGTGCCGCTCTGCCTGTCTCGTAGCAGTGCAGCCTAATTTCCGTCTACCGAGGCACCCATCAATGCGGCGAGCGTTAGCAATGCCGCATTCCGCAGGCAGTCTGCCGCCGAGCAAACGTCACTCGCGCCTCACGATAGTAAGGCGCGGTTGAGAGTTGTTACGACTCGCAGGGATTCATGGCGAAGCCATGTACACCGCACCCGATTACCCGCAAGGGGTATGCCACATCCGTAAGGCAGCAAAGCTGCCAACGGCTGTGCAATCCGCAGGCTGAGCAGCTCTTCAAGATCGAGACTGCCAATGTGCGGGGTCGAGGGGGAAGGCCCCTCGTCCCTTTCTCTTGGGGGGTGTAAGGGGGGCTATTCTCTTTCCTCGGAAAGAGAATAGCCCCCCTTTGCCGTTCCCCTGCGCGGCGCAGGGGAACCATTGCACCCTCACGCAGTGAGAGCTGAATTATTCTTCCTCATGCGCCGTGACGGCAATATGCAGCTCATCGAGCTGCTTCTGCGTCACCTCGCTGGGCGCGCCCATCATGATATCCTGGGCGTTCTTGTTCATCGGGAAGGGAATGATCTCGCGGATGGAATCTTCACCGGCGAGCAGCATGACCATGCGGTCGACGCCCGGGGCGATACCGGCGTGCGGGGGCGCGCCGTAGCAGAAGGCGTTGTACATGGCGGGGAACTTGGCCTTCACGTCCTCTTCGCCGAGGCGGACGAGCTCGAAGGCCTTGATCATGATCTCAGGGTCGTGGTTACGGACCGCGCCGGAAGAGAGCTCCACGCCGTTGCAGACGAGGTCGTACTGGTCGGCGGTGATGGTGAGCGGGTCGATCTCGCCGCGCTCGGCCTTGAGCAGCACGTCGAGGCCGCCGGCGGGCATGGAGAACGGGTTGTGGCAGAACTCAAGCTCGCCGCTCTCGTCGCCGATCTCATACATCGGGAAGTCGACGATCCAGCAGAACTCGTAGCGCTCCTTGTCCATGTGACCCTCGCACGCGGGGCCGAACGTCTTGATCATCACGCCGACGAGCTTGGTGGCCAGCTCGCCGCCCGCGACGAGCACGAGCGTGTTAGGCTCGAGCGGCAGGAGCTTGGAAGCAGCTTCCTTGTCGACAAACTTCGCGATGCCGCCGGCGAGGTCGCCCTTTTCGTCGACCTTGAACCAGTAGCCCTTCGCGCCTGCCTGCACCTCGCAGTCGGTCAGGAGCTTGTCGATCTGCTTGCGCGTGAGCGAGCAGTTGGAGATGGCGACGGCCTTGACGGTCTTGTCCGCAAGGACCTCAAAGCTGCTTCCCTCGAAGAGGGAGGAGACGTTCGTCGCGGTCAGGTCGATGCGCAGGTCCGGCTTATCACTGCCGTAAATCTCGAGCGCGTCGAGGTACTTGATGCGGCGGAACGGGGGCTGGGAGGCGATGTCATACGTGCCGAACTTCGCGAAGATCGGGGGCAGGACATCCTCGCAGACGGCGAAGACGTCTTCCTGAGAGGCGAACGCCATCTCCATATCGAGCTGATAGAACTCGCCGGGGCTGCGGTCGCCGCGCGCGTCCTCATCACGGAAGCACGGCGCGATCTGGAAGTAACGGTCAAAGCCGGAGGTCATCAGCAGCTGCTTGAACTGCTGCGGGGCCTGCGGCAGGGCGTAGAACTTGCCGGGGTGCTTGCGGGCGGGGACGAGGTAGTCACGCGCGCCCTCGGGGGAGGAGGCCGTCAGGATCGGGGTGGTGATCTCGAGGAAGTCATGCTCCATCATGGCCTTGCGCAGCGCGGCGATGACGTTGCAGCGCAGGATGATGTTCTTCTTGACGGCGGGATTGCGCAGGTCAAGATAGCGGTATTTGAGGCGCTGGGTCTCGTCCGCCTCGCGGCTGCGGTTGATCTCGAACGGCAGGGAGTTGTAGCGGCAGCGGCCGAGCAGCTCGATCTTCTCGGGAACGACCTCAATGTCGCCGGTGGGCTGATTGGGGTTCTTGCTCGCGCGCTCGCGCACGGTGCCCTCGACGGAGATGGTGCTCTCTTTGTTGTAGCCCTTGATCTGGGCGAGCAGCTCGCTCGTCTCGACGACGATCTGCGTCGTGCCGTAGAAGTCGCGCAGCACCACGAAGGCGAGGCTGCCGCCGACTTCGCGGACGTTCTCCATCCAGCCGACGAGCTTGACGTGCTCACCGGCATGCTGCGCGCGAAGCTCGCCGCAGTTGTGTGTACGGGATTGCATCATGGTAAAATCTACTCCTATTTGTATATTATAAATTGAAAATTACTAACCGTATTGAAAAATCGCCTGATTTTGTGCTCAGGTGGTGAAGGGCTTCGTCTTCGGGTTGACGATATCGCGCCAGTCGAGGTCGCCGCGGGCAAGGCCCATGATGAGCATTTCAGCGGTGGCGAGGTTGGTGGCAAAGGGGATGTTGTTCTGGTCGCAGAGCTTGGTGATATAGGTCAGGCTGTCGTTGTACTGGGGACTGTTCGGGTCGCAGAAATAGAGGACCATATCGATCTCGTTGTAGGAGATGCGCGCGCCGATCTGCTCGGCGCCGCCGTGGATGCGCGCCATGAACAGGTGGATCGGAAGGCCGCTCGCTTCGCTGACCATCTTACCGGTCACGCTGGTGGCGCAGAGAGTGTGACGGGACAGAATGCCGGCGTAAGCCGTGCAGAACTGGACCATCAGTTCCTTTTTGTTGTCGTGTGCCATGAGAGCGATGTTCATGTAGTGTCACAATCCTTTCTGATGTGAATTTTTCTATTGTAGCGGCACTTTCATCGGTTGACAAGGGCAAGCAGGCTTTGAAAAGATGTTTGCGGGAAAAGCGTGTTTGCCTTTGTGAACCGGTGCTACAGCCGCATCAGACGCACGCGTTCGCCGCACAGGCGGCGGGCGATGTTTTCGCAGGCGCAGAGCGCGCCGGAGTGATACTTGAGGCGCTGGGAAAGTCCGCGTCCCAAAACGGCAGGGACATTCTCGTCCTCTGGAATGACGCCGAGCAGCGGAAGACCCGCGGCGTCGATGGCGTCGTCGATCGTGGTGTGGAGGGACTGTAAGAGCTTGCGCCGCACGCGGTTGACGACAAGGTGCAGGTATCCGCTCGGGAAGCGGTGCAGCTCCATCACGGTGCGCTGCGCGTCGCGCAGGCTCGAGGGGTCGTTCGTGGTGACGACCACGGCGCGGTCGGCGCAGCAGGTGGCAAGCGCGAAGGCTTCGCCGATGCCGGCGGCGGCGTCGATGAGGCAGAAGTCGAAATGGCGGCGGATCTCGTCGATAAGCCGCTGCATCTCGCGCTTGCTCGGCAGGCGCACGCCGAAGCTCACGGGCGCGGTGAGCAGATACAGGTTCGGGTAGAGCGGGTGGCGCACGACGGCCTGAGCGAGTGTCGTGCGTCCGGCGATCACGTCGGTGAAGTCCATGAGCGCGCGATCCGATACGCCGAGGTAGAGGTCGAGATTGCGCAGGCCGATGTCGCAGTCGAGCAGCAGCGTTTTTTTGCCGAGCTGCGCGAGCGACATGCCGGTGAGCGTCGTGAACGAAGTTTTTCCCGTGCCGCCCTTGCCGGACACGACGGCGATGACCTGAGACAAGGCTCGTACCTCCTTTTTGTGAATTTGATGCGTTACAGCGGGGCTTTTTTGATCTTGGCGAAGGCACGCGGATAGGCGCGCGGGGTAGGGGAGACCTTTTCGACGATGACAAGGCGGTGGACGACGTCGCTCGTCGGGATGGTGTAGTCCTCGACCTTGACGATGTGGCCGCCGAGCGTCTTGATGGCGCTCTTCGCCGCGGCGATCTCGTCTTCGGTGTCGACGCTCTTCATGGCGGCGAACTGTCCGCCGACCTTGATGAGCGGCAGGCACAGCTCGGATAAGATCGAAAGCTGCGCGACGGCGCGCGAGGTGGCGATGTCGAACTGCTCGCGGTGCTGCATGGCGAATTCCTCCGCTCGCGCGTGGACGCAGGCGACGCGCTTTAATTGCAGCTCGTCACAGACCTCTTGCAGCCAGTTGACGCGCTTGCCGAGCGAGTCGAGCAGCGTGAGGTCGAAGTCGTCTTTTAAAATGCGCAGCGGCATCCCGGGAAAGCCCGCGCCGGTGCCGACGTCGACGACGGTTTTACCCGTCAGATCGACAAATGGCAGCAGCGCCGCGCTGTCGAGCAGGTGGAGCTGCGCGACGGCGTCGGGCTCTGTGATGGCCGTGAGGTTCATCACCTCGTTCTTTTCCAGCAGCAGGGAGGAGAAGCGCTCGAGCGTTTCCGCCCGGCTTACATCCAGCCCCAGCTCGCTGAGGCCCTGCAAGAGAAGCTCGTTCATTTGCTCTGCTCCTTCAAAAGGTCGCGGATCTCGGCGAGCAGCAGCTCTTCCTTCGTCGGCTCGGGGGCCTTTTCGGGCTCCGGCTCGGCGGGCTTCGAGAGCTTGTCGTGCATCTTGTTGATGGCCTTGACCATGCAGAACACGGCGAACGCGATGATGATGAAGTCGAGGATGACGGCGATCAGGTTGCCATAGTTGACGGCGACCTCGGGTGTGACGACTTCGCTGCCCTCCATGACGGCCTCCTTGAGCACCCATTTCCATGCGGAGAAGTCGATGCCGCCGGTCAGCATGGAGATGAGCGGCATGATGATATCGTTGACGACAGAGTTCGTGATCTTGCCGAACGCGCCGCCGATGACAACACCGACGGCCATGTCGAGCACGTTGCCGCGCATGGCAAAGGCCTTGAACTCTTCAAAAAACTTCTTCATTCAGAAGGCTCCTTTGGCGGGATTTGAGGGGAAATACGACAACTAATCGTATAAAATGATGAAAATATTACTATAAGAAATTACTTTTTCGGTGTGAGCACGGTCTTGCCGCCCATGTAGGGCTGAAGCACCGCGGGGATCAGCACGCTGCCGTCGGCCTGCAGATTGTTCTCAAGGAAGGCGATCAGCATGCGCGGGGGTGCGACGACGGTGTTGTTCAGCGTGTGCGGCAGGTACATCTTGCCGTCCTCGCCCTTGACGCGAATTTTCAGGCGGCGGGCCTGCGCGTCACCGAGGTTCGAGCAGGAGCAGACCTCGAAATACTTCTTCTGGCGCGGGGACCAGGCCTCGATGTCGCAGCTCTTGACCTTCAGGTCGGCGAGGTCGCCGGAGCAGCATTCGAGCTGGCGGACGGGGATGTCCATCGAGCGGAACAGCTCGACGCTCCACTTCCACATCTTCTCGTACCATTCCTTGCTGTCCTCGGGCTTGCAGACGACGATCATCTCCTGCTTTTCGAACTGGTGGATGCGGTACACGCCGCGCTCCTCGATGCCGTGCGAGCCCTTCTCCTTGCGGAAGCAGGGGGAGTAGGACGTCAGCGTCTGGGGAAGGCTGCTCTCGGGCAGAATTTCGCCGATGAAGCGGCCGACCATCGAATGCTCGCTCGTGCCGATGAGGTAGAGGTCCTCGCCCTCGATCTTGTACATCATGGCGTCCATGTCGTTCTGGCTCATGACGCCCTCGACCACGTTGCCGTGGATCATGAACGGCGGGATGCAGAATGTGAAGCCCTTGTCGATCATAAAGTCGCGCGCGTAAGCGAGCACGCCCTCGTGCAGGCGCGCGATGTCGCCGAGCAGGTAGTAGAAGCCTGCGCCGGAGACGCGGCCCGCGGCGTCCATGTCGACGCCGTCAAAGCTCTCCATGATCTGTGTGTGGTAGGGAATTTCAAAATCGGGGACCTTCGGCTCGCCGAAACGCTCGACTTCGACATTGCAGCTGTCGTCCGGGCCGATGGGGACGCTGGGGTCGATAATGTTCGGGATCAGCAGCATGATCTTGTGGATCTTCTGCTCATACTCCTCTTCGAGCTTTTCAAGCTCGGCCAGGCGGTCGGCGTTCGCCTTGACGGTTGCCTTGATCTTTTCGGCCTCTTCGAGCTTGCTCGGGTCCTTCTTCGCCTGACCCATCAGCATGCCGATCTGCTTCGAGAGGGCGTTGCGGCTGGCGCGCAGCTCGCTCGCCTCGGTGATGGCGGCGCGGTTCTTGGCGTCAAGCTCGATGACCTCGTCGACGAGGGGGAGCTTTTCGTCCTGGAACTTCTTCTTAATGTTTTCCCTGACCAGATCGGGATTTTCCCGCAGGAATTTCATATCCAGCATAATGATTTACCTCGTTATCGTTGTAAAGTAAATGACCATTTGACTTCTTATTTTACGCCGTCCGGAAACAGCTTGTCCACAATGGACTGGTAGCGCGCGGCGGGGGAGGGGGCGTCGCCGCCGGTGATACCGGTACGCAGCGGCTCCTTGGGCAGGAATTCCACCGTGCCGGTCTCCTCGAATGAGCGGATGTTGTCTTTCGCGGCGTCGAGATCGCCGGTGTTGTAGGCGTTTTCGATCTCAAGCAGCCAATCGAGCGCGCGCAGTTGGTTGGACTGCACGCCGATGGTCTCGTCGAGCGCCTTTTTGTCCTCTTCCGCGGTCGCAAGCTGCTCTTCAAGCTCAGCGATGTGCGCTTCGAGCGAGTCGTTCTGCTGTAAGGTGCTTTGCAGGGCGGTGTTGCCGTCCTTGATCTCGTTGATGCTGCGCTGATTCATGAGAAATGTCCATAAAATCAGCAAAAATGCCACGGTGAAGAGGATCGCAACGTAAGTATATACTTTTTTCATGCGCTCGCGCTCGGTGGTGGGCTTTTCTTCACCGGGCACGGGCGGCTTGTTCGGGTCCTTGGGGCCCTCGTGAATCAAATCGGACATGGTTATTTGCCTCCGTTCTTTCTGCGTTTGATGGCGGCGAGCGCTTCGAGCAGATCGTTTAAGTCGTCGATGCCGTAATAGTCGAGCTCAATGCGGCCTTTTTTCTTGCCGGACACGATGCGGCAGGTACGGCCAATCTTATCGCTGAGCTCCTGCGCGGCCAGACGGCCGTAGCTCTCGGCGATGAGCTCGTCGTTCGTGGGTTTGCGCTCTTCCTTAGGGTTACTCAGGCGCTTGGCGAGCGCCTCGGTCTGGCGGACGCTGAGCCCCTGCTTGACGATCAGGCTTGCCGCGTCGAGCTGCAAATCGGCCTTGAGCGGCAGCAGCGCGCGGGCATGACCGCCGGAGAGGTCGCCGTTTTGCAGCATTTGCCGCACTTCGGGGCAAAGCCCTAACAATCTCAGACTGTTTGCCACGGCGGAGCGGGACTTGCCGACACGCTCGGCGGCCTCCTCCTGCGTGAGATGGTAGTTGTCCATCAGCGTTTTGTAGCCCTCGGCTTCTTCGATGGGGTCAAGGTCTTCGCGCTGGAGGTTTTCGATGAGCGAGAGCTCGGTCATCTTGCGGTCATCCGCCTCGATGACGATGGCGGGCACTTCGGCAAGACCGGCGATGCGCGCGGCGCGCCAGCGGCGCTCGCCCGCGATGATCTGATAGTAGCCGGAAGAAAGGCGGCGGACCGTCAACGGCTGGATAATGCCGTGCTCGCGGATGGAATCGGCCAGATCCTGCAGAGCCTCTTCATCGAAGTGGCGGCGCGGCTGATTGGCGTAGGGTTCGATCTGCGAGATGGGGAGGTAGAGGTTGTCGGACGTGTCGGTGCGCAGGGCGGCGTCGCCCAGCAGCGCGCCGAGCCCCTTGCCGAGCCCGCGGTTTGCATTTGCCATGGAGACTTCTCCTTTCTGTGGGATGAAGCGGGCGGAATGCGCCCTTATATTTAATGTATCAGCGGTTCTGCTTCAAAAACTCGTTGGCGAGGTTGCTGTAAGCCTCCGCGCCGCGGGAGGTGCGGTCGTAGTAGTTGATCGGCTTGCCGTGGCTCGGCGCTTCGGAAAGGCGTACATTGCGGGGGATGACGGTCGAATACACCTTACCGGGGAAGTAGCGCTTGACCTCTTCCGCAACTTGGAGGGCGAGATTCGTGCGCCCGTCGAACATCGTGAGCAGAACGCCTTCGAGCTCAAGGCCAGGATTCAGGCTGCGGCGCACCATGCGGACCGTGTGCATCAGGTCGGACAGGCCTTCGAGCGCGAAATATTCGCCCTGCACAGGAACGATCAGGGAATTCGCGGCGCAGAGGGCGTTGACCGTTAAGAGTTCGAGCGACGGCGGGCAGTCGATGAGGATAAAGTCGTAATTGGGCGAGAGAATATCGAGCGCCTGCTTGAGCAGGAATTCGCGGTTTTCGCGGTCGATCATCTCAATACCCGCGCCCGCCAAGGCTTTCGAGGAGGGGAGCACATCGCCGTAGCGCGTGTGCGCCACGCTGGCCGTGACGTCCGCACCGTTGATGAGCACGTCATAAACGCCGCGCGAGGCCGCCTTGTCCACACCCATGCCGGAGGTGGAGTTGGCCTGCGGGTCAAAGTCACACAGCAGGACGCGATTGCCTTTCTCCTTGAGGGAGGAGGTCAGGTTGACACAGGTCGTCGTTTTGCCGACGCCGCCCTTTTGATTGACGATTGCAACGATTTTAGCCAAAAAAACACCCACCTTAGTCATAAAAGCATTGATCCATTTTCATTCTTGTTCAGTATAGCACAAAACGGCTCAATTTCAACAGGGAAGCTCAAATTTTGCAAATTTGTTTCACGTGAAACATGACAAGGCGCAGGCCTTTACGCCCCGATTTGCCCCTGCTTGGGCCGGTGATGGGGTATCACCGCTGGGGCAGTGCTGAGGACAGAAAAAGGTCATGGTAAAGGCGCTGACCTTTACCATGACCTGAAATCAGTGTTTCACGTGAAACAAATCACTCCTGCGGCTGGGTCAGCAGCATCGTACCGTAGGGTTCGAGCGTCAGGCGGAGCAGGCCGTTGCCGCAGAAGAACTCCTGATGGGACAGGGCGTCCTCGGCGAGCGTGCCGTCCCACGGAAGGGTGAGCGTGACGGGCTCGTCGCCCGCATTGACTGCCGTGAGGCAGTGGTCGTGCTCCGTGCGGCGCGAGAACGCCAGCGCGCGGCCCTGCGCGGCATGGTAGACGATCGTGCCGCTTTGCAGCGCCTCGTGCGATTTGCGCAGCGCGCCGAGCTGTTGGAAGTATTGCACCAATTCGGCATTCTCGCGTCCCCACGGGTAGGTTCCGCGGTTGAACGGGTCTTCAAAGCCCTGCATGCCGGCCTCGTCGCCATAGTAGAGCATCGGCGAGCCGGGGAAGGTGTAGAGGATCAGAGCCGCGAGCTTGAGGAGCGACATGCCGCGCGCAAGGTCGGAATCGCTGAGGTGATAGACCGCGCGCTCGTCGCGCGTCTGCGGCGCGGGGGAGGTGAGGCCTAAGATCGTCAAAAGCCTTGGCGTGTCGTGGGTCGAGAGGAAATTCATCGCGCCGTAGAACGCGGGCGCAGGATAGTTTTCGCGCAGCTCCTCCATGCTGTCGCGGAAGTATTCCGCGCCGCCGCCGAGCAAATAGGCCATCAGCGCCGTGCGGAACGGGTAGTTCATCAGGCCGTTCGTCTCGCGGCCCAGCAGGTACTTGCGGCGCTGGGAGTAGGCGATCTTCGTCGTGCCGTCCTCCCAGACCTCGCCGAGAAGATATGTGTCGGGGTTCTCCTCGTTCATCGCCGCGCGAATTTTGGCGATGAACTCGTCGGGGAGCTCGTCGGCGACGTCGAGCCGCCAGCCGGATGCGCCCGCGCGCAGCCAGCGCTTGATAATGGAATTATCACCCTCGATGATGTAGTCAACATAGCTTTTTTCCAGCTCGTTGACTGCGGGCAGGTTCTTGATGCCCCACCAGGCGTCGTACTCGTCGGGGAATGGGTGGAAGTTGTACCAGCGGTAATAGGGCGACTGCTCGCCCTGCGCCGCGCCGAGGTCGTCGTAAAAGCCGTCGGCGTTGAAATAGACGCTCTTTCGCCCCGTATGGTTGAAGACACCGTCGAGCATCACGTAGATGCCGCGCTTTTTCGCCTCCGCGCAGAGTGTGCGGAAGTCCGCTTCATCGCCGAGCAGCGGGTCAATGCGCTCATAACAGGCCGTGTCGTAGCGGTGGTTGGTCGAGGCCTCGAAGATCGGGCAGAGGTAGAGTGTCGTCACACCGAGAGAGGCGAGGTAGTCGAGCTTTTCCGTGATCCCCTGCAAGTCACCGCCGAAAAAGTCGCTGCACGTGATCTCGCCCTCGGCGTTCGGGCGGTATTCGGGAAGCTCGTCCCAATTTTCGTGCAGCGTGCGCGGGCCGACAAGGGCTGCAACATCACGAGATTTAGCGCGACGGAAGCGGTCGGGGAAGATCTGATACGTCACGCCGCGGCCGAACCACGCGGGCGATTTGTGTGTGTCGTCGTAGACCGTGAGCTGCCAGGGCTCGACCGCGTCCCACGCGCAGAGACCGTTTTTGCCGTAGCAGCCCGTGCCGCCGTCCGCCCACGAGAGGCGGAAGTGGTACCAGACGAGCTCCACGTCATCCGGCGCGGTGAAGATGCCGCGATAGACGACGTGGCCGTCCTCCTGCGCGGGAGTAAGCTCCACCGTCGTCCATTGGTCGGCAAACTCGCCGTGAGCAAGCAGCTCACAGCGCGTGACCGCCGCGCCGCGCTCGGGGCGAAAGCAGAACGAGACATCGGCGCCGCAGGGCACCGCGCCAAAGGGAGATTTGAAGAGAAGATCGCGCGGATCAAACCATTTAGTTGACATAACACATTCCTTTCTGCCAAATAAAGCGGCTGAAACAGGCAAAAGCGCGCCGAAACGGTGCGCTTAACCCAGCAGTGTATTTTCGCCCGTGATCGCGGAGGACGCGGACGTGTTGGAGAAGTAAGCGTTGAGCACCTGCACGGCGGTGGAGGCCAACGCTGCGCCGGAGCCGCCCTTTTCGATGACGATGGCGACGGCGATCTGCGGATCGTCGTAGGGGGCGAAGCAGACGAACGCGCCGTTGTTGTTCTTCGTATCGCCAGTCTGGATCGTACCGGTCTTGGCCGCGGCGTCGACGATACAGTTCTTGAAATACTGCGACACCGCGCCGTCAGTCGCGAGGTCGTGCATACCGGCGAGGACGGCGGAGAGATTTTCGCTGCTCATGGCGATCGTCTCGACCGGCTCAGCGTCGTAAACGTATTCGAGCGCACCGGAGCCGCTGGAGCGGACGTTTTTCAAAAGGTGCGTGGCGTAGCGTTCGCCCCCGCCGCAGAGCGTCGCGATGTAATTTGCGAGCTGGAGGGGGGAGTATTCCTGGTTCGCCTGACCGAACGCCGCCCACGGGGCAAGGTTCTCGCCCTCGTTCTGCGAGGGAAGGCGGCCTGCGGTGTCGCCGATCTCAATGCCGGTTGGGGAGCCGAGGCCGAATTTCGCGTAATACTCGCGCAGCGTGTCCATGCCCATGCGGTAGCCCATTTCGGCGAAGAAATAGTTGCAGGAGTTCATGATCGCGCCGCGGACGTTGAGCGAGCCGTGGCCGCTGCGCTTCCAGCAGTAGGTGTAGCTCGCGGAGTAGCCGGGGTACGTCCACTTGCCGGAGTCGTAGATCTTTTCGCGCACGGTCGTCGCGCCGGATTCGAGCGCGGCGATGGCCGTCAAGGGCTTTAAGGTCGAGCCGGGGGCGTATTTTCCCTGCGTGGCGCGATTCCACATCGGCTGCAAGGGGTCGGTGGAGAGCTCTGCAAGATCCTGACGGAACGTCGAGAGGGAATAGGTCGGATAGGACGCAAGCGCCAGCACGTCGCCCGTGCCGACCTGCACGACGGCCACGGCTGCGCCGCGGTCGATGCCGTCGGATTTTGTCATGGAAGAGACGGTATTTTTGAGTGCCTCCTCCACCTGAGCCTGAAAGTCGATGTCGATCGTCAGCGCCACGGTGGAGCCGGGCTTGGGCTCCACGGAGTAGAGCTCGCCGGTGATCTTGCCGGAGTCGTTGTCGAAGGTCACAAGGCGCTTGCCTGCGTTGCCGTGAAGATAGTCTTCAAACGCATTTTCCACGCCGGAGATGCCGACGGTGCTCGCGAGCGTGTAGCCGTCCTTATCCTTATAATCGTCCCAGTCCTGAATGCTGCCGGTGTAGCCGAGGACGTGGGCGGCGTAGTCGGTCTCGTAAACGCGCACGGACGAGGTATCCACCTGCACGCCGGCATAGTTGCCATCCTTGATGAGGGAAATGAGCGAAACATCCACGTCGCTCGCAAATTCGAAGGTCGTGGAGCCGTTCATCTTGGCGGAGGCGAGGGAGTAGCGCAGCCCGATGAGCGTGCGCACCGTGGAATTCGGGAGCGTTTCGTCGATCCCATACTCGCTGCGCAGCTTCAGATACAGCGCAGAGCCTGTCAGCGTAGTGGGGAGGCCGTCGTCGCCGACGTTCTTTTCATTGAGCCACTTGAGCGAGACGAGGTATTTGACGAGCGTTTTCGCGCTGCCGTTCGCGGTGTCGTAGGCGTAGGGCGAGGTCCTGGCGAGCGGAAGCGCGTCCTTAATTTCAACGCCCTGCGCGTTCATCAGTTCGATGACGCGCAGCAGCGCGTCGTTGAGCTCGTCGGAAGAGACGAGCGAGGAATCAAAATTCAGCGTGTAGACCGCGCGGTTCGACACGAGCACCTTGCCGTTGCGGTCGGTGAGGATGCCGCGCGAGGCCTTGACGGTCTCGGTCTTGGCGTTCGTGCGGATGGACTTGTCGAGGTAATCGTCGCCGTTGACGATCTGCGCGTCAAAGAGCGTGACGACGAACACGAGCGCGCAGAGAAACATCGCCGCGCCGAGCGCAATCAGGCGGCGGGTAAAGCGTTTGGGATCCATAGCGGCCTCCTTTCCTTGAGGCTTGGGGAAAATGGGGAAAATCAGTCGGGGAAGATGCGGCGGATGGCGCGCAGCGCCGGATAGACCGGCAGAAGAAGCAGGCACGAGAGCGCCGTTTCGCGCGCGAACAGGTGCAGCATTGGCAAAATGGCGGTCGAGCCGCTGCGCGGCAGCAGCGCGAACGCCTGCAAGAGGTCAACGAGCAGAAACGTCAGCACGGTCGAGAGCAGCGCACGGGCAAAGCCCTGCTGCAACAAATTACTGACAACTGTTGAGATGAGCAGCGCCGCAAGCGTGAACGCGATCGTGTACAAGCACGCGAATGGTGCGGGGAGCACAAGGTCGCACAGCGCGCCGAAGACGATGCCCGCGATGACGGCTGAGCGCGGCAGCTCGAACGATGCCATGACCGCCAAAATGACGGGCGGCAGAAAGGGGATGACGCCGAAAAACGTCATCGACCCGAGAAGCAGCCGCCGCAGGAAAAAGAGCGCCGCGGCGGCGAGCGCGTAAAACGTCCACTTAAGCGCGGTGGTTTGGGTGAGATTCATGCGCGCCTCCCTCAGTCGACAATGTCGTAGTCCGTGATGACGAACACCTCGGTCAGGGCGTTAAAGTCCATCATGGGCGCGAGGACCGCGTAGCGGGCAAGGCCGTCGTCGCCGGTCTGGAGCGATTCGACCGAGCCGATGACAAGGCCGCTCGGGTAATATCCGCCAAGGCCCGACGTGACGATCTGGTCGCCGATGAGCACCTCGTCGTCCGACGTGAGGTACGAGAGCTTCAGTTTGCCCTGACCCATCAGGGCGAAATCACCCTCCGCCACGGCGACCTCGCCGGTGCGGAAGATGCGCGCGCCGAGCTCGGTGTCCGTGTCGATGACGGTCAGCACTGTCGACCAGTTGAGGCCGACCTCGGAAATGACGCCGACGAGATACCCCTCGGCGCTGACGACGCAGTCGCCCACGGCGATGTCCTGATCGGTGCCGTGGTTGAGAGACAGCGACGACGTCCAGCTGCTCTCGCTGTGGGCGAGCACGGCGGTGGAGACGAATGTGAAGTCGCGCCGCTGCTGCTGGAGCTTCAAAAGCTCGCGCAGGAGCTTATTTTCCTCGCTGTCGGCCTGCGCCTGACGCTGCTGGGCGCGAAGGTCCGCGATCTCTTTTTTGAGCGCCGCGTTTTCCTCCTTGAGTGTGGTCGTGTCCTCGTAATACTGGCGCTTGTCGGCCGCCCAGTCGCTCACGGCGGTGGCGGCGGCGCGGAACGGGTACGTCAGCACGCCCGCGATGTTTTCAAGCACCGAGGACGTCGAGGAAAAGTAGGTCAAAAGGCTCAATGCCACGGCGACCGCCGCGGCGACGGCCAGAATGCGCAGCCCGTGCTGACGGAAAAATTCTTTCAAGGCTTACCCTCCTTTCATCGTAGGGCAGGGGAGAGGTTAGAGGAGCTTGACGCCAAAGCGCGCGAGCACTAAGCCAAGCTGCTCGACGGGAAGTCCCATGACGTTGAAAAAGTCGCCGTCGATGCGCTCGACAAAGAGCGCGCCGCGGCTCTGCACGCCGTAGGCGCCGGCTTTGTCCATCGGCTCGCCGGTTTTGATGTAGGCGCGGATCTCGTCATCCGTCATCGAGCGGAAAAAGACGCGCGTGGACACGGCGAAGAGCTCCTCCTGCGCGCCGCGGCGAACGCTCACGCCCGTGCAGACCGTGTGAGCGCGGCCGGAAAGCGCGCGCAGCATGCGCAGCGCGTCCTCCTCGTCGCGCGGTTTTCCGAGGCGGTCATTGCCCAAAAAGACCATCGTGTCCGCCGTGATGATGAGATCGTCGGGCGCGCAGAGCGCGGCGGCAGCGTCACACTTCTTCTTTGCAATGTAGCGCACCGTGTCCTCGGGAGAAAGACCTTCCGGATAGCTCTCGTCAATGTCGAGCGAGAGGGTCTTAAAGTCCTCCACGCCGATGCGGGCGAGCAGCTCCTGACGGCGCGGGGATTGAGATGCCAAAACGATTGCCATGATATTGCCTCACTATTTGATAATAAAAAGTATAATCAAGATAAAAAATTACAATTTGGAATTCATTCTGCGCCGCGATAGAAGAGACCACGGGTGATATTCTCCGGCGCTTCGACCGTCTCACCCTGATACGCGCGCAGCACGCGGACGCATTCAGAGGCGCTCTCGGTCGTGAAACGGAGTTGAGCAAAGCGCAGACCGAGCGTCTGCCAGTCCTTCGCCTTGTCCGCGAGATAAAGAATCTTTCCGTTCTCGATCTCGCTGCGGCAGCCCCACGCGCGCAGCACGGGGAAGTGCTCGCCGCGCCGGTCGGTCAGCTCGGGGGCGCTTGCGCACGCGCCGTCGCAGGGAACGGAGGCGGGGCGCTCGGTAAAGTATCGACAGCCGGACTCGTTTGCATTCAGACAGTTTTCCGTGAGCATCAGGGGAAGGCGGCCATAGACGATGGCCTCGCACGGGAGGCACTTGCTGAGGTCCCGAATCTGCGCGTCGCGCAGCTCGAACGAGACGCACGCGCTCGAAAGTCCCTGTTCTTTCCAGAAAGCGAGCGCGGCGGAGTTGTAGAGGTTCAGCGGCCAGCCGCCGTGCAGCTTGCAATCAAGTCCACGCGCGAGCGGCAGGTGGCCGAGGTTGGCGAGCGACACGCCCGTGACGCCTTTTTTGGCGGCGTCCTCGAGCAGCACGCGCAAAATAGGCTCATCCTGTGTGCGGTAGATGCGCGGCAGCACCGCGAAAAATTCCGACTTACCGAGATACGGCGAAAGGTCAAGCTGCGGGAGTAGTTCGACAGGCACATACACCCGCGCGGGAGCGAGCGCGATCAGTTCCTCACTCAGCTGCTCGGCCCTGTGGAGGGAGACGGTCAAAAGCGGCTTGTCCGCGCTGTTTTTGACCGTTTCGGGCAGGACAAAGTCGAATACGCGGCGTTTCGGCACAGCGGTGCGCTGCGCTTCCATCTGCGCAAGCGCTTCGCGGCGCAGGGCGTTGAGCGCGCCCGCGCTGACGGCGAGGCCGCCGTCGAGTGCGACGGCGCACTGCGCCGCCGAAAATGCCGTGCCGCCGGTTTTCCTGAGGCGCGTTTCGACCTCTTCCGCGGTGACGGCGCGGCTGCGCGCCGCCTCGGGCACTGCGCCGGTGACGGTCACAGCATGGCCGTCTGCGTCCTCGGCTGTCAGGTGCATCGGCTCTCCGGCGCGGATGGTGCATTCCAATGTGAGCGGCACAAGCCGCAAATTTTTCTTTTCATAGCGCGCGCGAATCTCGCTGAACCAGTCCTCGGGCCATCTTGCATTTTCGGGCCGCGTGCCGAACATCTCGCGTCCGCGCACACCGCGGTAGTACCCCTCGGTAAAGCCGTCGCGCGAGAAGGCGAGGGCGAGCTTTTTCTGCTCGTCCTTCGTCGGCGTGCGATGCTCGCGCAGAAGGCGCGCGTATATTTCCGTCACGGCGGCGACATATTCCGGGCGCTTCATGCGCCCTTCGATCTTGAGGCATGCAACGCCCATATCCATCATCTCCGGCACGAAGGGCGCGAGGTTCGCGTCCTTCAAGCTCAGCGGATGGCCGTCCGCCCTGCCGGAAAAGCCGTAGGGCAGACGGCAGGGCTGGGCGCAGGCGCCGCGGTTGCCGCTGCGCCGCCCGATGACGGCAGACATCTCGCACTGGCCGCTGTAGCACATGCACAGCGCGCCGTGGACGAACGTTTCGATCTCGATGGGGCTTTTTTGGCAGATTTCGGCGATCTCCCCGCGCGAAAGCTCGCGCGCGAGCACCGCGCGCGTCATGCCGAGCCTTGCCGCTTCCTGAACGCCCGAGAGCGTGTGCAGGCTCATCTGCGTCGAGGCGTGCAGCGGCACGTCGGGGATGATTTTTTGCAGCGTCGCCAGAACGCCCCAATCCTGCACCAGGATCGCGTCCACGCCGCACTCCGACGCGGTGCGCGCCTCCGCGGCAAGCGCGGGGAACTCGCGGTCGGTGACGAGCGTGTTGAGCGTCAGATAGACCTTCACGCCCCGCAAATGGCAATAAGAGACCGCCGCGCGGAATTCCTCGTCAGAGAAGTTCCTCGCGCTGCGGCGCGCGTTGAACGCGCCAAAGCCCATATACACGGCGTCTGCGCCGCTCTGCACGGCGGCAACAAGCGCCTCCTGCCCGCCCGCGGGCGCTAACAGCTCCGTCGTCAAGGGTTTACTTTTTCTGCTGCTGGAGCTTGAAGATCTCGCGCTTGAGTTCGCTGACCTCATTCTTGGCCTGGCTCGCCTCGTCAAGGTACTGCTTGACCTGACGGCGCAGCGCGTCGCCGGCCTCGCGCTCTTTGAAGAGCTCGTCGGTGATGTTCACGGCGGTCAGCACGGCGGCGTCCGTGCGGCCGACCTTGGCAGCGTCGAGCAGCTCGCTCATTTTGTCATTGACGTAGGAGCCGACCTTCTGCATATAAGAGGGGGCTTCCTCGGCGACAAAGGTGTATTCCTCGTCGCAGATGGAGATCGTGATGCGGTTTTCCATGATTTGTGTGCTCCTTTCTATTTCGGCGTTGCACAAAAAAGGGCAAATTCCACCCATATAATCTCTAACAGTATAACACGGGAGTGAAAATGTGAAAAGGGGGAAGCAAAAAATTTCATGTTTACGAACGGGAAAATTTCATGTAGAATAATGGAATCGAAAATGGACGAAAGGAGGCGGGGAACATGGCAGGCTATGTGCTGCATTTGAGCACCGAGGAGAACATCACGCTCTCATCGGCGACGGTCAAGCGATTGATCGCGGGTGGCAGCGGCGACGCGGCGCTGCTGTACCTCGCCATCCTGCATGCGCGCGGCGCGGCGGACTCCGGCAAGCTCGCGCGCGAGCTCAAGTGGGACGAAACGCGTCTTCGCGCGGCGGAGCAGGCGCTCTACGAGATGAAGCTCGTCGGCGCGCCGGAGAAGAAGGAGGAAGCGCCCCTTCCGCCGCCCCAGCAGCTCAGCGAGCCGCCCGAGTACACGCGCGAGGACATCGCGCGAAAGCTGGAGGGCGACGGGCGCTTCGCCTGCCTTTTGCGCGAGGTGGAGCACAAGCTCGGCCCGCTCTCGACCCCGTCGGTCAAGAAGCTGTTAGGGCTGTACGAAAATCTGGGTCTGCCCGCGGACGTGGTCTACACGCTCGTCAACTACTGCATCGCGAAAAAGGAGCAGCAGTTCGGCGAGGGGCGGCTGCCCAACATGCGCGAGATCGAAAAAGAGGGCTACGTCTGGGCGCGCAAGGAGCTCTTTTCCATCGAAAAGGCCAGCGAGTACATGAAGCGCGAGCAAGCCCTGCGCGGCAGGTACCCCGAGTACATGGCGGCGCTGCAAATGCAGGGCCGCGCGAGCGCGCCGAGCGAGGAAAAGTATCTCTCCGCGTGGGCGGAGATGGGCTTTCCCGCCGATACGGTCAGCGAGGCCTACGACCGTACGATCCTGCACTGCCACGAGTTCCGCTGGCCGTACTGCAACGGCATTTTGAAGCGCTGGCACGAAAAGGGCCTGCACACGCTCGCCGAAGTGAAGGCCGAGAACGCCAGGGAGCAGAGCAAGCCGAAAAAGAACACCAACGACGGCGGCAACGCCTGGATGAAGGAATATTTGAATCAGTAACGAAAGCGGGGGAGAAGGATGTCTTACGATGGGCGGCTGATGCGCCAGGCGCTGGCGCGCTTCGACGAGGACAAGCAGCGCCGCGCGGAGAATTTTCGCGCGCGTGAGCGCGCGGTGTATACCAAGTGCCCGCGCATTGAGGAGATCGACCGCGAGCTGTCGCACACGATGGCGAAGATCATCGCCTCCGGCCTGCGCCGCGGGACGGACCCGCGCCCGGCCATTGAGGCGCTGCGGGAGGAAAACCTCAACTTGCAGCAGGAAAAGCGCCTTCTCCTGACGCGCCTGGGACTGCCGGGCGACTATCTCGAGGAAAAGCCCAAGTGCTCGCGCTGCAACGACACGGGCTTTCTCGGCAGCGAGGTCTGCTCGTGCCTGCGCGGCTATTACGCCAGGGAGCAGAACAAGGAGCTCTCGGGCCTTTTGGACCTCGGCTCGCAGTGCTTTGAAAATTTCAACTTCGACTACTATTCGTCCGTGCCGGACGAGGACCTCGGCGTGTCGCCGCGCACGAACATGGAGCGCGTGTACGACATCTGCCAGGACTACGCGCACGAGTTTTCGCCCAAGAGCGGCAACCTGCTGCTGACCGGCGGCACGGGACTGGGGAAAACGTTCCTCTCCGCGTCCATCGCGCGCGTCGTGAGCGCGAGCGGCCACAGCGTGGTCTACGACACGGCGGGGCACATCTTCGCCCGCTTCGAGGCGCAGAAGTTCGGCCGCGACGACGGCGAGAACGCCGACACCGCCGTGAGCCGCGCGCTCGGCTGCGATCTGCTGATTTTAGACGACCTCGGCACCGAGCTGATGACGAGCTTTGTCCACAGCGCGATGTATCAGATCGTCAACACGCGCCTCATCACGGGGAAGAAGACCGTCATCTCCACGAACCTGAGCCCCGACGAGCTCGGGCGGCGCTACGGCGCGCCGGTGCTGTCAAGATTGCAGGGAGAGTATCAAATGCTGCTCTTTTTCGGCGAAGACATCCGCCGGCAGAAGAGAAAATGAATACAAAATGAAAAAAAGGCTCCGCAGAATACTCTGCGGAGCCTTTTTTCTTGCTTTTTACGGCTTGTGGATCACGGCGACGGCGCAGGGCACGCGGCCGGGACAGTAGGCGTAGTCGACATCGTCGTAGCCCGCCGCGGCGATAAACTGCTTATACGTGTCGAACGTGAACTGACGGTCATCATCTATGCGCTGATCGTGGCCATCCTGATCATCTTCGTATTGTGACGATAACGAGAAAAGTGGAATAGAGCGGCGGAAGGGGGCAGCACTGTCTCCTTCCGCTGCTCTATTTATTGAAGAAAAAGGGGAGGGGTCAGGGCTCTGTTAAGAAGACGAAAAGATGCTGTGAAGCGGCGGTTAATCATGAAGGAAGACTTGCATTTCCTGCGTGCAGGTGGTATAAATAAGTGCTGCATCCCAAGCAGAAATTGGATGATAGAAACAAAAGGGGGTAGGGCGCGTGGATAAGAAAAAGCGAACGCGCGAGCTGATCGTGTTCGCCGTGATCGTGCTGGCGCTGCTGGCCGGATGTTTGCTCACGCCGTCAGGCGGCGAGAGCGAACCAATCCAGGAGGTCATGCGTGACGCGGTGCTGCACGAGCAGAACAAGGTGAGCCTGTTTGGCCTGATCGAGGTGAACCCAGGGCTCATCTCCGCCTACATCGTGACGGGTATTCTAATAGTATTCGCCCTTGTGTGCCGGCTTTTTGTGATCCCAAAATTCAAATATGTGCCCGGCAGGTTCCAGCTCGTTTTAGAGCAGATCGTCGGCATGTTCGACGGCCTGGCCGAGGGCAGCAGCCCGCACCGCAATAAATTCCTGCGGGCGTACATCTTCACCGCCGGTGTTTACATCTTTGTCAGCACGCTCTTTGAGCTGCTCGGCATTCAGGTGGTGACCACATCAGGCCACGCCGTCAGCCTGCCCGCGCCGCTGTCCGATATCAACGGGGCGATCGCGCTGGGCGTGATGAGCTACGGCGTGATCCTCTTCGGCGGACTGATCGCCGCGGGCGTGGGCGGATTTCTGCACGCGCTCAAGGATTTCTCGCTGCCGATCTCGATGAGCTTTCGACTCTTCGGCGCGCTGCTTTCCGGCGCGCTCGTGACGGAGCTTGTGTATTACTACGCGGCGCTTTCCTATGTGCTGCCGGTCATCGTGGGCGTGATGTTCACGCTGCTGCACGCGCTGATCCAGGCGTATGTTTTAACGATGCTGGTGTCGACGTTCTACGGCGAATCGACCGAAAAGCACGAGAAAAAGCCCAAGGCAAAAAAGATGAAAGAATCCCGCAGCGAAACGGCTGCCTGAAGAAAGAGGTAAAATTGCCATGAAAACGATGAAGAAATTCGCAGCGCTGATGATGCTGCTGTGCGCGCTGATGATCTGCACCATTCCGGCCCTCGCCGCAAACGAGAGCGGGAGCGACAGCAACGTGACTGAGACCGTGAGCGTCACGGCCGGCAGCAACGACAACGACGTGACCTCTGCCAAAGCGATGGGCTCGGGCGTGATGATCGGCATTGCGTGCCTTGGCGGCGCGCTGGCCATGGGCATTGCGGTCGGCAAGTCGAGCGAGGCCATGGCCCGCCAGCCCGAGGCCACAAGTCAGATCAGAACCACGATGATGATGGGCCTTGTGTTTATCGAGACGGTCATCATTTACGCCCTGATCGTGGCGATCCTCATTATCTTCGTCCTTTGATGAAGAACACTCCCAAAAAGGAGGGGCTTTGAATGCCGCTTAATATCAATTTGCAGCAGATCCTGCTGCATGCGCTGAACTTTGTTATCCTGTTCGGCGCGATGTATTTTCTGCTCTACAAGCCTGTGAAGAGCTTTATGGACAGCCGCAAGGCGCACTATGAGAAGATGGACGAGGACGCCAAGGCCGTGCTTGCCGAGGCCGAGAAGACGAAGGCCGGCTATGAAGCGCAGCTCAAGAGTGCCGACGAGGAGATCGCACGCCGCCAGCGCGAGGCGAACGAAGCCTTGCAGCACGCGGTGGACGAGCGCCGCGCGCAGGCCGAGCAGCAGGCGGGCGAGATCGTGCGCAAGGCGCGGGAAGATGCCGCGCGCGAGCATGAGCGCGTGATGGAGCAGGCCAAGGGCGAAATTTCCGAGCTGATGAGCGCCGCGGCGGAAAAGCTGGTGCTCTCCAGCACGTCGGATGCTTACGACAAGTTCCTAGACACGGCGGAGGAGCGCAAGGACAATGGCTGAGCGCACGGAGCATTTAGAGGCCGTACTGCTCTCTGCCGTGCGTCCGTCGCAGGAGCAGGAGAAGCGATTTCTGGCCTTCCTCGCCGAAAAGTACGGCGAGGGCACGACGCTTACCTGGCAAAAGAGTGATGACTACCCCGACGGTTTCCGCCTCGAGGTGGGCGCGGAGGTCTACGACTGGAGCGCGGGCGGACGCCTGAGCCAGTTCAAGGACGCGCTCGAAAAGCTCGCTGCCACGCAGGGCGACGTCATCCCGCTGCTGAAGGAGACGGTGCTCTCGTGGACGCCGCAGGCCATGGCACAGGAGGTCGGCACCGTTCTGACCGTCGGCGACGGCATTGCCCGCGTGGACGGGCTGGAGGGCGCCGCCTATGGCGAGGTGCTGCTTTTCGACGGCGGCGTGCGCGGCATGGTGCAGGACTTATCCGAGGACAGCGTCGGCTGCATCCTCTTTGACGACGACGCGAGCGTCTGCGCAGGCAGCGCGGTCCGCCGCACCGGACGCACGGCGGGCGTTCCCGTGGGCGAGGGATTCCTCGGCCGCGTGGTCAACGCGCTCGGTGTGCCCATCGACGGCGGGGGAGACATCCGCGCCGACGGCTACCGCGCAGTGGAGAGTCCCGCTCCCGGTATCATCGACCGCCAGAGCGTCGACACGCCGCTTGAGACGGGCATTCTGACCGTCGACTCGATGTTCCCCATCGGCCGCGGCCAGCGCGAGCTCATCATCGGCGACCGTCAGACCGGCAAGACCGCTATCGCCCTCGACACCATCGTCAACCAGAAGGGCAAGGATGTCATCTGCATCTATGTCGCCATCGGACAGAAGGCGAGCTCCGTCGCCCAGCTCAAAAAGACGCTGGAAACGCACGGTGCGATGGATTATACGATCATCGTCAACGCCACGGCGAGCGATCCCGCGCCGTTACAGTACATTGCGCCCTACGCGGGCTGCGCCATGGGCGAATACTTTATGAATAAGGGCCGCGACGTGCTGATCGTCTACGACGATCTTTCCAAGCACGCCATCGCGTACCGCGCGATGAGCCTTCTTTTGGAGCGCTCCCCGGGCCGCGAGGCGTATCCGGGCGACGTGTTCTATCTGCACTCCCGCCTGCTCGAGCGCGCGGCGCATCTGAGCGGGGAGAAGGGCGGCGGCAGCATCACGGCGCTGCCGATCATCGAGACGCAGTCCGGCGACGTTTCGGCCTATATCCCGACGAACGTCATTTCCATCACCGACGGTCAGCTCATTCTGGAAACGCGCCTGTTCTTCTCCGGCCAGCGTCCGGCGGTGAATGTGGGCCTGTCCGTGTCCCGCGTGGGCGGCGACGCGCAGACCAAGGCGATGAAAAAGGCAGCCAAGACCATCCGCCTCGACCTTTCGCAGTACCGCGAGATGGAGTCGTTCACGCAGTTTGCAAGCGACCTCGACGAGTCGACGGCAAAGCTTTTATCCTACGGTCAGGGCTTGATGCGCATGCTGCGGCAGAAGCAGTTCCACCCCTACAAGCAGTATGAGCAGGTCATCCTGCTCGTCGCGGGGCTGAACCATGTTTTTCAAGAGATCGTGCCGGAGCAGCTTGACGCATTTATCCCCGCGCTCTTGCAGCACTTTGGCGAGACGCAGGGCGCGCTGTGCAATGCCATCGAGCAGACCGGCCAGCTCAGCGACGATCAGCAGTCGCAGATCATCGAGATCGCAAAGGAATTTGTGCAAAGCTATTTTTCCAAATAAAAAGTGAGGTGACAGGTACATGGCGAGCATGAAGGAGATCCGCGAGCACATCGCGAGCATCCAGAGCACGCAGAAGGTGACGAACGCGATGTACCTCATCGCCTCGACCAAGATGCGGCGGGCGAAAGAAGACCTTGCCAAGACGCGTCCGTTTTTCGACGCGGTCTCGACGCAGATCAAGCAGATCTTCCAGCACGCGGGCGAGATCGAGAGCCCGTACCTCTACCGGGGCAACGCGGACGATCTGGCCCAGCCGGGAACATACGCCTATCTTGTGGTGACGGCGGACCGCGGCCTCGCGGGCGCCTACAACCAGAATGTTATTCAGGAGACGATGAAGCGCCTTGAAAAGCACCCCGACAGCCGCCTTTTTGTGGTGGGCGGCAACGGGCGGCACTTCTTCTCCGGCCACGGCGTGCCGGTGGAAAAGAGCTTCCTCTACGATGCGCAGAGCCCCACGCTCCGCCGCGCGCGAGAGATCACGGCGAAGCTTTTGGATCTCTTCGACCGGGGCGAGATCTCCAAGCTCTTTATCATCTACACCGACCTTGGCAGCGGCGTGGACATGGACGTGCGCACCGTGCGCCTGCTGCCGCTGGAGGATGAGCACTTTGCCAAAGAGGAGACGGAGGAAAAGCCCATCCGCTTTGAGCCCTCGGCAGAGGAGGTGCTCGCCAGGGTTGTGCCGGCGTACATCACGGGCTTTTTGTACTCGGCGATGGTCGACAGCTTTTGCGCCGAGCAGAACGCGCGCGCCTCTGCCATGGACTCGGCCAACCAGAACGAGGACGACATGCTGCGCGAGCTGCAGCTCGAGTACAACCACGAGCGGCAGGGCGCCATCACGAGCGAGATCACGGAGGTCTCCGCCGGCGCGCGCAGCAAGAAGAACCACATGAAGAAGGAGGCGCAGCATGCGCACAGGTAAGATCATTCAGGTATCGGGCAGCGTGGTGGACGTGCGCTTCCCGCACGGCGAGCTGCCGCGCATCCGCGAGGCGCTGTCCGTCGAGCTGAACGGCAAGCGCCTTGTGATGGAGGTGGAGCAGCATTTGAGCGCCGAAACGGTGCGCTGCATCATGCTCTCCGGCAGCGAGGGCCTCAGCCGCGGCATGACCGTCACGGGCGAAGGCAGCGGCCTTCGCGTGCCCGTCGGCAAGGCGACGCTCGGACGGCTTTTCAACGTCTTTGGCGATACCATTGACGGCGGCGCGCCGATCGGCGGCGCGGAGCCGCGCCGCAGCATCCACAGAAAGCCCCCCGCCTTCGACGAGCAGAGCCCGAGTGTTGAGATCTTGGAGACCGGCATCAAGGTCATCGACCTTTTGGAGCCCTATCCGCGCGGCGGCAAGATCGGCCTGTTCGGCGGCGCGGGCGTCGGCAAGACGGTGCTCATTCAGGAGCTTATCCACAACATCGCCGTCGAGCACGGCGGCTATTCGATCTTCACCGGCGTGGGCGAGCGCAGCCGCGAGGGCAACGACCTCTGGAACGAGATGCACGAGAGCGGCGTTATCGACAAGACCGCGCTCGTCTTCGGCCAGATGAACGAAGCGCCCGGCGTTCGTATGCGCGTGGCGCTGACGGGCCTTACGATGGCCGAATACTTCCGCGACGAGGAGCAGCGCGACGTGCTGCTGTTCATCGACAATATTTTCCGCTTTGTGCAGGCGGGCAGCGAGGTCTCGACCCTGCTCGGCCGCATGCCCTCCGCCGTCGGCTATCAGCCGACGCTTGCGAACGAAATGGGCGAGCTGCAGGAGCGCATCACCTCGACCAAGAGCGGCTCGATCACGTCCGTGCAGGCGGTCTACGTTCCCGCGGACGATCTGACCGACCCTGCCCCGGCGACGACGTTCACCCACCTCGACGCGACGACGGTTTTGAGCCGTAAGATCGCCGAACAGGGCTTATATCCCGCGGTCGACCCGCTCGAATCGTCCTCCCGCATTCTGGAAGAGGATATCGTGGGCGAGCGGCACTACCGCATCGCGCGTAGCGTGCAGGCGACCTTGCAGAAATACCGCGAATTGCAGGATATCATCGCCATCCTCGGCATGGAGGAGCTGAGCGACACGGACAAGGTCACGGTCAACCGCGCGAGAAAGATCCAGCGCTTTTTGGCCCAGCCGACGTTCGTGGCCGAAAAGTTCACGGGCCTTCCGGGCGTCTATGTGCCGCTCGAGGAGACACTCCGCGGCTTTGAAGCCATCCTCTCCGGCGAGATGGACGGCTATCCCGAGATGGCGTTCTACAACGTCGGCACGCTTGACGACGCGCTCGCCAAGGCGAAGAAGATGGAAAGCGGGGCAGTGTGATGAAGACCTTTCCTCTCCGCGTCCTCGCGCCCGAGCGCACGTTTTTTGACGGGGCGTGCACATCGCTCACCGTGCCGAGCATCGACGGCATATACGGCCTGATGGCGCAGCACGAGGATATCGTGCTCGCCATCGTTCCCGGCAAGCTGACGCTGCGGGACGCCGACGGCGTCGAGCAGATCGCCGCCGTGTCCGAGGGCGTGCTCAAGATGGAGCACGGCGAGGCGCTCGTGCTGGTGGACACGATCGAGCGGCCGGAGGAGATCGACCTCCACCGCGCCGAGGAAATGGCCGCCGAGGCGCGCGCCGAGCTCAAGGCGAAGCGCAGCGCGCAGGAGCAGGCCATTGCCAATGCCCGCATCGCCCGCGCAATCAGCCGTATCCACGTCAAGCACGACGGGAAATAAATGAGAAAACGAAAATTCGCACCGCAAGGTGCGAATTTTTTTGATCTCTCCGCCGATTTTCGCCCGTTTTTGCACACTTTTTGTGCTAAAAGTGGAGAAAAAGGAGGGGAAATCCATGGAAATGTCCGCAAGAAGGCCGCTGCTCCCGCGCCGCGTGCTCGACCTGCCCATCGATGCGCTGCGCCCCAACCCCAACCAGCCGCGCATCGAGTTTGACGAGGCCTCGCTGCGCTCGCTGAGCGACAGCATCCGCCGCTATGGCATCCTCCAGCCGCTGACCGTCCGCCGCACGGACGAGGGCTACGAGCTCATCGCGGGAGAGAGGCGGCTGCGCGCGGCGAAGATAGCGGGACTGCGCGAGGTGCCGTGCCTGCTCGCGCGCTCGAGCGAGGAGGAGAGCGCGCTGCTCGCGCTGATCGAAAACCTCCAGCGCCGCGATTTGCACTACTTGGAGGAGGCTGCGGCCATCGCGCGGCTGATCGCGACCTACGGCCTTTCGCAGGAGCAGGCGGCGGAAAGGCTGGGGAAGTCCCAGTCCGCCATTGCGAACAAGCTGCGGCTGCTGCGCCTGTCGCCCGACTGTGTGCGCCTTCTGCGCGAGCATGACCTCTCCGAGCGGCACGCACGGGCGCTGCTGCGCCTGACGGACGAGGAAGACCGCCTCAAAGCCTTGCAAGTTATCGCCGCACGCGGCTACAACGTCGCGCAGAGCGAGGCGTATATCGAAGAGCTTTTGAAGCTCAAGCAGAAAACGCCCCCGCCGCGCCTGCCGACCTACATCGTCAAGGATGTGCGCATCTTTTTGAACACCATCCGCCACTCGCTCGGGCTGATGCAGCGCGCGGGCGTCGAGGCCGACATGCAGCGCGAGGACACGGACGATGGCATCCTTTTGACCATCCGCATCCCGAAACGTGCAAAAGAGGCCGGATAATCCTGCAAAATTGTCACCAAATTGTGATTCTTTTTCTCACAAACTGTGGTATACTGAAACGACTGGCAGGGAAGTCCCTGTCCGGAAGATCGGAAGAAACAGGAGGAGCCAGCATGGATGAAATGAACGGCGCCTTTGAGGAAAAGAAGAGAAGAAAGGGCGGCAAACGCCTGATGCAGCCGGAAAAGGCCGCAAAGGCGGCCAAGGAGCCCCGCGCGGAAAAGCCGCCGCGCGTTCCACGTGAAACATCGGGAAAGACCGGCAAGGTCGTCGGCATCGTCGCGGGTGTGCTCGTGGTGGCGTACTTGGGCCTTGGCGCGTGGGCGTCGGCCAGCCATAAAATTTATCCCAACGTGATGATGGGCGATACCAACTACGGCGGGATGACCGAGCAGCAGGTCGCCGAGCAGCTCAAAGCGAGCGTGGCGCAGGCGAAGGGCACAGATGTCGACTTTGTCCTGCCCGACGGCACGGAGGTCGCGCATGTTTCGCTCGACGAGATGCCGGAGTATGTCGACTTCGACGGACTTGCCAAGCATATCTACAACGTCTACGGCTGCAATGACAGCTTTCTGACCGCGGGCGCGAAGTATCTGCGCGCACTCTTCAAGCCGCAGGATGCGGCGCAGGTGGTCAGCGCGGCCTACTCGCCCGATTTGATGGAGAATCTTGTCGACACGGTGTGCGACAGCATCAACTGCGACCCCGTGGAGTTTGCCATCAACGTGACAGAGGATGGCAAGGTCAGCGTGACGAAGCCGCAGGACGGCCGCGCGACGACTGATACCGCAAAAGACCAGATCGGCGTATACTTAAACGGCGCGTATTTGAGCGGCGGCGACCCGTCCGAGATCGTGCTTGAGCCTGCGAGCGAGGGCGGCGTCTACGATGTCATCCCTGCACAGGAGGTCGACCTGAGCGCGCAGCGCGAGGCCATCATCGGCCAGAAGGTCAACGCGACGTATGATAAGGAGACCGGCGCGGTCACGCCAGGCCACGCGGGCGTGGAATTCACGCTTTCTGACCTTGAATCCGCCTACAACGCCGCGGCGGCGGGGGAGACGGTCGAGTTGCCGAACGCCACGGTCGAGACGCCGGACGTCACGGCAGAGCAGCTCCAGAAGGTCCTGTTCCGCGATGTGCTGAGCACTTACACCACGAAGGTCGGCGGCGCGTCCGGCCGCCGCGCGAACGTCAAGCTGACGGCCTCGCGCATCACCGGCTACATATTGAACTCCGGCGAAACGATGAAATACGGCCCGCTCGTCACGCCCTTTACCGCGGCGAACGGCTACAGCGCCGCGCCCGGTTACTTGCAGGGCAAGACCGTCGATATGGTCGGCGGCGGCGCGTGTCAGGCGAGCTCCACGCTCTACGCCGCGGCGCTCTACGCCAACCTTGAGATCGTGCAGCGCACGAACCACGGCTTCGCGTCCGACTACATCGGCCTCGGCCTCGACGCGACGGTCGCGCAGGGCGGGCCCGAGTTCGAGTTCCGCAACAACACGATGTACCCCATCAAGGTCATCGCCGAATACTACACCAGCGGCGGCAAGGACTTCCTCAAGGTCACGCTGCGCGGCACGAAGGTCGACGACAGCTACGTGAAGATCAAGACCGAAGTGCTTGAAACCATCCCGTTCACGGAGGAGATCGTTGAGACCGACGAGCTCGCCTCCGGCGAGCGCAAAGTCGAGCAGACCGCCTACACCGGCTACAAGGTCAAGACCTACCGCAACGTCTACTCCGGTGACGGCAAGCTCATTTCGTCCACGTTCGAGGCGAGCAGCAATTATAAGGCGCGCAACCGCATCGTGCTTGTCGGCAAGTCCGCGGCGGTCACGCCGACGGACCCCATCACGCCTGTCGATCCCGGCACGACCACGCCGACCGACCCGACGACGCCCGTTGACCCCGGGACCACGACAAACCCGGGCGCCACAACTGACCCCGGCGTGACAGACCCCGGCACGATGACAGAGCCGCCCGTCGAGCAGGAAAAGCCCGGCTGGCTCGATACGGGGCTCGACCGATAAAAACAGCAGAACGAGAAAACGGAGAGGCATTTGCCTCTCCGTTTTTACGTTGTTCAAGTGTTATTCGCCGTCCGAGTCCATGTAGAGCTCTTCGGCCTTCTGCTGCGCGGCGATCAGCAGCGCGCTGGCCTCACCATAGTTCTGCCTGTCCATTTTCTCCAGCGCGTCAGTCACGGCGTTGAAGAGGAGCAGATACATTGCCTTGTAGTCCGTCATAGAACCACCCTCTGAAAATTATATAACGTTTTGTTATATAGAACAATATAACATTTTGTTTTACGTATACTTCTTTACAGAATCTAAACACAAATTCTGGATGGAGTGAAGCAAAATGTATCGACGCATTCGAGACTTGAGAGAGGACAGCGACCTGACGCAAAAGAGCTTGGCGGACTATCTGAGCTGCTCGCAGGTCTGCTATTCCAACTACGAGACCGGCAAGCGCGACGTCCCGAGCGACGTGCTCATCAGGCTCGCACGGTTTTACCACACGAGTGTGGATTATCTTGTGGGGCTCACGGAGGAGCGGGCTCCTTACCCTAAAAAGAAATAGTACATAGTGCCATGTTCTCGCACGGGTGCGAGGGGGATGCAGCGCGACAGCGCTGCTTTTGCCCCTGCACTGTGCAGGGGGGCGGGGGGAAGGCAGCGCCTTTGGCGCTGCACGGAATAAGGGGGCCATTCTCTCACGTGAGAGAATGGCCCCCTTGGACCCCCAAGAGAAAGGCTTTGACATTGCGAGCAAGCAGCTCGAAGAGCTGCAATGCTTGCCGACTGCACTTCCCATAGCGCGGCGTTGCCGCGTTTGGGGTTGCTAGACGATTTGACTTTCTCCTATTATCCGCTGTTGCTCTGCTGATCTTGTAGAAGTGCAGACTAATTTCCGTCTACCGCGGCACTC
>ENA-UEQE01000303-UEQE01000303.1-human-gut-metagenome-genome-assembly--contig:-NODE-303-length-42642-cov-9.257324_pt1 | contig 42642 bp, 25 predicted proteins | sample MGYA00242934_ERZ507935 | MGnify/ENA primary metagenome ERZ507935 (study PRJEB26167, sample SAMN06115423) | human gut metagenome | host: Homo sapiens | place: China:Anhui | collected 2015-03-30 | study... | reverse complement strand
AGTTAAATAATTTCAATAGATTATATCTAATTGGCGACACGACCTAGATATAAAAAACATAAAGAGAGCTTTGACTATACAAATTCTCTGGGCCCTCATAAAGCCATCATCTGAGCGAAAAATTAAACGGAATCAACACCACAGTATTGACGGGACGCCCCTGTATTTTCCCCGGAATGAACCGCATGCCGCGGGCGGCGGAGAGCGCGGCCTCCTCAAAGTGGCCGGTGGGCTCCGCGCTCCTGATCTTGCAGGACTGGGGCTTTCCCTCCGTATCGACGACAAGCTGGACGACGACCCTTCCTGAAAGGCCAAGCCGCCTTGCTTTCCGCGGGTATTCGACCCGTGCGTTTTTGACCACGGACGGACGTTGATCGACGTCATCCGTTTCGTAGGCCATGAGCCCACCTATGCGGCTGGGACGGGGCGTTCCCGATGCGTGTCCTGAAGCCGGGGCCTCCGAGACGGCCTGCGGCAGGGCGGCTGGCCTCGGTGCGGCGGGGGGAGGCGGGGGCGTTTTGGCCTTCCGGGGCGCAGCCGTTTCCTTTTTCTTGCGCGGGCTGATCTTGGGCGTTTTGGGCGGTTCCTTTTTGGGCTCCGGCTTTACCTCCGGTTCGGGGGTGGGCGGCACGGGTTCCGGCTCGGAGGCTGGGGGCGGCACCGGCTCGGCGGCGGGAGCAGGCGGGGCGGCAGGGGCGGGAGCGGGAACAGCCAGTTCCGCCAACGCGACATGGTAGACCTGTTCTTCCGGCACCGTGTCCCCTTGAGCCGAAAAGCAGTACAGCCCTCCGAAAAGCGCGGCGTGAAAACCTACCGAAAACAAGAAGGTGGAGGTACGGACGGCATGCCGCATGATCACTCGCCCTTCCCCGCCGCCAGTGGGAGAGGCGCCCCTCCGGGCTCCGGCTGCCCTTCGGCGGAGAGCGTCACCAACCCCACGTCCTTGATGCCCGTCTTGCGTATCTTGCCCATGACGCTCATCACGATGCCGTAAGGGACGTTCTGATCCGCGCGGACGAACAGTTGCCGCTGCGGGAGGCGCACGTTGGTTTCAAGGACCGAAGGCAAGTCCGGCAGGGTCGTTTCGTACTCGTCCAAGAACACGGCCCCGTTATCCTTGATGGTCAGCATGACGTGATCATTTTCCGTGGGCAGCGTCTCCGAGGCTTCGACCTTGGGCAGTTCGACGTCCAGACCCTCGGTCATCATGGGGGCCGTCACCATGAAAATGATCAGCAGGACGAGCATCACGTCCACGAACGGCGTGACGTTGATTTCGGAAACAAAATCGTCGGATGTCGAGACGCCCGCCATGCTACTTCCCTCCGGCGAACGGCAGGCCGTCCGGGTGGCTGCCCGCCTCGTGCTGCATCCTGTTGAGAAGCTGCCCCGCGAACGTGATGCACTGGCTTTCAATGGCCGTCAGCTTCGCGCGGAAGACGTTGTAGCCGCATGTTGCAGGAATGGCCACGAACAGGCCCACGGCCGTGGCGATGAGCGCCTCGGCTATGCCGGGGGCCACCGTCGCCAGCGAGACGCTTTTCATCCTGGCGATGGCCTGGAACGAATACATGATCCCCCACACCGTACCGAACAAGCCGATGAACGGGGCCGTGTTGGCGGCGGTCGCAAGCAGGGCGAGGGACGACTTCAGGCTGCCCATCTCCTCGGCTATGCCGAAATGCAGGGCGCGGCGCACATTGTCGTTGAGGAGCTTCTCGGCGTCTCCCGTCCTGTTAATGCGGTTGAACTCCCGCACGCCTCTCCGGGTAATCCCGAACAGGGGGGAACGGGCGTTCCGCTCCAGCGCGGGGAGGGCCGACATAAGATCGTCGGCGTCAATCGTCTCTAGGCCGCGCGCGACATCCTTCTGCGCCGTCCGCAGGCAAACCCATTTGCCCAACATATAGGCCCAACTGACCACAGACATGAGCAGCAGCAGGGCGAGAACAGCCTTAGAAACGATGGATGCCTGCAAAATGGCGTGGATTATCGTGTCCACAACAAGACTCCCTTTCTGGAAATGCCGTTTGGGGCCGGGGCGATTCCGAACGACTGCGGAATCCGGCGGAAACAATGGAGAGAAAAAGGCAGCACGCCTTCCGGCACGCCGCCTTTTCTCTGGAATCACATGGGAAATCAGAACCGGTAGGTTACGCCGCCGCCGAAGCCGATGCCCTCGGTCGCGACCCAATAGGCCCCGCCGAAGCTCCCGACGTAGTCGTACCGCTTGTCAAACATATTGTTGACGTATCCATAGATGTCGAAATCGCCGATTTCATAGCCGATACGGGCGTTCACCAGCGTATGGGACGGGATGTGCCCGCTGTTGTCCGTGTTCAGATAGGCCTTGGTCGCGCCGGTCACGTCCCAGCGGGTATAGAAACCGGACTCGTGGCGATAGGAAAGGCCCGCGCTGTACGTCCATTCGGGGACGTACGGAACGTGGTTGTTGTTGAGATCGCCGTAGAATTCATCGACGATGTTGTCGAAGCGCAGATGGGTGTAGCCGGCGGAAGCGAAAAGTTCCAGATTCGGCAGGAGGGCGTACGTGGCTTCGACTTCGGCGCCAAGAGCCCACGGGTTGCCGGCGTTCTGGATGAAGCCGCTCATTCCGGCAGTGTACATTTCAACCTGCATCCCATTGTACTTGTTCGCGAACAAGGCTGCATTCAGGCGAAGGCGATCTTGCAGGAAAAGGTTCTTGGAGCCGATTTCAAAGGCATAGACGTGTTCCTCGTCATACTTCTCGTGCCCCGCCGTAGCGTAGGCCGCGTCAAAGCCGCCGGCTTTGTAGCCTTCGGAGAAGCTGGCATAGACCATGTTCTTGTCAGTGAGCGCGTATTCAAGGGCCACCTTGGGGGAGAAGTTCGTCCACGAATCGCTGCCGCGGTAGCTCGTGGCACCGCCCATGTTTACCAGATCGGAATGGGTGGTCGTGTTGTAGTAGTCGAAGCGCCCGCCGAGCGTCAGCGCCCAGCGTTCCGCGAAGGGCAGCTTCACTTGGCCGAACAGGGCGTAGGAATTGGTGATGTCACGCGCATCAACCTTCGGGAATCCCGCCATATAATAGTCGTACCGGATGCGGCGATCCGTATTGGCATAGGCCAGACCCATTACCGCATTCATGCCGTCCTTGTCGTAGGCGAGCCGGAATTCCTGCCCGAAATCGTAGAACCCGCTCTTGTTGTGGTCTTCCATCCCGTAGGAGTCGCCTATGAGATTCGGCGTGAAGTCGTAGTCGATGTCAAAGTCGATGTCGTATTCGCTGCGCGTCGTGACGGAGGTAAACGTCCAGTTGGGGGAAATGTCGTATTTGACGCTCAGGGCCTGCTCGTTGTGGGCCGACTTGTTGAAGCCGGGATCGTTGGAATTGACGTGCCGTTTCTGCGTCGTGCCGCCGGCAGCCTCAAACATGCCCTGCGTCATGCCGGGCATCATCGCCTCGTACTGCGAGAACGAATTGGGCGAGTACATGCCGAACGTGCCCTCATCGTACTTCGTCATGCCCACCTGAAAATTGATGTCCAGATCGTCCGTGGGCGTCAGGCGGAAACCCAACCGCCCGGTGTAGTTCTTCTTGTCGTCGATGTACTGCCCGTTATAGTCGTTCATGACCTCGCCGCGCTGCGAGAAGAACTGGAAGGAACCGTTCGCGAACAGAACGTCCTTCACAACCGGGCCGGACAGGGCCACCGTCGTCTTGACGTGCTGTTTGTTGCCGTACTCGAACCCAATCTCGCCGTGCGGATCATTGGAGGGCTTCTTGGTCGTGATCTTGATGACGCCGCCGCTGGCGTTGCGGCCGTACAGCGTCCCCTGCGGCCCGCGCAGCACTTCGATGGACTCGATGTTGTAAAGCTGCGCGTCGTACCCGGAGGTGTTCGTCAGCGGGACGTCATCAATATAGGTGATGACGGACGGAACATAGCTGTGGGCGATGGACGCCGACCCCCGAAGCGTGGGGAACTGCATGATGGAAAGGCCGCCGGTGGGGATCGTCAGGTTCGGGATGCGCGAGGAAAGATCGCCGAGCGTGCTCACCCCCGACTCGCGCACTTCGTCCTCGTTCATGACGGAAACGCTGGAAGGAACCTTTTGCAGATCCTCCCTGACCTTGTTCGCCGTAACGGTAACCTCAGGCAGCACGAGCTCATCGTCAGCCTGCGCCCCGCCTGCCCAGCACCCCGCCGCCATGCACAGGCCGCACAGGGCGGTTGCAACCACTTTCCTCTTCTTTCTTGCCATGATGTCAACTCCTCAAACGAAAATATACCAAGCACAGTAGGGTAGGATTCCACGCAATACAGTACCTGAACGGGCCAAAAACAGACCCTATCGGGCCATTCCTTTCCAGAGAGCCCGGCCCCGGTATGGGCGCATCAAAAGAGCGCCTCACGGGGCCGCGGTTTTCAGCCGTCGCGCCGGAGGCGTTTCACGCCGCGCGGCGGCCCTCCCGGTGGAAGAAGTGGGGCGGGATCACGACCGGGCGTTTCACGCCGCGCGGCGGCCCTCCCCTAGCGGCACTCCTTGGGAGGAACGCCGAAATAGCGCGAGAAGGCCCGGCTGAAATGGCTGGGATTCGCATAGCCGACCCGGTAGGCCACTTCGGCCACGTTGTACTTGCTTTCCTCAAGCAGTTTGCGGGCCTCGCTCATCCGGTGCCGTTGGAACGACGAAAAGATCGAAGCCCCATACATGGATCGGAACGTCCTCTTGAGGCTGCTCTCGCTCATGCCGACGGACTTGGCGAGCTGGCTGATGGAGAAAGGCTGCTCAAGGTTGTCGCGCATCATCTGCCACGCGCGGGCGACCTTGCTGTGAAGGGCGCACGCCTCGCAGCAGCATTCGTTCTGGACGAAATACAGGGACAGGTATTCGAGGGTCAGCTCCATCCCCTTCAGCTCCAGATACGTCTGGCGCATGGGCCCCTTGAACGGGCAGCTCAGTATCTGTCCCGAAAGCAATTGGGCCGTCACGCTGGCCGGGGCCGCATACAGGAAGGGTTCGGGCTTTTTCCTCAGCAGGCACTTGGCCTTGCGGTTGAGCGTGATCTTCTCGTTGTCGAGCAGGCCGAGCACATTCATGTGCGAAACGGTCAGGCTGAGAAAGCATGTGGGGCAATGGCGGCACCCTCTGACGCAATACCCCATCTCTCCTCCGAAAACGCAGGTCGTATGCTGCGGAAACCGTTCGGAACGCGACTCCGTATCGGCGGACAGCTCCCCTTCGATCACATAGCCGAACCCGACATGCTCATTGAGCTTTTCGGGCTCGTACAACGTCAGCGGTTCGAGGCTCGGTTTTACGATTGCGATGTTGATGCCAAAACGATTGTTCCCATCCAGAATCGTCGTAACAGTGGACATAGTTCGCCTAATTTGAAAAAGAATTTTATTATCAATATTGATGAATTCGTTACCTCGAATATCCGTTTTCTCCGGCCGGCCCGGCATCCCTCCCCAGATGCCGGGCCGCAGTCGCCCGGTTATGCCTTTTGGCGCCTACGCCGTCAGCTTCCACGACTTGACGGAGGATTCCCTTTCCCAAAGCTGCCTGTACAGGCCGCCCTTCGCCAGCAGCGCGTCGTGCGTCCCCCGCTCGACGGGCTTGCCCGCATCCATGACAAGGATCTGATCGGCATGGCGGATATGGTTCAGCGTATGCGCCACCATGATGACCGTCTTGCGGCGGGTCAGCACGGAAAGCCCCTGCTGGATGGCCCATGCGTTTTCAGGGTCGACGCTCGAAAACGCCTCGTCGAGCAGGACGACCGAGGCATCCTTCAAAATGGCCCGCGCGATGGACACGCGCTGCCGTTCCCCCCCGGACAGCGTGCACCCGCCCTCGCCCACAAGGGTGTCGTACCCTTCCGGCAAGGCCATGATGAAGTCATGGCATCCGGCGGCCTTCGCCGCTTCGGTGATCGCTTCGGGCGACGCGTCCGGCCTCCCCATGCGGATGTTTTCCCTGATGGTGCCCGCGAACAGGTACACGTCCTGAAACACCACGGAAAACGCGGCCATCAAATCCTTCTGCGGGATGTCCCGGACGTCGATCCCGCCCAGCGACACCGCGCCGCCCTGCACGTCCCAGAACCGGGCCAGCAGCATGAGAAGCGTGGTCTTGCCGCTCCCTGAGTGGCCCACCACCGCCGTCAGCGTGCCGGGGCGGAACTCGGCGGTCACGCCATCGACGGCGGGAGCCTGCCCGTCCTTGTAGGCGAAGGTGGCCAGCTCCATGCCGGGGCCGCCTTCTCCGGGCTTGGAGCGGCCCTCGTCCGCCATCACCGGCAGGGAATGCAGGCTTTCGATATGGTCGAGGCTCAGCGAGATGATGTTCAAGATGCCGAACTCGCCGAGAAGGGCCTCCACCGGCTGGTAATAGGTGCCGCTGATGATGGCGAAGAACAGGAAGACCGGCAGCGAGATCAGCCCGTTCAGGTAGAAGATCAGGCCGCACAGGAAGATCAGCCCCATCCCGATTCGGATAAAGAGCTGATACAGCACCATCGGCCGCATGGCCTTGAGTTCGTACGCTGCGGCAGCATCCCGGTACCGTTCCAGATGGCCCGATATCTCCTTGAAGACATGCTCGCCCATCCGGTAGGAGCGGATCGTCTCCATGCCCGAAACGTATTCCAAAACCGCACCGATGAGGCCCTGCTCCATTTCCTGCCGCTTTTCCCCGGCGGTTTTGAAGGCCCGCTTCGTCGAGTTGTACACGAACCACGCCGGGACAAACCCGACCATCGCGATGATCGCCAGCCGGAAATCCATGAAGAGCATGATGATGGAAAGGCAGGCCACGGACGTCATGCCCGCGATGAAGTTCGCGGCGGTGGCCATGCAGCGCATCTCCACGAAGCTCATGTCGTTCGTGAAAATCGAGGTCAGGCCCCCCAGCCGTTCCGCCTGAAAAGCGCCCAGCGGCAGCTTGACCAGCCGCCCGCTCTCCCTGATCCGCACGTCCCGCATGATTTCGTACCCGGCGGCGGCCTGAAGCCTGGTCACCTGATATTCAAGGGCGTAGCGCAGCACGAGGAGCCCCGCCATGCACAGGCTGCATTGCAGCAGCGTGCCCATGCCGAAGGTTCCGTCCACAAGGCTGACGATCGCCGCCATGACGAACAGGTACATGCCGCCCGTGCAGCAGTTCTGAAGGATATTCAGCACCACCGCGGTGAGCAGCGTCTTCCGCCTGTCCCCCGCCAGCACGAAGATACGGCGAATCATCTCAATCATGTTCCGCGCCTCCTGCAAGCCAGTTTTCGGAACGCTCAAAGGCTTCCCACATCTTCCGATAGACGGGAGACGCGGCGAGCAGCCCGGCATGGCTGCCGGAAGCCGCCAGTTCGCCGTCCCGGATCACCAGAATCGCATCCGCGTCCGCAATGCTCCGCAGCCGATGGGCGATCACCACCACGGTCTTGCCCCGCGCCAGTGCGGAAAGCGCCTTTTGCAGCTCGTCCTCATTGTCGGGATCGCAATACGCCGTGGCCTCGTCCAAAATGAGCACGGGGGCGTTCTTCAGCAGCGCCCGCGCGATGGCGATGCGCTGGCGTTCGCCGCCCGAAAGGGAGCACCCGCAACCGAGCATGGTTTCATAGCCCTGCGGGAGCGACATGATGAAGTCGTGGCAGCGCGCGGCCTTCGCCGCCTCCGTCACTTCCTCGAAGGTGGCGTCCGGCTTGCCCAGACGGATGTTGTCGAGCACGCTCTGCTCAAAGACCGTATTGTTCTGGGTCACAAAGGCGATGGTCGAGGCGAGCTGTTCCGCCGTCATGGAACGGATGTCCACGCCGCCGATGCGGATGCTGCCGCCCTGCACGTCCCAGAACCGGGCGATCAGCTTGGCTATGGTGCTCTTGCCGCCGCCTGAAGGCCCGACCAGCGCGGTCACCTTGCCCGCCTCGGCGGTGAAGGAAAGCCCTTCAAAGACCTTCTTGTCGCCGTAACCGAACGAAACGCCGTCGAAAACGACGTCAAACCGATCGGGCACGGCGGGGGCGCCTTCCTGCGGCAGTTCGTCCATGTCGAGCAATGAGGCGATGCACCCGGCGATCTGCATGCAGATGTTCATCTCGTCGCCGTAACGCCCGATCTTGGTCAGCGGAGTGGCGTAGCACAGGGACGCGAACACGTAAAACAGCATCGAAGGCGCATCAATGCTCCCGGCGGCGTACAAGTAGCCCACCGCCGGAAAGACGAAGACGACCCCGGAACCCATGATCACGGAGTTGACCGTCATCGAATGGCGGCATTCCGCGAACCATTGGGTCATGAAGCCGCAATAGCTTTCGGCGGACTCCTCGAAGCGCGACCACGACTTCCCTTCGGCAGCGAAGATGCGGATTTCCTTCATCCCGTGGACGTACTCCACAAGGCTGCTGTTCAGCTTCTGCGTGGCGGCCTCCATGATGGGAAAGTTCTTCATGGCCAGCTTGCCCATGATGCCGAGGCACATCATATAGATGACGATGGGCAGCAGCATGACGAGGCCCACGCGCCAGTCCATGCATAGGACGATTATGATCATGCTGAGCGGGACGATGAGGTTGCCGATGATTTCCGGGTAATGGTGCCCGTAAAACATTTCGAGCTTTTCCACATCGTCGAAAATCCGGCTTTTCAGCTTGCCCGCCGAGTTTTCGTCAAGGAACCCCTGCGGGACGCGGGAGAGCTTCCGCAGCAGGTCGCTGCGGATCGCGTGGAGCGTCTCGAAGGCCGTCAAATGCGAGAGCCGCGTCGACAGGAAGTGGAACACCACCTGAAGGAAAATCCCCATGACGGCCAGCCCGGCCCCCGCATAGGCCCGGGAAACATTCCGGGGAGCGGAAAGCAGCGCGTCCAAAATCACATACAACCCCAGCATCGGCAGCAGGCTGCACAGGGCCGAAAGGACGGCAAGCCCCCCGGCGACCAGCAGCCGCCTGCGGTTCGCCTTGTTGGGGAGCCCGCACAGTGTCCGCATTCCATTACTCATGGGAACCTCCAAGCCGCGCGGCCATCGGGGCCACGGCGTTATAACGGGCCCTCGCGGCGAGAAGATAGACGGCGGCCGATGCCGACGCCGAAAAAAGCCGCTTCTCCTCAAGGCTCCGCTCTACGTAGTCCTGCAGGTCGCGGACAGTCCGCAGGGCATCGACGCTCCTGTCGTCGAGCATGATGTCGAACGCCTCTTCCACTTCCATCGCCAGTTCGGGCATATCGAGCGCATCCGCCTCCAGATCGGAATGAAAATCGGTGTCCGGCCGAATGGATTCAACCGGAACCTTGAATTGGGCCGCGACGATTTCGTTCAACCGCCTTGCAATAGACATGCTTCCGCCTCCTTTGCCGATCCGTGCGGACGCCGCGCCCGCACGGATGCGGCGTCCTCACTGCTTCTCTTCGCCGAACACCTTCAGGCGAACGATCAGGTTGGGGGTGATGAAATAGTCGCACAGGACCGCGACGATGACGCCTATGGCCACCAGAACGCCCATATGCACGAAGATGACCATTTTGGAGAAGATGTAAGCCACAAAGCTGAGGCTCAGGATGCACGAGGTCAGCAGCATGGCCTTCCCGGTGCTCAGGAAGGTGCGCCGCACGCTCTCGCGGTAGTTGCCCGTGCGGATGAACTCAAGCTGGCAATGGTTGATGAAATGGATGGTGTCGTCCACCGCCAGCCCGAGCAGCATGGGAATGACCGTCACCGTCATCATGTCGAGCGGGATGTTGAAGAAACCCATGATGGCGCATACGAAGAACGCCGGGAGCAGGTTGGGGATCATGGCGATCAGCCCGATCCGCAGGCTGGCGAAGGCTAGGGCCATGATCAGGGAGATGGTGAGCATCGACGTAAAGACCGACTGCACCTGCCCCCAGCTGACGTAGTCCTGAATCTGCGTGAACTGGCACAGCGTGCCGGTCAGGATAACCTTGGCGTCGGGGAACAGCTCGGCCCCCCACTCCTTGATGGCGTTGAGCTCCCGCACGGCCTCGCCCGAATTGTAGTCGTCGATTTCGATCATGATGCGCAGCCGCTTGTACTCGTAGTCTACCCAGCGTTCGGCTTCCGTGCCTCCGGCGTTCTCATACAGCAGCAAAATCTGCGCTATCTGCTCCCGGCTGTCGGGGATGGCGTAGTACGCGGGATCATTGGCGTTGAGCACCAGATTGAGATCCTTGACCACGTCGAGGACGCTGTGCACCTTCTTGGTCAGCGGGAACTCCTTGATGCGTTCGGTCAGCGTCTCAAGCTTCTTGAGGTTTTCCGGCAGACGGGCCTCATCCTCGTTCGGGAACTCTATCCCGACGCCGAAAGAGTACAGCGAGCCGAGGGGCGTTTCGCTGATGCGGCAGATGCGGTCGACGTAGGGCACCTCCGTGCCGAAGGAACGGCGCAGGTCGAAGGCCACCTCGACCCTAAACAGGCCGATGACGGACGCGATGACCGCCAGCGCGGCGACGGCGAAGATGCTCTTCGGATAGTCCAGCACCCGGTTGCCCATGCGCTTCATGAGCGCGTCCAGCCAGCCGTCCTTCCTCTCCCGCTCCACGGCGGGCTTGTCCTTGCCGTAGGAAAGAAGAACCGGCAGCAGCACGATGGTCAGCACATACAGCAGCATGGTCAGAATGGCTGACGTGGCCCCCACCCAGCGGATGGGCCGGAGGTTCACGAAGCAGAACGACAGCAGCGAAACCGCCGTGGTAAACGCGCTGAAGAAGATGGGCCAGCCCGTTTCGCCGGCCGCGTGCTCCAACGACCAGAACCGCAGCCCCGTCCGCTGGAATTCCCATCTGAAAAAGTTGATGAAGTACAGCGAGTAGCATATCGCCATGGACAGGCTGAGGAAGATGGGCATCAACATGACCATCGGGTCGGTGCTGATGCCGAGCAGCCCCTGCATGCCGAGGACGATGGTCAGCCCAGCCCCTCCCAGAAACAGCGGGAAGACGACGCCGCGCACGCTGCGCAGGACGATGGTGAGCACAACCGCGACGAAGAGCAGCGACAGCCCGATCAGGCGCGGCATCTCCTTGGCCATGAAGTTGCGCTTCTCCAGATTGATGACCGGCCAGCCGGTCGTCTGGGGATGCATGTAGGCGTATTTTTCCTGTCCGGCGATTTCGTTCACCTTCCGGCCGATGACCATTTCGATGAACTCGCCGTGCTCGTCCACCGTCCCGTCGGGGATGTTTTTCAGGCGCAGCATGATCCACGCGTAGCGCCCGTCTTCCGAGACGAGGCGATCCTTCAGGGAAGGCTTGGCCATGATGGCGCTGCGGATTCTTTCCAGCGCCTCCGGCGATTCGGGGATCACGGAGGGAACGATGTCGGAAACGTCGAGCCCCTCTTCCGTGCCCTGCGTGAATTCCATGTCGGTGACGGAAACCACGTCGTCGGCATAGGGCACGCCGTCAAGCAGCTCCTTGCCCATTTCCCGGATGCCTTTCAGCACCTTGGGGGTAAAGACATTGTCCGTCTCCACCAATACGGCGCAGAAGTTGTCGTTCCCGAAAATGGACGCCATATAGTCCTTGGCGACCAGCAGGGCGTCACCCTCGTCAAAGTAGTGGGAGTCGTCCGTGTCTGTCTTCAACTGCTTCAGGCCGTACACGGAGAACGCCAGAACCAGAACCATGAGCACGAGAAACAGGTTTCTGCGTTTCAGGATAGCCTTGCTCAGGCCCACAAAACGCTCGTTGATTGCCTCAATGTTCAGCATAGAATCCTCGCTGCGGTCGCATCGCCACGCGGAGCGGCCTCTTTAGAAACTGTAGCGTATCTTTCCCCACACTTGGGAATTGCGCTTGTAGACGCCGTATGAGCCGTCGTCCCCCTGAAACTTGTCCCAGCCCACGGTCAGTTCCAGCCCTTCCCCCAGCTCATAGGAAAACTGGAGGCGGTTGAAGTATTCCCCATCGTTCATCGAGTAGTAGATCATGTCGGAAACGGTCAGCAGCTCGTTGAAGAATGTCTTGGACACGTTCAACGTCGCCTGCGGGGTGTGTTCCTCGCAGGTGAGGTTCCGCCTGTAGTCCACGACCCAGTCGTCGAGCACCTGCGCCGTGATCGTCCAGTTCCCGCCGGGTGACCAGTCCACCCCAAGCAGGGACTTGAGGACGTCGTGCTTCGCGGGCTGCCCGTCGTCCACGGAAAGGCGGCGCCCCTGAAAGTACGCCGCCTCGCCCCGGAACACGAAGTCCGACCACGGCTTGGCGAAATCAAGGCCGTAAATCATGATCCGGTGGTACTCAGGCTCCAAAACCATCTCCATGCCCGTATCCCCCGCCCGCATCGAATAATAATTGGCGGCGTTGTCGTCCCACGTGTAAAAGGCGGAAAGGGATACGTCGAACCCCGCCATGTAGGAAGACACCTTAGCGGCGAACTCGCTGTCCTTCAGCGAATAGGAAGACGGCTCCTTGGCCCCCCTCCAGCGCACGGGCATGGGAAATGCGGCGGTGTAGTCCACGGCCCACGGATTGTCCCCCGATGCCAGCTTGGCGGGCTTGAATTCGGGTATCCAGATCAGCTCCGTGATCAGCGTATCGCTCATGATGCGCAGCTTCGCCGCCGTAACCGGGATGCGCATTTCATCAATTTCCCGGTTCAGGTACTCGGTGAAGTCCGTGGGGCAGATGTTGTCGGTGATGCGCACGCCGTCGGCCTTGCCCCAGATGATGAGCTGCCTGCCCAGCCGGAGATCCCAGCCGTCGCCCACATGCTCAAGCCATGCCTCGCGCACGGAGAAACCGTCCTCTGACGGGATCGTCCAGTTCTTTTCGGCGTCCATGGAAAGGAAGCCGTACAGCCAGTTGAAATCCCCCTTCATTTCCAGACGCCCGTGCGCCCGGGACGTCACCTCATCGTGCGGAGCATGGGTGCGCACGGACTGCAACAGTTCGATCCAGCCCGTCACGTCGATGCGTTCGCTCCAAAAGCCCACGACCTTATCCGCCGCCGTGGGCTCGGCCTCCCGCTCTTCGAGACGGCTCCACGCCTCCATTCCGGCGCCCTGCCCGCCCGCATGGGCGCGGCAGGGCAGGCAGAAGGCCGCCAGCAGCAGCCAGACGAAAAAGCGTTTGCCGGACATGGAACTAACGCGATCCTCGCTGCAGAACCGCCACTTGGAAGAGCGAATCCTCCAGCCCCTGATCATAGGTGAACGGGCCGAATTCCATGAGCGTCTTGTGCTCGTCGGCGATATTGTTCATCTGCGCGCTCTGCACCGACCAGAACCCCTGCTGCTCCTGCAGCTTCAGCACGTCGTACACGCGGGTAAGCCCCTTCTTTTCATAGTATTCCAGATGAACCACAAGGAGGGTCTTCTTGTCGATCCACACGACCCTGCGAACCACCGGATCGTCCTTGTCCACGGGAATGGACTCGACCTTCCAGCAATCGTACTCCCCGTGCTTCTCCTCGCCCAGCAGGGTATGGGTATCCTTGCTGATGTTGCGTCGGCCCATGTCGATGTCGTCGTATGTGAAGTCGCTGCCCATGAAGAAATCGTTGTTCGCCGCCCCGCTGATCCGGCGCACCTTCTTCATGGAGGGCACGTACAGCCATTTGTCGTCGTCCTTGCCGGGCTCGTCGTAAGTCCATGAAAGGAAGCGCGTTCCCTCCACGTCCGCGGGGCTGCGGAACGTGATGAGGGATTTCCGATCCATCCCGTAGTCCTTCGCAACCTGTTCGAGGACGCGGACGCGCTGGGAGCCGCGCCTGTTGACCAGAGTCATGGTCAGCGTCCCCTGCCGGTCGTTGCCGTCAGGCCGCTCGCGCATCATGCTGATGACCTGCGTTCCGGTCAGCTCTTCAGCCACGGCGGGAACGGCGGACAAGACGCCGCACATGGCCAGCAGGGCCAACAGGCCCCTCAAAATACGATCCATGTCTACTCCTTTGCGTTTGCTCTGTGACATGGGGCCCACTCTGGGGCCCTCCGACAGCGACAAAACGTACTCTTGTTGAATTTGAATTTCAATATCAAATATAGGCCAAAAAGAATTTCATATCAGGCGGTTTTCCGTTCCTGCCGGAACATATTGATCCGTGATTCGCCAAGGCGTTCCCGCAGCGCGTAGTCGCGGATCCCCATGTTCTCCTCCGGTGCGATGTTCAGGAAGCCGAGCTTCCCCACATGCGTGCCCTGATGGAGCATGTGGAAGGCCTCAGCCCCGTCCCGCAGCGGGAACACCCGCGAAAGCGTGGGATACAGGAAGCCCTTGCAGATGAGCCGCGCCGTCTGCACGGCCTCGTAGTAGTTCGCGGCGTGCGATCCGATGATGTGCTTGACGGTCTGCCACAGGTAGCGGTTGTCGAACACATGGTCATAGCCGGACGTGGAGCCGCAGGTGACGACCTTGCCCCCGGCGCGGGCGATGGCCACGCTCGCCGCGAACGTCGAACGCCCCGTATGCTCGAAGACGATGTCGGGGTCTTCGCCGCCCGTGAGCTTCCGTATCTGCGCCTTCAGCCGCAGTATCTGCCGATTCTTAGTCCGCCCGCGCTCGTCGAGGAAGCGTTCCTCGCCGGGCGTCCGCGGAAGCACGATCACGCGTTCGCACCCCATTTTCCGTACCATTTCGGCCTTCTCCTCATTGGAGACGATGCCGATGGGGATGCCGCCGCCGTTCAGCACGAACTGGATGGCGAACGTTCCGAGCCCGCCGGACGCGCCCCAGATCAGCACGTTGTCCCCCTGCATCATCTGGGCTCCGTTCTTGGAAACGAGCATGCGGTAGGTCGTGGTCGCCACAAGGGTCATGGACGCGGCCTCAACCCATGTCAGGTGTTCCGGCTTGGGGAGAAGCTGATGCTCGCGCACCAGCGTGAAGTCCGCGAACGATCCGAAATTCGTCTCGAAGCCGTAGGCCATCAGATGGGGGTCCCGGATCTCGTCGTCGAAGACTTCCGGCGAAGCCACGTCGCATGTGGGGCCGAAGATCATGACCCTGTCTCCGGGTTTCCAGCGCGTGACGGCCGACCCCGTCCGCACGATCACCCCCGCCCCATCCGTGCCGAGGACATGGTGATCCAAATTGTGCTTGGCGTTGTCCGGGGAATATTTGGCGTATTCCCCAATATAGTTGAAGCCGGGGGAAGGCTCGAACAGGGACGACCATACGTTGTTGAAATTCAGGGCGGAGGCCATGACGGCCACAAGCACCTCGTGGGGGCCGACTTCCGGGAGAGGCACCTCTTCAAAATGCAGCGAGCGGCGCGGATCCTTCTCCGTAAAGCTCAGGCCCTGAAACAAGCCCGTTTCATCGCGATGGACGGTCAGCGCCCGCATCGCATCGGGCAGGGGGGCATTGGCGAAGTCGTCTGGAACGCTGCGCTCCGACTCCGCAAGGTCGAGGATGTGCTTCAATTCTGGTTTCATCGTCAAATCCTGTTGAAGGGTCATATCGCCTCAAAACAAAGGGGGACGCCCCTATCAAAGGGCGTACATCAGAAGGGACTGGGCAATTTGCCCGATCACCTCTCCGCGCCACTTCCGCAGATAAAAATGCCCGCCGGGATAGGTCGCCATGCTGCACACGCCCGTCGTGAACAGCCTCCAGAGCCGGACACGATCGAGGGGGACGAGGATGTCCTTCTCCCCCGCGAACACGGAAATGGGAATGTCCAGCGCCTCCCGCGTACCGTCGATCATGGTGAGCAGCAAAGCGTGATCCTGAAGGAGCGTCCGCTTCACCACCTCCAGGCTGTCCGCGTCGAGGAGGATCGATTCGGGAACGGCGTTCGACTGAAGCACCCTGTTGAGGAAGGCCTCGTCACCGACGGCCTCCGGGGGCAGCTCCTCCGGCGGGATGGGCGTCGGAGCCGCCGAGATGAACAGATGCACCGGAGCCGCCATCCCTTCCCGCACGAGATGCAGCGCCAGCCGGAAGGCCAAAAGCCCTCCCATGCTGTGCCCGAAGAACGCCGTCTTCGACGTGAAATAGGGGCACAGAGCCTCGGCGAGCCGTTTGCACAGCTCATCTATGTCCGTCACGGCCTGTTCCCCGTAGCGTTCCTCATGACCGGGGAGCTGCACGGGGAACAGGCTTATGTAATCGGGGAGCAGGGGCTTCCACGGAAGGAATGAGGAAGCCCCGCCTCCCGCGTACGGAAAGCAGAAGAGGCGCACCTGTTCATCCGCCGCGACGTTTTCAAAACGAATCCAGCGGGACTGCCGCCGTACGTTGTCCGACACGTTTCGTTCCTCCGCTCCCGCCTACTTCACCGATCCGATGGCGTCCGCGATGTTGCGGGCGTTGTCCCCCAGAATGCAATCGAAATGGTTTCCGGGAACATCAAAGATCGTCACTTCCGAAGCGGGCATGGTTCTCCAGAAGGGCCGGGGATCGGGGATTCCCTGCAGGAGATCGGTTGCGAAGAAATACTTGAGCGTTCCCTTGTACGGGGACGGCCTGTACGTCTTCGCCGAGCCCACGGTGGCCTCGAACAGTTTGTATTGGTGCGCGAAGTCCTCCAGCGTCACATCTTCAAGGAGCTTTTTCGCGGTCACGTAGCGGTAGATCGTCTCCACGCACTCATCCAGGCTCATCGCCATCAGATCGGCCAGCGGAATGGCGTCCGGCACGACGTCGGGCTGCTTCAGGACGTGGAGGATGGGATCGTCCTCCAGCCCCGAATAGATGTTCATCGGCAGGAAGTAGGTGCCGAGATACATGAACAGAAGGCTGAGCTTATGCGAGAAGGCCGCGCCGGGCGCGCCGGTATCGACGGCCGCGAGGTGCTTCACCTCCACGCCGCGCCGCTGGAGCTGGACGGCCATTTCATAGCCGATCATACCGCCCACGCAGAAGCCGACGATGGTCAGCTTCGCCTTCGGACGCACGCGCAGGATTTCCTCGACGAAATACGCCGCGATGTCCTCCACGGTACGCAGGGGCTCCTCCTTGCCGTCCTTGCCGCGCAGGATGCAGCCGTAAAAATCGGCTTCATCCTTGTAGAGCCGGGCGAAGTCCGCGAACAGTTCAACACGGCTGCGGCCTTCGGCTATGCCGATGATCACGTTGTCCTTGCCCGATTCCTGAAGCGGCAGCAGGATCTTGTTCTGGTGGCGGGGCCTGTCGATGTATTCGGCCATCTCCAACAGGGTGTTGAGCGTATAGAGCTCCTGCACGCCAAGTTCCACCTTGAACGCTTCATGGATCCGGGTGATGAGGACGGTCGCCAGCAGCGAGTCGCCTCCCAGCTCAAAGAAGCTGTCGTCGAGGCCGGGGGCCTCGATTTGAAGGATGGAGGCCCACAGATCCGCAAGGCGCTTCTGCGTCTCCGTTTCCGGGGCGCGGGCGGGCTTGCCGGAGCCGGCCTCCACTTCCGGCAGGGGCAGCGCCTGCCGGTCGATCTTGCCGGAGCGGTTGCGCGGCATCACGTCCAGCTCCACAAATACGGACGGCACCATGTAGCCGGGCACGCGTTCCCGCAGGAAGGCTTCGAGGAGCGACGGCTCGAACTGCCATGCCTCCAGAGGGGCACGGGCGAGTATGACGTTCTGCTCCGCGCCGTCGACGGTATGGCATTGATGGACGCCGTCGAAACCGGCGAGCTTGAGCTGCTCCTCCCACTGGTCGCCGCTGAGCAGGGGGTGCAGGGGGCGCAGATCCGTATCCTCAAATACGTCGAAGCCCTGTTGGAGCCCCATGGTCAGGTCGTGTGCCTTGAAGAACAGCGTCTGCTCGATGATGAACAGCACGCCTCCGGGCTTGAGCAGGGAACGCAGCCGGGCGAGGCTGGGGGCGATCCGCTTCACGTCGTGCAGCACGCTGGCGGCGATGATGACGTCATAGGCGTGCGGCGCGAATCCTTGGCTCACGATCTCCTCGTCCAGATCGAAGAGGCGGCACGAGAAGAAGGGGGCGTCCTTGAACTTCTCTCCAGCGTTCTGGAGGAAATAGCGCGAGATGTCCGTAAAGCAGAAGCTGGAGGTGTTCCCCGGCAACGCCTGCATCACCGCCGTCGTCGCCCCGCCGTGCCCGCCGCCGACTTCCAGAATGTCCAGCGGATGATCCTGCGCCATGATGGCGACGGCGTCACGGATGATCTGGTAGGAGTAGTGGAAGACCGCGCCGTAAAGCCCCTTGACCTTGCCGGAGGCGTAGACCTCGGCGGAGTGCTTGCGCTCCAGCAACAGATCGACCATGCTTTTCGCCTCGGAGGCGAGGAAGCCGAGGCCCTGCCCGGCGAAACGCGCCTGTACCTCGCCTGCCTCCGTGAACGCGAACGGCTTCACGAGGCGGAACGCCTCCCCGTCGCGGGCGAGGAACCCTGCTTCTTCAAGGCTGAGCAGCGCCCGTTTCAGCCAGCGTTCGTACCGGGGGCGGATGCCGGTGATGCGCAGGATTTCGTCGGGGGTATGGCTTTCCCCTTCCCGCCTGTATACGCCGAGCTCGTACAGCGAAGCTTGGACGCTGGCTTCGTAGAGCTCACCACCCAGCCCGATATTCTTTTCAAGCCCCTGAAGGCGCGTGTTCTCGGAGATGCCCGCGATGCCGGCGTCCACCGCAGCCACCCGCTTCCACAGGCCGTCGGCATCACGCCATTCGACGGGCTTGCGGGTATGCAGGCCGTCGTTGCCCTTGGCCGTGAAATAGGCGGCAAGGCGGGGGTTCTTCTTGTCCCCAAGCGGCTGGACGACGGCTTCGCGGATGTCGGGATGCTGGAGCATGGCGTGCTCGATCTCACCGAGTTCCACGCGGAACCCGTTGATCTTGAGCTGGTTGTCCTCACGCCCGAGCAACACAATGTAGCCTTCGGGATGGAAGTATCCCATGTCGCCGGTACGGTAGAGGCGTTCCCCAGTGACGGGGTGGACGATGAAGGACTTCTCCGTGTTTTCGGGGTCGTGCCAATACCCGTCGGACAGCCCTACCCCGCCGATGTACAGGTTGCCGGACACGTAGTCCGGGCACGGCCTGAGCTCGTCGTTGAGGACATAGAACCGCTGGTTCAGCATGGGATAGCCGTAGGGGATGCTCTCCCATTTCGGATCGACCGCGCCGATCGGGTACAGGATTGACCAGATGGAAGCTTCCGTCGCACCACCCAGACTGACGACCTCGGCGTCGTAATGCGCGCGGATCTGATCCGGCAGATCCAGCGGCAGCCAGTCGCCGGAAAGCAGGGCCAGCCGCAGCGTCCCCTTCTCCGTTCCCTGAAGGGCGCCCTTGTACTCGACGAGCATCTTCATCATGGCCGGAACGGTGTTCCAGACGGTCACCCGTTCGCTCTGGACGAGATCGAGCCAGTGCCCCGGCTCCTTGATCTGCGCGGCGTCGGGGAACACGATGGTGCCGCCTGCGGCCAGCGTCCCGAAGATGTCCCACACGGACAGGTCAAACCCCAGATTGGCGAGCGCGATGGCCCGATCTTCCGGCCCGATATGAAAACGGCTGTTGATGTCGACAATCGTGTTGACGGCGGCACGATGGCTGATCATGACGCCCTTGGGCGTGCCCGTGGAGCCGGACGTGTAGATGACGTAGGCCAGATCGGTCTGCGCCTGTACCGGCTTGCGATCCCACAGCCCGGCCCCATTGCCTTCGGGCAGCGCGTCCACGGCGATCAGGGACATTCCCTCCGTCCATTCAAAGTCCCGCATCAGGCGGAACTGCGTCAGGACGAAGCGCACCCCGGCGTCACGAAGGATGAATTCCATGCGCTGGCGGGGCATGGAGGGATCAAGGGGCAGATAGGCCGCTCCCGCGTACTGGACGCCAAGCACGGCGACGGCCTGCTCCCATCCCTTTTCCATGACCACGGCCACCAGCTCGTTGGGCTTCACCTGCCCGTCCAGCTCCTGCGCAAGCGTTGCGACACGCCCGGCAAGCTCCGCATAGGTCAGGCTCATGCCCGGAGCGACCACCGCCATATGATCCGGGGCGCTGCGCGCGCTGCGGGCGAACAGCGTATGCAGGTACTCGGAAGAAACCTCTCCCTCCGTGCGGTTGTAGGCTTCACGCTTTCCGATCTGCTCCGCGGGCAGAAGCACGACGTCCTTGCGGTTCCAGAGCGATTCGTCGTCCGCCAGCCGCTCCAGCAGATCGACGTATGCGCCGAGCATGCTTTCCAGATAGCCATCGTAGAAATATTCCGCACGCACGTCCCAGTGGATGCGCAGCCACCCGGCGGACTCATAGACCTGATGGTCAAGAAGCAACTGGGGCGTCTGGCTGGAGGTGAACACCTTCTTGACCGGATGCCCGTCGAACAGCATCCCTTCGAGGCTGTCCCCGTAGTCGCCGATGAGGAAGGTGCTGGTGAACACCACGGGCAGGTACTGCTGTTCGTTGGCGGAACGGAAGCGGTTGAGTTCGCGCAGGACGTCCACGCCGCCGAACTGCCGGTTGTCGAGGTCGTTCCACAGGCGGTCGCGGAGGGCGATGGCCCGCTGCTCAAAGGTCGCGCCGGGATCGTCGCACACCTCAAGGAGCAGCGTGTCGGTAAAGTCGCCGATGACTTCATCGATCTGCGGATGCAGCGGCAGCCGGTTGAACAGGGTGAGGTTCAGGCAAAAATCCTTTTCCGAGTTCCAGCGGCGCAGCACCTCGGAGAAGGCGGCGAGCAGGATGCTCGTGGGCGAAAGGCCGATTTTTGTCCCGTAATCCTTGAGCCTCTTCCATTTTTCCGGGCAAAGCTGGCCGTCCATGGGCTTGCTCACGGGGGCGCCCACGGCGTTCTCGCCCAGCACGGGCATACGGGGCCCGGGGGCCAGCGTAGGGATACGTTCCCGCCAGTAGGCCTGAGCCTGCTTGTAGGACTCCATATTGCGGCGTTCCGTCAGCGAAAGCACATAATCGCGGAAGGTCAGCTCCAGCGGCGGCAGTTCCAGATCCGGGTTGTTGTAAAAGTTCTGCACCTGCACCATCATGGTCTGGAAACTCAGCACGTCGGCGTTCAGCCCTTCCAGACTGACGTGCATACGGTACGTGTGCTCGTCGATCCGGGACAGGTAGATGTCATACATGGGCCAGACGTCCACGGGCTTGATCTTCTGGCGCAGCTCCTCACGGATTTCGCCGAGAATTTCCTGTTTCCGCTCCTCGGTTTCGCCGCGCAGGTCGAAATACCTGACCTCGAAGGGCGGCGTGTGCTCCAGAACCATCTGCTGGCCGGTCTTGAAGATGACGCTGCGCATCATGTCGTGGCGTTCGACGAACTTGCGCCATGCGTTCTGGTAGCGCTCAAAGTCGAGATCCACCGTGTCCATCTCAAAATAGACGTGGCTCGATACGTTGCTCGCCCCCAGCGAGGCGTTGTCGCGGCCGATCATGTAGGCGAGCTGGATGTCCGTCAGCGGAAACGGTTTGTATCGATCCTCTGGCCGCAGCGTGATGACAGGCTTTTTCTCCACGTTCCTGTCGATGGCGAAATCATCCTTCTCCAGAAACAGTGCCAGAAGGGATTCCTGCTCTTCGGAGAGGCTGCCGCCTCCGGGGAGCAATGAGGCGTCGTGCAACATGCTTTTTTTCCTTACCTCGTTGATGCGTTGGTTAAACGAACGGCCTTGACGATCCGGCGGCTATCCCTTCCGGGAAAGCATGGCCTTGATCTCATCGGCGGACATCATCTTGATTTTGATGAACAGCTCGGCGATTCGGGCCGTCTGTCCGGGCTTCTTTTCCGTGGCGATCAGGAACGCCGCCAGTTTGCCCACGGTGTTCTCCGTCACCAGCGTGCGGATGGGAACCTTGGTATGGAAGATGCTTTCCAGACGGCTCACCATCGGGATGGCGTGCAGGGAGTCGCCTCCGAGTTCGATGAACGCATCGTCCACGCCCACGGAGTCGAAGCCGAGGATTTCCTGCCATACGGCGGCGATCACCCGCTCTACGTCCGTTTCCGGGGCCCGGTAGGGGGTGGCGAGCCGGGGCCGCTTGGCGACCTTGGCCTTGGCCTGAAACGCCGCGTAATTCTTCAGGACGTTCTTGGCGTTCCGCCGCAGCTCCTCCACGAGGGCGGGGTAATCGGAGGTCGAAACCATGACCTGCGCGTCGGGGAGCGCGAGGATGCGGCTGATGCACTCCATGCCCTCGGCGGCGAGGATGCCGTGCGCGGCCACGTCTTCGCCCACGGTTTCCATCATCTTCGGCAGAAGCACCGTCCCGATGCCGATGCCTTCCCAGTAGCCCCAGCCGACCGACACGATCCGGTACGGAAGCCGCCCGTTCATGGCCTGCGCATGGAGATCCATGAAGCAGCACGCCGCCGCGTAGTCCGTAAAGCCGAGCGGGGCCGTATAGGAGCACAATGAGGAGAACAGCATGAGGAAATCGGGGGCCGTCGCTTCGAGCATCTTTTCCAGCACCAGCGTGCCGTGCACCTTGGTGCGGATCACGGCCTGTGCCCGTTCGTCGGTCTGCACTTGGATCATGCTGGAGGAAACCGTCGAGGCCGCGTGGAACACGCCGTTGATCTCACCGAACCGTTCAAGCACGGCGTCACGGACGGCGAGCATCCGATCCATATCGGCGACATCCGCCGCGAACACGAGGCATTCCGCGCCCATCGCCTCCAGCGCCCGCACCTTGGCGATGCGTTCCGACACGGCGTCGTCTTCGGGATGGCTTTCCAGCCACGCGTCCCAGCCTTCGCGGGGCGGGAGCGGCGTCCTTCCGACCAGTACAAGCCGAACGCCCCACCCTTCCACAAGATAGCGGGCAAGCTCGAACGCCACGCCTCCGAAACCGCCGGTAATCAGGTAGACCCCGCCCCGCCGGATCGCCGCCTTTTCCGCCTCCGGGGCGGCGGGCAGCGGCACATGCGCAAACCGCTGCTCCCAGCGGCTCCGCCCGCGGTAAGCGACCGTATCCGCGAAGCCCGCCGCATCGACCCTGCCTTCCAGCACGTCGCGCAGCGCGGTCACGTCCCGGATCACGGCATCCAACAGCTCAGGGTGCGGCGGAATGCCCGGCTTCGGGGCATCGATGTCGATGTTGCGCGACTGGATATTCAGATATTCGTTGGGAATGACGCGGCATGGGCCGAGTACGGGGGCTTTTTCGGGCGCGAGCGTTTCGTCGCCCGTCACGCCATGCAGACCGCTGGACAGCACGGCGAGGCCCAGCGGACGGCCATCCAGCCCAAGGGACGACAAGGCGCGCACCAGATAGACAACGCTCTGGTAGCCGTGCGCGTTCAGGCTGTCGTAGGCTTCGAGCCCGGAACCGTCGCCGCCTCCGGTGAGGCTCCACGCGTGGATGACGAAATCCGGCTCAAAGCCCTGCGCGCTCAAGTCCTGCAGGAGCCGCTTATAGTCCCCCTCTTCTCCGGGGCGGATGAAAAACGTTTCGGCATCCTCCTTCCGATAGGCATCCCCGGCCCCGGCCAGCACCGCCTCGTGGCCGATCCCGCGCAGCCGCCGGGCCAACGCCCCGGATACGCCGCAGTGATCCGCCAGCAGGAGGAAACGCCGCTTCTCGGCGGGCTGCGCCTCAAGCCTCCGCAGATCGAAAGAGCGCCTCCACTGGGGCAGGACGAACCAGCTTCCGATGTCCTCCCGCTTTTCCATCAGCTTGCCCATCATGGAAGCGAGAGCGCCGCCCTGTGCGGCCTGCGCGCGAACGTCGGCCCGCTTAGCCCAATGGCTCTGCCTCTGGAATGGATAGGTCGGAAGGGGAATCCGCCTCCCGCCGTCCCGTTCGCCCGCGTACCAGTCCAGATTCACCCTGTGGAGGAACAGCGCGCCGTAGGCGGCGCTCAGCGCCTTGCCGTCCTCAATGTCCTGATCCGCGTCGCGCATGGAAAAGACGATGCCCTGCCCGTCCATATCGGCGTGCCGTTTCGCCAGCGTGCCGAGCACCTTGCCGGGGCCGACCTCAAGCAACACGGCGTTCTTGTCCTTCAGAATCGCGGCGATGTTCTCGCAAAACCGCACCGGCCTGCGGATATGGGCCGTCCAATAGTCGGGGCTGGTCGCGTCCTCTTCCGTAATCCACGAACCGGACACGTTGGACAGGAAGGGGATTTGCGGCGCATGCAGCTCGATGGAGGAAAGAACCGCCCGGAATTCGTCGAGAATGGGCTCCATGAGGGCGCTGTGCCCGGCCCGCGTCGCAGCGACCTTCCGGTAATGGATACGGCGGCCCGCCAGTTCGCCTTCCAGCGCCGCAATGTCTCCGGGCCTCCCGGAAACCGTGCACAGCTTTTCGGCGTTGACCGCCGCGACGGACAGGCTTCCCCGCAACAGCGGGACAACCTTCTCTTCAGGCGCATACAGCAGGAGCATGGCCCCCTCTTCGACCCTATCCATCAACTGCCCGCGCCTTACGGCAACGGCGAGGGCGTCCTTCAGGGAGAACACGCCCGCGACGACGGCGGCCAGATACTGCCCGAAACTGTGCCCGACGCATCCGGCGGGCCGCACGCCCCAATGCATCCAAAGCCGGGCCAGCGCGTATTCCGTCGCGAACAGCGAAGCGAAGGCGTAGGTCGGCCCGGCGATCTTCCGTTCCGCCTCGGCCCGCCCCGCTTCGGAAGGATACAGGACGTCGCGGATGTCTTCCGAAAGCAGCGGCAGGAGCTGCCCCGCGCATTCGTCAACGGCGGCGCGGTAGACGGGTTCGGTTTCGTAAAGCTCCCGGCCCATGCCCACATGCTGCGAACCCGCACCGGGGAACATGAAGTACACATTGCCCGCGGCGGGCGGCTCCCCCGGATCGGCAAGGCGTTCCGTCCAGCGGTGATTCCTCAGCGAATCAACGAGTTCCGCCGTCGTCCCTGCAATCACGACGCGCCGGGAACCGAACGCCTTCCGTCCCTTTTGCAGGGTATGGGCGACATCCTCCAACGCGGTTTCGGGATGCTTTTCCAAAAACGCCGCCAGCCGCTCCGCCATATCGTCGAGGGCCCCCTCGGTGCGTGCGGAAAGGGGGACAGGATGCCAGCGGCGGCGCGACCCCGCCTCCCCACGCACCGGGGCCTCTTCGAGAACCATGTGGCAGTTCGTCCCCCCAAGGCCGAACGAGCTGACGCCCGCCCGGCGCGGCGAGGCTTCCCACGGCCTCAGTTCCGTATTGACGTAGAACCGGCTGCCTTCAAAGGGAATTTCTGGGTTCGGCCTTTCAAAGTGCAGAATCGGGGTCAGCATTTTCCGGTCGAGGGAAAGCATGGCGCGGATAAACCCAGCGACGCCTGCGGCGGAATTGAGATGCCCCACGTTGGTCTTGACCGAGCCCAACGCGCACGGCGTCGCCGCCAAACCGTAAATGCTTTCGAGGGCGCGGAATTCCATCGGATCGCCCATCGGTGTTCCCGTGCCGTGCGTCTCGATGAACGTCACCGTCTCTGGGCCGACGCCGGACAGCTCCAACGCCTCACCCAAAACGGCCTCCTGCCCGCGCACGCTCGGGGCCGTGAACCCGACCTTGTCCGCCCCATCGTTGTTCACGGCAAAGCCGCGAACCACACCGTAAATATGATCGCCGTCCGCAACGGCATCCTCAAGGCGCTTGAGCAGGACGACGCCCGCGCCGTTGCCGTACATCATCCCCGACGCCCGGTGGTCAAAGGCGTGGCAGCAGGCGTCGCGCGAGAGCGCACCGTCCTGGCCGGCCAGATAGCCGAGCTTCTCCGGCAGGGAAATGGAAACGCCCCCGGCGAGGGCCATGTCGCAATGGTAGTCCTGCAACGCCTGGCACGCCGTCGCCACGCCCACCAGCGAACTGGAGCACGCGCTCTGGATGCTGAAGGCGGGCCCTTTCAGATCGAGCTTGTAGGCGACGCGGGCGGCCGCATAGTCCTTATCGTTGCCGATCAGCTCGTCGAAGAACGGCATCGGATGTTCCGGGAACAGCATGTTGTCCGGCTTGAGGTAGCTGCTCGGCGTGATGCTGGCGTAGACCCCGATCGTCAGCCGGGGATCGCCGGGGACATACCCCGCGTCCTCAAGCGCCTCCCACGCGCATTCCAGAAAGAGGCGCTGCTGGGGATCGATGTTCTCGGCCTCCTTCGGCGTGTAGCCGAAAAACGCCGCGTCGAACTGATCCGCGTTGCCCAGCACATACCCCTTCTTCACATAGTCTTCCTTGCTCAGAAGCCGTTCGGGGATATGTCCGGCAAGCTCCTCGTCGGTAAACGTCGTGCGGACGTCGGCCCCCGAAACGAGGTTCTCCCAAAACCGCTCCAGCGTTTCCGCGCCGGGAAAACGCCCGGCCATGCCGATGACGGCGATGTGACCACTTTCCATATCTTCTGCCATGACAACCTCTATTCAGGTTCAGCTTTGTGTTCAGCCTTGACGCGCACGGCGCTTCTTCCGCATCTCGACGCGCCGGGACGTTCCGGCGGCGGGCGCAGCGCGGCGCGTCCCCTCGTCGAGGAAGGCGGCCAGCGTCCGTATGCTCGGATATTCAAAAACGCTCACTAGGGGGAATTCGCGCCCAAAACGCCTTGCCAGCTCCCTGTGCAGCCGCACGGCGAGGACTGAAGTGCCGCCCACATCGAAAAAATTGTCGTCGATGTTCAGCACCGCGCGCCCAAGAACGTCTTCCCACGCCTGCCCCACGGCCTTCTCAGCCTCGGACGAGGCCGGAGCAGCCGCACTCTCCTGAAAGGCCGCTTCCCCAGCCGTCTGAAGGAGCCGTTTCCTGTCCACCTTCCCATTGCCCGACAACGGCAGGGCCTCCAGCGTCACGAGGGCCGAGGGCACCATGTAGTCGGGCAGGCGTTCGCGGACGGTTCCGAGAACGGCCCGCTCCTCGACCGCCCCTTCGGGGACGATGAAGGCGATCAGCTTCTTGGCGGCGGCGTTTTCGCCCGCCACCGCCACGACAGCCTCCCGGACATCGGGACGGGACAACAGCACGGCCTCGATTTCGCCAAGCTCGATCCGGTGGCCCCGGATCTTCACCTGAAAGTCCTTTCGGCCCAGAAACTCGATATTTCCGTCTCGCAGCATCCGGCCCACGTCGCCGGTGCGGTACAGCCGTTCGCCGGTTTCCGGGTGCACAATGAAACTCTCGGCCGTTCGGGCGGCGTCGCGCCAGTATTCGCGCGCCAGCCCCACGCCGCCGATGTACAGATCGCCGGGGACACCGTCGGGGCATGCCTCCAGCCGGGCGTTCAGCACATGGAAACGCTGATTGCGCATGGGACGCCCGTACGGGATGCTCTTCCATTCCGGGAGCACGTCCCCAATGGGGTACAGAATGGACCAGATGGAAGCCTCCGTAGCCCCGCCGAGGCTGAACAGCTTCGCCTCGGGAGCGACGGCGCGGATCCGCCGGGGCAAGTCCAGCGGAATCCAGTCGCCGCTCATCAGGACAAGGCGCAGGGGGACGTCGCCCGCCTTCCCCGCGAATTCCATATATTCCACCAGCATCTGCACCAGCATGGGCACGGAGTTCCAGATCGTGACGCCGTGCCGCGAGGCCAGTTCCAGCCAGTGGGAGGGATCTTTCAGCCTGTCGGCGTCGGGCAGCACGACGGCGGCCCCGGAGAGCAGCGCGCCCCAGATGTCGTAGACGGACAGGTCAAAATGCAGCGCGGAAAGGCCGAACAGCCGATCCCCAGCCCCCACCCCAAAACGCCCGTTGACATCAAGAAGGGTATTCACGGCCCCACGGTGGTCGATGGCGACCCCCTTGGGCCGTCCCGTGGAGCCAGACGTGTAGATGATGTAGGCCAACTCATCAGGCTCCACAGGCACGGCCTCCGGAAGCCCTTCTTCTGGGGGGAGGCCGTCCACGGCGACGACCAGCGCGCCTTCGGGCCAGCGCAGCGCCTCCGCGTACTTCGCCTGCGTCAGAATGGTGCGGAAGCCCGCGCCGTCCGCAATCTGCTCAAGCCGGGCGTAAGGGACATGGGCGTCCACGGGGACGTAGACGGCCCCCGCCAGCGCGATGCCCGCAACGGCGACGACCTGTTCCCAGCCCTTTTCCATCACCACCCCGACAAGATCCCCGCGGCTGACGCCTTGGTGCGCCAGAGTATGCGCGACGGCACCCGCACGGCGGAGAACCTCTTCATACGACAACGTCCGTGCGGAGGTTATGACGGCCGGGGCGTCGGGCGTCGCCTGAGCCTGCCGGAGGAAAAGGGAGGCCAGCGTTTCCCCGGAAAGGGGGCCTTCGGTGGCGTTGTAGCCGATCCGGGACTGCCGCTGGGCTTCGGGAAGCGTGAGCGGCGAGGCCTCCAGCCACGCGGCGTCGTCCTCGGCCAGCCGATTGAGCAACCTCACGTAGGCGTCGAACATGGCTTCCACGAGCCCCTCCGGGAACAGCCCCTCGACGGCGTCCCAGTTGAGCATGAGGCGGCCCTCCTGCTCATAGGTCTGGTGGTCGAGCCATACCTGCGGGGTCTGGGTGATGCTCGTGACGAGCGTTCCCATTCCGGAGAACCCCGACGCGTCGCGGCCTGCCTTTCCAAGGCTGACCGCCCCGGTGAACACGATGGGCATGCGCGCCGGTTTGCCGCGCAGCGCAAGCTCGCGCAACACCTGCACGCCGCTCACAAGCCGATGGCTCATGTCTTCCCAGAGCTGCCGCTGGACGCCGAGGGCGCGCTCCCTGAAGGATGCGCCGGAAACGGCGTCCACGGCGAGCAGGTTGAGGGAGGAGAAATCCCCGACGACATCGTTGACCTGATCGTGCAGCGGAAGCCGGTTGAACAGCGTCAGGTTCAGGGTAAAGCGGGGGCCGGCACTCCAGCGAGCCAGCGTTTCGGCATAGGCGGCTACGAGCAGGCCGGACGGCGTCAGCCCGTTCCGGCGGATGCGGGCCTTGAAGCCCTCCCAGACGGGGGCCTCCAGAACCGCGCTCAAGCGTACCGTCCGGGGCGCGTCAAGTTCCGAAGGCTGCTTCGCCAGCGGAAGTTCCGGCGCGGGAGGCAGGTCGTCCAAGCGTTTTTTCCAATATTCAAAATCACTGCGCCAGAGAGGGGTATCGACGATCTTCCGCTCCGCAAGCACATAGTCGCGGAAGGACAGGCGCAGTTCGGGGAGCCGCTCGCCGGGCGAGCGGTACAGCCGCAGCCATTCGTCGACAAGCAGGAAGATGCTCCATGCGTCGGCGATCATGGCATCGAAGTCGAGGAACAGGCGAAGGCGCTCTTCCCCGTCCCGCAGGTACCGGGCCACGCGGATATCGAACAACGGCCATGTATCCGCCGGGAGCAACTGCCCGGACATGGCCCGGCGGACATTCCCGATGGCCCCTTCCGGGGCCGCATCATCCCTCAGATCATAAACCGGGAAACGGTACTCGCCCACGGAAGGCAGGATCGCCTGCGTGCCGTCCGGCAGGAACACGGCGCGCAGCATCTCGTGGCGTTCGATCAGCCGGTTCCAGGCACCGTTGAGCCGTTCGATGTCCATGCCCGCATTGTCGAATTCAAAATAGACGTGGCTCGAAACCTTTCCCAATTCGTAGGCCCCGATGCGGCCGATCCAGTAGGCGTATTGCACGTCCGTCAGCGGGAACGGCTCGGAGCGTTCCCCTTCCCGCGGCTCCACGGCGGGCAGGGACGCCGCATCCGGGAGGGCAGGCCCGTTTTCCCGCGCCTCCGCCTCAAGGCTCTCTGCGAGACGCGCGATGTCGGGGAACCGGAAAAGCCGATCAAGGGTCAGTTCCGCGCCGAGCTCCTTCCGCACTTCCGCGACAAGGTGGGTCGCCACGAGCGAGTCCCCGCCGAGCTCAAAGAAATTGTCCCGCACGCCGACCTGCGGCACCTGCAAAATGCGCTCCCATATGCGGGCGAGCGCGTTTTCCAGCTCCGTCGCGGGCCGGGCTTCCTCGCATGCCTTTTCCTCAAACGGGGGGAGGGCCTTGCGATCCAGTTTCCCGTTGGCGGACAGGGGCAAGGCGTCGAGCGCCATGAACGCGGAGGGCACCATGTATTCGGGGACGCGATCACGAAGGAACGCCTCCAGCGCGCGGAACAGGTCCTCTTCGTCCGCCGCGGGTTCCCGCAGCACCAGATAGGCCCCCAGCCGCCGGATGCCCCGCGCACCGGAAACCGGCATCGCCACAACGTCCTTTACCAGCGGGTGCTCTTTCAGGGCTGCTTCGATTTCGCCCAGCTCAATGCGGTGCCCGCGGATCTTCACCTGACTGTCGGCGCGGCCAAGGAATTCGATGGTGCCGTCCGGCCAGAAACGTCCGAGGTCGCCCGTCCGATACCAGCGCATCCCGTCAATATTGCGGAAACGCTGGGCCGTCAGTTCGGGATCGCCCAGATAGCAGCGGGCGACGCCAGCCCCGCCGATCCACAGCTCGCCGTCCACCAGATCCGGGCAGTCGCGGCCCTTGGCGTCCACCACCCGGTAGGACTGCCGGGACAAGGGGCGTCCGTAGGGAATGGACTTCCACTCGGCGGGGATCGGCGCCTCAACCTCCATGATGTTCGACCAGATCGAGGCTTCCGTGGCCCCGCCCATCGCGATGAGCCTTGCTCCGGGGGCCGCGTCCTTCAGCCGCTGCGGTAGATCAAGCCCGATCCAGTCCCCTGAAAGCATGGCCAGACGCAGCGGGAGCCTGCTTCCGTGCGCTTCGGCATCCACCAGCAGCATGTCGAGCAGGATGGGCACTGTGTTCCAGACCGTGACGCCGTATTCGAGGACGATCCGGCGCCAGTCCCCTGCGCTGCGGCGTATCGCCTCGCCGATGGCGACGATGGCCGCGCCGGACGAGAGCATCCCGAAAATATCGTATACGGAAAGGTCGAAATCGAGCGAGGACACGGCAAGGCATGCGTCACCCTCGCCTACATGGAACCGCCCGTTGATGTCCGCAATCGTGTTCCGCGCGCTGCGGTGCTCAATGGCCACGCCTTTGGGCTCGCCCGTGGAGCCGGAGGTAAAGATGACGTAGGCGAGATCATCGGGAGCGACAGCCGCCGGCTCCACAAGCGGCTCCACGGCATGGCGTTCCGCGATGTCAATCAGTTCAGCTCCAGATGGGAGCGAGGCCGCGTCCAGCACATCCGTACGGCTCAGGACAAAACGGACGCCGATTTTCCGATGGATGCGCTCACGCCGCGCCAACGGCTGGGAAGGGCTTACCGGCACATAGAATCCGCCCGCCGCGAGGACGCCCAGCACGGCGACAATCTGTTCCCTGCCGCGCGGCAAGGTCACCGCCACCGGCGTCCCGCGTTCCACGCCGCGCCGACGCAGCAAGGCCGCCGTCCGCAGCGCCTCCCCCGCCAGTTCCCCATAGGTGATCCGCTCACCGCTCAGCCCGTCGATGACCGCGACCGTATCCGCCGCCTCGGCAGCGCGGGCGAAAAACGGCCCGTGCATCGTCTCTTCAGGCGCGGGGAGGGCCAAAGCCCTGTCACGCCCGCGCCGTTCGCGCTGCCGCTCCGGCAGCACGTCGGGAACGCATTCCCAATGGGCGGCGTCAGCGGCGAGCCATTCCAAAAGCCGTCCGTAGGCGTGCAGCATCTCATCAATCAGCCCTTCGGCAAAAAGTTCCTCCGCCGTATCCCACGCGAGGGCGAGTCCGCCGTCTTCGGTTTCGTACATCTGGAAGTCAAGCCAGACCTGCGGCGTTTGGGACAGCATGTAGTGGAGCCTGCCGAGCGTTTCCCGGCATTCCTGCGTCAGCAGGGGGTTCCCCAGATTGCACGCGAAGACCACGGGCGCGATGAACCGCTCGTCGGGGCGCATTCTGGCAATGTCGCGCTGAATCCGCACGCCGGAGTAGGAGGAATGGGCCACGTTCTCGTAAAAACGGGACTGGACGTCGCGCAGGCGTCCGAGGAAGGGCTTCTCCTCGGTGCAGTCCACATCGACGAGCAGCAGGTTGGTGAAGTCCGCCACCACGTCCTCCAGCCCCTCCTCGCCCGTTTCCCGATCGAACAGCGGCAGGTTGATGAAAAAGCGGGGCACGGAACTCCAGCGATCGAGGATTTCGGCGTAGGCCGTCAGCAGCGCCATCGCCGCCGTCGCCTCATGGGCCGCCGCCTCGGCCTTGAGCGCGCGCCACGTCCCGGCGGACAAAAAATACAGCCTGCGGCGGTACGAAGCCCGAAGCACCTCTTCGGGGTTCCTCTTCAGCGGAAGCGCGGGCGCGCCGGGGAGTTCGGGCAGGCGCCCGGCCCAATAGGCGGCGTCGCGCTCCCTGTCCACCATGTCCCGCGCGTCCTTGCGGGCCAAATAGTCGGAGAAGCGCCACGCCTCCGGCGCGGGCGGCACGATGCCGCGGGCGTAAGCCGCCGAAAGGTCGCGCAGCACGATGCAGAAGCTCTGCACGTCGGCCACCAGCAGATCGATGTCGAAGAACAGGCGGGTGCGCCCGTCCGGGAGCAGGCACAGCTCCAGACCGGCAAGCCTGCCCTGCTCTACCGCGAAACGGCGGTGTGAAAGTTCCTCGCGGAGCCGTTCCAGACGGTCGGCCACGGTTCCCGCGTCGGCCTCCCGGAGATCGTGGACGATCAGCTCTTCCGAGGCGGGTTCCGGCAGGACGAGCTGCCTGCCGTCTTCGAGGAACGCGGCGCGCAGCAGGCTGTGGTGCGCAAGCACCGTCCGCCACGCCCCAGCCAACCTGTCCGGCTCGACCCCTTCGCCGTCCAGCTCAAGGTAGGCATGGCAGCCGACGCCGCCGAGCGGCTGTCCGTCACGCCGCCCGATCCAATAGGCATACTGCACGTCCGTCAGAGGGAAAGGCTCGTCCTGCGTCCGCTGCGGAGGGGGCGAGGCGGGGACGGCCCGCTCCGCGCCGATCCCGGCCTTCCGGCGGAGGATCTCCATCCAGCTCGACAGCGTAGGTTCGGCGATCATTTCTGCGAACGTGACCTTGACCCCGGCCTTGCGCCACCTGCTGACCAGACGCATGATCTTCAGGGAGTCCAGCCCGAGGCCGACAAGGTTGTCGCCATCGGAAAAACCGGGCTCCGCGATCAGCCCCCCTATGGTTTCGCGGACGGAATCGTATTCAATGACCGCAGGATCCTTCATTGCCATCGCTTCCTCTTTTTCCTTGAAGTGTGCTGGTGTCCATGAAAAACACCGGGAAAGGCGACCTCTCCCGGTGGGGGAAACAGGCTGCGCCTCAGACCTTGCGCCCGGCGTACCGCTCCTCAGCCATGGCCGAGAGCTTCCGCTTGTCGACCTTGCCGACGCTGGTCACGGGCCACACGTCGAGCTGTTCCAACTGATCCGGGTACTTGAAGCGGGCGACGCCGCTCGCCTCGAAGAAGGCGTAGACGGCGGCAAGGCTCACTTCGGCCCCGTCCGTCATGATCCAAGCGCAGATGCGCTCGCCGAGGTCGTCGTCCTTCACGCCGACTACGGCGGCGTCCGTGATCAGCGGATGCGTCCGCAGCACGGTTTCGACCTCCACCGGGGCGATCTTTTCCCCGGCACGGTTGATCTGTTCCTTGATGCGCCCGCAGACCTGAATCCGATCGCCGGAGACGATGCGGGCGATGTCCCCGGTGCGGTAATACCCGTCCTCGGTCACGGCGTGCCTGTTCGCCTCCGGCGCGCGGTAATAGCCCTGAATCGTATAGGGGCCGCGGACGATCAGCTCACCCGCCTCGCCGCGCGGCACGTCCCGGTCGTCCGCATCGACGATGCGGATTTCGTCGGCGGGCGAGATCGGGCGCCCCTGCGTATTGCAGATCACGCTCTCTTCGTCGTCCAGCGAAGTCGTGCAGATAAGCCCCTCCGCCGTGCCGAACACGTTGACCATCTTGCAGCCGAGCACCGGCTCCACGCGCGCCGCCATGCCGGGATCGACCGCCGCGCCGCCAGCCTCGATGAACACAAGGCTGGACAGATCCGCCTCTTCCCACTCCCTGGCTTCCAGCCAGAGGTTGAGGAGCGCGGGCACCAGCGCGGTGAACGTCACCTTTTCGCGTTCGATCAGCTCAAAGGCCTCGTCGCTGCCCACGCTTTCGGCCAGAACCACCTTGCCGCCGTTGATCAGCGTCCCGATGATTCCCGGAGACGACAACGAGAAGTTGTGCGCGACGGGGAGAACCACCAGATACGCGCTGTCCTCGTTGAGGCCGCAACGCTCGGACGCGGCGCGGGCGTTATAGGCGTAGTCGGTATGGCGGCGGGGGATCAGCTTGGGCGTGCCGGTCGTGCCCCCGGACAGCAGCAGAACCGCCGTTTCCGTAAACCGGGGCGGAGCCCAACTGATGACGGGGTTGGGCTTGCGCAGCGTTTCCAGAGGGATGGTGCCCTCGATCCCGCCGTTGTCGGTGATGAGGTATTTCAGGTACGGATGGCCGTGGGAAAGGCTTTCGACGATGGAACGGTATTCGGTGGAGCCGTATTTGTCCGTCGTGATATAGGCCACCGGCTCGGCCAGCCTGCACAATGCGGCGATGTCCGCCTCACGGCTCGCCGGAAGCCCCATGATGGGGATGCCTCCGAAACGGAACAGCGCGAAAGCCGCCAGCACGAACTCCAGCCGGTTGGGAAGCTGGAGCAGAACACGGTCGCCGGGGCGGATGCCCAGCTCGATCATGCCCGCGGCATACTCGTCCACGAGCCGATCAAGCTCGCGGTACGTGACCCTTCTCCCGCCGGAGACGACGGCGATGCGCTCCGCATGCCGTTCCGCACTCCGGTGCAGTTCTTCGCCAAGCGAATACGGCTGCCAATACCCTTTGGCGATATACTTCTCCTCAGGCACGATATACACTGCTGACTCCTTGTCGGATCACGGTTTGCAAAGTGGGGGAATGGATTCCGCCAATCTTGAATATGAATTTTATTATCATTAAATGACGACAAAAAAACGGCTGCCGCCTTTCCCCTCCCCCTATGGAGGGGATAAGGAACGCCGCGAGGTCCTGAATCCACATCGAAGGAGAAGGGCCAGCTCCCTGTGCATGAACATCCGCCCTCTTGCCCCCGCTTCGCGGCGGTTCCTGTTGAGGGACTATAACGGCCCGGAATGCACATGGACATACCCGATGTGGTCAAAACCGTACCACTCTTTTCTCCCTTCATTCCATCATGTTGGGAAGCCAGAGGCTCAACATGGGAAAGGCGAACAACAGGCAGAGATGGATGATGTCGGCAATCAGGAAGGGGAAAATGCCGCGAAAGACCGTCGTCAGCGGGACGTCGGGCACGACGGCCTTGATGACGAACACGTTGAGGCCCACCGGCGGCGTAATCTGCGCGATCTCAAAGATGCGCACCACGATGACCCCGAACCAGATCGGGTCATAGCCCAGAGAGGTGAGCAGCGGGAACACGATGGGCATGGTCAGCACGATCATGGCTATGGGGATCATCACGCAGCCGAGGAGGACGTACATGGATACCAGAATGATCATGACCAGCGTGGGGCTGAGCTGGAGGGCCCCGACGGTCGAGGCCAGCGTGAACGGAATCCGCGTCACGGAGAAGAAGTATCCGAGCAGCATGGCCCCGATCATCACCAGCATGATCATGGCCGTGGACTTGACCGCATCCATGCACGACCGCCCAAGCGCGCGGGCCGTCAGACGGCGGCGGAGCAGCGCCAGCGCGAATGCGCCCGATACCCCGACGGCCGCCGCCTCCGACGGGCTGAACCAGCCCTTGTAGATGCCGCCGATCACGAGCAGAAACAGGGCGAAGACGGGCCACGTCCCCTTCAGCGACCGTACCCGCTCGCGCAGGGGGAAAGGTGCGCAGGCGGGCCCCAGCGCAGGATTGATCCGGCACATGATCCCGACGACCACCGCATAGAACAGCGCCTGAAGCAGGCCGGGGATGACGCCTGCCATAAACAGCTTGGCGATGTTCTGCTCCGTGAGGATGCCGTAGATCACCATCACCGTGGACGGCGGGATAAGCACGCCGAGCGTCCCCCCGGCGGCGACCACGCCCGTGCTGAGCGCGGGATCGTATTTGAGTTTCTTCATTTCCGGCAGGGCCACGGCCCCCATGGTGACGGCGGTCGCCAGCGTGGTGCCGCTGAGCGCGGCGAACCCGGCGCAGGCCCCCACGGTCGCGAGCGCCAGGCCGCCCCGGAAATGCCCCACCCAGCGGTGCAGCATACGGAAGAGATCTTCGGAAATGCCGCTGTGGAAGCACAGGTTTCCCATCAGCATGAACAACGGGATCACGGCGTAGTCGTACGAGGCCACGCTCGTCCACGGGGCCGTCCGCAATAGGTTGAGTCCCGCCCCGATCCCCAGCAGCGACACCATGCCGACGACGCCGACTACGCCCATGGACACCGCCACAGGCACGCGGAGAAACAGCAGCGCCAGCAACGCAAAAAAGCCCAGCAGGCCGATGCACTCAGGCGTCATGGCGCCCCCTCTCCCGGAGGTGTTCCCGCACATGGATCAGGGAAACCACCGCCAGCAGGAAAAAGCCCGCACCGAGCAGGCCGATGAACGGCCATGTCTGAAGGCTGGTCGTCGGCGTGCACTCCCCGTTGGCGAAGGCGTCAACGGCATAGTCCGATGTCTTCCAGCCCACGGCGGCACAGAAGGCGCATCCCAGCAGGGCGCCCAATGCGCCCAGAGCGTGCCGAACCCGCCGCGGCATCATGTCCGTGAGAATTTCCACCTCCAGATGGCTGTGCGTCACGCCCGTATAGGCGAGCCCACACCCGACCAACGCCCCCATAAGGACTTCCACCACCTCGAAGACGCCGGAAAGGGACGCCCCGAAACCGCGCATCACAACATCCGCCGTAACGAGCAGGGCCATGCCCCCCAGCAGGACGCACCCGAGCACGTTGCCCCACAGGGCCGCCCTGCCGACAGCCGCACATCCTTTTTCCATCCACTTCATGCGAACAAACCCTTTGCGGCCGTGCGGCGTTCCCGCCCGCACGGCCGCGAGTGCGCGTCACTGCGCTTCGTAGTGTTTCATCAATTCCAGAAAATCCGCCACATACCGGCGGGCATCCGGCACGCCTTCCTTCTCGATCCGGCTCAGTTCCTCTTCCCGGACTTCGGCGCACACTTTGTCGATCTTCTCACGTTCGGGCCCTGTGAAGCTCAGGACGGCCTTGCCGCCCTCCCGCACGGACTTGCGCATCTCTCTGGCGATATCCGCCTCCGTCCCGCCGCCCAGCGCGGCGAAGCGTGCCCCGCTGGCGTCCTCCAGCACTTTTTGGAGATCGGGCGGCAGCGAGTTCCACTTGTTTTCGTTGATCACCAGATAAAAATAGATGGGCGGCAGGAAGTCGCCTTCGGTGAAGAAACCGCACACGTTCGTCAGCCCGAACCCGCGGTGCCCCTCCCACGCGGCGACGGCGGCCTCGACGATCTTCTTCTGGAGGTTCATAAAGATGTCCGGCCCCGGCACCGTCATGACCGTGGCCCCCATGCGCTTGGCGAGCAGCGCCGTGCTCTTGCCGTTCGTACGCAGCCGCAGCCCCTCGAAGCCCTCAACGGAGGCCACGGGTTTGTCCACGCTCCCGATGACCATCGGGGAGACGTGCACCCCAAGGATCTTGACGCCCTTCGCCTCGTCGTGAAACGCGGGAGTCCTTGCGATCAGATCCCATACGGCGAGCGAGGCGGCGCGCGGATCGGTGATGTTCAGCCCCGGCACGTACAGCGCCTCAAGCGCCTTGAGCCGGTCGGTGAAAAAGAAGGAATGGAGATAGGCGATGTCCACCAGACCATCCTGGCAGGCCATCAGATTGACGTTCGGCTTGGCCAGCGAACCGTTGGGGTACAGGTGTATCTTGATCCGGCCCTTGGAAGCCTCCTCCACGGAGGTGCTCCACGCCTGCAGCGTCCGCACCTGCTGCACCGACTGCGAACCGAGCCCGGTCTCAAAGTTCAGGACGATTGCGTCGTCGGCGTGCGCATGGTTTCCGACGCCCCACCCCATCAGCACGAGGCCGCACAGCAAACTCACTACTTTTTTCATCTCTGCTCCATTACAGTTGATTGCATTCCCGCCTCCCGCCGGGGCCTTCCTCCGGCGGGAGACGGCCGAAACGTTCCGCATCGGCGGCAAAGCAGCTTTCCGCCATTTCCCGCAGCTTGTACTTCTGAACCTTGCCGCTGGCGGTCTGGGGGAAAGCCTCCACCACGGCGAGATGGCGCGGTATCTTGTACCAAGCGATGCGCCCCCGGCAGAACGCCCGGACGGCCTCCGGGGAGATGTCCGCCCCCTCCCTGACGATGAGGAAGGCCACCACCTCCTCGCCGTAGCGCACGCTGGGCACGCCGATCACCTGAACGTCGAGAACCCCCTCCATCGTGCGGAGGTAATCCTCCACCTCGCGCGGGGAAATGTTTTCCCCACCCCGAATGATCATGTCCTTGATCCGGCCCCGGATGCTGACATAGCCGTCCGCATCCATGCAGCCGAGATCCCCCGTGTGCAGCCAGCCATCCGCGTCGATGGCCTCCGCCGTGGCTTCCGGCATGGCGTAATACCCCCGCATGACGTTGTAGCCCCGGCAGCAGACCTCCCCTTCGCAGCCGCGGGGAACCTCCTTGCCGTCCCGGCCGCGGATGGAAACCTCGATGCCGGGGAGGGGACGCCCCACCGTCGCGACGCGGCGTTCCACGGGGTCATCCATCCGGGTTTGGGTCAGCACCGGGGCCCCTTCCGTCAGCCCATAGCAGATCGTGATGCCCTCCAAGCCCATGCGCCCCATGACTGCGCGCATGAGCGCCTCAGGGCATACCGCGCCCGCCATGATGCCTGTGCGGAGCGTGCCGCACTCGAAACGCGGAAAAAGCCGGTGGTGCAGCACGGACTGGAAAAAGCTCGGCACCCCATACAGCGCGGTGCAGCGTTCCCGCCCCACGGCGTCCATAACCGGCACGGGGGAGAACGTGTCGAGGAGAACCATCGTGGCCCCGTAATACACGCAGGCCAGCGCGCCGAGCACGCACCCCACGCAATGGAACAGCGGCACCGGCAGGCAAACCCTGTCGGATTCGGTCAGGTTCAGGTTGCCGCCGACGCAGCGGGCGTTGTTCACGATGCCCACGTGTTCGAGCATCACGCCCTTGGGGAAGCCGGTCGTCCCGGACGTGTACTGCATGTTGACGACGTCATAGGGTGTTGCGGCCTCCCTGCGGGAAAGGTAGTCCGACTCAGGGACGGCCTTTCCCAGCGCTTCCAGTTCGGGCAGGGAGTACGCCCCTTCCGCCGGGCCTTCTCCGAGCGACACGATCCGGCGCAATCCCGGCGCGTGGGGTGAACGCAGTTCTCCACGGGGCATCTCCAGCGCTTCGGGGACGGCGGCATAGAGGGAGGCCGCGAGATCCCGCCCATGCGTTCCCTGAAAGAATACGAGCGTCTCACAGCCGGACTGCCGCAGCAGGTAGCGCAGTTCCGTTTCCTGATAGTTCGTATTTACCGTGATCAGAACCGCTCCTATCTTCGCCGCGGCGAACATGAACACGATCCACTGCGGGCAGTTGGGAGCCCACAGCGCTATCTTCTCCCCCGCACCCACGCCGATCGCCATCAGCCCCCGGGCGGCGGCATCGACCCGCTCCGAAAGCTCCCGCCACGTCCAGCGCACCCCGGAACCGGGATGGACGACGGCTTCCCGCAGGGGGAACGCCTCGACGGAGGCATCGAAAACCTGACCAAGCGTCAGTTCCCGCACAGCAAACTCTTTCATGGCAACTCCACGCGGCCTTGGAACGCCGAGAAGCCCCCGGCGGAAGGCCCCCCAGACGGATCATCGGGACGTTCCCCGTTCCCGCGACGCTCCTCCGCGCCTGACGGCGAGGCCCTTCACGCCCGTATGTTGTTCCGAATGGTTTCAGCCATGATTCGCATGGCGTCGGGGGAGCCGTAGGCCTCCTGCTTCCACGGCGCGAAGCCGTCGTCGGGAAAGCGGGGGATCAGATGCCAATGCACATGATCCACCTGCTGCCAAGCGGCCCGCCCGTTATTCTGGATGACGTTCAGCCCGGCCGCCCCCGTCGCTTCCATCACCGCCGCGCCCACACACCGCATCGTCAGGAGCAGTTCGTCCCCGATCGGCTCATTGAGCGTGAAAAGCGTTTCCGCATGCCGTTTGGGAATGATGAGGGTATGCCCCGGAAAGGCCGGGTTGATGTCCAGAAAAGCCAGCAGGCGATCCGTTTCGTAGACCTTCGCGCAGGGCAGCGTGCCCTCCGCGATCCGGCAAAAAAGACACTCATCCGTCATAACAACTCCTGTTCATAAACCGTAAACGGACGTCCCCGCACCGCGAGGGCGCCCGCGAACCCTTCGGCGGGACGCCATTCCGTCAGCCCGACATCGTGCACGCCGCCGTCCTTCAGGAAAATGGAAACGCCGCCCCCGCAATCGAGCGGCATACGGACGCGGAACCGATCCAGCGAAAAGGAAAGCCCCTCGCCCAACGCCTTCACAAAGGCCTCCCGAAGTACCCAGCACCGGAAAAAACGTCCTTCAGGCGGAATGCCTTCGGCTATCCACGACCGCTCATGAGGGGAGAAGAACTGTTCCACGATGTCCGCCATGCCCGGAAACGGCTTCACCCGCTCAATGTCCACCCCGACCTCGTGATCGGGGACAATCGCTACGGCGGCCAGCCCTTCCGCATGGGAAAGGCTGAAGTGCGGCCCGCCCTCCACAAAGGGCTTGCCGCAGGCGTTCCGAAAAAAGCGAACCTCTCGCGGGCCGCAGCCCAGCCAGCGCCCGAGGAGCAACCGCAACGCGCCGTGCGCGGCGACATACCGATCGGCCAGCGTGGAAGAAACGAAACGCCGTCCCGCAGCCTCCTCTTCGGGAGGAAGCGCAGCGCGTCCCAGCGCGAACACACGGGGATCATCGAGTGGGATCGTCCAGACCTCAGGGCCGCCGCACGGCGTCCGGTTCCAGCCTTCCGGCCCAAAGGCCCGCCGGACGAACGCCGCCGCGCTCATACGCCGAGCACCCGCCTGATGTGCGACAGCAGCAACGGAGAGGAGTGCGTCAGGTAGAAATGCCCTCCGGGGATTTCGTGCAGAGAGAAGCCCCCGGACGTATGCCGTTCCCATCCCTCCGTCTCGCCGCGGGTCGCCTCGGGGTCATCAGACCCGTAAAAGGCCGTGATCGGGACGGGAAGCGGTTCTTCTTCCTGATATTCATACGTTTCATCCACGGTAAAGTCCGCCCGCAGCAACGGGAGAAAGAGCTTCATCAGCTCCTTGTTGTCCAGCAGGCTCTGCGGCGTGCCCCCGTACCGGGACAGCGCGGCGAGGAAGGCGTCCTCCTCCAGCTCGTGCAGGGGGGAGGGTTCGGTGATCTCCGGGGCGCGGCTTCCCGACACGAACAGGTGCGCGGGAAGGGGCTGCCCCTTCCGGCGCATGTACCGGGCCAGCTCAAAGGCGACGCGCGCCCCAAGGCTGTGCCCGAACAGGGCATACCGCTGCCCGGCGTAGGGCCGGATCGCTTCCGCCGCCTGCTCGACGATCGCCCTCATGGAGAGGAGGGGCGTTTCGCGCATCCGGTTTTCGCGCCCCGGCAACTGGACGGGGACGGCCCCCAGCGCGGATTCCTTCGTCCACGCGCGGTAGGCCGACGCCCCGCCGCCCGCATGGGGAAAACAGAAAAGCCGAACCGGAGCATATGGAACCTTCTCCGGCATGAACCAACCTGCCATCGTTCTTCTTCCTTTTTATCTTGAACGCAGGGCCGCCCCACCGCCGCACCGGGCGGCAGCCCCGCCTACTTGTTGCCGGAGACGATCCGCGCCCGTTCCGGCACGTCCTCCGTTACCCACATATTGGCCCCGATGATGGCCCCCGAACCGATCGTAATGTTGCCCAGAACCGTGGCCCCGGCGTAGATGGTGACGCCGTCACCAAGATGCGGGTGTCGGGGAAGGCCCTTGATCAGCACGCCTGAGGCGTCCTTGCGGAAGGACAGCGCGCCGAGGGTGACGCCCTGATACAAACGGCAGTTTTTGCCAATGACGCACGTTTCCCCAATGACCACCCCCGTGCCGTGATCGATGAAGAAGCCCTCTCCGATACGGGCGCCGGGGTGGATGTCGATCCCCGTGGACGCATGGGCCATCTCGGTGAGGATGCGCGGCAGAAGCGGCACTTCAAGCTCGCTGAGTTCGTGGGCGATGCGGTAATGGGTCATCGCCAGAATCGAGGGGTAACAAAAGATGGTTTCGCCAAGACTTGTCGCTGCCGGATCGCCCTCATAGGCGGCCCGCACGTCCGAGGCGAGAAGCCTCCGCAGAACGGGCAGCCGTTCAATGAAGCACACAGCCTTTTCATAGGAAAGCTTCTGGCACTCCGTACACGCACCGCATTCCTTGGCATAGCGTGCATGTGAGAAGCACGCCCCGGAATATATCTGGCCAGACATCCGCTGTAACACGGAGTCGATGGATGCGGCGATATGATAATGGTGGGACTCCGAGAGTACGGGAGTTCCGAAGTAGCCGGGAAACAAGATTGTTTTGAGAATATAAACAATCTCCCGGACGCACTCCAAAGAAGGCATCGGAGCATTATGCAATGGGGAATGGGCGATATCACGCATGGCCTCTGGCGAGCACAACTGGCCTATGACGTGATCGAGCCGGCTTGCGGGAAGCGTACCGATGCCGGACGAAGAGAACATATCGCAAAACCTCTCCTGTTGAAGTCATGCCGCTGCAAAACGCAACACGTTTCCATTTTCCTTAGGGACTGCCGAGCCCGTTTCCCGACCGTCCTTAAACAAACGCAGCATATGGCTTCCAGGAATAAAGGCCATACCTATTCAGGTCAAAAATATGTCACAGCTAGATCAAT
>ENA-UEQE01000267-UEQE01000267.1-human-gut-metagenome-genome-assembly--contig:-NODE-267-length-44996-cov-48.516396_pt1 | contig 44996 bp, 28 predicted proteins | sample MGYA00242934_ERZ507935 | MGnify/ENA primary metagenome ERZ507935 (study PRJEB26167, sample SAMN06115423) | human gut metagenome | host: Homo sapiens | place: China:Anhui | collected 2015-03-30... | reverse complement strand
AACGTATTGTTTGGCAAAAAACCAAACAGCATTGTTATCTCCATTAAGCCTTCGCATACTGTCTTTGGAGTGAATTCGGTAACACAATTTAAAAGTATCAGCAGTGCAAAAAAAGGAACTGTTCTCTTGTACCTTTTTGAATAAAACGCGTCTATACTATAAGTTCCTGTTTTTAACTTTTGATAATAACCGTTGCACATCCCAAAACCGCTGATTATCATGAATAGATAAACTAGATAGTCAAAGGATGGTATAACCTTGTCTAGTACCCCCCCCCGTACTAAATCCGGTATTTGCTTTAACATGCCAAGCTATAATTGCCAGACATCCAAATGTTCTAAGAGCATCAATGTTTCTATATTTTCTTGTATCACCCATTGTTTGTTTTCCCCACAAATACATTTTCATACTGTCTGCAAATCTTATCCCATGTGTACTCTTCTGCCACACGCTGTTTAGCTTTCTGACCCATCTCTGCAATTTCATCTGCACTCATTTGATCAGCCTTATCAATCAACTTTGCAAGGCTCCCCGGCTTGCGGCTCCAATACAAGGCACAATCTTCTGCCACTTCCTTGTTAAACCCAACATCAACCAGTAAGTTCAAATCGGTACTTCCAAGGGCTTCAATCAACGATGGGTTTGTACCGCCGACCGTGTGACCGTGGAAATACGCATAAGCATTCTCTCTAATCTTCTTCAATAGTTCCTGATCGTAAACAGTGCCCACAAATTTAATTCTCTTATCGCTCTTGAAATGAAGTTTTTCCTCAAGCTCATTCAGGAATTTCTCATTCACATTTGTAATAATGGCAAAATCCTTTTTGCTCTTGCTTTTCATGAACTCTCGAATCATAACTTCAAAAGAGTTTTCTGGCACAAAGCGACCTACAACAAGATAATAGCCCTTTTTAGTCAATCCTTTTTCCTTATACCAGCTCACCAGTTTTTCATCATCGTCAGCCAGCTTACTAAGGGTAAGATCCGCACCGTACGCAATGAAGGTTGTTTTCGGACTACTTCCTTTGATGCCCTTACCGTCATAGCATTCATGGATGTACTTTTCGATATTCACAGAATCACAGATTGTAAGGTCGCAATACTTGACCATCATCTGCTCAGAAATCTTCCAATACTTCCGAATTGGTGCTGACCATTTAGCTCGCATCCACTCATGTCCATCTGGATTCAAGAACACAGTACCACCCAGTTTATGGATTTCTCTGTAAAAATGACCAGCAAAAGGCCCAATACGGCAAGCCATGATGTAAACGATAGGGTGCGGAATATGGTTTTCCTTGATATGTTCGCAACAAGCTTTTAGTGCAGCAACATCATAATAAATTGCCTGCGCAGGGCCAATCTGAGGAACATCAATTTTGAAACAGTGGGCATTGTGGAATTCAAATTCGTGGTCGTTGATTTTTGTTACGCCATCAAATTTAGTTTCATCCATGCAACCGTCACCGTTGGCTTTGCAGGCAACATGATATTTAATGTTTTCTTTATTCTGGTGATACTCCGTGAGCTTGTAGACAAAGGTCTCATACCCTCCGTAAGCCCCCAATGACTTCGCGCCCACAAGATATACATGCTGTATTTCTTTCTTTGAATCCATTACTCTATTCCATCCTCACATTTTTATCGCTAATGTTGCATCTATTCCCTTATGGATAAAAACAAACCTACGGCGGGTCGCACAAAGGCAATCCACCGTAGGCTTGAACTCTCCTTCAATCTTTATTTGCTGCTCCTTTTTGTGGGTCAAAACAGAGCTTCCAAAAGCCTCCTACATATAACCCCCAGGATTTTCCGCTTCTTGCAGTTTTTCAACAAATAAAACATTTGAAGGACAACTCAAGCCGTCAAAACCCTTTAGTTATCGTAGGTTTTCTTGGTTGACCCTATTATATCTCTAGCCCCTCTTCGATTGATTGTGGGAACCGTTTTCTGATGAATACCTTTATATTCAATTGTGGCATCATCGTACTCTGCACCACTCACATGATGGCCTGCTCTATTGTAGCAAGTTATATCACAACCATTCTGTGCCATTCGGGTGCAGAGCTCTTTGACAACGATTTCTACTCCGCCTTCTCTCGATAATCGCTTCTGTCCGAACATCGCAATCGCAAATTTCTTACTCATAAATCTTTTCCGCAATCCCACTCAATTTCTTCATCAATATCTCAGCCAACACAAAGAGCGGATAGGCTAGCTCGCCTGTCCGCTGGCTGTCACCCCACCCTCATGGTCGAGATTTCTTCCTGCGCACCATTTCTGCCGCTTAGAAAGATCAGTCGTTCATTTTTCGGGTAAGAAAATATGAACTTCGGGTCGCGGAGCCTTTTCTTCTCTACAGTACCCTTGTCCCTATTATGACAGCCGCGTATTATTTCACACTCCCCATGGACGGTAACTACAACTCTTTTACCAAACATCTTCGGCAGCCATGTAAAGAAGGCCGGCCCCTCTGCATCAGGTACTCAACAACAGTTTTTCGAAGCAGGTGATAAACTCATGGATTCTCATTGGTTTCTCCTGTTTTTTGCCATCTCCTCAACACTTCTGAAAAAGCTGTGCCAATTTTGTGCCGCAGGGGCCAAAAGTTCGGCGTTTTAGTTCATATATAGTTCATATAACTGTAAAACACGACCGGTTTTAGTGCCCCATATAGTGTGCAAAACAGGTTCTTTTTGATGATGCTACGTCAGTATGGTTTATCGGCCGCACATTTCCCTCTTCCTTATCTCCAACAGCACTCCGGTCAAAATCACCAGCGAGCAAAGCAGGGTCAGCCACCAGTTTTCGGTAAAGCCGGCGATCAGGTAGCCAACAGCACACACGGCAATGACCACAAAGGCGTACTGCATCTGGGTTTGCACATGGTTGATATGGTTGGACTGGGCACCGGAGCTGGACATGATGGTAGTATCAGAAATAGGCGAAATATGGTCACCGCAGACAGCACCAGCCAGGACAGCCGCTACAGAAATGATCATCATGGTCGGGTCCAGTTCAGCAAACATGTTGACCACGATGGGCACAAAAATAGCAAAGGTGCCCCAGCTGGTGCCGGAAGAAAAGGCAATAAAAATTGCAATGCAGAAGATGATCAGCGGCACAAAGTTCATCAGGCTGGAATTCAGATTGATAGCCGAACGTACAAAGGTACCGATACCCAGGGCGTCCGTCATACCTTTCAGAGTCCAGGCCAGCACTAAAATCAGGATGGCGGGCATCATAAGCTTGCCGCCTTCGGGAACGGAATTCATAAAATCCTTGAAGCCGATGACACGGCGCGGCAGATACAGAAGCAGCAGGAATCCCACTGTGACCAAACCGGCAAACACCAACGATTCCGAAGAAGAACAGTTGGCAAAGTCCTCCACCAGATTCTGGCCGCCGTTCAGGTGGCCGGTCCAGATCATAGCTGCGATTGCCGTTGCAATCATGACGACCATGGGCGCAATCAGATCGATGACCTTGCCTTTGGCGTATTTGCCGCCCTCGGTCGGGTCTTTTGTTTCCTGGTTCTGGAACTCTTCCCCGCCGGAGGTGAACAGATCACCTTTGGCCGCGTTCTCTTCATGCTTTTTCATCAGGCCGAAATCGAAGCCTACAATGGAGGTGAAGAACACCATATACAGGGTTAAAATTGCATAGAGGTTGAACGGAATGGTTTTAACGAACATCTCAAAACCGGACATGGAGCTGCCCGCCGGAACGTAAGAGTTGACGGCTGCCGCCCAGGAAGAAATCGGCGCAATGATGCAGACTGGCGCGGCGGTCGCATCAATGATATACGCCAGCTTGGCGCGGGAAACCTTGTACTTATCTGTGACAGGGCGCATGACAGAGCCAACCGTCAGGCAGTTGAAGTAGTCATCCACAAAAATCAGCGCACCGAGCAGAGAGGTCGTTACCAAAGCGGAGCGCTTACTTTTCAGGTGGCTGGAGGCCCACTCACCGTAAGCGCGGGTGCCGCCGGATTCCTGCATGAGCATAACGATCATGCCCAAAAGGATCATGAACATCAGAATGGAAAAATCCACACTATCGATCATTGTGTTAAACAGCGTATCAAACGCAATCCACGGGTGGAATTCTGCCACCAACAGTGCGCCAAGGGCACACCCCGCAAACAATGACAAATACACTTCTTTGGTCAGCAGTGCCAGCGCAATCGCCACAATGGGCGGCATCAGTGACCACCATGTTCCTACAAACATCCTTAATTCTTCCTTTCCTCTTTTGATCCAATCAAAGTTATTTTAACATATTGTCCATGCCGATTCAATACGTAAAAAATAATATATCCTAGATAACGTTGTTTATTTTTCCCCTTCTCATTCTCTTTCTTTTGACGCAAGCTGCACCCAAGAATCAGATTTTTTTGCCAGAAATCGATATTTTTTGGTGTATGCCAATACCATCTTGCTGCACTCTATGCTATAATAAAGGCAATACCGCATAATTCTAAGTGCCGATACGGCGAGCGAGGTGCGGCAGATGCCAAGCCAAAAGCGCAGATAATACTGGATGCTGCAAAGGTGAGCGCCGCCAGTGGCGGAAACAGCGAACCGAAGCAGGGGCAGCGGTCGCAGAGTGCGAGGGGCTTTTGCCCCCGAAGCACGATGCGGGTACCGCAACCCGACATTATCGAGCATTTTGGCAACGCAGATACCGTGCCGCAGCTGCCGGAGCGGTGCTTAAGCCGTAAGGCGGGAATTGTGCGGTGTTGCCTAAAGTCAGATGCCATATAAAAATTGGCCACTACCGCCATTTTTGTCCTATTTTGTTATTTGCTATGCCCAACATCCCGGACCGGACTACAAACGTTCCCCAGAAATCCGCGTCGCAAAGTCAAAAAAGGAGGGCCCACCATGTTCGTCCAGAAAGTACCGCATATCAAGGACCAGTTTTTGACGCAGGAACGCGCCAGCATGGAGTTGGAAAGCGGTCAGATTGCCGTGGGTTGGTATACCAACGAGCAGGACAGCCAGTCTGTTGTACACTCTCACCCGTATTATGAGCTTGTACTGCCCCTGGTGGGCAGCAACGTGCGCTATTCTGTGGACGGCAACATTTATGATATAAACCTGGGGGAAATGATCATCTTCCCTGCCCGGTGCTATCATGCGGGCATGTTCAATATCACGGATAAGATTTCTGAACGTCTGATTGCCCAGATCAACGCCGAGCTATGGCAGGAAGCCCTGCTGGCCAGCGGGCTGGTTGCCCCCACCTGGCTGGGGCAGCTGGTGATCCTGGATGCAGACGCCGTCACCGCATGGGATCTACGCGGCTTATTTGAGCGGATGGCCCAGACCGCTTACTTACACGGCAGCACCCAGCACATGGTGCAGCGGTGCGAGCTGGTGGAGCTTTTGCTGCTGATGGACCAGATTGTGGCCGAGCGCCGCACGGCACCGCCCAGCGCTACAAGTGCCCTGGTTGCCAAGGCCGTTGCTTTTTTGCAGGCCAATTATACCGACCCGAACCTAACCGTTGGCAGCCTTGCCAAATATACCTACACCAGCCGGGAGCATTTGTCCCGCGCGTTCAAAACCTACACGATGGAAAGTGTACACGGCTATTTGACCAACCTGCGCATGCAGCATTGCCGCCGTGCCATTGCAGCCGGCGCCAGCGTGCTGGATGCCTGCAACGCCAGCGGTTTTACCAATTACACCAGTTTTTTGAAAACTTTCCGCAGTTTATACGGCATTACGCCGTCCGAATATCGCAACCAGCTGCGGCGTACGCCGGAGCGGGTTCACTCTACCCCATAAACAATGTAAGCCGCCCGATATCAAGTCTTGGACAACTTTTTTCCCAAGGCAACACCGCACAATTCCCGCCTTGCGGCTTAAGTACCGCTCCGGCAGCTGCGGCACGGCATGCCGAACAATGATGCAGAAATACCACAAACCACTTTATCAGCCACACAGCAAGAATCAGTGGCAGGGTTATCATCGCCAGAACCAATTTTAACAGCCATCGAATCGCTTTCATATCCTTTCTCTGGCCGGCATATTCGCCCTGGCCCGCTTTGTTTTGGGCAGCTTCTGCTTACTGTCTTTCACTGCCTTTCTATAAAACCCAAAAGGCCGGGCGCTTTATTGCAGCGTCCGGCCCGAAATTTTTTATTGGGTGCGGCTGGGGCAAACCTGCCCAGCCGGTTTACAGGGTAACTTTTTTAGGTTCAACAAACGGAACAACGTGTGCCACTGCCTCCTGCAGGGTAAGGGGAGACTGGTTGTTATCCAGGTCGATCAGCTTATACTTGCGGTTGCCCATGCCAAGCTCCTGCATGTAAGAAAGCTGGCGCAGGCCATGGCGGGTCTTGATGCGCTCCACCAGGTCGTGGTGATCTTCCTCCTTCATGGCATAGATCAGGTCCACGCTGGCCTGGTCAATGGCGCAGATATCCAAAGATGCCAGGATGCCCACGTTGGGGGTAACGACCGGTGCCGCGCTGACGCCCTCGCAGTCGCAGGAGACAGACATGTTGCGCATGACGTTGATGAAGGAAATATGATCCTTAAAGTAATCCACCGTTGCCTTGGCAGATTCCGAGATGCGTTCCATCAGCTCTTCCTCGCTGATGGACCACATGTTGTCAGAGCCGACAGCGGTGTGGATCTCGGCCTTGCCGATGCGGCCATCGGCGCAGCCAATGCCAATGTTCTTGTTGGAACCGCCAAAGCCGCCCATCGTGTGGCCCTTAAAGTGGGTCAGCACCAGCATGGAATCATAGTTCAGCTGGTGGGAGCCAACGTGCATTTCGGTAAACCACTTGCCGTCCTTTACCGGCAGGGCTGCCACGCCGTCCTCGTCCATAATATCCACTGGGCAGAACGTCCAGCCGTTTATTTTCAGGGTTTCGCGGTGCTGTGCGGTGGTGTAGCGGTCGCCCTCGTAATAGGTATTGGTTTCCACAATGGTGCTGTTGGGGATCTGTTCCATCAGGCTCTTGACCCAGGGACGCGGGATGATGTTGGGGCCGTTCTGCTCGCCGGTGTGCAGCTTAACAGCCACCTTGCCGGTCAGGTTGCCCTGAATGGCAGCATATGCCTTTTTCAGGCCCTCTGCCGAAAGATCACGGGTAAAAAACACAACGGATTCGCCGCCGGTGCGCTCTGCATATGGCTGGTAATACTCACCGCCAATGCCTGCTTTAACTTCACTCATGGAAAAATTCTCCTCGCTTCAGTAGGCAACGCCGTATCATTCCCGCTTTGCACTCAGAATGATACGGGATTGCTTTTATTGTATCGTTTTCTGTATGTTTTTGCAACATTCAATGTTTGAAATTGCATGGTCAATATATTTTCGACATGCTTAATATTCAACATGCTTCGCATATTCGCTCTTCTGCTGGTTTACTTTTTCACATCTTTTGCTCGCCCTTACTTTGTGCTTGCTCAACTCTTAATTCACATTTTTTAGGCACAAACAGCTTTATGCAGTCGGTTCCTTCCAATTTCAATAGCTGGATTTTTCGCTCAACACCACCCGCATAACCGATCAGGCTGCCGCTGGCACCCACCACACGGTGGCACGGGATGATGAGCGAAATGGGGTTGTGTCCCACGGCTCCGCCCACCGCCTGGGCGGACAGGCGCGCCGTGCCATGCTTTGCCGCAAGCCGAGCGGCCAGCGCGCCGTATGTTGTCGTTTGCCCGTATGGGATTTGCAGCAGCAGCGCCCACACTTCCTGCCGGAAGTCTGACCCGATGGGGTGCAGCGGCGGCATAAAATCCGGCATTTTTCCGCTGAAATACACATCCAGCCAGCGCTTTGCTTCGGTCAAGGGCGGGGTTTCGCGCTCCGTGCTCTGCGGGGCCAGGCCCGCCGCATAATACTTTGCGCGGTCAAACCACAAGCCGGTCAGGCCCACTTCATCCGCTGCCAGCAGAATTTCCCCCAAGGGGGACTGATAATGCGCGGTGAACATCATAGCCTCTACCCTTTCTGTTGTACTTTTGATGTTTTCTCCGTGTGGGAACCAGCGGGTGCTGCCTTTTTGGCCGGGGCTTTCTTTTTGGGGGCATAATCCTTCAACCCCGGCACCGCGCCGCCCGCGGCGGCCCACAGGTAAAGGCTCGCCACGCTGCAATAAGGGCTGAACCGCCTGCGGTACTTTTCAAACAGTTTGCGGTCAATTTTACGGTGATGGTACACCATGCGCAGCCCGCGCTGGATGGCAAGGTCATCATAGCTGAACACATCGGGCCTCTGCATGCAGAAAAGCAAAATCATCTCCGCTGTCCACACGCCAATGCCTTTCAGGGCACTTAACTCCCGGATCACTTCCTCATCCGGCTTCTGCCAGATGCCCTCCAAATCAAACTCACCGTTCTGGATTTTTCGTGCAAAGTCCGTGATGTACTCTGCCTTGCGGCAGCTGATGCCAAGCAGCTGTAATTGCTCGTTCCCTGCTTCCAGAATATGCTCGGCATCCACCGTGCCAAGGGCACCCCGCATGCGCTGCCAGATGGTAGCCTGCGCCTTGGTGGAAATCTGCTGCCCCACAATATGGTGCACCACGGCAGAAAACAGGTCTGTATCCACCTCGCGATCCACCCGGCCCACCTGGGCAATCACCGCCCCAAGTTTTTCATCTTTGCCGCTCAGGTATTCCGTTTCTTCCTGCCCGTATTGAAAGTACATGGTCTTTCCTTTCCTGTGTTCTTTTCGTGTTCTGTGTGTTGGTTTCTGCGTTTATCCTGCCATCATTATACCATGCTTTGCGCGGTTTGGGCATCGGCGGCGAAAGCGTATTTTTTTATGGCAATACCGCATAATTCTAAGTGCCGATACGGCGAGCGAGGTGCGGCAGCTGCTAAGCCAAAAGCGCAGATAATACTTTGTGTATTATCGAGCATTTTGGCAACGCAGTTGCCGTGCCGCAGCCGCCGGAGCGGTGCTTAAGCCGTCAGGCGGGAATTGTGCGGTGTTGCCTTATCTCCACTTTCCCCCGATACAACAGCCAGCCGCCCCACCGTGGAACATTCCCACAGGCAGGGCAGCTGGCTGCTTTTATTTTTTGTTTGTTTATGGGTTCAATGCGCGGTGGATCAACACGCGCAGGTTTTGTATGGGCGTTAACGCGTCCGGGTGCTTGGAAACATAGCACAGCCCTATCAGCCCACCCGCCGCAGCGGAAAGCAGAGCCAGATCACAGTAATCATCCGGCAGGGCGGGGTTGATCTCCCCTTTTTGCCGCAGGGCTGCCATGGTTCTGTGCAGCACCCCACGCAGGGCTTGCACACACTCGTCCATACCGCGGAGGTTCTCCCGTGCGCCAATACTGGAAGCGATTACCTGATAGGTTCCCATTCGGTTTCCGGAAAGATCCTGCAGGTAGGCCATCACGGCGTCCTCCAGCTCTTGCAGGGTGGTGCATGGCTCCATCAATACGGCAATGCGGGCAATCTCGGTATCAAAGCAGTACAGGGCCATTCCCTGCAGGATCTCATCCTTGGAGGCAAAGTATTCATACACGGTGCCCTTGCCGATTCCGGCTTCGTCCGCGATCTGCTGCACCTTCATGGCGGCGGGGTTTACCCCCTTGGCAATCAGGCGCAAGGCGGCTTCGTACAGGGCGGTTTCGCGTTCTTTGCGGATATCTGGTGTCATTGTGGCGTCCCCTCCCCGTTTTCGGTATCGGGTTTACCGGGCATCTTTAAGTGGCGGTGCTCGGCGGTATCCGGTGTTTCGGGTTCCGGCTGGTTCTTGTCCTCTGCTGCGCGGCGGGCGGCAAATTCTGCGGCAAACTCGGCCGCATCATCGGGCAGGTCATCCATGCCGTCATCGCCCACATCAATGTTGACCGGCGGCTTGCGGTAGAAGAGGTCATACATCACCGGCACAATAAACAGGGTCATCAGCGTTGCATAGGAAAGGCCGCCCACAATAACAATGGCCATGCCTTTGCCCATCTCGCTGCCGGCATCCTTGCTGAAGATCATCGTTACCATGGCAAGCACGGTGGTCAGGGTCGTCATCAGGATGGGGCGCATACGGGTGCGGCCGGTTGCCACCAGGGCATCGGTGCGCTCCAGCCCGCCAATGCGCAGCTGGTTGGCGTAATCCACAAACACAATGCCGTTGTTGACCACCACGCCCATCAGCACAAGGAAGCCCATGAGCGAAATGACCGAAAGCTGTTCGCCGCCAATCATCAGGCCGATCATGCCGCCGGTAAAGGCCAGCGGAATGGTGAACAGCACAATGAAGGGGGAAAGCAGGCTTTGGAACTGCGCCACCATGACAAAATAGACAAACAACAGTGCCAGGGCCATCATTTTGGCCATCTGCTGGATCATCTCGGTCACCTGGGTGGTTTCACCGGCAATTTCAGCGGTGCAGCCATCTGGCAGGTCCAGTGCTTCCAGCTGGGGGCTCAGATCACGGGAGATCAGGGCGGTGTTGTAACCTTCGGCGGTATCGCTGGTCACGCTGATCTTGCGGGAGCCGTTTTCGCGCGCAATGGTCGCATAGGCGTTGCCGTTGGTGCGGGAGGCAAACTCGCCCAGGGTATGGGTCTCGTTCACGGTGTTGCCGTCATCGTCGGTGGTCGTTGTGATGAACTCCATCTGGAACAGATCGTCCAGGTTCGGGGTATCGGTCTTATCCACAATCGTCACATCATAGGTATCGCGGCCCACTTTCAGGGTGGTTGCGGTGGTATCGGTGCTGAGCTTTGCGGCGATCTGCTGGTACACCTGCGCCACCGTCAGGCCAAGGCGCATGGCTTTGTCCTTATCAATGACGATATGCACCTCCTCGTCGCCGGTTTCCTGCCCGTTGGAGACATTCTCGATGCCGTCCACGCTGTTCAGCAGGTCCATCACCTGCTGGCTGGCGGTGGTCAGGCTGTCCAGGTTCTGGCCGTAGATGTCCACCTCCACGCCGCTGCCGGACAATGCGCTCATATCCATGCTGCTGGCGCTGATGTCCACTTCGCAGTTCAGGTCAGCGGTGTCATCGGCGATCTGCTGCTGGATGGCCTTGCTGTTGCTGGCGCCCTCGTCAGTCAGCAGAACATAATAGGTAAAGCTGGTGTTGTCCGTGGTGCCCTCAGTGCCGGTCATCATCAGCATGCTGCTGGTGCTATCGCTGCCGCCGGACATGGCGCCCACCGTTTCCACGCCGTCAATGTTGGTAATGGCGTCCATCACGGCGTCTGCGGTGGCAAAGGCATCCTCTTTTTCGGTATCCGCAGGCACCGTTACCGTAATCGAAAGCTGGTTGGAGCCCATATCCGGGATGAGCACCACGCCCATGGTGGCAATGCGCCAGACCGATACGGCCAGCAGCACGATCGCCAGTGTGAGCGGGATGGCCTTGCGCTTTAAGCAGAAGCGCAAGAGCTTTTCGTACCCGTTCAGGAAACGGTCGAACCAGGGGTGCTTGATCTCTTTTTGCTTGCGCAGTACGGTGGAACCGGCGCAGGGCACCACGGTAAGGGCCACAATGAGGGATGCCAGCAGGCTGAACGTGATGGTCCATGCCATATCGGAAAGCAGCTCCAGCACCATGCCGGTGGTAAACACCATGGGCAGGAACACGCAGACCGTGGTCAGGGTGGAGGACACGATGGCCCCCGCCACCTGGCGTGCGCCCTGCACCGCAGCACGCGGGGCCGGAATGCCGCGCCCGCGCAGGCGGTAAATATTTTCGATGACAACGACCGAGTTATCCACCAGCATGCCAACGCCCAACCCCAAGCCGGACAGGCTGAGAATGTTCAGGGTAATGCCACTGAAATACATCATGACAATGGCAAACAGCACACTGAGCGGCATGCTGATGGCCACCACCAGCGTGGGGCGGATATCCTTTAAGAACAGAGCCAGCACGATGATGGCCAGCACAGCGCCTTCGATCAGGTTGGACATGACGCTGTTCACAATCAGCTTGATGTAATCGCCCTGATCCATGATGGTGGTCAGGTGCAGGCCGTCGTTTTCTGCCATCAGTTCTTTCATAGCAGCGGTGCTTGCGTTGGAAACAGACGAGGTGGAAGCCGTGGAGCTTTTATAGATTGAAAGCAGCACGGCGCGGTTTTTGCCCACCTTGGCGTAGCTGTCGTCCGCGTTATCGGTCAGCTCAATGTCCGCCACATCGGAAAGCCGCACATCGCCGATGCCGTCAATGCTGCACAGGACCATACTTTTCAGCTCATCCACATTGTCAAACGCATCGCCGACTTTTAAGATGTACTGGTTATCGTCCCCTTCCCCGCCGTCAATGTAACCGGCGGGCATAGAGAAGTTCTGCGCGGCGATCAGCTGCTTTAAGGTGTTCATGTTCAGCAACTGGTCCAGATTGGCGCTTTTCAGCGCTTCCTCGCGGGCCGATTCATACTCTTCGCGGGCGGAGTCCAACTGGGTCTGGCCCGCTTCCAGCTGGGTGCGGCCGCTGCTGATCTGGAACTCGCCCAAACTGAGCTGGGCTTCAGTGCCGCTGAGCAGCAGCTGCACGGCCATATCGGCCAGTTGGGGGTCTGTCGGGTTGGCAGAAAGGCTTTCCAGCATCGATTGCAGCTTGCCGCGCTGATCGTTCAAATTGGCCAGCATGGCTTCGGCTTTGTCGATCTGGGTGTTCAGGGTGGTAATCGTCTGCTGTAGGGTTTGGCGCAGTTCCTCGGTGCTCTCGTTCAGGCTGGCTTCGGCTTCCTGCCGGGCTTTCAGCAGCACCGTTGCGTTCCGCAAGGCCGTCTGGGTGGTGGAAAGGGTGCTTTCATCACTCTTGTAACCATCCAGGGCTGCGCGCTGGCTGGTGGCAGTGTCCAGCTGGGTCTGTAAAGCCGCCTGTTCAGCTTTTTTGCTTTCGATTTCCGCGCGGATGGTATCCTGCTCTTCCGGGGCGGCGGTATCCAGCTGCTGTTCCAGCTGAACGATCTCGTTATCCTTCTGCTGCACCTGCACGGTCAGCGTCAGGATCTGGGCGTCCAACGCGGCGCAGGCATCGCTGACGCTCTGCCCGCCGGTCAGGGCGGCAGCTTCGGTCTCAATGGCCTGCTGGGCGCGCTCGATGGAAGCCAGCATCGCGGCCATCTTGGTCAGGTTGCTCTTGGCTTCCTCCAAATTAGCGGGCATGGCATTTGCATCGTACTGGGGGTCATATTTTGCCAGAATCTCTTTGCAGGAAGCAAACAGTGCATCATCGATCGGCAGCGTCACTTCCGGCAGGCTGCTGGGGTCCACTTTCAGCTGGTTCAGCTTGCTCTGGGCGGTGTCCAGCTGGGTTTTCAGCCCCGCAATCTGCTCTTCCAGCTTGGGGATCTCCTCGTTCAGCTGGTCGATGGCATCCCGCAGCTGCTGGGTCAGGCTCTGCTTTTGGGTATTCAGCTGGGCTTTGCCGGAATCCAGCTGGCTCTGGGCACTGTCCAACTCCGCCAGGCCGTCCTTGATTTTGGCCTCGTTTTCGTCCAGCTGCTTTTTGGCTTCGGCCAGGCGGTCGCTCACCTTGACCAGCAGTTTGTCATTCACCTCGTCAATTTTGTCCTGGTCCAGCGTGATCTGCACTGATTTTTTGACAAGGCCGGTGGTGGAAACGCTGGCCACGCCGTCCACGCGCTCCAGCTGGGGTACGATCGTATCCTCCACATAGTCGGAAAGCTCGTAGATGTCCATCCCCTCATAGTCCACCGCAACATACTGGGTGGCCATCATATCGGGGCTCATCTCCATCAGCGTGGGGGTGCTGGCCATATCGGGCAGACTGTCCGAAAGCTGGTTCACGGCGGTGCTGGCCTTGACCATGGCGCTGTCCATGTCGGTGTCGTCCTGGTATTCCAGAATGACAAGGCTGTAGTTTTCGTTGCTCTGGCTGGTCACGTTCTTTACACCATTCAGGGTGGAAAGGCTGTTTTCCAGCGGCTGGGTCACATCGCTTTCCACCTGTTCCGGGCTGGCGCCGGGGTAGGTGGTAATGACCAGCAGGTAGGGCAGGTTCATATTGGGCAGCAGGTCTGTCTGCATGCCGGTCAGGCTTACAAAGCCCAGCACCATCACCAATATGACCGCCACAAGTACGGTAAATGGCTTTTTAACACTGTATTTTGGCATTTGTTTGTTCCCTTTGCCCGCACGTTGGACGGGCCTATGTTGGCGGATGTGACCGACCGGCCGGGTTCAGGCTGCCCCAAAAGGAAGGAGCGCCGAAGCGCAGCGCAGCCGCCGTGTGGCGCCCCTTTTTAGGGGGAAACGGAGCTTTTTTAGCGTGCTTGACCGACCGGTCGGTCGGTTTTCCGCTGTTATTATAGCACCGCGGAAAATCATTGTAAAGAGGAGATAAAGATTCCGTCCGTGCGGTACAGTTTGCCGCAAAAGCGGCAAAAATCGCCGCCAACCTTGCTTTTTCGGCCCCAATCATGTAAACTGTTCATCATAAGTTTACAGTTATACGGTGCAGCTGAAAAGACGAACATTCAGTCGGTTTCCTTGTTTTCCGCTGCACCCTGGGTAAGGAAGGGCGTTTTGCATGGGGATCGTTGTCATCGGCGCAGTTTTTGTTGATATCAAGGGGTACCCCCTTGCCACCTATATTCCGGGCGGGCGCAACGCCGGGCGGGTAGAACAGGTACACGGCGGTGTGTGCCGCAATGTGGCGGAGGATATCGCCAACGTAGAGCTGCGCCCCACCTTTGTAAGCCTGGTGGATGACACTGGCACAGGGCAGGATGTTATTGATAAACTGGCGCGTCACAAGGTGAACACCCGCTATATCCAGCGCGTGCCGGACGGCATGGGCACCTGGCTGGCTGTGTTCAATAATGAGGGCGATGTGGTGGCCGCCATCTCCAAGCGGCCGGACACCAATCCCCTGACCGACCTGCTGGCCGAAAAAGGCGATGAAATTTTTAAGGACTGCGATGGCATTGCCATTGAATTTGATCTGGAAAAAGACACTGTAAAGCAGGTCTTGTATTTTGCACAGAAATACCACAAAAAGGTATATGCCGCGGTTTCCAACATGAGCATTGCCATGGAGCGGCGTGACTTTTTGCAGCAAATCGACTGTTTTGTCTGCAACCAGCAGGAAGCGGGGATCCTCTTTTCTGACGAATACGACCATATGGGGCCGGAGGAAATGTGCCGCACGCTGGCCGCTAATGTAGGCAGCGCCCGCATCCCCTGCATGGTTGTTACCATGGGGGACAAAGGCACGGTGTACGCCTGCGCGGATGGCGAAAGTGGCATTGTACCCGCCAAAAAGGTAAACGTGATCGATACCACCGGCGCAGGCGATGCGTTCTTTGCCGGTACAGTCATTGGCCGCGCTTATGGCAAAACGATGGTGGAAGCCTGCGGCATTGGCAGCCGGCTGGCGGCTTCGGTCATCTGCACCGCCGAAAATGTCTGCCCGCGGTTCCGCCCGCAGGAGTTCGGGCTGGATGTTCCGGTTGTGGATTGAGCGCCGTTTCAGCAGGCCGGTCACAGCCGCCGGATTCTTCTGGTGTTGGCTGGGACCCTGGCCTTGCCGGCATCGGCGGTCGGGCAGTATCTCCATGATTATTGCCACACCGATTGAGGCACCGGACCAGAGCGAAAGCCGTTTCTTCTCCCACTATGACCCCAAAACCGTTGAGTGGTTCATGTCGATCCTTTGATGAATCTCTTTGCATGACAGCATCATGCAAGGAATAAACAAGCCCCCGGCAAGTTTACAGCGTATGAACAGTGCTCCGCTGCCTGCCGGTGGCTTGCTTCATTCTATGGCAATACCGCATAATTCTAAGTGCCGATACGGCGAGCGAGGTGCGGCAGATGCTAAGCCAAAAGCGCAGATAATACTGGATGCTGCAAAGGTGAGCGCCGCCAGTGGCGGAAACAGCGAACCGAAGCAGGGGCAGCGGTCGCAGAGTGCGAGGGGCTTTTGCCCCCGAAGCACGATGCGGGTACCGCAACCCGACATTATCGAGCATTTTGGCAACGCAGATGCCGTGCCGCAGCCGCCGGAGCGGTGCTTAAGCCGCAAGGCGGGAATTGTGCGGTGTTGCCCTATATCCCTGTTAAAATGTCAGCCGCATCTGGTTCCACGCCACATTGCCGTGGGTGGATTGGGAAACACCCTCGTTAACAAAGCCAAATTTGGCGTAATAGTGTACTAGTTTGTCCTTACAGGTCAGTACCAGACCCTTGCGGCCCTGCTGGCGGGCATCGGCAATGGCGCGGTTCAGCAGCTGGGCTGCCAGACCGTGTTTGCGGTACTCTGGCCGGGTCACCACGCCAAAAATCATCTGCCATGCGCCGGTTTCGCTGTGCAGAGCGGCATTTTCGTATAGATCATCGGTCAGATCGGGCTGGTCTGTCACCATGCCGTCCACAAAAGAAATCAGCGTTTCACCGTCAAACATCAGCCAAAAGTGTCCGGCATAAGCCTGCAGACGGTCCCTGAACTGCTGTTCCGGCGCGGCTTCCGCTGCGGGGAAGCAGAGGGCCTCCACCTCCGCCAGCGCGGCGGCATCGGCGGGGACTGCGGTGCGTATCAACATAAAAAACATCCACCTTTCGGGGAAAAATTGGGGGGCGTTCCTGTGCCCCGTTCCGCCGGTCAATCCGGCCGGGCGCAAACGGCACGGCCCTTTGCTGTAAGCCATTATCCCATACTCCCGTCCAAATTGCAAGCGGGGTTTGACAGGCGTGTGCGGGAGCGGTATCCTTAAAGTGTAACGGATGACCGCCCCTGTAGGTAAAGGAGTGTATTGTATTATGACCTGCCGCGTTCTGCGCATTGATGAACAGCTGTATGGCTGTGAGGAGCTGCCTGCCGGGCAGCCGGTGCTGTGTGATGTTCTGCTGGCCGATGCCGCCGGTACCCAGCGGGTGCTTCCCTACCCCGATGAAGCCCTGACTGCCCAGAACATCCAGGAGGGCGATACCGTTGCCCTGCTGCCGGACGGCACGCTGAAAAAACTAAGGTGTATCTGACACCCTAGGGTAAGCCCGCACTTTGCAAAAGATTCACCGTAACTTTACATCGGTATGGTTGCAGCCCGCAGCCAAATGGCCTATACTGAAATTAAGGGCAACACCGCACAATTCCCGCCTTACGGCTTAAGCACCGCTCCGGCGGCTGCGGCACGGCATCTACGTTGCCAAAATGCTCGATAATACACAAAGTATTATCTGCGCTTTTGGCTTAGCAGCTGCCGTGCCTCGCTCGCCGTATCGGCACTTAGAATTGTGCGGTATTGCCTAAGAACCAACAGGAAAGTGTGGATCACTATGACCTACCCTGACATCAAACACAATGCCGAAGTAAACGAGCTGCTGAAAAAGGGCAACCAGAATTTGGGACTTTTGGGCTTTACCGACCATTCGCAGGCGCACTGCATCCATGTGGCGGAAACCGCTGCGCACATCCTGAAAAAGTTTGACTACAGCGCCCATGATATTGAGCTTGCTAAAATTGCCGGGTACATGCACGATATCGGCAACGCCATCAACCGCACCCACCACGCGGAATACGGCGGCCTGCTGGCCAACGAGATTTTGAAGCAGTATGATTTGAGCGTTGCGGACCGCATTACCATTGTTTCGGCCATTTCCAACCATGACGAATCCACCGGCGGCGCGGTGGACCCCATTTCGGCTGCGCTGATTATTGGCGACAAAACTGATGTGCGCCGCAGCCGCGTGCGGGAAAAGCCCAAAGCCAGCTTTGACATCCACGACCGGGTCAACTATGCCGTAACGGACCAGACATTAAAGATCAACATCGACAAAAAGGTCATCTCGCTGAATCTGCAGATCGACACGGACATCTGCTCGATGTACGAATATTTCGAAATTTTCCTGAACCGCATGCTGATGTGCCGCGGCGCCGCTGACCTGCTGGGCGCCACCTTTAAGCTGACGGCCAACGGGGCGAAAGTGTTGTAAAATTATAATCCTGTATCAAAAAGCTCAGGCTGTTCCCTGTTGGGGGCAGCCTGAGTTTTTATACCATGGAAAATCATTCCGCCGTTTTACAGATTCAGCATATACGTTTCCATTTGCATCGTCCTTGCCGCCGCTCTTCATGATTCTGCCGGAACAAACGGCAATTCAATGTTTTCCTCGTCCACAGGCGGGGTTTGGGTTGCGCTGGGGGGCGGGGTTTCTGTCGGTTCCTTCGTGTTGTCCGCCGGTTCGCCGTCACCATTTTCTGCGGGCGCGGCACTGGCGGTGGGCTGACCGGCGGCGTTCAGCACCGGTGTTTTTTTCGTTGCGGGCTTCTGGGTCGGCTTGGGGGCAGTTGTCTGCTGCGGGACAGTAGTTGCCGTGGGCTGCGGTTCAGCCGTCGCGGCGGGCTGCGGCGTGGGCTCTGCCGGGACGGCATCATTCGTTTCCGCCTGCCGGGTCGGCTCCGGGGTTGGCTGGGTACCTGCCTGCGGCCGATGCAGTGCAAAGGCAGCGGCAAGCACCACGGCAGCCACCACAACGGCCAGGACTATTTTTTTCTTCATTGCTGTTTTCCTTTTTATATTTGGGGGCGTTGCGGCATCAGCCTGCCACGCTGTAACGCTGTGCGGCGGTAGTCAGGTCATCCAGCGCGCGGAGCAGGTTCAGCAGCGGCAGCTGGCTTTCATCCACCGCTGCCAGCGCGCGGACCATATCGCCATAGCTGAACACCCCATAGCGCAGGATGCACAGGTCCGCCCCGTTTTGCCGCATGGCAACCACCGGCATGGCATCCACGCGGCGGAACGCAATGGCCGGTGTAACGACATAATATACCTTTTTGCCGTCAAAGCGGGTGTTGGTATCCACGGGCTGCAATTCGGTTTCGGGCTCACCCGCGTTCCAGGCAAAAGTAAAAGTGCATTCCGCGCCGTCCGGCACCATAAAATAGTGGCGGATCTGGATAACGGGCTCCAGCAGCAGGCTGCTGCCGTAATAATCATCGGTCTGGGTGCCGCTGCTTTCAAACTGGTAGCTGCCCCAGTTGGCCGTGGAGTTTGGCTCCGCGGTGCCGGCTAACGCATCGGTCCGGTAGCCAAAGTACAGCTGCGCTTTGCCGCCATACACCAGCAGGGTGCCGGCCAGCTCCTTTGCCTGTTGGGGATAATTGTGTTCCAGCAGGTAGTTCAGGTAATCCTTTACGGTGTAAGTATAAACCGGACCATATTTACCGTTTACCACCATCCGGGCTTCAATATCATCCGTCAGCTGTTTGGCGGCCACCTGGCAAGGGAAAGCGGTGCAGCTTTTGCCGTTTACTTCCACCTGCTTTGCATCTGCCACTGCCACCTGTGTTACGGTGGAATCCGGCAGGGTAAACTGCATGGCGGCATCCTGCGGGGTATCTTCCGGCAGGGTAACGTAAAAATAAATTGTGACTGTCTCCCCCAGGCTCAGGCTGTAGCCTTCCAGATGCTCGCCGGTCTGGGCGGTTTCCGGGGTGGCGGGATCCTGCGGCGGCGGAGTTGGCACGGCAGGGTCAGGCCAGCCGGTTTCGGGGGTGCTCTGCGGCGGATCCGCCCAGGGGATATCCTCATCCGTTTCGCTCACCTGCGTCTGGATGCTGGCCGTATTTTCCTCTGCCAGCGCGGCGGCAGGCAGCGCGGCACACAGCACCACCGCCGCCAGCAAAGCCAGCAGGCGCTGGGGCCAGCTTTTTTGTTTTGTATGGTTCAAACTCAAGGTGTTTCCTTCCTGTTTTTTGTTTTAGGCAATACCGCATAATTCTAAGTGCCGATACGGCGAGCGAGGTACGGCAGATGCTAAGCCAAAAGCGCAGATAATACTGGATGCTGCAAAGGTGAGCGCCGCCAGTGGCGGAAACAGCGAACCGAAGCAGGGGCAGCGGTCGCAGAGTGCGAGGGGCTTTTGCCCCCGAAGCACGATGCGGGTACCGCAACCCGACATTATCGAGCATTTTGGCAACGCAGATGCCGTGCCGCAGCCGCCGGAGCAGTGCTTAAGCCGTAAGGCGGGAATTGTGCGGTATTGCCTTTATCTTCTCTTTTTTATCCCGCCAAAGGCATCATCCCTGGTTTTTGGCCAGCAGCGCTGCTCCAATCACCCCGGCGCGGTAGCCGAGGGCGCAGGTGGTAATGCGGGTGTGCTTTTGGGCGTAAGCATTGCCAAAAACCATTGGTCCCACCGCGGCGCGCAGGGGAGCCAGCAGGTTCTCCCCCTGGTTGGCCACCCCGCCGGACAGACCGATCACTTCCGGGAAGAAGATGTTGATCATGTTGGCAACGCCCACCGCAAGGTAATGAATGTACTGTTCCACCACGGCTTTGCCTGCGGCATCGCCCTGGGCGGCGGCATCAAAGGCGGTGCGGCCATTTACCCCGCCGCTTTGGGCGGCTATGCCATGCAGGGTGCTTTCGGGGTGGGCTGCCATGGCTTCTTTGGTCATGCGGATCAGGGCGGTGGCACTGGCCAGGCTTTCCAGGCAGCCGGGGCGGCCACAGGTGCAGCGCGGGGCATCCGGGGTGTCCAGAATCACCATGTGCCCCGGCTCCGCTGCCGCGCCGGTGTAACCGGTCAGCAGCCTGCCGCCCAGCACCACACCGCCGCCCACGCCGGTACCCAGCGTAATGATCACCGCGCTTTCGGCTCCTTTGGCGCAGCCCGCCAGTGCTTCGCCCAAAGCGGCGGCGTTGGCATCATTGGCAAGAGAAACCGGCAGGCCGGTTCTGGCACGCAGATAATCCCCCATGGCAAAATCATGCCAGCCCAGATTGTTGGAGTAGCGCACGAGGCCGCCATCCACCGTGCCGGGGCAGCCAACACCAATGCCCGCTACCAGCTGGCCCTGTGCCAGCTGATTGCAGAGGGCTGCAATATCATCGCACACGGCCTCGGCCGGGCGCGGCAGTTTGGTGGGGGTGCTCGCTTCCTTTATAATAGCACCGTCTGCATCCACAAGCGCAGCTTTGATATTGGTTCCCCCAAGGTCCACACCCAGATAATACATGATTGCAGCCTCCTGTACATAACATTTTTTTCAGTGTAGCAGATTGCCCGCCCCGGCGCAAGAACCTGTAGACAAAAAAGCATCCAAAAGTAAACCCGGCACTACCCACTGCTCTTTTGTCGGGTCGTGCCGGTTGGATTTTATTTTTTAGGCAATACCGTATAATTCTAAGTGCCGATACGGCGAGCGAGGTGCGGCAGATGCTAAGCCAAAAGCGCAGATAATACTGGATGCTGCAAAGGTGAGCGCCGCCAGTGGCGGAAACAGCGAACCGAAGCAGGGGCAGCGGTCGCAGAGTGCGAGGGGCTTTTGCCCCCGAAGCACGATGCGGGTACCGCAACCCGACATTATCGAGCATTTTGGCAACGCAGATGCCGTGCCGCAGCTGCCGGAGCGGTGCTTAAGCCGCAAGGCGGGAATTGTGCGGTGTTGCCTTTATTAGTGGCTGCTCATCCGTTCAGTTTGGCGTACTCTTCGTCGGTAACGGGCTCACACCATTCGTTGCTGCAATCTTTGCCGGGAACTTCCACAGCAATGTGGCTGAACCAGCTGTCGGCCTTGGCACCGTGCCAGTGCTTGACGTTGGCCGGGATGGTGATCACGGTGCCGGGGGTCAGGCTGACGGCAGGTTTGCCCTCTTCCTGGTACCAGCCTTCGCCTGCGGTACAAACCAGCAGCTGGCCGCCGCCCTTGGCGGCGTGGTGGATGTGCCAGTTGTTGCGGCAGCCGGGCTCAAATGTAACGTTAGCCAAAAACAGGCCGGTTTTGGGGTCGGTCAGCGGGTTCAGGAACGACTGGCCAATGAAAAACTTGGCATAAGCGGTGTTTGCGGCACCGGTGCCAAAAACATTCTGCTGCTCAAATTCATGTTTATCCATGCACTTCATACTTGTTGCCTCCTGTTTTTCTGTGTCCCTGCCCTGTTGTGCTTGACGCTGCGGCGCTGGGATACTATGTGACCGCTATATTTTTTCAAAATTCCTTATCGAAAAAACTGCCCGCACAACGGCTTATCATACCGTGTACGGGCAGTTGATTTATAATTATCTACTTTTCTCTCAGGTCTGGGTCGATAAACGCAACCCCACCTGGTACCCCAGCAGGGTGCGGGTTTCCACCGGCTGATGGCGGATGAGGGAAAGCAGCTGCTGTGCGGTACGGCGGCCCAGCTGTTCGGCATCAAAAGAGACCGCCGTGATCTGTGTCGTACACTCCTGCAGCGCTTCGTCGTCATACAGGGAGGCAAGACGGATATCCTGCGGCACGCGCAGGTTCAGCTGTCTCAGGGTGCTCAAAGCCAGCAGGGCAACCTGGTCATCCATGCACAGGATGCAGTCCGCCCCACGCTGTACCGCGAGCTCCACAGCGCTGGTGCGTAGATCGTCGCTTTCCAGCTCCAAAAACAGCAGGCTCTCATCAATCTTGCAGCAGGCGCGGTCATGCGCCTGCTTATAGCCTTCCAGGCGGGACTGGTTGACGGTGTACAGCATGGATCCGCCCAGCAAAGCAATGCGGTGCAGACCCTTCATCAGCAGCAGGCTGACCAGCTCGCGGCAGCCGCCCACCTGATCATGGTCCACCGAGATGACATCCAGGTCAGCCGGGCGGCCAATGGCAACAAAGGGGATGCCGCTTTTTTGCAGCATGGGGATCAGCGGATCACGCTCCAGCGTGCGGGCCAGAATCACGCCATCGATCTTGCGGTTGACCAACAGACGCTGCATCGGGCTTGTTTCCTGCTCGCCCACCATCGTCATCAGCACATCATAATCATTGCGGGTGGCAATATCGTACACGGCGCTGACGGTTTTGCGCAAAAATGGTGCGGCAAGGTTGCCGAACTGGCGCGAGAACACCAGTGAGATATTATAAGACTGCTGGGTTACCAACCCGCGTGCCAGCATATTGGGCACATAGTTTTTCTCTTTGGCGTACTGGACCACGCGGGCGCGGGTCGCTTCGCTGACACGGCCATTGCCCGAAAGGGCACGGGATACCGTGGTCTTGGACACACCAAGGTCTTCAGCCATCTGGCTGATGTCAATTTTTTTTTCTCCTTCTGTCTGTTTACGGCGCGGCATGGGTTTACTCCTGTTAACGTTTGCTTCTATAAGATCTTCTTTCTGTCCTTGCCGGTTTTCCGCCCCACGGGCAGTTCCCAGGGTACTGTTCCAGAAACCAGTCCCCCACCCCGGCCATTCCCTACTTGGTTAATGGACTTAACATATTATACCACATTTTCCTGGATCATGGTAGCCCCCTGTGCAAAGAAAGCAAAGAACACACTACCCCAGTACGGGGTCATTATATCATTCCTGGCTCGGTTTTTCAACCGATTTCTGGCTCTGTTTCCGTTTTCCAGTGTGTTTTATAACCTGGTAAAGTTTTCTCATTTTGTCCGTATCCTGCTCAGTCATCGTACCTGCGCCAAATTGGGCGGCTTGGGCCAATGCCAGCAGAGCCTCGGCATCCTGGGGTTCAAGGGCGGGGACACAACTTTGCAAAAATGCGGCAAACTCCGGCGCATCGGATGGTGTATCCGGCGGCAGGCCGCGGCGCACCAAAAGGCGGTAGATGCTGCCAAACACGGCCAGCACCCGCGCGTTGCAGCTGCCCCGGCCATACCCCATGGCATGGCGGCGGGCCAGCACCAGCAGCACCACAGCAGCCAACAGGCAGCCCCCCAGCAACGCCGCCAAAACCAGCCTGCTGCGGGGCACGATGGTGGCTGCGGGTTCGTTTGCGCTGCTCTCCCCTGCTGCGGGGGCAGTGTCTTGACCTTGAGTTTCGGGCAGCGGGTCGGTGCGCAGGTCGGCCTGTTGGGCACTGACCAGCACGCCGGGGGTCATCTCCATGGGGGTCCAGCCCTGGCCAGAAATGTACACCTCCGCCCAGGCGTGGGCGTTATCGTCCTGCAAAATGGCGTGCCAGCTGCCGTCCTCCTGTTGGGTAAACAGGCTTTGCGGCGCGGCATAGCCCACCACATAGCGCGCAGGCAGCCCGAACATGCGGAACATAACCACCGCCGCCGAAGCAAACTGCACACTGTACCCCTGTTTGGATTCCGTTAAAAAGTAACGGATGGGGTCGGCCCCCTCCGGCGGCTGGGGAGCGCTGGCGTTATACTGGTAGTTGGTGTTTAGATAGGCGCGGATGTAATCGCCAATGTCCGCAGCTTTGGTCAGCTTCTGGTCCTTTTTGGCTTCATCGCACAGGGTTTGCAGCTCGTCATAGCCGTCCGGCACGGCGGTGTAGCGGCTGGCGGCGTAAGCGGCATAGGATGCTTCCATCCGGTCCAGCACGCTGGGGTCGGCATCGGCGCGGGCTTCCAGCTGGGTTTGGGCGGTATCCCGCGGGTAATACAGGAACACATCGTCCTGCGCGGTCTGGCCCGCGGCGGCGCCATCGCCCTGGATGGTGTAATAATCGCCCCAGTAGGCGTTGTACGGTGCATAGGTGTACTGGGTATCGGCGTGGATGCGCTCCACCGTCAGCGTCTGGGGCTGGGCGGTGCCGTCATAGGCGGTGCGCAAAAACGGCAGGCTTGCAATGGTCAGCCGGGCATTATCCTCGGTTTTCCAGTTCATAGCGGCGCTGTCAAAGGCATCGGCATCAGGGGCCTGCCAGGTGGTGCCGTCATAACTGCCGCCGATAAATCCCCGCAGGTATACGGTTTCTTCGGGTTTGTCGCTGGCGGTCAGGGCCAGATCCGTCACTCCGCTGACCTGGATACCCCCGCCCTGGCTCAAGGCGCCATCCGCCACACCACCGGCAGCGGCTTCTACCTGAATGTTCAGCCTGCCGCCGCTGACCCGCGGCAGCCAGGTAATGGCGGTGCTCAGCGCGGCGGATTCCACCCGCTGGGCCGCGGGCTGCAGCCAGCCAAGGGGAACCCCCAGCGCCGGGCGCAGCAGCCACCAACAGGGCAGCGCCAGCGCAAGGCAAAGCCCGCCCGCCGCCAGCGCGGCAGACTTTTGGATGTTATAATGGCGGCAAAGGTTCTGGCGGTAGTTTTCGGTATCGCGCCTGCCCCACAGGGCCCGCCGCTGCACCGAGCAGGAAGCCGCCCACGCCCCCATCCAACCGGCCAAAAGCAGCAGGCAGGCGGGCACAGCAGGCGCGGCCCCGGCCAGCGCCAGCAGCACAACAACGGGCAGCAGCATTAGATCCAGCAGCAGGGCATCCGCACGGCGCAGGGCCGCAGCGGCCAGCGCCCCGGTAACGGGCAGGGCGGCCAGCAGCAAAAACAGCCCCAGCTGCGCCGCACTGCCGCCCTGGGCCACCGGCAGCGCGCTGCCAAGGCGGGCGTTCAGGCTTTGGGCAATGTTCCCGGCGCACTGCTGCGCCCCGGCCAAAAAGTTCCGCTGGCAGATGAACAACACCACAAGATACACAATCACCCCCGCCAGCAGCCCCCAGCGGCGCAGGGCTTGCGGCGCACGCAGGAACAGCGCCCACCCGGCGCAGAAAGCGGCTGCCGCGGGCCACACCCACAACGGCACCGCAATGTCGAACCCGGTGGAAAGCACCAGCAGCAAACCAAAGGTGAGCGCCAGCAGCAGCGCGGCATCTGCCGCCAGCCACAACGCAGGGTGCGCTGCGGGGCGCTGGGTGCTCACCAGCACACGGTCCACAAACTTCAGCCCACTGCCGGGGTCGGCAGCGCCGCGCCGGCTCAGGGCAGTACGTTCTTTTTTGCGCTTGGGCGGGTTTTTGCGGTGCTTCGCCGCCTGTTGGGGAAAATCCCCCCATTCCTCCGCTCCGTCCAGGTCCCCACCGGGGGTCAGGGCAGCGCGCAGGGCGGTCAGCGGTTCGCGCACCATCAGGCGGTCCAGCTTGGCGCTCAGCTTCCAGTGTACCTGCTTGATGGTATCCCCGTCCCGGTACTCCCGCAGCTCATAGCTGCCGCCCAGGGCGGCGCGGGTGTCGGCTTCGTCGCCGTCCTCATCGGGGGCGGTTTCCGCTTTGGCTTTGCCAGCCGCGGCAGCGGGCAGCACACAGATGCTCCGGCTTTGCACGGCAGCCGGGCATGCCGCGGTGAACACCCCCAGGTGATCCCGCAGGGTGATGCCCCGCACCGCAATGCTCCACACGCCGCTTTTGCCTGCGTTTAGGGTAATGCGCTGTTCGGCGCTCTCCTTGCCGCCCAGCATGGCGGCGCAGCGCAGGGTGATCTGCCCCCCGCCCCATTCATCGGCGGCGTTCAGCAGCACCACAAGCGCAGGTATGGGCAACCGGCTGCGGTTGCGCAGCCGAACCGTCAGGGTAAAATCTTCGCCCTGTATCACGGGTTTGTCCGGCACCAGCAGCTCTGCCGTTACCTGCCTGCGCAGATAGGCGGCGTCCAGCCGCAGCAGCACCAGAAGCACCAGCGCAAACGCTAACAGGAACACCGCCAGCGGTGCCTGGGTGATGAGCGCCGCAGCCAGCAGCACCAAAAGCACCAGCGCCCGGCCCAGCTTATCTGCCATGGCGGTCAGCCTTTTCGGGGCGGGGGCGCGGCACGGTGCGCAGCAGGTCCTGCATTACGCTGTCCACCGTTTCGCCGCCTGCGCGGGCCTGGTCGTTCAGCACCAGGCGGTGGCGGGCAACCGCATCAAACACAGCGGTCACATCCTGCGGGGCAACAAAATCCCGCCCCGCCAGGTACGCCGCCGCGCGCGTCATGCTGGCCAGCGCCAGGGTGGCACGGGGGCTTAACCCCACGGCCAGGCGCGGGTCCTTGCGGCTGGCCTGGGCCAGCGCCACAATGTAGCGGTACATCAGCTCATGCACAAATACCGTGCTGACCTCCTGCTGCATGGCAAGCAGATCCGCCTGACCGGCAACGGGGCGCACACGGTCCAGCAGGCGGCCTTTGCTCTGCCCGGCCAAAATTGCCAGCTCCGCTTCCTCATCGGGGTAGCCCATTACGGCGCAGACCATGAAACGGTCCAGCTGAGACTGCGGCAGCATCTGCGTGCCGGCGGCGCCGATGGGGTTCTGGGTTGCAATTACGGTAAAGGGTGCGGGCACCGGGCGGGTGGCGCCGTCCACCGTCACCGTGCCTTCTTCCATCACTTCCAACAAAGCCGACTGCGTGCGGGAGGAGGTACGGTTGATCTCATCGCCCAAAAACAGGTTGCACATCACCGCACCGGCGTGGTACACAAACTTGCCGGTCTCTTTCTGGTAAACGGAAAATCCCACCAAATCGGACGGCAGAACATCCGGCGTAAACTGCATGCGGCTTTCTTTCAGGTCCAGCGCGCGGGCAAAGGCCAGCGCCAGCGTGGTTTTGCCCACGCCGGGAATATCCTCAATCAGCACATGGCCGCCCGCCAGCATGGCCATCCAGATGGTGTTTACCGTTTGCTGTTTGCCCTGCACGGCCTTGTTTACTTCGGCCGTAACGGCGGCGGCCTGCTGTGTGTACTGCATGATTAATCCTCCCGGTGTTTTTTCCATATCACCATAATGCCAACGGCGGCGGCAATAACCACCAGCCCGGCCCACAGTGCGTTGTTTTCCAGCCAGATCATGGTATTGGAGATCGCGCTCCCCTCGGATTCCGCGCTGCCCTCCCCCGGCAATGGGGTCAGGGCCTGGGGGGCCACTTCGGCAATGGAGCTGCCATCGGCATCCTCCACGGTCACCTGGCGCGGCGTTTCGTCCCAGGTAGCGGCGCTTTCCTGCAAATCCTCCTCTTTGGTGGTGTCCGCAGCGGCGGTGTCGTGCTCCGCAATTACCAGGTAGCGCTGGCTGTTGCGGGTGTAGGGGTGGCAGGTGGAAAGGGTCAGCAGGTCCCGCCCCGGCTGGATCAGCACGGCGTTGATATCGCTGGGGTCAATAATTTTCAGCTCGCTCACGCGGTAAATCAGCGTTTCCCACGGGGTGGTCAGCTGGATCTTGTCCCCCACCTGGATCTGCTGCACGTTGCGCAGCATTTCCGCGCCATAATAGCCGCGGTGGGCGGCAATCACGGTGTTGGTGTTTTCGCCGCCCAGCGGCATCGAGGTCTGGCCCAGCAGCGCCGCGCCTTTGGCCAGGTTTTCGCGGCTGGCGCCCAGGTAAACGGGCAGCTCCAGGTTCAGGCGCGGGATCCACAGCACAGCCAGCACATCATCGTCATAGCCATAGGCAGCAAGGTCCAGCGGGGCTTCCTCGTAGGCGAACGGGTCGGTCAGGCCGCTTTGGCCCCCGGCGTAAATTTCCGCGTTATAGTCCTGCATCGCGGCGTACAGTTCAGGGTAGGCGCGTTCCGGCTCCGGGGGTTCGGCTGTGGTTTCCTCCGCCGCGGGGGCGGTGGGCTGGGCTTCGGCGCGGGCCGCAAACTGCGCAGCGGTTTTGGCGTTGCGGGTGCTGGTCCACCACTGGGCAGCGGTGGGCTGTATCAACAGCGCCAGCCCCAGCAAAATGGCCAGCCAGGCCAGAATTTTAGCAATCAGCCGTCCCATTTAGTCATCCTCCTCGCGCTTTTTGCAGCGGTGCAGCAGCAAAAGCAGCAGCAGCGCTTCGCCGCCGATCACAATGCTGCCCGTTACCGCGATCCACGGCCAGGCATCCACCACGCGCTTGACCACCGTTCCGGTGCGCAGCGCCTGATACTGCACGGCCTGCGGGGTGTTGGTTTCTTCCTCTCCATTATAAGGGATGCGGGTGCCGCGCACAAGCATGCGGTGGGTATTGATGGCATACGGCGTGCAGGTAACAAGGGTGCAGTAATCCTGCCCCGCGGTGATGTCCAGATCCTCGGTGTGCTCCGGTTCCACCACTTTGATTTGATCCACCTGGTACGCCAGCGTTTCATCCAGAATATGCAGGTAGAAGCAGTCGCCCTCTTCCAGCTTGTCCAGGTCGGTGAACAGCACGGCTTCGGGCAGGCCGCGGTGGCCGGTCAGCACGCTGTGGGTGCTTTCGCCGCCAAGGGGGTAGCTGGAGCCTTCCAGATGGCCGACGCCCTTTTGCAGCACATCATCGCTGGTGCCTTCGTAAATAGGCAGGTTGACGTCAATTTTCGGGATGGTGATATACCCCAGGCTTTCGCCCACATCCACAAGGTCCACATAGCTGGTGCCGGTATCCTCCGCTTCGCCTGCGGCATCGCGCTCCACGGCGCTGTCCAGCTGCTGGTTATAGCGGCGGGCGGCCTCCTTGGCGGCGTCCAGTTTTTCGGTATCCATGCTTTTTACGGTATCATCGTAATTTTGGATCGCTTCGCTGGCGTGGCGCTGCGCCACCGCGTTGCTGATAACCGGGTACGATGCCACCCCAATGCCGGACAGGATCATCAAGGCCGCAAAGCCAACTTTTAGTTTTGTTGTGGTATCCATAGCGTCACCGCGAACCTTTCCGTGAGAGGGTTGAAGTTGGGAGCTGATGCAATTAAGAATTAGGAATTAGGAATTAGCAATGAAGAATTGGAGGTAGACGAAAGAATAAATAATAAAGAATAATGAATCATTGTGGTGGACCGCGCCGCAAACATTGCAAAACATTTGTAGGGGCCGATGCCCGCCATCGGCCCGTTGGCGGGCTTTGCCATATTTATTTTCAGGTTCCCCAGGTGAGATATTGGCGCCCCTTGAGGGGTGACTCCCCGCGGGGCGGGGAGATGTCGCGAAGCGACAGAGGGGACGGGGCGCTGTTTGCGCTGTCACCGAAGGTGACTGAGGGGTGGTTCCTCGCCGCAAACCTGACGCCCGTGGGGTGGTTCCACACGCAGGGCCTAAAAATCAACCGAACAACGGCCATGTACACCCAAAAAAATTTATTCCCCAATAACCCACCATAGGGGGAGGGCCAAACCCGGCCCTCCCCCTGTGTATGATGGATTATCCCTCTATACCCTATTGGTGAATTGTAAAATTGTTTTGCCTTGCGGCGGGCGCATCAGGCGCGGTTTTTCTTTTTCAGGCTCAGCAGCACGCCAACACCGGCCACAACCAGCAGCACACCAATGCCGCTGAACAGCAGGGTGCCGAAACCACCGGTGGTGGGCAGGTTGAAGCCCTTGCGGTTGATGATGACGATCTCTGCATATTTGTACTCAGTATCGCCATTCATAACCTTGGTGGTATTGTAGTCATGCTTAATCAGTTTACCCGTCTCATCAAAGGTTTTCGTATCATCCCATTTGGTGGTGTAGTCCAGAGTCAGGTTTGCGTCCACCGGCTCAGTCAACAGGTTATAGCCTTCGTGAGTCTTGGTTTCAACCAGCTTATACTCGCCATTCGGCAAACCATTTGCAACAGCCTTACCGTCTTTGCCCGTCTTCAAAGGCATAACAGCAAACCACTTAGGCTCATTCTCACCATCAGTAACGTTCAGCTTTTTTGCTTTTGCTTCCGCAGGCGTTAAAATGGTCTTATCAGCACCCATAAACGTAACGGCGGTGCCAGCTTCGTTAATCTTATCTTTTTGGGGATCAACCTTTTTATAAAGGGTAAATTCAACATTCTCCAGCGGTTCGCCATCCGCACTATCACCCTTTTTCAGGATGCCAGTCTTGAACGTATAAACAACAGCTTCGTCATGGATATCATACGGAGGATCCTCTTCGGTAGTTTTAATATCTGTCTTCTTGGAGTATTTCAGGTCGGCACTGTTTACATTGCCCACTTCACCAACCGAAGCTTTGTCCTGGAGCTTTGCGGTATAGGTAATGGTAATGGTTCCACCTGCATATTCAGCAATCTTTTTAGTATCAAATGCAATCGTAAAGCCAGACTTACCCGTATCAGTCGTTGGCGTCAGGGTATACTCAGTACCCTCTTCAAATTTCTTTTCTACAGCTTCGCCAACTTTTACACCTTTAACAACAATATCATTATTAACAACCAGCTGGTCGCTATTCATTTCATCAGATACGGTGAAAGTCTTCAGTTTTGCAACGTTTTCAGGAACATTGACAGTCAGAGTATATGGAACATCATCACCAATGCCATAGTCTGCATCCTTTTTACCTGTAATTTCCTTTTTGAAGTCCGGCTTGTAGTTCTTTACTTTAACCTCTGTTTCATTAAAAGCAGTAGTGTCAAAGCTCTTTACATTTTCTTCAGGTTTTTTCGCGCCTTCAACATCAGCTTCGGTCGCTGCAACCATCTCGCCATTGTCACTGATCTTAAAAACATAGGCAATGCCGGAATCCAAAATGTAACCATCTTCTGCATTAACTCCAGTTTCCACAAAGGCATATACACCTTTGGTCAAACCAGAAACACTGATTTTGCCCTCTGGACCCGTGGTAAGGACACCCGTTTCATTAGCTGCGTCAAGCCACTCGCCTGCATTATCTACGCCATTTGCAGGCTTCTTCTCAATCCAAGTCCATGTTCCGTCATCATTCTTCTTATAGAGCTTAAACTTGTAGCCCTGCATGGTTAGAACTTCTTCATCCGTACCGCTCTGCTTACCGACTTTCTGCAAATCAGCCTGACCATATGCAGTAGAGTTTTTCGGGAAGACATGAACATCGTACAGCCAATCAGTCAGACCGCCATTCGTATCACCCAAGACTTTTGTCATAGGAACAGAGACAAAGAACGGCTCACATGCAGTCTTGACAGAATCCGGTGTTTCGGTTTCAAGCACAAGGTAAAGACCCAAATGCAATACTTCTTCCTGCACTTTGCCAAACTGAACAATGCCATTGACATCTGTCGTTTTCGAACCGACTTTAATTACAGACGGGTCACTAGACGCCTTACTATTCAGTTTATAACCGCCAGTAGTAGCATCTTTTTCTGCATAATCTCTCCAGCTTGTAGGCCAAGTTACAGCTTTACCATTATAATAGTCTTTCAGTTGATCTGCACTCTTAACCTGATAAACGGTAAAGGTTGCACCTGCCAACGGAGTAGGCTTTTCATCTTCGCCCCCCTCAACGGTTTTCGAAGGAAGATGATTTTTGTCTTCTTCCTCGCCGGTTGCAGGCCCTCTCTCTGTATTGTTCCACTCATACTTATGAATCGTAATGGAACCTTCCGTTTCCGTCCAAACCGGATTTGCAGTGGGTGTCGTTGTTGCTCCACTGCCTTCCTCTGCCATTGCTGGCATGGCGCACAGGCTGAGGGCCAGGGCGGCGCTCAACAGGCCTGTGAGAAAACGTTTTGCTTTTTTCATTTCAGTACCTCTTCTCTTAAAAAAATCATCATCGGATGGGCGGCAAAGCCGCCCGGCTTAGGGGTTCTGCATCAGCACGGCGTGCAGTGCGGGGCGCTGCAGCGGGGAAACGCTGCCGCGCCCCCCGCACTGTGCCGTGAAGAAAAAAGGAAGGGAAAACCGGGCCGCTTGCCCACTTGGCTTAAGGTGCATCTGAAACCAAAGGAAATAACGGATATTTCGCAGCCACAAGCAGGATGTAAGGCAAAGAGCCACCGGAATCCTTTCCGGATCCCAAGGCTTTTTAAGCCTTAACGCAAAATCCGGCTGCGCTTATAGAAACAGGCGATATTTTCCGCTTTTCAGTTACACACCCCGGCTTATGGCTGCGCCCTGCCGTAAACGGGCGCGCACTGGCGGGCAGGCCCTGTACCCTGGGGGTTGCTGGGTTTCCGGGGGATGGTTAATGTCGCCGGCCCCCTTTCCTGTTGTAGCGGAATGTGAATATCAACAGCCCTGCCACCGCCAGCGGCATGCCGATCAGCAGCCACAGGCTTGGCGCGTCTGCACCCGTGTGGGGCAGCTCAGGCGTTTTACGGTTCAGAACGGTAAGGGTCATGGTGTAGGTGTTATTGGTGCCCGGCTTAAACTTGCCTTCGTCCGTAATTCTCTGCCCATCAATAAAACACTCGCCGGCTTGGGTAAATTTGATCACAATTGGCTGTGCCAACAGGTTGTACCCCGGATGTGCCTTGGTTTCCGTCAGGCGGTATGTACCGGGTTCCAGATTTTTGAACGGGTTCGAGGTTATCTTGCCGTCCTTTCCGGTTGTACCGGTAATGGAACCTGTGTTTGTGCTATTGAATTGGTAGTCTTTATCTACTACCCACTGCGTTTTTCCTTCGGTTGTTGTTTCGACCAGCTTTTCCAGCTTGAACTCAACATCACTCAAGGGCACGTCATTTTTATTTTCGTCTTTTTCCGCGTCCTTCTTGATGATATCCAGTACAAACTTCGGGTTCTGCAGCTTGTTGGTCAGCTCAATCTTGCCGCTGCCGCCGGTGATGGTTCCATCGGTGGCTGTGGCTGGCGTTGTAGTTGCGCCGGTTTCGCTGTTCGTTTCGCTGTTTGCTGTGGCTGTATTGCCTGTTGAGCTGCCCGCGCTGTCCGTTTCGCTGTTCGTTTCGCTTTTTGGTGTTGCTTTAGCCGTTACAACATACGTATTGCCGCCAATCGTAATGGTTTCGCCTGCCTGGGTAACGACTGCCGGGTTAAAGCTGCCATTCTCTACCGTACCTTCCACAATGCGGTACACATAATCGGTGTGGCTATTACCCGTATTGATTTGGTACTGATCCAAACCGCTAAAGGTACGCCGCCAGACGCTTTCACCGCGTTCAATGGTAACATAGTCTTTCTCGCTGTCAGCCGGGTAGTTTACCGGTTTCCAGTCTTTTTCGGTTTCCAGGCGGCGCTGGAGCTGGATGTAGATTGTATCCGGCTGATTCGCAGTGCCAATTTCCGAACCATTTGCATCTTTCCAGTGCTTATCGAACTCAATGTTGATCAGTGTGCGCTTGGTGTTGGTAAAGATTGCGGTAACTTCCAGATCGTTCGGATTGCTCGGATTTTCGCTCGCCACAATCTTGCCTTCCACCATGGTGTTGCTGATCACTTGGGCGGATTGACCTTTCGGAACAGTTACTCTTTGCAGTCTGGATTTATCTTTCGGTGTTTCTTCCTCGATGGTATAGCGGGTGCCAACGGGGATGCCGGTGATGGTTCCGGTGTGTTCTGAGTTGTTCTCATCGCTCATGTTGATCTCAACATACTTTATGATGTCATCTTCTTCCAGAGCAGCACCGCCAACATCACTAAAGGTAACTTTGAACTTGTAGGTTCCGTCCAAGGTTTCGCCGTCTGCGGGCTTCTTTTGGATTTTCAGCCCGCCGGTTTTGACGGTGTTGACGTATTCTACCTTTAGCTTTGTCAGCGTGGAGCTATTTTCGTCCGGGTCCTTATAGGAGCGGAAGACGATGGTGTTGGGGTTGTTGGGGTTGTCAGGCTTGGTTCCGGTATAGTTATTACCCTCTTTTTCATCATCCTTAATCTTTTCCGTTCGGCCATCATCGGGGCCGCTTCCATTCTGCCCGATTAACGAAGGTGTTGGACTAGGAAGACTTACGCTGTCACCTCCGCTCATCGAAGTAACCTTCTGCCCGTTCTCGTACACCGTCCATTTGGTGTCGTACAGGTTTTCGTTCAGTTCCTCTTTGAGCGAAATGTAGCTGCCGCGGCGGAACTGGTCGCTGAAGGTAACGGTTTCTCCAGCTTCCAGAACAAAGCGTCCGTCCTTGTCCACCAACTGGGTGTCTGTGTCCATGGTGGAGGTGTACTGTGCGTTTTCGGCGTTTTTCAACTGACCGGTTGTGGCGGAGCCGTAATCCGGGATTTTCTCCTGATCGGTTGTAAAGCCGGTCATCTTACTTGGCACCGCTTTTGGAATGAAGGTAAAGTTCCTGAAATAGATGTTGCGGTTATAGTTATCGCCCACGCGGATGGTTGTAACGTTGTTGTTAAAATCGCCCTGCTCTTTCATCTTGTGCAGGTCCAGCTTTACGGTGACCCATTGGTCTGTCGTCACTTCGACCGAGCCATACGTTGCGCCGTTAATGCCTGTTGTGCCAAGGCTGCCTTTTTGGCCGGGGGATTTTTGAGGATCCAGCGTTTTTTGATTATCCAGCAGTTCCAGATACAGGTTGTTGAGGGAAAGGTCACTACCATCTTTTTGGGAAACGTAAACCTGGAACGTAAGGAAGCGCATGTCTTTGATATCGATGGGTTCATTCAGCGTCAGGATGCCATAACGTTGCTTACGCGCATTACTGACGGGTTCCGTATCCATATAGCGTGCGTACCAGTGAAGGACCTGTTCGTTTTCATTCCCGGGATCTGGCTTGGGGTTTGTAGCCAACTCGAAAATGTACTCATCTTTCCTTCCTTGGGTTGCGGGTTTAATCTCGTCACAATCCTTAGCCAAATTCACCACTTTGGTATCGCTTGGATTCGGTATAGCGGCCAGTGTTGTTCCATAATGGGTTGCCTGGTTCTGGATGGTGAAGTTGAAGATTTTCTGGTTTTTAAAGCAGTTTTTGAAGTCATCATCAGTAACGTTGGTCAGATCGACCTCTTTTTGAACCTGCAGCTCGTTATTATCCGGGAAGTTGAACGCCACCGCCATGTTGGACTCCCACATACCGCGTTCCATGTAGTACATGGTAAGGGTGTGCTTTTGGCCTTTGGCGAGGTCATTAAGAATAGTGCCTTGCGCGTAGAACTCAATGTCCTCGTTATTATATTTCACGCGCTTGACAGATTTTTTATCTTGATCCTCTTTTGACGTTCCGCCTTTTTTGACCTTACTGACATAGGCTGTTACACTATTATTCTTTTTATCCGCCTCGCCAAATTCCAGCAGGCCGGAAACCTTACCATGGGCGCCGCCAACGTCAAGCGCCAGCTTGCCATCAATGAATACCCAAACGTCATCGTCACCGGAGAAGAAGAACTTGATGCTGGTTTTTACCTTTGTTCCATTTCCATTGTCTGTTTCCAGCATACCGTCATCCGTCAGGGTAAAATCCATCTGCAGCTTGGTGCCAAAGCCGTAATTGTAGGTAGTAGCCTTACCAGAGGTTGCTTTTTCATTGAACGGGAAGTAGCCATATGTGTTTGTCACGTTGTCAAAGCCCGATGACGCATTCACATTCTTTGAAGACTCTCTGTTATTGGTACTGTTATTGGTACTTTGGAGAAAATATTTTGAATCCGGATTTTGTCCCGAATCTTGTTTTAGATACAAGGTTGTATCCTTGCTGTCAAAGCACCAATAATCAACGTCCGGCTCATTACCAAAAAGATTTTCCACTTTAGTAAATGGGAACTTTACATTCTCATACACTTCACCAAGCTTTGCCTTTTTACTATTTTTCCCTAAGAGGAAGTCTTTGTTAAAATGCGGTTCTACTGTTGCTGGTGTTGTTCCTTTTAACAACGGTGCTCCATCTGCGTTAGTTGTACCCTCAACCAATCCCTGATAGGCATAGTCATAATGTGTATTTCCCTCGTGATCTTCATTATACTGAGAGTTATTGATTGCCATAAAACGATTAACGTTGGTGTACCCAAACAATTTTAATGTATCTGCAATCTGGCTAAATTCAGGGGAGCCCGCAGGCTGAAAATGTCCGGTATAAATCGGGTATTCGGCCTTTGCTTCCTGATAATAATCGCTCAGCGCCTGATCAAATTCACGGAATGTTACCCAGTTGCGGTGACTTGCATCCTTATATCCATTGTAATCATATGTATCACGGTTCTTGCCATTCAACTCGTAATCTGTATAATAGTCATACAGCGTACTGGTAACATATTTTGTGTTTGGTTCTTCCGTAAATTTAGCATCGGCAATATCTACTATTGTAGTATTTTTCCACTTTTCGGCATCACGCGGGGTATCTTTTGGAGCCCAGTAGCCGCCGCGTTGGCCATTGCCACGTTGGCCCTTGCCATATACTGCATCGTCATTCGTGTCCGCATAGAAGCACGGTTCCTTATCCTTATAATCAGGGATGGTTTCCCAACCTGTACTGTCGCCGCGGCCTGCAAGGTTATCATCGTTACTCAACGGATACGAAGAGAATACAATTTGGGTATAGCCCTCCGGCACATCTGCTGCATAGTAATCTGTGCTCCCAATCCGGCTCATTGTGCCGTTTATGCTTTCGTTGCCATTTTCTCCTTTTAAGCGGTAGTAAACCGTACTTTGCTTGTCTTTGGGGATTGAATAGTCGCCGCCAGTATCATCTTTACCTGTTGTTGGCAGCTTTGAGAAAGTAGCATCGTAATAGATAAGGACAGAGTTTTCTATACCCCATCTTTCGTTGTCTACGCCAGTATAGATAAAGCAGTTCCTTGTATCACTGTTGTATGTAAAGGATTTTTTATCATCACCACTAACATCTTCACCATAGAAGTTATAGTATTTGCTGGATTGTTGGGGATTGTCCTCACCCCATGTAAACTTAACATAAGAGCAAAGCTCGTTAGGAATGGTAAAGGTTGCTGTGGAATTAGGAGCAATACCAGAATCCGCCCCAGCACTATTTGAGGCTATTGGTTTACCGACCTGGATAAGCTCTCCTTTATCATTCGGTTCATAAAACCAGGCTTGGACGTTCGTTAGTTTTTCACCGGTTTTATTTTCAAAGGACATCTCTTTGCCAGCGAACTGATTATGGCGAACCGTAACCGTATAGGTAGACCACTTCTTTGCATCTGCATCATAGTAGTTGCCGCCGATATAAGAAGTGCTATCATTTGGATCGAACGTCTTCCACCACGTACGTGGATTTGCATCTGCATCAGCAATTACCACTTCATTTACCAACGTATTCCCGTTATATTCGTGAAATTCTAGTCCATTCAATCCTCCATGTGGATAGTGCTTGTCCTTATTCAGGACCGCAGAATAAATTTTTCTTCCGTCCTTCGTTTTGTCAGCTTCCTGCATATCAAACGTATACGGATTCTTGTTAGTGTCATTTGTAGCTACTGCATAAATTTTAACGCTTGTAAAATCTCTCCAGCCACTAGGCACTGCAAAATAGAGCGTGTAAGTAGCCGGCACTCCCGTCTCACTAACTGCCTGCACGTTATCCACGCTTTTTGCGGCGTACATCTTCTGCGGCTGTTCGGTCGGTTCCGGGGTGGCGGTGGGGGTCACGGTGGGGGTCACGGTCGGCACAGGGGTGGCCGTTGCGGTGGCTGCCGGTTCCGGGGTCGGGGTAGGTTCTGCCGTGGGCTCCGGCGTTTCGGTCGGGGCGGGCTGCTCCGGCTCGACGCTTTGTTCCGGTTCCGGGGTGGCGTCATCCGGCACCGGGGTGGCGGCGTTCTGCTCCGGCAGAGCGGTATCCTCCCCGGAGGCCGTTCCCGGCTCATCCTCCAGCAGCTCTACTTCGTCAGGTGCGTCGGGCAGAAGATCCACCTCGGCGTATACAGGCAGGGCCATTGCCATAACCAGGCAAGCGGTGACAAGCAGCGCTGTCAGCCGGCGCGCCCAACCTGTTGTGTTGTTTCCTGTTCTATTCAATCTGCTCACCCGCCTTTCGCGCTGGCTTGATGGAAGCACATTGTTCCACAGGGGATCCCCTGTGGAACAGTAAAAGAAGCCAGCTTCTTTTACTTGCGCAACCGTTGCCATGTTGTTTTCAAAAAAAAACCGCATCGAGTCTTCTCATTGCGCATTTACTTTTTATTGTTAAAATATAGCACCTTTACACCAGAAAGGCAATACAATCCACGTAAATTCCTGTTTTTCAGCATTTTTACTGATTGCGCTTTCCTCCGATTATACAATATGTTCAAAGCCTTTGTATAATTTATTTCTAATTTTCTTTTTGGCCGCGGTCATTTTATATACTTTGACCGCGCGTTTTATGATCCTCTGCGCACGCAGAGCGCAACTTTGCAGCAAAATTCGCCTTTTTTGTTGCGTTTCCCTGTTTTTGCGCAATTATTTGTTTCGCATGCGCCTGTTTGCGGCGGGGCCTGGCGGCTGGGTGGGCGCCTTGTGGGAGGGATGGCAGGTTTGCGGCGCACGGTTCCCGTTTTTTTGCGGCGCGATGGGTACACCGCGCCCCTGCAAACGGTTTGCGGTGTTTGCGGCGGCGGGTGTGTGTTTGGTGGGTTGCATGCCCGCCAACGGGACGCCGTTCTCCCTTTACAACGGGGTGCGGGTTTGCTGCAGATATGCCATTCGCTTTTTTGTCCCCCCTGCCCCGCCCCTGATTCCCGGTTCCCCCTTGCCGATTTCTATTTGCGCCAGCTCCTGAAGTGCATCTGAAAGCAACGAAAACAGCGGATCTTTCGCAAGCACAAAATCCGGCTGCGTTTACTGAAACACAGATCCCAGCTCCCAGCTTTCAATCTATCCTGTGTAAACTGCAACCCCTCACGCGCCATTCTGTGCGGCACTTACCTTATAATAAGGGGGTGCTGCCCTGTGTAAATTTGCAACTGATCTATTTGAAGCAGCTGTGAGCTGTTGCAATTTTGCACAGGGTATTGCCCGCATTCTGTGCCGGACATTCCCGAAACGTGTTGGAAAAACGCACAGGATTGCCTTGTTTCCCTATGCCGTTTACCGTTGGAAAAACGCACAGGTTACCCCCGGAACAGTTGCAATTTTACACAGGGTATTCCCGCTCCCCTGCCCCGCCGTGACCCGCGTACCTGTTGGAAAACCACACAGGATAGGCCCGCTCCCCGTGTTGCAATTTACACAGGTTTGGCTGTTTTTGGCTTATTTGCAACTTTACGCAGGTTGCTTTCCGCACAGGAAAGTGGTGGTGGAATGCACAGGCTGCAATTGGTTGAACACACAGGTTTGCGTTGTTAAATTACACAGGCTCTACCTATTACTAATATAGAACTAAATATCTAAGCCATAATAACAACCAGAGGTAAGCCGGGAGATGGGGGAGAACGGGAAAAAAGTGGTGTTGCCATTCCATCAGGTTACAGAACCCTGAAACAGCAGGACAGAAAAGCACAATAAAACCCTGTGTAACCTGCACCCGGGCTGCAACCCCCACAGGATATATGGCAAACCACAACGCGGGTGTTGCATTTTGCACAGGGTAATGGCGGTGAAACCCTGTGTAAATTTGCAATTCTTGCGCTGGAAAACAGGATGTGCTATAATATCTAACATGATGTGCGTGACCACCCAGGATACAGCAACCGATACAGGAGGCCCCTGCTTATGGCGGCAAGTAAACAGAAAAAAGATGATCCGTTTGTCGTTACGTTTGAAGAACGCGGGGACCAGACCATCGTTCGCAAATCCAATGACCTTGTACAGATGACGCGCAACAACCTGACGCTGAGCCAGCAGCGCCTGATGCTGCATATTTTTTCGATGATTAAGCCGGAGGATACGGACCTGCCCTCTTATGAGCTGAGCATTTATGATTTTATCAAGATGACCGGCATGGACCCGCACAGCGGGGCGCTGTACAAGCAGGTGCGCAAAAATATTGAGGAGCTGGCCAACGCGCCCATCCAGTGGATCAAGAATAACGGAACTTCCACGGTGGAAACATTCCGCTGGATCGATAAAGTGCGCATTGATGAGGGCCGCGCGCGCATGACCATCACGCTGGATCCGGTGCTGAAACCGCACCTGGTGCAGCTGAAAACCCTGTATACCACCATGGATGTGACCTACACCATGCTGATGCGGTCCACCTATTCTATCCGCATTTACGAGCTGTGCAAGAGCTACCAGAGCCTGTACCTGAAAAAGAAAGCGGCCGGGGAACCGCTGGTATGGAACTTGAGCATGCTGTATGAACAGCTTTCGTATACGGCCAACCGATGGTCGGATTTCCGCCGCCTGGCACTGGAAAAGGCAAAGGCGGAAATTAACGAAAAGACGGATATTATTTTTAATTACGATGTGTACGAAAAAAAAGGGCAGAAGGTTCTTTCGTTGGTGGTAACGATTGACCCGGTGGATGATGCCGCCGCACAGGCCAACCTGGACAGCATCAACAGCACAGTGCGCAAAAAGAGCAAAAAGAAGGGCCGCCCCACCGTGGCGATTGAGGATTCGCTGCTGGATGACCCCAGCGTGATCACCTTTGATTATGTTTCGGCACCGGAAACAACGATCCCCTATTCCTTTGGACGCCACCGCACCGAGCTGCGGGAGGAAATTGTTGTGAAAGCGCGCATGGATCAGCTGCGCGCGGAGATTACGCCCGAAGAGCTGCACGCGGTGGAAGTGATCATTGATGTGTTGGCAGATGCCTGCTGCACCATCCAGGCAGGCGATGGCGAGCAGGACGGCGGCAACAAAACGGTGTTTGGAAAGATGAATGCCATCATCCTGGATTGCGGCGGGCTGACCAGTTGGCTGGCCGGTGTGGCACCCCGTTATGCACAGGAGATCATTCCCCGGTCGCAGACGATGCGCAGCCCGGCGCGGTACCTGAACAAGGTGCTGCGCGAGGATATGGATAACTATCGCATTTATATTTTCCGCAAGGCAAAGCCGGCAGCAGAACCCAAAGAGGAGCTGTTGGAAGCGGAGTACCATGTGATGGACGAGCCGGTGCAGCAAACGATGCCGGAGCCGGAGCCGCCCAAGGTAGAGCTGATTCCCGAAACGATTGTAAAACGGCAGGATATGCGAAAAGAGTTTGCAAAGTTTGTAGATGATGGATACCTGGAAAAGACGTTGACGAGCGGCCAGCGCGGCGCTTACCACGAAATTTACCGCCACCTGGCAGCGCGGTGCGTGCCATCGCCTTCCAGCCTGCGCAATGGGCTGAAAGACGAAATGCGGCTGCATTACCTGGCCTGCATGAATGAAGTGATTGAAAAGTATGGCAGCCTGACCCCATTGATGGAAGCTATGGCGCATGAACTGGACTTTGATGTGTTTTGGGCAAAGGCCGCCAAGGACCCCAACGTGAATAACCCGATGGGGCTGTTTTACCACATTATTGAAGAACGCGCGCTGAACCCGATCGGCACCATAATGAACGACCAGGCACAACGGCAGAAGGTTGCCGCCAAGGAAAAAGGTGAAAAAGATAAGTGGCACAACGAAAGCTGGATGGATGCTTTTGAGGAAGATATCCCGGATGACAGCGAAGAGTAATTGAGATGAAGCGGAGCGGAACATCCGGGAGCGCTATAATAATAAGGTAAGCAGCGGCTGGCAGATTGCTGGCCGCTGCTTTTTTGTTGGGGTGCAGCTGAGAAATGGAAATATCCGGCGTTTTTTGATTTCAGATAGACCTTGGGATAATAGGTGAGCGGGAATGCCTGGATGAAGTGAAGAAGGATGGGAAGGAAAAGCGGCAGAGAAAATGCGTGAACAGCAACGAAGAGATGCCTGCATAATATTCGTCAAAATATCCGTTGACACGCGCGAAGCATATGATATAATAGAAGCTATAACAGCAACGAAGAGATGCCGCACGGCATGAGGTGCCCGTTTTTGCAACCCGCAGTTAGATTAAGGCAATACCGCATAATTCTAAGTGCCGATACGGCGAGCGAGGTGCGGCAGATGCCAAGCCAAAAGCGCAGATAATACTGGATGCTGCAAAGGTGAGCGCCGCCAGTGGCGGAAACAGCGAACCGAAGCAGGGGCAGCGGTCGCAGAGTGCGAGGGGCTTTTGCCCCCGAAGCACGATGCGGGTACCGCAACCCGACATTATCGAGCATTTTGGCAACGCAGATGCCGTGCCGCAGCTGCCGGAGCGGTGCTTAAGCCGCAAGGCGAGAATTGTGCGGTGTTGCCTAAGATACCGACGTGCGGTACCGCAAAAAGAACCGAACAAAAGGCAAAGATTAACCGACAGCAACGAAGAGATGCCTACACAAAGGCGCTCGCAAGGAGGAAAACAATGGGATATTGTATCTCAGTCTGCATTGAAAAAGGCGGCGTGGGAAAAACCGTTACCGTCTGCAACCTGGCGGCGCTGATGGCGCAGGACGGCAAGCGGGTGCTTGTTGTGGATATGGATGCCCAGGGCAACTGTACCTATACCCTGACGGGCGCCCGTGTAACCGATAATACTTTTGACCGCGCTGGCGTGTATGATATGTTCCGTGCCTATGGCATCAGCGGCACGCAGAACTATATTTCCCGCACGCAGTTCGATAATATTGATATAATTCCGGCAAATGGCAACACCCCAATGGCGGCCAAGCAGCTGCAAATCCTGGAACAGTCCGAAAGCACCAGTATCAATATGTTTTTGACCATGTGCCTGGCACAGGTTGCCGGCGAATACGACTATATTTTGATCGATACCCCGCCGTCCCGCGATGTAATGGTGACCAACGCCCTGATGGCCAGTGACTTTGTGCTGATCCCCTGCGTGTGCGATGACTACAGCCGTGACAGTGTGTACCGCACTGTGGCCATGTGCCAGCAGTTGGAGCACGATGAGGGCGAGAAAATTGATGTTTTGGGCATTATCCTGACTATGGTGGAAAAAACTGCCCTGACCGAAGTGATCCGCAATGAACTGCGGGAAAGCCAGCTGGGCAGCAAGCTGTTTGCTGCCGAAATCCGTAAGGGACAGGCTGTAAAGGATAGCACCCGCCTTGGTGCGCCGGTTGTGCTATGTGCACGCAGCAGCAACCCGGCAAAGGATTATGCAAAGGTGTATGCCGAGCTGAAAACGCGCGTTGAACAGGAGGCAGAGTGATGGCAAGCAAACTGGACCGACTGCAGAAGAAAGGCTTTAAAGTAAACGAAGCAGCGTTAAGTAAGATCGCGCGCGGCGACCAGGAGCCGGGCGGTGAATACAGCGAGATCAATATCAATGATATTGAAGAAAACCCGGATAATGCTCTTTACCGTGAGCTAGATACCGAGGAAGATATTGCGCTGCTGGCCGATGATATCCGCCGCGCGGGGCTGCTGCACAACCTGGTTGTGTTCCCTAAGACCGGTGTTGGCGGAAAATATGTGCTGCTTTCCGGCGAGCGCCGCCTGCGTGCGCTGCGCCTGTTGGTGGAGCAGGATAAACGCGAGCAGGAAGAAAAGCAGCTGCCCAACCGCATGAGTGAATGGCAGAAAGTGCAGTGCAAAGTGGTGCGCAACTTGACGGAAAACGAAAAAGTTGTGTATATTGACAGCGCAAACCTGCAAGTGCGCGGCGGCATCAGCAATGAACGTGTGATGCGCCAGGCGGCGGCGCGTTTTGTGGAAAACCTGCAGAAAGCACCGTATAACCTGAGCGCAGCAGAAGCGAAAAAAGCGCTGAAAGAGGTCAGCCCGCTGAATTCCCGCACGATTGATAAGGCGCTTTCGATTCAGAATGATCTCAACCCTGACCTGCGCCGCTTGCTGGATGAGGAATTCCTGAACCGAGCCGAGTGCGAAACCTATCTCCGCTTGACCCTGGAAGAACAGGCCCGTGCAGCCGCAGTGTTTTTGAAAATCGCAGCCCTTGACCCACGCAGCCATGAGCGCCGCGCCATTAAGGACGCATTGACCACCGCCATGTTGGATGTAGCAGTGGAACGCCGCAGCATGCAGGAGCGCGAGAGCGTATTTGCAGCAGCGCTGCAAAATGCACAGGATGCAATCGGTCAGGCCAAGACGCAGGAAAACAAGGCGGCGGCAGTAGATAAAGACCACAACTTTATTTCGGCCAAGCTGCCTACCACGGCCCGCAAACTGCGTAAAATTGCAGCGGCAAAAAATATTGAAGCTAAGATCCGCAGTTATACGGCAGAGGACCGCAAAGCAATGTCGGACCAGATGCAGGAGCTGATTGCGGCAGCGCAGGAGCTGAAAGCACTGATTGATGCTGTGGAATAATCCAGATCCACGAAAGCAGCAAGCAACAAAAATCCATGTAAATAGGAATACAGGAATCCACAATATGAAACAGCGAATTGTCATCCGGCTGCACCTGGCTGTGCGGGCAGTGCTGCAAAGCGAAGCGGACTGGCGCGGCACGCGGCTGGGCACCCTGACATCGGAGCTGATCCATGAACAGGCTGCGAAAGCGCGCCTGTGCGGGGTGCAGAATTACGAGTTGAACCCCGTCAGCAGCCGCTATGTTCCCGTTACAAACGGGACAAAATATAAGCAGACATCTGGCCTGGAGCAGATCTCCATCTATCTGAACGATGAGGATATGCAAACCCTGAAAGAGCTGGCACTGGCCAACGATAGTGTGCGTGTGATCAACGGCAGGCAGGCAATCACCTACCGATATGTTGTTCCCGGAATGCTGCTGAACGACCCGGTGTTTACGGGGCTGACAGAGCAGAACAGCACGGCAGGGTAAGCACTTCAAAATCTTGAGGCAATACCGCATAATTCTAAGTGCCGATACGGCGAGCGAGGTGCGGCAGATGCTAAGCCAAAAGCGCAGATA
>ENA-UEQE01000264-UEQE01000264.1-human-gut-metagenome-genome-assembly--contig:-NODE-264-length-45100-cov-63.607800_pt1 | contig 45100 bp, 44 predicted proteins | sample MGYA00242934_ERZ507935 | MGnify/ENA primary metagenome ERZ507935 (study PRJEB26167, sample SAMN06115423) | human gut metagenome | host: Homo sapiens | place: China:Anhui | collected 2015-03-30... | reverse complement strand
GTATGTGCCCAGCGCGGGGTGTACACCTGACGGGCAGGGATACCTACGGCACGGAGAGCGACTACCAGGAAGGTCGATTCTTCACCGCAACGTCCGTAAGCCGTTTTCACAGTAGCCATCGGGGCACTGGTACGGATGTCGGTCGGGGTATAGATTACTTTTTCATGGCACCAGTGGTTTACTTCCAGCACGGCATCGTACATGGATAGTTTTTCCACACGCGGCATCAGTTCCTGGCGGAACACTTCGCGTGCATTATCCAGGTTTTCGTTGTTTACTCTGACAGGGAGTACAAAGTGGCGGAATATCATGTCGGGAATTCCGGCTCCCCATGAAGTCTCTTTTCGGTTCTGAAGTGCCAGACGTACATTTTTCAGGTAGAATTCTCCGGAATAGTCGGAAATATCGCCCGGAGTCATGTAGGCATACAGGAACATCATGGCTTCCCGTTCCTCCAGCGACATGTCTTCATTGAAGATGTCAAAAAGATTTCCCCGGTTGAGAATCTCCTTCTTCTGTCCGAAATCAGCTTCCACTTTGTTGCGGTAGTCGGCTTCTTTCAGAAAATGGTTGGGAGAAGTCGAGGTACACGACGGGAAGAGGCAACTGAGCCAAAATGCAAATGCGGGAATGAGTAGTTTTTTCATGCAGGTAAAAAGATTTGGTAAATACAGAAATAAAAAAGACACGGAAACGAGAAGTTCTTCCTTTCGGGGTGAACTTCTGCGTTTCTGTGTCTTTTGGCTTAAAATGTGATATGCACTTAAATAGGTTTATATTCTACAAATGCTTCCATAGCTTCATAGCAAGCCAGACCTAACTGGTCGTAAAGTGAAGCAGTTCCGCGGTTGCGGTCTTCACTTCTCTGCCAGAACAGACGTTCGTCATTGCCCAGGAACGGTGCGCTTTCCATCTGAGACTGGTGTTTCAGGATAGAGTTACGTTTTGCACGAAGTTCTTCCGGACTCAACGGTACGGCCATTTCGATGTTTTCGATTTCCCATTCTGCCCATGCACCACGGTACATCCAGATGCGGCAGTCTTTCAGCCATTCTGCACCGGCATTCTTTTCTTCATCGATAGCGGCAAAAACAGCGTCCGTACATACGCGGTGAGTACCATGCGGGTCGGCCAAGTCGCCGGCTACATAAATCTGATGAGGTTTCACTTCGCGGAGCAGGTTGAGCACGATTTCTACGTCGGCCTCGCTGATCGGGTTCTTTTCAATCTTTCCGGTTTCATAGAACGGAAGGTCAAGGAAGTGACAGCGGCTGAGCGGAATACGGTTGAATGTACAAGCAGTACGAGCTTCACCACGACGAATCAGACCTTTGATGGTCAGGATGTCGCGTGTATCCATGTCGCCTTCTTTCTTGGTAGAGAAGAACTGTTTGATTTCAGCATATTTGTCGCTGATAACCTTGTCTTCACTATTTTCGAACAACTGGTTAAAACCGTTGATGAAATGCATGAAACGTACTACTTCTTCATCGCCTACGGCAATGTTTCCGGAAGTTTCGTAAGCCACGTGTACTTCATGTCCCTGCTGAACGAGACGGCGCAGTGTACCTCCCATGGAGATTACATCGTCATCCGGATGCGGAGAGAATACCACCACACGTTTCGGGAACGGTTTGGCACGTTCCGGACGATAAGTATCATCGGCATTCGGTTTACCACCCGGCCATCCGGTAATGGTGTGCTGCAGGTCGTTGAATACCTTGATGTTGGCATTGTAGGCAGAGCCGTAAAGAGCCAGCAGTTCGCTCAAGCCGTTTTCATTATAGTCCTTGTTGGTCAGTTTCAGAATAGGCTTGTTCAGTGTAGTACACAACCATACGATGGCACTTCTTACCAGTTTGTCGTTCCATTCGCAGCTGGTTACCAGCCATGGACGCTGAATACGAGTCAGATGAGCTGCCGCAGCCAGGTCTACGCAAACAGAAGTGTTGGCATGAAGCTGCAGGTAAGATGCCGGCAGTGTATCACTTACCTTGTCTTCCACTGCACTTCGGATGATGTCAGCTTTGTCTTCACCCCAGGCCAGCATATAAACTTTTCTGGCTCCCATAATGGTATTGATACCCATGGTGATGGAGCAGGGAGGAAGATTGTCTACACCGATATTATGTGCAGCTTCAGAACGAGAAGTTGCATCAATCAAAATCAGGCGGGTAGTAGAGCTGGCATGTGAACCAGGTTCGTTCATACCGATGTTTCCTTCACGTCCGATTCCCATGATAACCATATCAAGACCTCCAAAGGTCTGTATACGCTGTTCGTACAAACGGCAGTGTTCGATGATGGCTTCCTGAGGGATGCTACCGTCCATTGTAAAGATATTCTGGCGGTCAATGTCTATCTGTGAAAGGAAAAGCTTGTTCAGGTGGCTGAAACTGCTTCCAGCACCTTCGGTCAGCGGATAATATTCATACAGGTTGAAGAATACCACGTTGCGGAAACTTACGCCTTCATCCTTGTGTTTCCGAATCAGTTCGGTGAACAGCGGACGCAGGGAAGCACCTGTACCTATGGCAATGGTACAGAATTTTCCTTCACGCTGTCTGTCCTGTATCTTTGCGACGATTTCATTGGCAATCTGTACCACACCTTCTTCGCTTGTTTCGAAGATGTTGGTCGGGATTTTTTCCAGTCGTGTCAGGACAGAACGTTCTACTGCGTTTCCCGGACGATAGTAACGTGGGGAAACGCGATTCAGTGAAATTTGAGAGCTAAGATTGGTTCTCATGATTCAGCGAATTAGAGGTTGTTTTTTTCAATATCTTTGAAGTACTTGTAGGTACCAACTTTCAGTTCGTCAGTAGCTGCTTCGTCACATACGATGATACCGTGCTGGTGCATCTGCAATGCGCTGATAGTCCACATCTGTGTGATGCCGCCTTCTACTGCATGCTGCAATGCACGTGCCTTGTTATGTCCGTTACAGATAATCAGTACTTCTTTAGCAGAAAGTACAGTACCAACTCCTACGGTCAATGCTGTCTTAGGCACTTTGTTCACGTCGTTGTCGAAGAAACGTGAGTTAGCGATGATGGTATCAGTAGTCAGTGTTTTCACACGTGTGCGTGAAGTCAGTGAAGAGCCCGGTTCGTTGAAAGCAATGTGACCGTCAGGACCGATACCTCCTAAGAACAGGTCGATGCCGCCGAACTTTTCAATTTCTTTTTCATAGTTGGCACATTCAGCTTCCAGGTCGGCTGCGTTACCGTTCAGGATGTGAATGTTTTCCTTGCAGATGTCAATATGATTAAAGAAGTTATTGAACATGAATGAATGGTAGCTTTCAGGATGAGATTCCGGCAAGCCTACGTATTCGTCCATATTGAAAGTCACTACATTCTTGAATGATACCACTCCCTTCTTGTTTAATTCAATCAGGGCCTTATACATACCCAGAGGAGATGAACCTGTGGGAAGTCCTAATACAAACGGTTTTTCTTTAGTAGGATTAGCTGCGTTGATTTTTTTTGCAACATAGTTTGCTGCCCAGTTGGACAGAGAACTGTAATCGGGTTCAATGATTAATCTCATGGTGGTTAGAATTTTGAATATTGAAATTAAATTAACTTGTTTCTTTCTCCTTTGTGATAAGAATTTTCTTACTCCATGCAAATATATCAAAGCTTACTCAGAAAGGCAAATAAAAAAATAGTTTTTTTATGCATGAGTTTTTAAAGAAAAATTCTACATTTGTAAATGTTTCTATAAAAAATAACAAATATGGGTCAGACTCTATTGAAGAATATACAGAAAGGCGTAAAAAGTGCATTGGTAAAGCAGCGTATCATTACGCACCTGATTTATGCGGGAAGCACTACAATCACAGATTTGTCCAAATCGATGGGACTAAGTGTGCCTACCGTGACAAAGTTTGTGGATGAAATGTGCAAGGAGGGATATGTGAACGATTGTGGAAAACTGGAAACCAGTGGAGGTCGTCATCCAAGTTTGTATGGACTGAATGCGGATTCTGCCTATTTTATCGGGGTAGCGATGGCGGTACAGTCGTTAAGCCTGGGGGCAATCAACTTTAAGGGGGATGTGCTTCAGACCAAGATGGAAATTCCGTTCAAGCTGGAAAATACACCGGAATGTTTGGAACATATCTGTCAGGAAATAGAAACATTTATCGATGAACTTCCGTGCGACAAATCAAAGATTCTGAATATCTGTATTGGTATGACCGGACGAGTAAATCCGGAAACGGGCTGCAGCTATACGCATCTGACTTTTGGTGAGAAACCTTTGGCAGAGATGTTCTCCGAAAGATTGGGTATTAATGTGTGCATTGATAACGATAGCCGTGCAATGGCATACGGAGAATATATCATGCGCTCGGAGAAATGTCCGAAGAACCTGATTTATGTGAATGTAAACTGGGGGTTGGGACTCGCTATCATCATTGACGGTAAACTGTATTCGGGAATGTCTGGTTTTGCGGGTGAGTTTGGACATAATTACGGATATGATAACCAGCAGATCTGTTATTGCGGAAAGAAAGGCTGTATTGAAACGGAGGTATCCTGCTCGGCTTTGTATCGGAAGTTTATTGCCCGTTTGCGTCAGGGAGAAAACTCTGTGTTGCTGAAAGAGAAATCCATCGATGAAATAACTTTAGCAGATATTATTTCTGCTGTTCGTCGTGAAGATGTGCTGGCCATTGAGCTGGTGGAAGAGATTGGCGCGAAACTGGGACGTCACATTGGTGACCTGATTAATGTGTTCAATCCGGAACAGGTAATTATCGGAGGAGAATTCTCGAAGGTAGGAGAGTATTTGTTGCCTCCGGTTATTTCGGCAGTCCGTAAATATACGCTGAATTTAATGTATAAGGATTCGGATATTGTATTGTCGGAACTGAAAGAAAAGGCAAACGTCATAGGAGCTTCTCTGTTGTCAAGAAGTAAGTTGTTTGCATTGGAATAAAATTTTGTTGAGATAAAAAATCCCCGGAAAGTGAAGTTGTACTTCGGTTTTCCGGGGATTTTTCTTTATAGGGATGTATCTTGTAAACTTTGACGGCATGTCTCCCAGTTTTCGTTGAAGGCAGCCATGGAGGGGAACAGGATGTTGGCACCTTCTTGCAGAAGCACGTCGTTTGGAAGCGGACCGGTGTTCAGTGCAATGGTGAAGATACCGGCAGCTACTCCAGCTCTGACTCCTAACGGCGCATTCTCAATGACTACCGCTTCGTTGGCTTGTATGCCGGCTTTCTGCAAGGCCATCAGGTAAGGTTCAGGATTGGGCTTTCCATATTTTACATCAAAAGCGGTTACCATCAGTTCTCGTTGGAAGATGTCGGGGAAGTAGTGGTTCAACTTGTCCAATAACGAGAGTTGTCCGGAGCCGGTTACAACCATCGGAATCAGTCCGTCTGCTTTTATTTTTTTCAGGACCTCGAATGCGCCGGGCATAGGGTCGGCTTTGGGCAACTGATTGAATATGTCGCTCTTGGTCTGGTAGATTCGTTTGATTTCTTCTTCATCGGCCTCATAGCCTCTTTCTCTTTGGCTGACGATGTTGATGGTTGCCGCACCGGTACGTCCTTCGTGGAGGTAGGCTTCCTCTTTGCTCAGGCTCATTCCGTATTGCTTCATTGCCTTATGCCAGGCGGTGGCATGGTTCTTCATGGAGTCGAACAATACTCCGTCCATATCGAACAATACGGCCTTTAAGTCGATGCGTGTATAATGATGGGTGGTAAGATATTGGTTGATTTCTTGTTGGAACATGATGATATGGTTTATAATATTCAGGCACGCATTACATGAATGCACTTTCCTTGTAGAAAGAAAGAGTGCTTTTCATGTAATTCGTGCCTGTCAATTAAAAACGGAGTGATAGACTCTCGTTTATTTATTTTTTCAGACGAGCCCGGATTGCTTCAGATTCTTTTTCGTATCCCGGCTTGTTCAGAAGAGCAAACATGTTTTTCTTGTAAGCTTCTACGCCCGGCTGGTTGAACGGATTTACTTCGAGCAGGTATCCGCTGATTCCGCAAGCCTTTTCGAAGAAATAGATAAGCTGTCCCAAGTAGTATTCGTTCAATGAAGGAACGCTTACACGCAAGTTAGGAACTCCACCGTCTACGTGTGCAAGCTGTGTACCGAGTTCGGCCATCTTGTTTACTTCGTCGATGCGTTTGCCTGCCAGGAAGTTCAGGCCATCCAGGTTTTCTTCATCGCTCGGGAAGTGAAGTTCGTGGCTTGGAGTTTCTACAGAAACCACTGTCTCGAAGATGCTGCGTTCACCCTGCTGAATCCACTGTCCCATAGAGTGCAGGTCAGTAGAGAAGTCTACAGAGCTCGGATAGATACCTTTCAGGTCCTTGCCTTCAGATTCACCGTACAGCTGTTTCCACCATTCCATGAAGTAGTGAAGTTTCGGCTGGAAGTTTACTAAGATTTCAATTTTCTTTCCGCTCTGATACAGTTCGTTACGAGTAGCAGCATACAAAGCAGCCGGGTTTTCGTACATGTTTTCGTTGGCACAAACTTTTTCCATTTCGCAAGCGCCGGCAACCAGCTGGTCAATGTCGATTCCAGCTACTGCAATAGGAAGCAAGCCTACCGGAGTCAATACAGAGAAACGTCCGCCTACATTGTCAGGAATGATGAATGATTTGTAACCTTCCTTGTCGGCTGTTGTACGGGCTGCACCTTTCTTGGCATCTGTAACAGCTACGATAACCTTGCGAGCCATTTCCTTGCCTCTCTGGTCTTCACACTGCTTTTTCAACAGACGGAAAGCAAGAGCGGTTTCAGTAGTTGTTCCAGATTTAGATATGTTGATTACACCAAATTTTTTGTCTTTCAGGAATTCAGTCAGTTCGAACAGGTAGTCTTCGCTGATGTTGTGTCCGGCAAAAATAATAGTAGGCTGTCCGGCTTTTTTCTCCTGCAACCAAGCAAAGCTGTTTGACATAGCTTCGATGACTGCGCGTGCGCCTAGGTAACTTCCTCCGATACCAGCTACGATTACTACGTCGCAGTTTTCGCGAAGTGTCTGTGCGGTAGCTTTCAGGTCATCCAAGTGTTCCTTTGTGATGGAAGAAGGTAAATGCAACCAACCCAAGAAGTCGTTTCCTAAGCCTGTGCCTTTTTCCAGCGTTTCCATACAAGCTTTTACCTTTGGTTCATAAGAAGCCAATTTTTCCTTAGATATAAAATCTAAAGTCTTTTCAATGTTCAGATTAATGTTTTCCATAACTGTTTTCTGATTTTATCTAAATGAGTCAGTTAATAATTTGATTTCTATCATTGGTGATATACGTTCGTAAAGAATATTATAGACGGCATCCACAATGGGCATATTGACATGCAGGTGCTTGTTCAGTTCCTTGATACATTTGGTTCCGTAATATCCTTCGGCAATCATTTCCATTTCAATCTGGGCACTTTTTACGGAATATCCCTTACCAATCATGGTACCGAACACGCGGTTACGGCTGAAATTGGAATAAGAAGTCACGAGAAGGTCGCCCAGATAGGCTGAATCGTTTGTACAGCGGTTTACGGGATGTACGGTATCTAAGAACCGGTTCATTTCCTGTAAGGCATTGGACACCAGCACGGCCTGGAAGTTGTCTCCATATTTCAGACCGCTGCAGATTCCGGCTGCAATGGCATATACATTCTTCAACACAGAAGCATATTCAATGCCGGCTACGTCCGTATTGACCGAAGTCTTGATGTAATGCCCGGCCAGTTGCCGTGCAAACATCTTGGCTTTTTCAATGTCTTTGCATCCCACGGTGAGATAAGAAAGTCGTTCCAATGCTACTTCTTCCGCATGACAGGGACCTGCCAGTACGGCTATGTTGTTTTCAGGAACGTCATAAATCTTATGGAAATAATCGGATACGATAAGGTTTTCGTCGGGTACGATACCCTTGATGGCAGTAACGATGAATTTATCCTTCAGCTTGGTTTTTAGCTTTTTGAGGTGACTTTTCAGATACGGTGAAGGTGTGACAAAGATCAGGGTATCCGACTCTTTCACTACCTTGTTGATGTCTGATGAAAAGTTGATGCATTTCATGTCGAAACGCACACTTGTCAGATAGGCTGGATTGTGACCCAGACGCTTGAATTCTTCAATTCGGTCGTCACGGCGCATATACCAGTTTATGGATTCAGCCTGGGTTAAAATGATTTTAGCTATAGCAGTGGCCCAGCTGCCTCCCCCCATAATCGCTATTTTCCCGGGTAATTTCATACTCTTATATTTAATGAAAAACAGATATGAAGGACAAGACATGTGCTTTGTCCTTCATACACTTTCATTCATTTATTTAATCTTTTCTATCCAGCCAGCTACTTCGTCTACTGTGGGGTTGGCAAGTTCCAGTTTGTATTTCTTGTTGATGCCACAAATATCCTGATGAAGTTTCTGCGGATTCACGTCCTTCATGTCAGTCACGAGGTTGTATCCGGCTTTCTGAATTACCGGAACCCAGTCTTCTGCGATTCCTAATTCCATGAATTTAGCAGGCGCATCTTTCGGGATTACTTTTTCCGGACGCATCTGCGGGAAGAACAACACTTCCTGAATGGTACTCTGACCGGTCATCAGCATTACCAGACGGTCCATACCGATACCCATACCTGAAGTAGGAGGCATACCGTATTCCAATGCACGAACGAAGTCCTTGTCGATAATCATTGCTTCGTCGTCTCCCTTTTCACTCAGTCTCATCTGCTCTTCGAAGCGTTCCAGCTGGTCAATCGGGTCGTTCAATTCAGAGTATGCGTTACACAACTCTTTACCGTTCACCATCAGCTCAAAGCGCTCTGTCAAATCTGGATTGCTGCGGTGTTTCTTTGTCAGCGGAGACATTTCGATAGGATAGTCAGTGATGAAAGTCGGCTGAATGTAGTTGCCTTCGCAGAATTCGCCGAAGATTTCGTCAATCAGCTTACCCTTACCCATGGTGTCATCAATTTCCATGTTGAGCTTCTTGCAAACTTCACGAATCTGTTCTTCGTTCATGCCTGTCAGGTCATAGCCAGTGAATTCCTTGATAGAATCCAGCATGGTTACACGTTTGAACGGAGCTTTGAAGTTAATCATGTTGTCGCCTACCTGTACCTCTGTAGTACCGTTTACATCCAGACAGATTTTTTCAATCATGTTTTCTGTAAACTTCATCATCCAGTTGTAATCCTTGTAAGCTACGTAGATTTCCATACAGGTAAATTCCGGATTGTGTGTACGGTCCATACCTTCGTTACGGAAGTTCTTACCGATTTCATACACACCTTCGAAACCACCCACAATCAGTCTTTTCAGGTACAGCTCACTGGCAATACGCATGTACAATGGAATATCCAACGCATTGTGGTGAGTGATAAACGGACGTGCCGCAGCACCTCCGGCAATAGACTGAAGAATCGGAGTTTCTACTTCGATATATCCTTTCGAGTTGAAATACTCTCTCATAGAGTTGTAGACCTTGTTCCGTTTCAGGAAGATTTCTTTAACTCCGTCGTTTACTACTAAGTCTACATAGCGCTGACGGTAACGGAGTTCAGGGTCTTCAAACTTATCGTAAGCCACTCCATCTTTGTATTTTACAATCGGGAGCGGACGGATTGATTTCGACAATACAGTCAGTTTCTGTGCATGGATAGAGATTTCGCCCATCTGGGTACGGAATACAAAACCTTCGATTCCAACGAAATCGCCCAAATCCAGCAAGCGTTTGAAAACTACATTATATAAATCTTTGTTTTCATCCGGACAGATATCATCGCGGGTTATATATACTTGTATACGGCCTTTAGAATCCTGTAATTCAATGAAAGACGCTTTTCCCATTACACGACGAGACATGATACGTCCTGCAACGGATACTTTGCGAGGTTCAGCATCATCTTTGAATTCGGCTTTTATGTCAGTCGAAAAAGCGTTGGTTACATACTCGGCAGCAGGGTATGGTTCAATCCCCATTGCTCTCAACTCATTCAGGCTGTTACGTCTGATTATTTCCTGTTCGCTTAATTCTAATACGTTCATTTGTTAGTATATTAACTCATTCTGGGCACAAAAATAAAAAACATTTTGCAAATAATCCCTATTTATAAGGTTCTTTTAGGATAAAAAGCCACGACTCTTGCGTGAAAAACAGGCAGCAGGCTAGGGTTTTATCATCGTGGCTTTGATGTTTTTATCTCGACACGTACGTGACGAGGTCTTGACACGTTCGTGCGGATGTCTCGTCACGTTCGAGTCGAGACCTTGACAGCAACGTGTCGAGGTATTTTTGTATAAGCGTTTGCAAAAATATACAAATACGTATACCTTTAAAGTATTTTGATGCTAATTTTTGGTTTCTATGATTAATTTGTTACCTTTGGGCGTTTCTAATGAATGAAAAGCATGAAAGTTATTTTACTACAGACAGATATTTGTTGGGCTGATCCTGCAGCCAATGTGGCTTACATGGATAAACTCATCAGTGCCCACGCACAAGGAACAGACTTGTTTGTTCTACCGGAAATGTTTTCCACCGGATTTTGTACTTCGCCGGAAGGCATTGCCGAATCATCCGATAGTGCTACCCTTCGGTGGATGAAGCAAAAAGCTGCCGAACGTAATTGTGCGATTGCCGGAAGTGTTTCGGTCGAGGAAAACGGAAAGTTCTATAACCGCTTCTATTTTGTGCATCCTGACGGAAACGTGCAGTGGTACAATAAAAAGCATCTGTTTACGTATGGAGGGGAAGACAAACACTATACGGCCGGACAGGAACGGGTGGTTGTGAATTTCCGTGGTGTTCGTTTCCTGCTGGAAGTTTGCTATGACCTGCGTTTCCCGGTATGGTCACGCAACCGGGGCGACTACGATGCGGCGATTTATGTAGCCAGCTGGCCTTCGCCCAGAGTGGAAGCCTGGAAAGCTTTGTTGCGTGCCCGTGCCATCGAGAACCAGTGCTATGTACTGGGGGTAAACCGGGTCGGGAAGGATCCCTATTGCGAATATAGCGGAGGAACAGCGGGCATAGACCCGTATGGTAAAACACTTTCTGCCTGTGCGGATGGGGAAGAAGGCTTTGCAGAAGTTGTGATTGATATGGAGGAACTGCAATCGTTCCGGAAAAAATTCCCGGTATTGAACGATGCCGACTCTTTTACACTGAATTAATTTCTATATTATATGAAAAATAAACGCTTATTGTTGGGCGACCAGGCCATTGCGCTGGGAGCTATTCACGCGGGGATTTCGGGAGTGTATGCTTATCCGGGAACTCCCTCTACTGAAATTACGGAATATATTCAAAACTCTCCTATAGCAAAAGAACGCGGTTTGCACAGCAGCTGGTGCACCAATGAAAAAACAGCCATGGAGGCTGCATTGGGTGTTTCTTATGTAGGAAAACGCGCCTTGGTCTGCATGAAACACGTGGGAATGAACGTATGTGCAGACGCATTTGTCAATTCTGCCATTACAGGCGTGAACGGAGGGGTAGTGGTACTGGCTGCCGATGACCCGTCTATGCATTCTTCTCAGAATGAGCAGGATTCCCGTTTTTACGGCAAGTTTGCCCTGATTCCGATTCTGGAACCGTCTTCCCAGCAGGAAGCTTACGACATGATGTCGTATGCATACGACCTTTCGGAACAAATGCGTACGCCGGTACTGATGCGCATTACTACCCGCATGGCACACTCTCGTGCGGCAGTCGAAGTGCAGGAATCAGGAAAGGAAGTGACTTGCACGGGGCGTCCGTCGGTTCCTTCTGATTGGGTACTCTTGCCCGGTAATGCCCGCCGCCGGTATGTGGAAGCCATCGCTACTCAAGAAAAGTTGCGTGATGAGGCTGAACAGTCTGCATTTAATCGGTTGGCAGGTCAGGAAGGTATGGCTGAGAAGGGAATCGTGGCTTGTGGAATTGGTTACAATTACGTGATGGAAACCTATCCGGATGGATGTCCGTATCCTTTGCTGAAGATTTCACAGTATCCTTTACCGGTGGAAACCTTGACCCGTCTGGCCGACTCTTGCAAAGAGATTCTGGTAGTAGAAGACGGACAGCCTTTTGTTGAAGAACAGCTGAAAGGTATTCTTCCTTCTAAATATGTGGTGAAAGGTCGTTTAAGTGGTGAATTGCCTCGTACGGGAGAACTGACGCCGGATAATGTGCGTCAGGCTTTGGGACTTTCTTGCGAACAGGTTTATGCTGCCGCTCAGAATGTAGTTCCTCGTCCTCCTGCTTTGTGTAAGGGTTGTGGACACCGTGATGTATATGATGCCTTGAATAAAGTAGCTGCCGAATATCCGGATGCCAAGATTTTCGGTGACATCGGTTGCTATACACTGGGCGCACTTCCTCCGTTCCGTACATTGAGCAGTTGCGTGGATATGGGAGCTTCCATTACCATGGCCAAGGGGGCTGCGGATGCAGGCTTGTTCCCGTCTATTGCAGTGATTGGCGACTCCACATTTACTCACTCTGGAATGACAGGTCTGCTGGATGCCGTGAATGACAAGTCCAATATCACGGTGGTGATTTCTGATAACCTGACTACCGCTATGACTGGTGGCCAGGATTCAGCCGGAACCAATAAGTTCGAAGCCATTTGTCTGGGCTTGGGAGTAGGACCGGAGCACGTACGGGTAGTTGTGCCGCTTCCTAAGAACATGGAAGAAATTACCCGTGTTATTCGTGAGGAAATAGAATACAACGGTGTATCTGTCATTATTCCGCGTAGGGAATGTATGCAGACTTTAAACCGGAAACTGAAACAGCAAAAAGCACAGAAACAATGAAAACAGATATTATACTTTCAGGAGTTGGCGGACAGGGAATCTTGTCCATCGCTACGATTATCGGAGAAGCAGCTCTTCATTTAGGGTTGAACTTGAAACAGGCCGAAGTACATGGAATGAGTCAGCGCGGAGGGGATGTACAGTCTAACCTTCGCCTGTCGGATGCCCCGATTGCTTCCGACCTGATTGCCTTGGGAACGGCAGATATGATTATCTCACTGGAGCCGATGGAAGCTTTGCGCTACTTGCCGTATCTGTCAAAGGACGGATGGATTATTACTTCGGCTGCTCCTTTCAAAAACATTCCGAACTATCCGGACGAAGAAAAGCTGATGCAGGAATTGAAGTCACAGCCTCATGTGGTGGTGCTGGATGTGGAAAATCTGGCGAAAGAAAACCACATGTCAAAATCGGCTAATGTTATTCTGTTAGGGGCTGCCGCTCCTTTCCTGAAAATCCTGGATGCAGAAGTTTTGCGCGAAAGTGTAGGCCGTATTTTTGCATCAAAAGGGGAAGAAGTGGTACAGATGAACTATCGTGCCTTCGATATAGGTCATGAATATGTCAAACAGTTGAAATTCTGAGAGCCTATGAGTCGCGTGTTTAGTGAAGAGCTGGTAAATTCCGTAGCGAAGGAAATGAAAGTGGCCGACTTGGCCAATGCCACCATAGGGGATGTGTTGCTGGTAGCTTCCCGCCTGGAAGGACTGACAGGTATTCCTTTTATCCGGATGGACCAGGGGTCTCCCGGTCTTCCGGCCAATAAAATAGGTATTGAGGCAGAGAAGAAAGCCCTCGATAGAGGAGTCGGTTCGCAATATCCGGCAGCTGCTGGAGTGGCAGAACTGAAACAGGCTGCTTCACGTTTCGTGAAAGCCTTTATCGATATTGATATTTCTCCGCGGGCATGTCTGCCTACTACCGGTTCTGTGGCTGCTTCATTTGGTGCCTTTATTGCCTGTACCCAGCGAACTCCGGGGAAGAACAAGGTCTTGTTTATCGACCCAGGTTTCCCGATACAAAAATCTCAGTTGCGCATTTTAGGCATTGAGTGGGAGTTGTTCGACATTCATGATTTCCGTGGTGAACCGCTGCGTGCCAAACTGGAAAGTTTCCTGTCGAAGGGAGATATTGCCGCTGTGGTATATTCTAACCCTAATAATCCGGCATGGATTTGTCTGGAAGAAAGTGAGTTGAAGATTATCGGAGAATTGGCTACGCAGTACGATGTGATTGTGCTGGAAGACCAGGCTTATTTCTGCATGGACTTCCGTCATGCGTTCGGCCGTCCTTACCAGCCACCTTTTGTACCTACGGTCGCACGTTATACCGATAATTATATTCTGATGTTGTCGGCATCCAAGATTTTCAGCTATGCCGGCCAGCGTATAGCTTTAGCCTGCGTGTCCGATAAATTGTTTGATACGCAGTATCCGGCACTGGCAACCCGTTATGAAGACTCAGGTGTATTCGGGCCGACTTTCATTGCTTCTATCATGTATATGATTACCTCCGGTTGCACGGCTACTACTCAGTATGCCATGGCCGAAATGTTGGAGAAATCCATTTCAGGAGAAATCAATTTTGTAGAAGATGTGCGCGAGTATGAACGTCGGGCACGCCGGATGAAGCAGATTTTTACCGACCACGGTTTCTCAATTGTGTATGATAAGGATGTCACCCAGCAGGTAGGCGATGGCTTCTTCTTTACCTTGGGATACCCCGGACTGACAGGAGGCGAATTGCTGCGTGAATTGATGATGTATGGGGTGAGCAGTATTTCCTTGTCTACCACCGGAAGTGAACAGCAAGGAGTGAGAGGCTGTACGTCGCGCATGCGTGAAGAACTTTATCCGGTGCTGGAGGAACGTATGAAAGCATTCCAGTCCGACCATCCGCTGAAATAAGAAATCACAAAACTACTACTGAAATAAAGAAAAACACAGCTTATGATTTGGAATCCGAACAAAGAATGTATGCCGCGTGAACAGATGCGCGAGCTGCAAGGAAAACGCTTATGCAAACTGGTGCAGTATGTATACCATAATGTACCTTTCTATCGTCATAAAATGCAGGAAATGGACCTGACTCCAGATGATATCCGGAGCATAGACGATATTACCAAACTGCCTTTTACTACCAAACAGGATTTACGTGACAATTATCCTTACGGACTGATGGCGGCTCCTCCTTCAGAGGTGGTGCGTGTACATGCTTCTTCCGGTACAACGGGTAATCCGACGATTGTGGGCTATACACGTCGCGACTTGTCCATCTGGTCGGAAGTGATGTCACGCTGTCTGTCGGCATACGGAGTGACTCGTGACGATACTTTCTCCGTAAGCTATGGCTATGGATTGTTTACCGGAGGATTGGGCGCACATTATGGAGTAGAGAACTTAGGAGCTACCGTAATTCCGGCTTCTACAGGAAATACGGAAAAACATGTACGTTTGATTCGCGATTTGCACATCACGGGTATTGCCTGTACCCCTTCGTATGCCTTGTATCTGGCAGAAGTGGTAGAAAAGATGGGTATCCGTAAAGAGGAATTAGGACTGCGCATCGGTGCGTTCGGAGCAGAACCTTGGACGGAAAACATGCGTCAGGAAATACAGAATCGTTTGGGCTTGAAGGGATACAATATTTATGGACTAAGTGAGATTATGGGCCCGGGTGTATCTTACGAATGTCAGGAACAGTATGGCTCTCACATCAACGAAGATCATTTCTATCCGGAAATTATCGATCCGGTTACCCTGGAATCCCTTCCGTACGGCACACAGGGAGAACTGGTGTTTACCACATTGACCAAAGAAGGCATGCCGCTGTTGCGTTACCGCACGAAGGACCTGACTTCGCTGATTGCTGATCCGTGTCCGTGCGGTCGTACCAGTGTGCGTATGACGCCGATTATGGGCCGAAGCGATGATATGCTGATTATCCGTGGTATCAATGTCTTCCCGTCCCAGGTAGAAAGTGTTATTCTGGGTATGAAAGAGTTCGAACCGCAATATATGCTGGTGGTAGACCGCAAGAACAATCTGGATACCCTGGAAGTACAGGTGGAAGTGCGTCGTGATTTCTTCAGTGATGACATCGGTTCCATGCTGAAACTGAAGAAAACACTGTCCGACCGCTTGAAGAGTGTATTGTCCATCAGTGCCGACGTGAAATTGGTAGAACCGAACAGCATTACCCGCAGCGAAGGGAAGTCCAAGCGTGTGATAGATAAACGAGTATTGGTATAACTAAAGCAAAAAGAACTATGATAATTAAGCAATTGTCTGTTTTCTTGGAAAACAAGACCGGAAGAATTAATGATGTAGTGCATACTTTGGGAGCAAACGGTATCAATATGCACGCTTTTAGTATGGCCGAAACAGCAGATTTTGGTATTTTGCGACTGATTGTGTCTGATGTGGACAAGGCGGTAGAAGTATTGCGTGAAAAGAATTTTGCCGTGATGTCGACCGATGTGGTTTGTCTTTCGTGTGCCAATGTGCCCGGCTCGTTGGCTGTGGTATTGGAATACTTGGCCGAAGAGCAGATTTTCATTGAGTATATGTATGCGTTTGCACAAGCCGATCAGGCTCATGTGGTTATCAAGCCGAATGACATGTCACAATGTCTGAAAGTGCTTGAGGCACATCATTGTCATGTGTTGGCAAAAGAAGAATTGTAAATTCTATATGCAAATTCCCCCGTCACGGTTTTAGGTTGGCGGGGGAATTTTTATTGTTAGAATAAGCTCCATGAAACGGTCAGACCTGCCATGACGATGGCTACCATGCTCATCAGTTTAATCAGGATGTTCAGGCTGGGACCGGAGGTATCTTTAAACGGGTCCCCTACCGTATCGCCTACGACTGTGGCCCGGTGTACTTCACTGCCTTTCCCGCCAAAGTTTCCTTCTTCCACGTATTTCTTGGCATTGTCCCAGGCACCTCCGGAATTGGCCATGAAAATCGCTAAAATGAAACCTGAGGAAAGTCCTCCTATCAGCAGACCGATGACGCCCGGCACACCAAACAGCAGACCTGTCACAATGGGGGCGATGATGGCCAGCAGTGACGGGAATACCATTTCTTTTTGTGCACCAAGAGTGGAAATCTGTACACAGCGTGCGTAGTCAGGTTCAGTCTTTCCTTCCAGAATACCTTTGATTTCACGGAACTGCCGGCGTACTTCCTCTACCATGTGGGCAGCTGCTCTTCCTACAGCATTCATGGTCAGTCCGCAGAACAGAAAGGCCATCATGCTACCGATAAACATTCCCGAAAGTACCTTGGGATTCATAAGCGTGACATCGTAGAACATCATGAAGTCCGTGAATCCGGCTTCCCGAATCATTACTTCCAGTCCGTTGGGAAGTTCCAGTACGGTGGTACCGATACGTTCCAGGCCGATGCGTATTTCTTCAATATAAGAAGCCAGTAGTGCCAGTCCGGTCAGGGCGGCAGAACCGATGGCGAAACCTTTACCCGTAGCGGCTGTGGTATTGCCCAGTGAATCCAATGCATCCGTGCGTTTACGGACTTCTGCTCCCAAACCACTCATCTCCGCATTACCGCCGGCATTGTCGGCAATCGGCCCGTAGGCATCCGTGGCTAATGTGATGCCCAAAGTGGACAGCATACCCACGGCAGCAATACCGATGCCATAAAGTCCCATGCTGATGTTGGTAAAATCGAAACCAGAGGCCAGCCAGTAGGACAGGATGATGCCGGTTACAACTGCAATGACCGGAATCGTAGTCGATACCATTCCTAATCCGATACCCGAAATGATGACGGTAGCCGGACCTGTCTTTCCGCTTTCCGCCAGTTTTTGAGTAGGCTTGTAGGATTGGGAAGTGTAGAATTCAGTAGACTGTCCGATGACGATACCCACAATCAGTCCGATGACTACAGCCAGTGAAATATACAGCCAGTTATCAATTTGTAGTACCCAAAGAATGCTAAAGGTGGCGATGACAATCAATCCCGCACTGAGGTTGGTGCCTGTAGATAAAGCCTTGAGCAATTCCCTCATGCCTGCATTTTCTTTGGTACGTACGGCAAAAATACCGATGATGGACAAGATGATACCTACGGCTGCAATCAGCATCGGAGCGATGACGGCTTTAAACTGCATGGCGGTATCTCCCGTGCCGACATAGGCGGCAGCTCCCAGGGCAGCGGTAGCCAGAATCGAGCCGCAGTAGGATTCGTAGAGGTCGGCTCCCATTCCGGCTACATCACCTACGTTATCGCCTACATTGTCGGCAATCGTAGCCGGGTTGCGCGGGTCGTCTTCCGGAATGCCCGCTTCTACTTTCCCCACCAGGTCAGCTCCCACATCGGCCGCCTTGGTATAAATACCTCCTCCTACACGGGCAAACAAAGCCTGGGTGGAGGCGCCCATTCCAAAAGTCAGCATCGTGGTGGTGATGACACACAACTTGGCAGTGGGATTCAATGCATCTTCCGGAATACAGAAATCCAACAGCAGGTACCAGAAAGAAATATCAAACAATCCCAGTCCTACGACCACAAGTCCCATAACCGCTCCACTGCGAAATGCTACCTTCAATCCTTTGTTCAGAGAGTTGCGTGCGGCATTTGCCGTACGTGCAGAGGCATACGTAGCGGTTTTCATGCCTAAATAACCTGACAGACCGGAGAAAAAGCCTCCTGTGAGGAATGCTACGGGTACCCACGGATTTTGCAAGTTGAACCCATAGGCCATGATGGCAAACAAGGCAGCCAGTCCGATAAATACAAGGGTAACTATTTTATATTGCTGTTTCAGGTAAGACATGGCTCCTTTCCGGACATACGATGCAATGCGTGCCATGGTGGGGGTACCTTCGCTTTCCTGCTTCATTTGCCGGTAGAAGTATCCGGCAAGTGCCAATGCCAGCAGCGATGCCGCCGGGACCAGCCAGAATAGATATGTTTCCATAATACAGTTGAATAAGAGTTTCTCCAAACTTACAAAAAATCCCGAAGAAAACGAATAAAATGCGGGAGATTCTACTGGCAGAAAAGGCGGATAATTGGGCTTTTATGTGATGGCTCTGTTTTTTTCTAAGTTCGGTAAGTTTATTCGGAAACTTTTCAAGGTTTTTTTATGTTTCCCGTCGCGGAACCGTATGTTTTCCGTTCGGGAACCCTACGTTTTTGCGACGGGAAACATAGGGTTTGCAGTAGGAAAACGTAGAAAACGAACAAGAAAAATAGCAAGAATATGCAGGTAATTTTCAATTTAAGGATAATGACGTGTCAAAAAGTTTTCCGGAATGCGGTAAAAACCAGCCCTCTGTTATAAAGGGATGAGGTTTTGTGGCAGATTGTTGTTTTTTATTTAATACAAGTGTGATATTGTGAGATATTTTCAATATATTTGCGCACGAAGTTATAAAAGATTGTTCAGATGATTTACGACATGGAAATGCAGAAGACGTTCTATGCGTCGTATGCAGAAAAAGTAGAAAAGGCCCGTAAGAAACTGGGGCGTGCCATGACTTTGGCTGAAAAAATATTGTATGCACATTTATACGACGAAAACACGGTTGCAGCTTTCCGTCGGGGGGAAGAGTATGTTAACTTCCGTCCGGACCGCGTAGCCATGCAGGATGCGACGGCCCAGATGGCGCTGTTGCAGTTTATGAATGCGGGAAAATCCGTTTCAGCTGTTCCTGCTACCGTACATTGTGACCATTTGATTCAAGCATATAAAGGAGTGGAAGAGGATTTGCCTTCTGCTTGCACTACTAATAAAGAGGTATACGATTTTCTGAAAAGTGTGGCTTCGAAGTACGGCATCGGCTTCTGGAAACCGGGAGCAGGTATCATTCATCAGGTCGTACTTGAGAACTATGCGTTTCCGGGTGGCATGATGGTGGGAACCGACTCACACACCCCGAATGCCGGTGGATTGGGTATGATTGCCATTGGCGTGGGCGGTGCCGACGCAGTGGACGTAATGACCGGTATGGAATGGGAATTGAAGATGCCGAAACTGATTGGTGTGAAGCTGACCGGTGCGTTGAACGGATGGGCTTCACCAAAAGATGTGATTTTGAAACTGGCAGGTATTCTCACCGTGAAGGGAGGAACGAATGCCATTATTGAATATTTCGGAGAGGGAACCCGCTCGTTGTCTGCTACCGGAAAGGCTACTATCTGTAACATGGGAGCTGAGGTGGGAGCTACGACTTCTGTTTTCCCTTATGATGAGGAGATGAAGCGCTACCTCTGCGCTACCGGACGTGAGGATATTGCCGAACTGGCTGAGGCTAATGCGGCCGATTTGCGGGCAGATGCGGAAGTGGCACAGCAGCCGGAGAAATATTACGACCGTTTGATTGAAATCGACCTTTCTGCACTGGAACCGTATGTGAACGGACCGTTTACGCCCGATGCAGCTTGTCCGGTATCGGAATTTGCTGCCCGTGTGAAGAAGGAAGGGTTCCCGCAGAAGATGGAAGTGGGATTGATTGGTTCTTGTACCAACTCTTCTTATCAGGATTTGAGTCGTGCAGCTTCGGTAGCCCGTCAGGTAAAGGCAAAAGGTTTGAAGATGCAGGCTTCGCTGATTATCAATCCGGGTTCGGAACAGGTATATTGCACGGCTCAGCGCGACGGCATGATTGAGGACTTGAAGAGCATCGGCGGTGTGGTGATGACCAATGCCTGCGGTCCTTGTATCGGACAGTGGAAGCGTGTGACTGACGATCCGCTTCGGGCTAATTCTATCGTGACTTCGTTCAACCGTAACTTTGCCAAGCGTGCCGATGGCAATCCGAACACACATGCGTTCATTGCTTCACCGGAAATGGCTGTGGCGTTTGCCATTGCGGGCGACCTGTGCTTTAATCCGCTGACGGATACACTGAAGAATGAGAAGGGAGAAGAGGTCAGACTTGATTCGCCGACGGGGGAAACACTGCCGCTGAAAGGATTTACAGTAGATGACAATGGCTATGTGGCTCCTTCGGCCGACGGAGGAAAGGTGGAAGTGACCATTCAGCCGGACTCACAGCGCTTGCAGAAACTGGAACCGTTTGCTGCATGGAATGGAGAAGACTTCATGGAACTTCCGCTGCTGATTAAGACGCAGGGAAAATGTACTACCGACCACATCTCTATGGCCGGACCATGGTTGCGCTTCCGCGGACACCTGGAAAATATTTCCGATAATATGCTGATGGGGGCTGTCAATGCATTCAACGGTAAGACTAACTGCGTATGGAATCAGTTGACTGGCGAATATGAAGCCGTTTCGGCAGTGGCCAAGCAGTACAAGGCAAAGGGCATGGGCTCTATCGTAGTGGCAGAAGAAAACTACGGAGAGGGTTCCAGTCGTGAACATGCCGCCATGGAACCGCGCTTTCTGAACGTGCGGGTAATCCTGGCCAAGAGTTTTGCCCGTATTCATGAAACAAACTTGAAGAAACAGGGTATGCTGGCACTGACTTTTGCCGACAAGAACGATTACGACAAGGTGCGTGAGCACGACCGGATTTCTATCTTGGGGTTGCAACGCTTTGCTCCGGGTAAACCGTTGCATGCCGTATTGACGCACGAAGACGGCACGACAGAAACATTCGAAGTGCTTCATACCTATAATGAAATGCAAATTAACTGGTTTAAGGCCGGTTCAGCCTTGAACACCTTTAAAAAATGAGAGAAATGAGCAATAAGATGTATATGCAGGACGGGAAACTGGTGGTTCCCGATCACGTAGTGATTCCTTTTATCGAAGGGGATGGAGTAGGAGCAGAAATCACTCCGGTTTGTCAGAAAATTGTCAATACAGCAGTAGAGCTGGCTTACGTAGGCAAGCGCCGCATTGAATGGAAAGAGGTGCTGGCTGGTGGAAAGGCTTTTGAGCAGACTGGTGAATGGTTGCCGGAGGCTACGCTGGAAGCATTCAAGGAATATCTGGTAGGTATCAAAGGTCCGTTGACCACTCCGGTGGGCGGTGGTATCCGTTCGCTGAATGTGGCATTGCGTCAGACGCTTGATTTGTATGTCTGCCTGCGTCCGGTACGCTGGTTCAAAGGAGTCGTTTCTCCGGTGAAAGAGCCGCACAAGGTGAACATGCACATTTTCCGTGAAAATACGGAAGACATTTATGCGGGTATCGAATGGGAACAAGGTACACCGGAAGCACAGAAATTCTATGCTTTCCTTCGTGATGAGATGGGTGTGACTAAGGTACGTTTCCCGGAAACCTCTTCATTTGGTGTGAAACCTGTGTCAAAGGAAGGTACCCAGCGACTGGTGCGTGCAGCCATTGAATACGCGTTGCAACACGGCTTGCCGTCAGTAACACTGGTGCACAAGGGAAATATCATGAAGTTTACGGAAGGAGGTTTCAAGCGCTGGGGATACGAAGTGGCTGAAACTGAGTTCAAGGACCAGACTTTCACCATGAACGAATATGACCGCTTGAAGAAAGAGTTGGGTGAAGAGTCTGCCAAGGCTGCCGTAGCCAAAGCCATCAACGATGGAAAAGTGGTGGTGAAGGATTGCATTGCAGATGCTTTCCTGCAAAATACCCTGCTCATTCCGGAAGAATATTCGGTCATTGCTACGCTGAACCTGAACGGTGATTATGTGTCCGACCAGCTGGCAGCCATGGTGGGCGGTATCGGTATCGCACCGGGAGCCAACATCAATTACAAGAGCGGACATGCCATCTTTGAAGCGACTCACGGCACGGCACCGAACATTGCCGGAAAGAATGTGGTGAATCCGTGTTCCTTGCTGCTCTCTTCTGTCATGATGCTGGAGTACATGGGCTGGAAAGAAGCTGCCCAACTGATTGTGAATGCCTTGGAGAAAGCTTTCTCGAAAGGAGAGGCTACTCATGATTTGGCGCGTTTTATGCCGAATGGCCACGCGTTGGGCACGAATGAATTTGGACAGAAAATCATTTCTTTGCTGTAATAGTCGGAGGATTTTCTTGTCGGAGTGTTTTTAATGGATAAAAAGAGAAGTTTATGAAGAAAGAATATATAGTTTACAAACTTTCCGAGTGTGCCAAGCAGGCATGCCGCATCGACAATGAACTGTTCACGAAATACAATGTAAAGCGGGGGCTGCGTAACGAAGATGGTACGGGTGTGCTCGTGGGACTGACAAAGATTGGTAATGTGGTGGGCTATGAACGTACCGACCAGGGATTGAAGGCTATTCCGGGCAAGTTGTTCTATCGCGGATACGATTTGGATGACATTGCTCATGCCTTGCTGCGCGAGAAGCGTTTCGGCTTTGAGGAAGTGGCTTACCTGTTGTTGTCGGGTGAACTTCCGGACAGCGAACAACTGGCTTCGTTCAAGGAGCTCATCAATGACAACATGCCGCTGGACAAGAAGACGACCATGAACATTATCGATCTGGAAGGGCAGAACATCATGAACATCCTGGCACGTAGTGTGCTCGAAATGTACACGTTCGACCCGAATCCGGATGATATTTCACGCGACAACCTGATGCGTCAGTCCATCGAACTGATTTCAAAGTTCCCGACCATCATTGCGTATGCGTATAGCATCTATCGTCACAGCATACATGGACGTTCGCTGCACATTCGCCATCCGCACGAGAATCTGTCGCTGGCCGAAAACTTCCTTTACATGATTAAGAAAGAATACACTCCACTGGAAGCGCGTATGCTCGACTTGCTGCTGGTGCTTCAGGCAGAGCATGGAGGTGGTAATAACTCAACATTTACCGTACGTGTCACCAGCTCTACTCGCACGGATACGTATTCTAGCATTGCAGCCGGAATCGGTTCGTTGAAAGGTCCTCTGCACGGAGGTGCCAACATTCAGGTGGTCAAGATGTTCCATCACTTGAAAGAGGTGATTTCTGACTGGACGAATGTAGACGAAATCGATACTTATCTGACCCGCATGCTGAACAAGGAAGCCTACGATGGCAGTGGATTGATTTACGGTATCGGTCATGCGGTGTACACGATTTCCGATCCGCGTGCCGTATTGCTGAAGGAACTGGCTGGTGAATTGGTGGCAGAAAAGGGATGTGAGAAAGAATTTGCTTTCCTTGAACTCCTGGAACAGCGTGCCATTGAATGCTTCAAGAAAGTGAAAGGAACCAAGAAGCAGGTTTGCTCGAATGTGGATTTCTATTCAGGCTTTATCTACGAACTGATGGGTTTGCCGCATGAAATCTATACGCCGCTGTTTGCCATGGCCCGTATTGTGGGATGGACGGCACACCGTATTGAGGAACTGAACTTCGAAGGTCGTCGCATTATCCGTCCGGCGTACAAGAACGTACTGGAGGAAGTGGACTACAAGCCGATTGGAGAAAGATAAAAGTTCAAGTGATTTTATATGGAGGAAGCGACAGAAACCCGATAATGAGGTATCTGCCGCTTCTTTTCTTTTTAGGAATGTCGGCTAAATTGTGTACCTTTGCGGCGTTTTTATCGTAAAATCAGAAAATATGAATAGCTTGAAAGGTTTTTTCTATGGGATTGCCACTTCGGTAACATTTGGTTTGATACCCTTGTTTACGCTGCCTTTGATGCAGAAAGGGATGGTGTTTGATTCGATTCTTTTTTATCGTTTTCTCTTTGCCACCTTTGCATTGGGTGCCATGATGAAAATAAAGAAGGAGTCATTTCGTATAGAAAGCCGTGATATTCCGATGTTTCTTTTGTTGGGACTGCTGTACACAGGATCAGCTATGTTCCTGTTCTGGGGATATGGATTTATGGGAGCCGGGGTAGCCACGACACTTCATTTTACCTATCCCGTATTTGTGACCTTGCTGATGTTGGTCTTGTTCCGTGAGAAAGCTTCCTGGGTAACGTGGGTAGCTATTCTGCTGGCAATATATGGCGTATCTGAACTTTCGTTGAAGGGAGATGAGTTGTCGGCCGATGCGACGGGAGTGATTATTGTCCTGCTTTCAGCCGTATGTTATGCGGGCTACATTGTAGCAGTCAATAAATCAAGATTGCGTGACATGAGCGGACGGAAATTAGCTTTTTACGTATTTATCGTAAGTACGGTGCTGTTTGCCATAAAAGCGTTGACCAATCAGGGAATACAGCCTGTGCCGGATGCAGTTTCAATCGGTAATCTGTTCTTGCTGGCGGTGGTGCCTACTGTTATTTCCAATATTACCTTGGTCTTGGCCGTACAGAATATTGGTGGAACAATGACTTCGGTATTGGGAGCCATGGAGCCAGTGACGGCCGTATGTATCGGTGCCTTGATTTTTGGGGAAGAGTTTACCATGCAGGAAGGCTGGGGAATATTCCTTATCTTGGTGGCCGTTACCTTAATTGTGCTGACCCGGACCATCCAGAAAAGTTTGTCGATGGTAGTACGCAAAATTCGTCCGCGTCATGCTTGACACGGACGAACCTTGCGGTGGGAAAATCACGATTTCCCGTATAGTTTGTTGATAAGGTCGTTTCGACCGATTTTCCGTAATTCGTTGATAATGGCCTTCCGTTCCTCAGGTTTATACCAGAAGAAGAACATGCGCTGGGCAAGTTTTTCACGAGGGGTCTTGGCCGAGAATACCGGTTCCAATGTGTAGGGATGTACGCCTGTGTACCATGCTTCCGTAGAGACGGTCATGGGAGTAGGCGTAAAGTCCTGTACCTGCTCCAGATGGAAGTCCAGTTTCTTGGTGATGACCGCCAGTTCGGCCATGTCCTCTTCCGTACAGCCAGGGTGACTGCTGATGAAGTAGGGGATAATCTGTTGCCTTAATCCCGCTTCTTTGTTGATTTTGTCAAAGATACGCTTGAACTCGTAGAACTGCTCGAACGGTGGCTTGCGCATCAGGTATAGCACTTTGTCACTGGTATGTTCCGGAGCTACTTTCAGTCGTCCGCTTACGTGACGTGTAATCAGTTCGCGAGTATATTCCTTGGTACTCTGGTTGGTCTTTGCATCTTTACTCTGATGCAGAAGCAGGTCGTAACGCACTCCACTACCGATAAAGCTTTTCTTGATACCCGGCAAACTGTCTACTGCATGGTATATCTCTAATAACGGCTGGTGGTCGGTATTCAGGTTCGGGCAGACTTTAGGATGGATGCACGACGGACGTTTGCAGCGACGGCAAAGAGCCGTATCTTTTCCACCCATTTGGTACATGTTGGCCGAGGGACCTCCCAAATCACTCAGATACCCTTTGAAGTCAGGCATTTCAGCGATGGCTTTCACTTCCTTGAGAATACTTTCCTTGCTTCGGCTGACAATGAACTTTCCCTGATGAGCCGAGATGGTACAGAAAGCACATCCGCCAAAGCATCCGCGGTGGATGTTGACAGAGAACTTGATCATTTCATAAGCCGGAATCCGCTTGTTTTTGTATTTAGGATGCGGAAGGCGGGTGTAAGGCAGGTCGAACGACATGTCCAGCTCTCCTTGCGTCATGGGAGGATAAGGTGGATTGGTTACCACCGTCTGCTTTCCTACCTGCTGAAGGATGCGGGCTGCCGCATAGCGGTTGGATTCTTCCTCAATATGTCGGAAGTTCTGTGCCTGCTTTTTCTTATCCTTCAGGCATTCTTCATGCGAATAGAGTGTCAGGTCGCCTTGGCCGTTCGGATTTTCTGGCAGAGCGGCTACCTCTTTCTGTGAAATCAGGTAGGCTGTTTGTGGAATGTCGTGCGGCAAGTCTCCAGCATGAACTTCTCCTTTTACTTCAAGCAAGCGCTCGCTCAGTTCTGTAATGGGTTTTTCTCCCATTCCGTAAATAAGCAGGTCGGCTCCTGATTCTACCAAGATGGAAGGACGTAATTTCTCTTCCCAATAATCATAGTGCGTCAGGCGTCGAAGAGAGGCTTCGATACCGCCTAAAACCACCGGTACGTCAGGGTACAGTTTTTTCAGAATCTGCGTATAGACAATGCTGGGATATTCCGGGCGCATGTCATGGCGTCCGTCGGGCGTATAGGCATCTTCGCTTCTCAGCCGTCGGTTGGCCGTATACTTGTTGACCATGCTGTCCATACATCCGGCAGATACGCCGAAGAACAGTCTTGGTCTTCCCAGTTTCTTGAAGTCGCGCAGGTCATCGCGCCAGTTGGGCTGGGGGATGATGGCTACTTTCAGTCCTTTGGCTTCAAGCATTCGTCCGATGACGGCAGCACCGAAAGAAGGATGGTCCACGTACGCATCTCCACTGAAGATGATGACGTCAAGTTCGTTCCATCCCCTCAGTTCAGCCTCTTTCTTGGTAGTAGGCAACCAGTCGGTCAGCTTGTATTCTTTCAAGGCGTTTCTTTAATTGTGGTTTTCTTCAGTTTCTTCTTGTTCCTCTTTCTCTTCTTTTTCTCTTTCCCATTTGATATAAAGAAGGATGAGCTGGTGTAAGCCGAACGCTTTCATGTTGTTGTGATAAATCACGTCAATGCACAGGTCGAGCAAGTCCTTGCTGTTTTCTTCCATGGACGCAATGAGCGAACGGATGTTCAGTTTCAGTTTGTCGAGCACGGTTTCGTCCACAATTCCGTTGCTGTCAATAAGCTGTTGGAAGAGCGAATATTTTTCAATGGTTTCCAGATGCTTTTCAGAAATTTCCATGCTGCGTGTGCCGGAAGCGTTGGTCTGTATGGTATACATAATATGATAATTTTAAAGTTTATGTAACAAAGGTATTTTTTTTCTGGATACGATGACTCGTTTTCTCTCTTTTCTTTAGGGATTTTTGTGTATTTTCGGCTGGTGGAAACGCGGTGCCTGCCTTATCTTTGCCTGACGGATATGTTTCAGACAATATACCTACAAATGGTGATTGCGGGTGTTGAAAGGATTCTCTTATTTTGCAGTGTGAATTTATGAATACGATATTTATGTGTAACAATACTACGCGAATGTATAAACCCACCGACAAGATGGGCGACTTGATTTGTGAGAATTATGCTCTTCTGCAGGTGATGAGCCGTTTTGGCATCTCATTAGGGTTTGGTGACAAGTCCGTGCAGGAAGTGTGCGACATGAATCAGGTGGATTGCAATACATTCCTGATAGTGGTCAATTTCCTGGGCGAGGAGAGCAATCATATTCACGACCATTTGCAGGGACTTTCCATTCCTGCACTGGTAGAATACCTTAAAAAGGCTCATTCCTATTTTCTGGATTTCCAGTTGCCTACCATCCGGCGGAAACTGATAGAGGCAATCGACTGTTCATCGGAGAATGAAGTCGCTTTTCTGATTGTGAAGTTTTTCGATGCATACGTGCACGAGGTACGCAAGCACATGGAATATGAGAATGAAAAGGTATTTACTTATGTGGAACATTTGCTGAAGGGAGAACGGCTGAAAGATTACAGCATCGGAGTTTTTGCCCGTCACCATGACCAGATCAATGCCAAGTTGACCGAGCTGAAAAATATCATTATCAAATATTATCCGTCGGGCGGGGACAACCAGCTGCTGAATGCTACCTTGTTCGATATATTTAGTTGTGAGGAGGATTTGGCTTCGCACAACCGGGTGGAAGATTTTATTTTCGTGCCCGCAATCATGGAGTTGGAAAAGGAGATAAAATGAAACCGCAGGAAACAATATACATTGCTGTGGCAGATACGTCGATGATTATTCGCAGCGGACTCGTGTCTGTGTTGAGGCGTCTGCCTGATTTGCCGGTACAGGTAATCGAGGTTTCTTCAGAAGAGGGCCTGAAGCATTGTATGGAGGCACATACTCCACAAATTTTGATTATAAACCCTCAATTTGGAGGATGGTTCGATGTGGCTGCTTTCAAGCAGGAATATCCGGAAGCTGCCATGAAATTCGTGTCGCTGATTTACACGATGGTGGATGCCAACCAGTTGAAAGGCTACGATGATTCGGTCAATTTATTTGACGACGTGGATTCTTTGTCGCATAAGGTGTCGATGCTGATGAACGTGCCGGATGAGGAAGAAAGCGACCAGGACTCATTGAGCCAGCGGGAAAAAGAAATCGTAGGTTGTGTGGTGCGAGGAATGACCAATAAGGAAATTGCCGAAAAACTCTATATTTCCGTGCATACGGTCATTACGCATCGCCGGAACATTACGCGAAAATTACAGATTCACTCGGCCGCCGGACTGACCATTTATGCCATCGTAAATAAGTTGGTAGAGTTGAGTGAAGTGAAAATGAATCTTTAGAAAGGTCGTTATTTGGATTAATTCTAAAATACCTACATTTAGGTATTGCGGGTACAGCCTTTAACACCTATCTTTGCAGTGTTAGTCATATAGAAATTACGTAAACCACAAAAGTAAAAGAAGTTAGTTATTAGTTGGGTGCGCCCTGCGAAGTGATTCGCGGGGCGCACGCATTTTTTACATTTTGTTATGGTGGTTTAAATCGTTTTCAAAATCTGAAATAAAGTTTTCATTTCCCGAGAAAACCTTTTACTTTTGCTCGAAAGAAGACGAATAACAGATTTTAAGTATATGAAAGTAGGATTATTTATTCCCTGTTATATCAATGCCGTTTATCCGCAGGTGGGAGTGGCTTCTTTTAAGTTGCTGAAAAGCCTGGGGGTGGATGTAGATTATCCGCTGGACCAGACTTGCTGCGGACAACCGATGGCAAATGCAGGATTTGAAGAAGAGTCAGTAGAGTTGGCCAAACGTTTTGACCGTCTTTTTGAACAGTATGATTACATTGTAGGCCCGTCGGCCAGCTGTGTGGTATTTGTGCGTGATCATTATGGACAGTTATTAGCCAAGGAACCTCATCGTTGTGCCAGCGAGGGCAAAATTTATGATATCTGCGAATTTATTCATGACGTGGTGAAACCCACTTCCTTGCAGGCTTCTTTCCCTCACAAGGTCAGTATCCAGAACAGTTGTCATGGAGTGCGCCTGATGCACCTTTCTTCACCGAGCGAATTGAATATCCCGTATTATAATAAGCTTCGTGATTTGCTTTCCTTGGTGAAAGACATTGAAGTGGTAGAACCGGAAAGACCGGATGAGTGTTGTGGATTTGGAGGTATGTTTGCGGTAGAAGAACACGCCGTATCCGGACAGATGGGACGTGATAAGGTGAAACGTCACATGGATACGGGTGCAGAATATATCGTAGGTGCCGATGGCTCCTGTCTGATGCATCAGAACGGGATAATTGCCAGAGAGAAGTTGCCTATCAAAACCATTCATATTGTAGAAGTTTTAGCTGCAGGACTATGAGTACGAAACATTCAAAAACCGCCGAGAAGTTTCAGGAAAATAAGGAACTGGCGGGATGGCATGACCAGACCTTGTGGATGATGCGTGCCAAACGAGATAAGATTAGCCGGGAGGTACCGGAATGGGAACAGTTGCGCGACATGGCTTCTGCCATCAAGATGTACAGCAACAGTCACCTGGATTTGCTTTTGCAGGAGTTTGAAAAGAACGCACAGGCAAACGGAGCCCATGTGTATTGGGCGAAAGATGCCGATGAGTATTGTTCTATAATCTATAATATTCTGCACGGACACAATGTGCATCGCTTTATCAAGAGTAAATCGATGCTGGCCGAAGAATGTGGACTGAATGAATTCCTGATTCAGAAAGGAATTGATGTGGTGGAAAGTGATTTGGGAGAAAGAATCCTTCAGCTGATGCATAAGAAACCCAGTCACATCGTGGTGCCGGCCATCCATATCAAGAAGGAAGAAATCGGTGAACTGTTTGTGAAAGAGATGGGCACGGAGCCGGGCAACAATGACCAGACTTATTTGACGCATGCGGCACGTAAGAATCTGCGTCATAAGTTTATTGAAGCGGAAGCCGCTATGACAGGAGCTAATTTTGCCGTGGCTTCTACGGGTGAGTTTGTGGTGTGTACCAATGAAGGTAATGCGGATATGGGTACCTCGCAGCCTAAATTGCAGATTGCAGCTTTCGGGTTGGAAAAGATTGTACCCGACCGTGAGGCACTGGGCGTATTTACCCGCTTGCTGGCACGTTCTGGTACCGGACAACCCATCACGACCTATACTTCGCATTATCGTAAACCCCGCAAAGGAGGTGAACTGCACATCATTATCGTAGATAACGGGCGTAGTAATATTCTGGCTGATCAGGAGCATGTAAAGACATTGAACTGCTTGCGATGCGGAGCTTGCATGAATACATGTCCGGTGTACCGTCGTTCCGGCGGATATTCTTATACCTATTTTATTCCGGGCCCGATTGGCATTAATCTGGGAATGCTGAAAGCACCTTTACACTATTATGATAATGTATCGGCCTGTTCTTTGTGTTATTCTTGCCAGAATGTGTGTCCGGCGAAAGTAGATTTGGCAGACCAGATTTATCGTTGGAGACAAAAACTGGATGGCTTGGGAGTAGCCAGCTCGTCCAAGCGTCTCATGTCGGGCGGTATGAAGGTGCTGATGGAACATCCGTCTTTATTTAATTTGGCTCTGGCACGGGCTTCGTGGGTGAATTCTTTCCCTCGTTCACTGGTGTACAATGGATTGAATGACTGGGGAAAAGAACATGAAATGCCACAGTTTGCTAAGGAAAGTTTTAATGAAATGTGGAAAAAGGGTAAAGTAAAATAGGGAAGCTATGAGTAGTAGAGAAGATATATTGCAGAACATACGTCGTAATACGCGAGTACGTTATGAAAAGCCGGACTTGTCTGCATTGGAACAAGGGGCAATTACGTACGCTGATCAGGTAGCACAATTCTGTAAGGTTGTGGCAGAAGTCGGCGGACGTGTGGTGACGGTCAATGAGGGAGAAGATGTCAATGCGTTGGTTCGTAAATTGTATCCGGATGCCAAACGTATTGCTTCCAATCTGAAGAATATAACCTGTGCCACTTTTCATCCTGACGATGTGGAGGCTTCTGCTGATTTGGATGGCACAGACCTGGCTGTGGTAGACGGACGCATCGGTGTGTGTGAAAACGGAGCTGTCTGGGTACAGCAGGATGTGGAACAGCGTGCGGTGTACTTCATTTCTGAGGCCTTGATACTTCTGCTCGACCGGAAAAATCTGGTAAACAACATGCACGAGGCGTATCAGAAAATAGATACAGGAGAGTATGGTTACGGTGTATTCATCTCTGGTCCATCAAAAACGGCGGATATTGAGCAGGCGCTGGTGATGGGAGCACACGGAGCGCGTGAACTGACCGTTTTATTACTGTAATAAGGTAACAGATAGAAAAAAGGAGTCCCGGTATCTTTGAACTTGGATACCGGGACTCCTTTTTGTGTTGATTCCCCAATGACAGGGTTTATCGGTGCTGCATGGCCTGTTGATTGAAAGGTTTTGCAGTTTCCGTAATATTGTGGTTGTTGTTCAACTCTAAGAACTGTGTACCTGTCCACCACAATATGTTCATGACAATTACTGCCAGTATGACAGTGAAGGCCGTAATCCTGGCTTCCAGTTGTTTGCTGGAAATTCTTTTAAAATTTTCTTTTCCCATCTCGGTTTTATTCACTAACCTTCTTTTCTCCATATAGTAATTATAGTCTTATTATTTCCTGTTGTCTGACTAATAAATGACACATATATGTAAATACTGCATGAGGGTGATAAATTTTTTCAGAAAAAGTTGCAGTTTTTTATTTTAAGTTGGAGTCGGTCAGTACTTCCTAAAAAGTATCGTAGTACTGCCGCGGAAGTACTCCAGTACTTGCTTGGAAGTACTACAGTACTTCTTAAGGAGTACTGAGATTGAGTAATTTGTTGTAAACTAATTACTTAGTTTATGTAAACCGTCCTGAAGTACTTTTCAAACAATTCTTTCGCTTCATCTAATTGCGCTTGCGTGTTGAGTTGTACATCTTTCAGCTGGTAGTCCATTTTCATGGCTTCATATTTATGTACACCTAGAGTGTGATAGGGAAGTATCTCAACCCGTTCAATCATGCGATAGTCTTTGAAATGCTCGCCGAGTGCTTCTATGTCTTCTTTAAAGTAGCTGTACTTTTGTACCAGTACATAACGCAGCCAGAACGGTTTCTGGTTTTCTTCAAGCCAGGCTGCAGTTTTCAGGGTTTGTGCATTACTTCTGGAGGTGAGTGCTTTATGACGTTCGTCATTGAACTCTTTTACGTCAAGTAGTACGAGGTCTGCCAGCGAAAGCAACTCCTTTACATCTTCGTTCCAGATTCCGCCATTTGTATCTATGCAGATATGAATGCCCGCTTCTTTCAGCATGCGGAATAAAGGAACCAAGGCTTTTGCCTGAAAGGTCGGTTCTCCTCCACTGAAAGTAATGCCTCCTTTCTTCCCGAAAAAAGGTTTTTGGCTTACAGCCATCTTGAGAATCTCTTCAGGAGCAGTTTCTTTACTTTCACCTTTGGCATCAATAGTATCGGGATTGGCACAATAAAGGCATCGGAAATTACAGCCTTGCAAGAAAACAACGAGACGTATTCCCGGACCGTCGTATGTGCCTAATGATTCGTATGAATGTACTCTAATCATGATAGGATAAAAAATAATAGACACAAACTACCGGACTGAAAATCCGGGTAGCTTGTGTCCAGTTAAAATTATATACTCTTTATGCAAGAATTACATGCGTTCGTGGAAGCTGCGTGAAATTACTTCCAGCTGATGCTCACGGCTCAGTTTGATGAAGTTCACCGCATAACCAGATACACGAATTGTCAGCTGAGGATATTTTTCCGGATGCTCCATGGCATCTTCTAGCATTTCCCGGTTCAATACGTTTACGTTCAGGTGATGCGCACCTTTCACGAAGTAACCGTCCATCATCGTTACTAGGTTCTCGATACGGTTTTCCATATCTACTCCCAAAGATTTCGGTACGATAGAGAAGGTATTACTGATACCGTCCTGTGAGTCACGGTAGCGCAATTTAGCTACAGAACTCAGAGAAGCAATGGCACCGTTCTTGTCGCGCCCGTGCATCGGGTTAGCTCCAGGAGCAAATGCTACACCTTTGGCACGGCCGTCTGGAGTGGCACCTGTTTTCTTACCATACATCACATTTGAAGTAATGGTCAGGATAGACAAGGTCGGTTTGGCATTCTTGTAAACCGGCAATTTCTTCAATTCTTCGTCGAAGTAGTAAATCAAGTCTACTGCCAGGTGGTCTACGCGGTCATCGTCATTTCCGAAGCAGGGGAATTCACCTTCGATGTCGAATCCTTCTGTCAGTCCGATGTCGTTACGGCGAGCTGTTACCTTTGCATACTTGATGGCAGACAATGAGTCAACAGCGATAGACATACCTGCCACACCGTAAGCCAGGTTGATAACCGGGTCAGTATCTACGAAAGCCATCTGAGCCTTTTCGTAATAATACTTGTCGTGCATGTAGTGGATGATGTTCATGGCTTCGTTGTACACGCGTGCCATTTCTTTCAGCACTTTCTTATAGTTGGCAAGCACTTCTTCAAAGTTCAATACATCACCGCTCAATGCCGGAATGTCCTTTACCATCAGTGTGCCGGTGTTTTCACAGCGTCCGCCGTTGATAGCCAGCAGCAATGCCTTAGCCAGGTTACAGCGTGCACCGAAGAACTGGATGTGACGGCCGATGTCCTGATAAGATACACAGCAAGCGATACCGTAGTCGTCAGAGTTACGTACTTCACGCATCAGGTCGTCGTTCTCGTACTGGATAGAAGATGTATCGATAGAAACCTGTGCACAGAAGTTCTTGAAACCTTCCGGCAGTTCCGGACTCCACAGCACGGTCAAGTTCGGTTCTGGTGAAGGACCGAGGTTGTACAATGTCTGCAAGAAACGGAATGAAGTCTTGGTTACTTTTGTACGTCCGTCGTTGAAGCGTCCGCCGATAGACTCAGTCACCCATGTCGGGTCGCCGGCAAAGATGTCGGTATAAGCCTGCATACGCAAGTGGCGTACCATACGCAGTTTGATAACAAACTGGTCAATCAACTCCTGTGCATGTGCTTCGTCAAGCAGGCCATGAGCCATATCATATTCAATATAGATATCCAGGAAAGACGATACGTTACCCAATGACATGGCAGCACCATCCTGTTCTTTTACGGCAGCCAGGTAAGCCATGTATACCCACTGAACAGCTTCCTGTGCATTGTGAGCCGGACGTCCCAGTTCAAGACCGTATTGTTCTCCCATGATCTTGATTTCCTTCAGGGCCTTGATCTGCTCTGCCACTTCTTCACGAAGACGGATGCGGGCATCAGTCATCGGACCAGTCAGGTGACGCAAATCATTTTGTTTAGCTTCAATCAGTCTGTCCAGACCATACAATGCCAGACGACGGTAATCACCGATGATTCGTCCGCGTGCATAGTTGTCAGGAAGTCCTGTCAAGAAACCAAGTGAGCGGAAAGAACGGATTTCTTCTGTGTATGCATCGAAGACCCCGTCGTTATGAGTTTTGCGATAATGAGTGAAAATATCTTTAACCTTCGGGTCAACTTCTACTCCGTTTTCACGGCAAGCTTTTTCTACTACCTTGATACCTCCAAAAGGTTTGATTGCGCGGCGCAACACTTCGTCAGTCTGCAAGCCGACAATGACTTCATTTTCCTTATCAATATATCCCGGTGCGAAAGAAGTGATGGTTGATACTGTGGACGGATCGAGCGAGCGTACACCATTGTTTGCACGTTCTTCAGCCAAAGCTTCCAAACATTTGTTCCAAACAGCTTTTGTACGTTCAGTTGGACCGACCAGGAATGAAGCGTCGCCCTCGTAAGGCGTAATGTTTGTCTTTACGAAATCGGTGACGTTGATTTCATGGTTCCAACGGCCTTCTTTAAAATTCATTGCCATAAATTTGAAATATTAAAAAGTTATGTAAATGTGGTTCTCTAAACCGAGTGCAAAGGTAGTGAAAAACCTTGTGTTGTACAATACCTATTTTGTGGTATATTATTATTTTGCATTAATTACAAAGTAGTATAGGTTATAGAAACGGGTTAAGGGAGAGGTGTGTTTGCGAAAAAATCTTTGCAAAAGTTTGCACAACTCAAAAAGTCGCTCTATATTTGCACCGCATTTGAGAGAAGATGCGTTCCCAAAGAAGATTGGAAGTTTGGGTGAGTGGCTGAAACCAGCAGTTTGCTAAACTGCCGTACGGGTAACCGTACCGGGGGTTCGAATCCCCCAGCTTCCGCTTTTAGTTTCTACAGATATGGCGCTTTCGTCTAGTGGCCCAGGACGCGGCCCTCTCACGGCTGAAACACGGGTTCGATTCCCGTATGCGCTACATTTGGAAGTTTGGGTGAGTGGCTGAAACCAGCAGTTTGCTAAACTGCCGTACGGGTAACCGTACCGGGGGTTCGAATCCCCCAGCTTCCGCAACGAGACTAAAAGAAGGTATTCAATTAAACCTTCACTCAAGGAGTCAAAGCACCGTATATCAATTGATTACGGTGCTTTTTTCGTATATTTTTGTTTCAAGATGAAGGCCATCCAGCATCGGTTGGCAGTCATATCTTAGTCAATTTCTGCTACAATTTCTGCTACAGAAATTTTGCTGTCACAAAAATGTAGCAGAAAATTTGAGATGAATACCATCTTGAATTCTCTGCTACAGAAAATGACCTCGCATTTTTGGCAAAAAAATGTAGCAGTGACGGTCAAAAGATAGCCAAATTGACGCCTTATAAATCACTCATTCATAATAAATTATGTCGAACTTTGTGGCAAAATTGCTACACTAAAAAATGATTAGTTATTATGAGAATGATTTTTAAAGTGTCGTTCTATGTACGCTCCAATTACGAGAACAAAAGTGGTAAATCTCCTTTGATGATCAGAATCTATTTAAACAAAGAAATGCTTAATGTAGGTTCATCCGGTATCTATGTGGATAAAAAATTGTGGTGTAATTCAACAAGCCGAATGAAAGGGCGTACTCAGGAGGCATTGGTTGTCAATGCTCAATTGGATGAAATATCTACATCTTTCCAGGAAATCTTTAAGCGCCATGAAAGTGATGCAGACCTTACTCTTGAAAAAATAAAGAATTTTTTTCTTGGGAAGGATAAGGCAAAAATTACCATTCTTGAATTCTATGATGATTATTTAAAAGAACTGCAGGCTCAGGTAGGAACAATCAAAGCAAAAGCTACCTATCACAAATATTCAGGGACCAAACGTCATTTTGAGAATTTTTTGCGATATAAGTATAGACGTAAAGACTTGATGCCAAAAGAACTGACACATCAGGTTATCAATGATTTTGAAACATACTTGCGTTCTGTAGCTAATCTTAAAATCAACACTGCAACCAAAATATTAAAGTTCTTTAAGACTGTTGTTAGGGATGCCCAAAAGAAAGACTTGATTACTCATGATCCGTTTATGAATCATCATTTCCAATTGGAATATGTTGACCGAGGTTTCCTTACAGATGAAGAAATAAAATGTATCATGGAAAAGGAATTTCCGACAGCACGACTTGAAGCTGTAAGGGACATTTTTATTTTTTCGTGCTTCTGTGGTTTGGCATACATAGATGTCGCAAATCTAACACAAGATAATATAGTTACACTTGATGGTAAACGATGGATAATGACTACACGTCAGAAGACAAAAGTCCCAAGTAATATTTTATTGCTTGATATTCCGGCTATGATTATTGAAAAGTATAGAGGAAGAACGAAGGATGGTAAACTTCTTCCTATATTATCCAATCAGAAGATGAACAGTTACTTAAAAGAAATCGGTGATGTCTGTGGTATTAAAAAGAATTTGACTTATCACCTGGCAAGACATACATTTGCTACAATGATATTAAGTAAAGGTGTTCCTATTGAATCTGTGTCAAAAATGCTTGGTCACACCAATATAAGGACTACACAAGTATATGCCCGTATAACAAACAAGAAGATAGAAGAAGATATGCTGGCACTTGCAGGTAAATTAGATAATTTCAATGATTCCATTAACCAAATAAAAAAGTAGGTAACATGAAAACAAACGAAAAAAGAGAACTTTCTTACTTCCAGTCTTTATTGGGGAAGTATATCAGTGAGCATCATCCGGAATTGTCCAATGACAAAGCTTTCCTAAGTAGCCGTGCAGATGAAGCATTGAATGTATATGCCAATGCCATAACCATTGGTCTTTCAGATCTTGAAGCTGAAGAAGCAGCAAATGAGGTTCTGTACAATGGACTCCACTTTTCCAAGTATGATACAATTGTAGAAGTATTATGGAATGAGTTTGCAGAAAATATACCTCAGAGTCTTGCTGAGAGGTTGGCAGCTATCCTTTTGGGCAATACAGCTATTCAGAAAACATTTGCCAAATATAAACTTGATGATGATTTTGACGGTAAACCAGAGTATGATGAACTTTACACTGAACTAACAGGTTGCATACAGATTATTATTGAAAGAAACGAGCTTCCTGTTTTCTGATTCAGTTTTACCAGTTAAAGTCGGGACAACTTTTGTTCAAGTGCAAAGGTAATTTCCGGCTTTCAATCGGCAAGGATTCCCAAGGCTATGGGAGAAATCTCCACCTGAAGGTTGTATTTATCCCATAGTCCTTGCCTTTTCTGAAAGCCGACCTTTATAAAGCCCTTGAAACAAAGGTTGTTCTATCCCGACCTAATATTAACTTTCTAAAATGGATGCTTATGAAAACAGAACCTACTTTTATATCAAATGAATCATTGAAGAAGCAACCTGTAAATCAGCCTGCTTCACATTATCGAGTTATATCTCTAATCAAGCTAACATTTTATATTGCTGTTCTGATAGGCTTCTGCTGGCTGCTTAGCTGCATCATTACCAAAGAAGTGGTTATAGCTATAGGATTGCTTATTGGTTTTATTCTCATTTCGAGCATAATGAGGTTTGCATTTTCTGTAATACTCACTATCGTCAAATGGATTGCGATTGCTGCAATCATTCTGTTGTTGCTATGCTTTATATAAGCATTAATTATGCCTTTTGAAAAAGTAACAAAATCAAATAACTCATTTTATATTATGAAACCGACAGATACTCTCGTTACGAAATACGATATTATTATACCATTTTATACCTCTGAAAATGTGACGAAATCAGTCAGGAATATTTATGACCATGAATTGTGCAAGGAAGTTATTCGACTCTACTTGTTGAACAAACTCGATCGGATATGGAGAAATCCTTATGGCAGCTATTATTACAAGGCCAAGGGTGGTTTACCTGAATATTATAGACCTCAAATTCTAACTTCTGTAGATATTGAGAAGATTATAGCACAAAAGAAAGGGGGAAGAAGAAAAGGAACTGGCAGAAAGAAGCTTGCCGGAAATTCTCCTTCTGTAACCATGCGTGTACCACAATATATAAGGAAGGATATCCAGGCACTTATTGATATGTATGCCCATTGGTGTGCTAGTGATGAAGAACCTGTACTTGTATCTAAAACTAGTGTTGAACAACGTCTGAAGACGATTGAATTCCTGCATTATGTGACTGAGTATGAAAAAGAGTATATTTCTAATAATGAAAAATCTTATGATAATAAAAAATAATACGATTTCATTTTTAGTATAAATTATATACTATAAAATTTTGTTTTTGGAAAGAATATATAAATGTAAGGAAATTTGTATATTTACATTGAATAAAAAATAGAAATGATTATGGAAAATAAAATTCAAATGTATGTAGCTCAACCATCAGATAAGCAATTAGGAATGTATGAAGTTGCTAAATATTCTGAAACAGACAGTAACTATATCCCTATTAAAGGAGAAATATATTTAACGAAAAAAGCAGCAGAAGAACGTGCTCATGAGTTAAATAAAGAAGAATAAAACTGAGATGCATAAAAGATATTTCTTCTATCTTAACAATAATGGATGCTTCTTTATAATCTTTATCTTGTATTTAAATTCAAATTATTGTTATATTACTTAATTCTATATTAGAAAAATTGGGATGTATAAGTGAATGATTTATAGAAACATTTGTAAAACAGTTATTTTATTGGATATCCTAAAAACTTGTTTTATCTTTACATATCTAAACTTTAAAGTATATGTTTTATGGATATTAATAAAGGAAAAAGATTAAGAGAAGAATGGGGAGATAAGCCATGCAATCATCCTAATTTTGAGAAAGAAACTCAAGGAGCACCGATGTCAAATCTTGGATATGTTGAAAACAAAACAGGTGATTACATTTGTACTCAATGTGGTGAAGTATTTACAAAAGCCGAAAAAGATGAAATTGAAGCTAATAGGGCCAAAAAGTAGTCGAAAAAATAAGGGAATAGCTATCGAAGTTATTCCCTTTATTATAAATTATATAAAATCATTTAATGCTATTATTTAAATAATTCATCTTTATAATCTTAAATCAGAAAAACACACTTTTGATTTTGTGACAAAATCGGAAATATCTATCAAGTTTAATTTGTCTGCCTCTTTTATCGCAGTACCTCCATTCATTTCTCTTTCCACACTTCTGACGGCCATTTACGTTCTGGTGCAAAGGTAATTACGGTATTTTACTCAGATACAAGGTCAAGCCGGTGGTTTTGTAGAAAATCTCCAGCCCTTCGGGTAGTATTTTATACAAAAACCTTGTATCTGCTAATACCTACCTTTTATAGCACCTGAAACGGAAACGACCGAAGTGAAAGAAAGACGCATAAAAAAAATGTCGGATATACGAGAGGCAGATACCAAAGGTTGAAACTCAACTCCCTCAGCTCTAGAATCCGCATAAAATTTTTAACTATTAAACTTGTGAGATATGAAAGGTACAGAATTATTCAAGGCTGCTATCCAAAACTACTTGGAGTATAGAGCAATGACGGACGATTTGTTTGCACCACGATACGCAAATCCGGCAAAGAACATTGAAGATTGCATAACCTATATACTTAATGAAGTTCAGAAAAGCGGAATGAACGGATTTGATGATGATGAAATCTATTCTATGGCTATGCATTACTATGATGAAGATGATATTGAAATCGGAAAGCCTATCAGTTGTAAAGTAATGGTAAACCACCATGTTGAACTTACTGAAGAGGAAAAGCAGAACGCACGCAGAAAGGCTATTGAGCAATATCAGCAAATGGAACTCAACAAGTTACAGAGCAGAGCAAAACAGAAATCATCTGCAACTCAGACAACCAATGTTCAACCCTCATTATTTGATTTTTGATTATGAAGCCGAAAACACGTATTCAGTCTGAAATTGTTACATTATCAAAAAGACTGAAAAGCATATCAGAGAAGCAAAAAGCATACGCATACAAGCATTGTTTCAGCCATATTGCACGTATGACGAGTAAAGGAATTGTAACTTGTACCGATTGTGGTCATTCTTGGAAGGGTGAAAATATCCCTTCCTCAGACCATGCGGAATGTACTTGTCCTCATTGTGGAAGCAAGTTGGAGGTAATGAAAACCCGTCAGAGAGTGTTTAAAGGTACAGAATATTTCTCTATCATTACAACCTGTAAAGGTTATCAGGTAATCCGTTTCTTTATAGTCAGAGCCAATAGAAAGGTTGGCTATCAAGCGAAATATGAAATCAATGAAATAGTGCTGCTCCTAATGGTAGAGGTGAAATTATAGCACGTTTGCGGTGTATGTCCTCCATGTATTATGATTTGTGGAATGAACACAGCTGCATGGAACTGAGGTCAAATAGTAACCACTTTGCATACGATATTACTCCACAATGCACCTATCCACATATTAGAATTATGAAGAAAATCAGACGAAATGGCTTCAAGGGAAAGTTTTACAATATATCCCCAAATGCTTTTTTCAAGGCAATCCTATCTGATAACAAGATGGAAACATTACTTAAAGTCGGTCAGATAGAAATGTTCCGTCATTTCATTCGTTCAAATGCAGATATAAATGAATATTGGGCAGCTTTAAAAATCTGTATCCGTAATGGCTATGAAATCACCAATGCTTCTGAATGGTGTGATTATATCAGACTGCTGAAACACTTTGGAATGGACATTCATAATTCCAAATACGTTTGTCCGAAAGATATTGTTTCCGAACATGACAACTTGGTCAAAAGAAGGAATGATGAAATCAGACAGGAAGATAATGAACGCAAAAAGGCTCAAGCTATTGAGAATGAAAGGATATATAAGGAGCAAAAGGGTAAGTTCTTCGGTATTTCATTTACAGACGGCATAATTCAAGTACATGTTTTGAGCAGTGTTCATGATTTTATTGAGGAAGCTAAGATAATGCACCATTGCGTATTTTCAAATTCCTACTATCTGAAAGAAAATTCTTTGATACTATCAGCTACCATTGAAGGTAAACGCATTGAAACTATTGAAGTTTCATTGAAAACTTTAAAGGTCGTACAAAGTCGAGGTGTATATAATAAGAATACCGAATACCATGAGCAAATAATAAACTTGGTAAATCAGAATATGGGAATGATACAGAAATGTCTGGTTGCTTAACGGATATATGAGATATGAAAACTACAGAAATAAATCAGAGTATAATCGGAAAAAGGTGTGAATGTATGTTCACCGGTATGATGGTTAAAGGTATCATCACGGAAATTGAAGATTGTAAGTATTCAGTAAACGTAAAAGTTGTCTTTGACTCCCCACAGCAGTGGGGAGATGATATGTATGAACACGATTGGACATGGGGAAGAAAATCCGATGAGTTCGGACCTCTTAAATATCTCAAGTTAATAGAATGAAGGTGGGCGGAATTTCCGCCCACTACTTTTTACAGTGAGCTTCAGGCGGCACAAAAAGTAGCAAAAATCCTTTATTTAAATAATATATCCATAATAAATACTATTAAAAATATTAAGGATATACTAGAAATATCTATTTTTGTAATGATTTTTATTACTATATCAGTTACTAATTCCTGTCTATTTTAAGTTATTATCTCATTTGTATGAAACCATTAGATTATTTGAAAAAACAGAAAATATTTATTTTTGACAATATTATAGTTGCAATCTTTTTGTCTTTTGGAATTTCTTTTATAGTTAGTGCTTTAGCTGAATTCTTTAAAGGTAAATATCTTGTTTTTTTTATTTCTGGGCTATTTTGCATATTATTTGTTCTTCTGATAAAAATATTTAACTTTTACACATTAAGAAAACATCAAATTTGTACTGAGGCACTTTTAGTTGTTGATGATAAAGCTAGATTAGGTAAGGTTTATCGTTATTATTTCAATGAAAAATTTATCGAAATACTTATTTCAGTTTGTAGAGAGAATAAAACTTTTAAAGAATGTTGGGAAAAAGCTTTCAAGAAAGAATATACTAATAATAGTAAATATGTGTCCCAGGATTATGTTCTAATAAAAAAAATAACAGATGATGAAGCTCGGAAATACTTTAAAGAAGAAAAAATATGTAAGTTTATAAATGAGTTAACCGAATATATATTTATTGAATGGTTATCAGACAAACTTGAAATGTATTTTGGAGATAATACAAAAAACATAACTGTATTGAATAGAAGTAATATAGCTGATTATTTGTTAGATAATAGAGTTCTTGATTTAATATCAAAGCCTTTTGAAGATCGTGAAAAATTCCTTAGTAAAATAAAAGATAAAGAAGATAATATTGATGATATATATACATTGTTAGGCGATGATGATGTTGAATTTAATAAGTTTGAATTAAAACTTCCTCCCAAAACAATATTAAAAAAAGAAGGTAAAGAGACTTTGGTAATATCTGGTAAGTATTTCAACTTAAGATTACATGCTTCTTTTAAAGGATTTAATGCTAATATTCCGTATGATTTCCATAGGTTTTATGTCTCTACTCCTGATATGATCTTTTATAGTATTTCTTTAAAGCTAGAGATATCTCTGAAACCTTTTTTCTTTTTATTATCACCTAATTGGAAAAACTTATTATGGATTGATTCTGTATGTGAGTCTTTCTTACATGATTTTTCATATAAAACTTTTATGGATGATATCGGTTTTAATAAATCAATTACAAATTTGATGTTATATGATAGATATCTAAGAAAAAATATCGAAGAGACTAAAAATAAATCAGATAGTTCAAAAAGAGTAAACGACAATCTATAATCAAAATCATAAATTGAAATAGTTTTGCTATAAAACAGCTACTACTATTTCAATTTATACTATAAAAGTTGTTATATGAAAGATTTCATATGATTAATTGCGATTTAATAACTGGAATTAGTTCCGTTTGTCATTAAAATCAAACTCGACAACCTGAGAATGCCCCATATTATCCTCAAATACAATCTCAAGGCTTTGCTGTTCTGTAGATTGAGAGGTGTAATATAAACGGAAGTCCCCTTTTTCTACTGGGTATCTGTCATTGGGGATGAACGGTTCACCATCTTTTCCCATACGAAGTATGCCGTCACCATCATACTGAAAATATCTGATAGTATATTGAGTTCCTGAATAGTCAGCCGGACAGGTTAAGGTGCAGCGGATTTCAATGGTTTCCCCTTGGCTGAGTTCCTTTGGGACAGGCATCGTTTCAACTGTAAATGGAAATGATTTTGTGACATCAAGTTCATTGCTGCATGAACCCAATGTCATGTAGGCAATTATTATCACAAGAAGTGACTGTATATGTTTTATTGTTTTCATAATGTGTTATTACATTGATTCTGATTTTGTTTGACTGATATTACATGATAATACTGATTCCTATCAATATTGAAGGCCTGAATAAATCCAAGTCTGTTCCGAAAAGGAATGTTCCTTTGGCTTTTGCGAGAACCACTACATTGTCCGTAATGAATCCTTCCATAGATAATTGGGCGCCAGCACCATAAACAAATCTGTTTCTTGCTTCAAGGTATGCACCATCTGGCAGCCATCTGTTGCCGTCATTCACCTCTTCATAACCGAGTGAAATACATGGTCCACCATAAACGAGGAAACTTTTTCCCGGACTTGAAATCAGGTGAAACATAAATCCACCTTCACCAGTATAATCACGTACCGGCACTTTCAGTTCATTATAGTGATAGTTCTGCTGAAGATAATTTAGTCCGAAATGATAATAGTGATAGTTACGGATATACCTTGTAAAATTAAGTCCGGCATTGAAATTACCGTCTCCAAATGTATTATGCTTCTGTAAAGGTACACCACCATAAAACTCAATTCCCTTTTGGTGAGGTAATAATCGTTGTGCCATTGTCGGTATGCTCAAACCGACAATGGCAATTATAATAACAAGTATCCTTTTCATCAGAATTTCAGTTTAAGGCTGTCAATGTTTTTTGCTCTTATCAAATCCTCGTTTTCCATATAAAACGTCATTGTACATATTCCGAAGCATACCCGTTCACTTTCCGGCAGCTTATTAGGGTATAAAACCATACCTTAAAAGCGTAATTTTTATCCGTTCATC
>ENA-UEQE01000255-UEQE01000255.1-human-gut-metagenome-genome-assembly--contig:-NODE-255-length-45607-cov-22.562794_pt1 | contig 45607 bp, 40 predicted proteins | sample MGYA00242934_ERZ507935 | MGnify/ENA primary metagenome ERZ507935 (study PRJEB26167, sample SAMN06115423) | human gut metagenome | host: Homo sapiens | place: China:Anhui | collected 2015-03-30... | reverse complement strand
ACGGAGGAATGGGGCACTTTCCTTGATGTGAAGCATTGGCCGGAAATTAAAAATCCGAAGAAATATGCCGGACAGCGTGTGGTCATCGGTTCTGTGACGGATGGCTACAATCCACAGGAGGAGCAATTCGGGAATACCAGAAAACTTCTGGAGCAGTTGATCGGCAGTGACGCAGATATTTTAATCTGCACAAAGTCTGATCTTGTGGTACGGGATATTGATCTGCTGAAAAACCTTGGACGAGTGACCGTTTCATGGTCGATCAACACACTGGATGAAAATTTCAAGAACGATATGGACTCTGCTTCGAGCATTGAGCGGCGCATCGCTGCTATGAAGCAAGTATATGATGCAGGTATCCGTACAGTCTGTTTCGTATCTCCGGTATTCCCCGGCATCACGGATTTTGAAGCCATCTTTGAGCGGGTAAAGGATCAGTGTGATCTGTTCTGGCTCGAAAACCTCAATCTTCGGGGCGGCTTCAAGAAGACGGTTATGGATTATATCGCCGGAAAATATCCTGACCTTGTACCACTTTACGACGAGATCTATAACAAGCATAACCGCAGCTATTTTGAAGCACTTGAAGTAAAAGCTGAGGAAATGGCTAAGAAGTATGATTGCCCATTTGTGGATAATGAAATGCCTTATGGCAGAGTCCCGCAGGGACATCCGGTGATCGTAGATTATTTCTATCATGAGGAAATCCGAGGGACAGAAAATACCGGAAAAAGAAATCGTTAAACAGAAATTTTGTAAGAACTTTGAACGAGGGAGACTCCTTGTCCGAAGGGCAAGAAGGTGCAACCGAGAAGATTTAGAACAATTCCAGTTTTTGTGGATATAGAAAATACCCTCCCGGCCAGTCAAGGTCGAGAGGGTTTCGTGCGTCTATGGGATTATCCTTCAATATCAATGTTCAGTCCAGACTTAAGCTCCACAGTGAAGTGGTTCTCCCAGACGATGATTCGCTCAAGCCAGCGCTTTACCAGGGCCTCATCGAAGGCTTCCAGATGTGCGGGCTGCTGCTTGATGAAATCCTGCAGTTCATTGATGCGGGCAATCTGTGCGTCCCTGACAGCAGTGTCAACCGTGCATTTTTCTCGCTGTTCCCGGAGTTTGAAGATCTCGTCGGCAATCTCATCATAGGCCTCTTTGTTATTGGCTTTTTTGAGAAGCTCTTTCTGGAGCTCCTGCAGTCTTTCGTTGATGCCATCAGCGGTATTTTGCTGAGCGCTTCGGATCACCTTTGCAATGTTCTGCTGGAGCTGCGCCTGGTAGGTGGACTTATCGCCAAGGAGCGTGTTGATAGCCTGAACTACCACATTCTCCAATACCGTCTCATTGACAGTTCTTGCGTGGCATTCCTGCCCGGCCGGCTCCAGCCTACTGATGCAGCGCCAGACGATGGACTTGCAGCCTCGATTGTTCCAGTGAATTCTGCGGAACATTTCGCCACATTCGCCGCAAATGACAATCTGCGCAAAGCAGTGGTTGCAGCTGTAGGAGCGCTTTTTACCATTGGCACTGGTTTTGACCACTCGCCTGCGTACCAGCTCTTCCTGCACCTGCAAGAAAATGTCCTTCGGAATGATTGCTTCGTGGTTGCCTTCCACATAGTATTGTGGCACGATGCCGTTGTTCTTGACTCTTGTCTTGTTCAGAAAGTCGGTGGTGTAGGTTTTCTGTAGAAGCGCATCTCCGATGTATTTCTCGTTTCGGAGGATTTTGTTGATGGTGCTGGTCCACCATTTTGTTTTGCCAGCGCCGGTGAGGATGCCGTCTGCTTCCAGACCTTTTGCAATCCGATCCATCGAGTAGCCCTCCAGGTATTCCCGGTAGATGCGCTTTACCACCTCTGCCTGTTCTGGATCGATGATGAGATTGCCATCCGCATCCTTGGTGTAGCCGAGGAAGTGATTGTGATTTACCTGTACCTGGCCATTCTGGTAGCGAAACTGGAGTCCCAGCTTTACATTCTGGCTGAGGGATTGTGATTCCTGCTGCGCCAGGGAAGCCATAATCGTAATTAGGACCTCACCCTTGGCATCCATTGTGTTGATGGATTCCTTTTCGAAGAAGACGGGAATGTTCTTATCCTTCAGCTGACGGATGTATTTCAGGCAGTCCAGTGTGTTTCTGGCAAATCGGCTGATGGACTTGGTGATAATCATGTCGATGTTTCCGGCCTCGCAGTCGTCAATCATACGGTTAAAGTCCTCACGTTTTTTTGTGTTGGTGCCGGAAATACCATCATCGGCGTAGATACCGGCAAATTCCCATTCCGGTTTTTTCTGTATAAATTCTGTATAATGCTCGACCTGAGCATCGTAGCTTGTAGCCTGCTCATCGCTGTCAGTACTGACTCTGCAATACGCCGCGACTCTAAGCTTTGGCTTTGCATCCTGCTGCCTGGCAGTGTTTCCGACCTGCCGTTTTGCAGGGATGACCATAACATTTCCCATTATTTGACCTCGCTTTCTATCAGGCTGTATAGGTATTCTGCCTGCCTGACCGGATTTTCATAATTCTCTGTAATGTCACCAAGTCGAAAAGCGGTAGGTGGCCTTTTTATGATTGGTGTAATATAGCGGTCATTCCGTCCGAGCTTTGTGGAGCGTTTGGTAAGCTCCGCACTGACGGCGTCGAAGGATGCCGGATCAATGATGGCCGGGTAGAAGTCATCTCCGAGGTAATGCCTGTTTAGCATCATGCGCTTGGCACCTGCATGGAGAAGGTCAAGCCCGGCTTCCTTCGCAGCATTGGTAAGGGATAGACCGCTTAAATAATTCTTGTAAAGGTCTCGAACATGAGCGGCAGCAGCTTCATCTATCACTGCCTTACCATTCTCGATCCGGTAACCGAAGGGTGTGTGTCCCATCAAATCATCTCCTTCAAAATAAGACCACAATGAAGTGCAAAGCCAATTTTCTGGCGGCTGTAAACCTCAATGTGATCCACGAATAGTTCAAATAATTCTTCACTGTATTCCAGCTGCATTTCCCCACGTTCGCAGAAGTGTAGCAGGCGCTCCGTCTCGTATACCTTTGTGGCATCCAGTGATTGGGAGCGATTTAGGAGCTCAATTTGGTTCCTATATTCGCCAGCCTGGGAGAGAAGGGCATTATTTTCCTGGGTATAAAGAATCTGGTCAATGTAGCCTTGTCCCATCAGCTTATGCAGGGTTTCTCGCTGTTCGGTGTTCTGCTCCAGTAGTATTTCTAATTGTTGGATATGCCGCCCATGATGTTTTTCTTAAGCGGCAGCATCCAATCATCTCCAGTGGAACCATTAAATGTAGTGCCGTTATAAAGCATTCCTTTAATGTTGCAGTTCAGAACATCCATCGCGGCTTCCGTCACCAGGTTTGTGTCTTCGTAGCACTCTTTTTTGCCGGTATGGATATCTGTAAGTTCGATTACACTTTTTCCTTTCAGCATTGTTATTCCTCCGTATTCAGATAGTCGGTTGTGATGGATTTGAGATATCCGTCTGCACCGCTGATGATAAATCGATATTTTAGCTGTCCGGTAGTTGCTTTCTCCGCCCAGGAATCCACACTGATGGCTTCGAGAGCAGCCTTCGACATTCCGGATTTCTCCTCGGACAGCTTTGCCCACACAGCATTGATGCAGCTCCACCAGCTTGCTCCGTCATCAAAGGAGACCGCAAACAATACCTCGTCTGAGCAGTCAGCAGTTACCTTTTCAATGCCAAGAATTGTGAAATCAGACATATCGATGTTTTCGGAATAAAGCACCTGTGGAATTGGCACTCCTGTGTAGCTTACCTTCATGTCCGGGAATAGATTCTCAGAATCATGCCAGTAAAGGATGGTTGGATCATGCAGCGTGATGAGAAGCTTTCCATCCGGGATATCCTGTACACCACGTGTCTCAAAAAGCTCTGCTGTAAGTTCTGTTTCCTCTAATTTAACAAGAGCATTCTCTTCCACGGTATACAGTGCGCCATCGGCATCCGAAATGAGATACCTTCGGTTATATGGATCAAGAAAAACAGGCGCATGATCCACATATTCAAAGCTGTTCCCGGATTCGTCCTTTGGTTTAAAAGAGATGATCTTTCCAGTAAGAGCGGTGAAGGAAATCGTGCCATCCCCGGTAACCAGGCTGGAATCTGCCAGGTAACTACTGTTGGTTGGGATGGTGTCAAAGGAAACGCAGATTTCTCCGGTATCGAAAAGAATTGCATCCCAGACCATCCGAGTTGCTTCGTTTCGATTGCCGTGCACGGAGTAGCCTTCCCAGCGGATACGAAGGAACTTGTAGGTTCCCCAGATCGTGCCTTCCTCTCTTCGTAGCGTCATAAGATCGGTATCCCTGCGGACGATTTTCAGCTGCTCGGTATTCTCACCAAAGCCAATCCAGGAGTTGCCACTGACATAAAGGGTAGAGGCTATTTTTCCTTTGTACTGAAACCAGTCAACGCCTTTCACGGTATCGGTGCCATCATCCTGCAGAGAATTATTTCGAAGGATCTCCATAGCCCCCATCGCCTTCAGTGCACCGACGGAGCCGCCATAGCCAAGCGCCAGCTCTGCGATTTTACCCTTTTGACGCAAATGTCCATTGATGCCGTGTTTCTCAACAGGGACCTTGAACATCTGACTGGCAGAAGCACAGTAGATATCCCCACCCTTAGCAAATACCTTCTGTCGCCATTCTTCTCCGGCAAACCAGGCGATGACGCGGGCTTCGATGGCAGAAAAGTCTGCAACCAGGAACTGTGTACCCTCACGTGGAATGAATGCAGTTCGGATCAGCTGCGATAGGGTATCCGGCACATCTTCATATAAAAGAGAGACTGCATCAAAGTTCCCGGAGCGTACCAGAGCACGAGCATTAGCAAGGTCTGGCAGATGATTCTGAGGAAGATTTTGTAATTGAATGTTCCGACCGGAGAAGCGACCGGTACGATTGGCTCCATAAAACTGAAACATGCCACGGGCTCGGTCATCGCTGCAGACTGTTTTTTCCATAGCCTGATATTTACGTACTGAGGATTTGGCAAGCTGCTGACGAAGAATGAGAACAGAGGTAAGCTTGTCAGGAGCGTTCTTTAGGAGCTTGGCTATCGCTTTTTTATCAAGGCTGTCGGTTTCTACACCATTGGCAGAGAGCCACTGCTTCATCTGCAGCACAGAGTTCGGGTTTTCCAGCTTCGTGATGTCCTTGATGGTAGCAGTCAGCTCTTCACGGGAGCGAGCATCCATTGCGATGGCCTGCTGTACAAGCTCCATATCCAAATGGACACCACGATCATTGATTTCCTGGTCAATGTGATACTCCTCCCAGACCGATTCAGGTACAGGAAATTTGCGAAGCTTATGCTGGATGCCCATTTCTGTTTCTACATCACGGATGTTATAGCGCTTGAAGGCTTCCCATTTCTCTGGCGCATGAAAAGGGCGATTTCTCGTCCTGCCACCATTGGACTTTGTAGCAATGCAGGGCTGGCAGAAGTATTTGATGAGGTCCTTGCCTTCTGTGAGCTTCTGCTTCTCAAGTCCCAGCACGGCACCGACGCCTTCCAGGGAAAGCGGTAAGCCCATGGTTGCTGCCCAGATCATGGAGCAGCGCCAGCTTTCCGAATCAAGATATTCACCGGTTGGATAGCCTAGGAACCTGGAAAGACAGATACGTTCGAAGGAAGCATTGAAGGCCCATTTGATGACAGATTCATCTTCAAGTGCAGCAATAATCTCCGCTGGTATCTTCTCGCCACACGCGAGGTCCACTACCTGAACAGGGCCGGAGTCGACGCTATAGCCAAAGAGCAATATTTCAAAATCAGGAGACTCGCAGTATCGATACACGCCGGTTTTCGGAAGCGGCACATCGCTGTAGGTCTCGATATCAATCGATAAGGTTTTCATAGATTGTCCTTTCTACCAAAAAGATGGTGAGATTGCTCCCACCACCTCCTCGAATTTATTTTGATGAGCTTAATCCAGGAAATCGTCATCTTCATCAGATGCGAAATCAGACTCAGCACTTGCCTTACCACCAAGAGGCTCACCGTCACGAATCTTCTGCAGATTGTTAAGTCCACAGGCGATACCCTTGTTACCGGAGCTGTTGAATGCATAGAAGCTGATGCTGGCGCGACCATACACACCGGAGTAGACTTCGGAACGAGTAAGGATTGGATTGCGGTCTGCATCCACGATGCCAGGAGCAGAGGTTGCATTGGCATTTACGAAATAAGCATTGGCGTAGGCCGGATCGTCCGGACGCTCCATGTCGCCATCACGAAGCGGCGTCTTGATGACAGAAAGGGCAGGTACAGACTTGCCATTGCCCTTGAGCTTAGCCTCGCCCTCCTTGTAAGCGGCCTCGATGGCAGCTTCAATCTTGGCGATGGTCTTGGTATCAGATTTCGGAATGATCAGAGATACGCTGTACTTCGGTGTACCTCCATTGATGGATTTCGGCTCCCAGACGTTGGCATACGACCAGCGAGTGTCAGGACCAGTGATTACCTTCATAGGATTGTTGATTTTTACATTCTTGTTCATTTAATTTTCCTCCATAAAATCAGTTTTTGCATTGTTCATTGCCGGACGTTTATCGCTCTCCGGCACGAGCGTCGGTTTACCTTGCGGCTTTTCGATATAGGCTGTAAGCAGCTCATCGAATCTGGATTTGCCAAGACGCTTCTGCATGGCAGTGATACCAAGGAGCTTCTTTTCATATGGATCAAACCCGGCATCTGTAACTGCCTGGATGACTGCCTCCTCATTGGAATACTTGCGGTTGGATCTACCTTCGACCAGCTTCCAACCAGCCCATTCCTTACCGCTGATGGCCTGCTGCAGAGCATATTCCTTGATATCGGATGCCCAGGCAACCAGCTCATCTGCGCGGGAGAGGATGTATTCAATCTCCGAATCCTCTAAAAGAGGTGGAAGCTTGAAATCGTACTGAGCCAGCGTAAGATTGGCTTCCGCTCTGGCACGGCATTCGTGCTTGGCCTTACAGAAACCACACCATTCGCCACAGAGGAAGTTTCCATCTCCTGCAAAGGCAAGATCTGCGGTCGGCTTCAACACTTCATCCGCCCACCTGTACAGCTCATCCTTGGAAATCTCAAAGGTGGAGATGTTCTGACGTCTAGGCTGGTAAATGGTCATGCTGACATTATCAATGTCGTAGATGTCATCAAAGAGCTCCAGGGCTCCAAGCGCATAGCACTTCATTTGCGGATTATCGGTCGCATCTACGAGGACTCCAAGACCGTGCTTGTAATCGCATATTCTCAAGGTGCCATCTGCAATGATGATGCAGTCAGCGGTTCCGAAGCCCTGCTCCACCCAGCGAGAGAAATCTACACGCTGTTCGATCAGAACCTTCGGATCAGCGCAGCTTTCCTCGGCGGCCTCTACCATTTCAAGGATGTAGGCGGCATAGCTATTGGCACAGTCCTCCATTTCTTCGTTGTACCAGGTGAGATTCTCCGTCGGATCACTGGCATCCATCCCCAGGGCCCTCTTTAGCTTGTACTCACAAAGCTCGTGAGCATCAGTGCCTTCCGCAGCATAATCGCTGCCTTTATCCTCGTATGTCTCGCAGAGCCTTGCGGAAGGCGGGCAGTGGAGCCAGCGGTCCGATGAGGAAGCAGATAAGATAGCATGTCCTTTAGGTGGCATCGTCAAGTACCTCCGCATCCTTTAACAAGGCTTCATAGTGCTTCGGATCAACAGCAGATAGCTTGGAAGCACCATACTTCTGAAGTAATGTACGGATAGCAGCGGTATGCCCGGCACGGGACTTTTCTGCTAAGACAGCTCGTACATCCTCAAGCTTCAGCTCCGGTTTCTTTTCTTCCTTGGCAGCAGGCTCTTTGGCAGGTGCTTCACCAGCAGTGCCACCAAACTGTTCTGCTAACCAGTTGGCTGCTTCATTAATAGAAGCGGCTGCACTGCGCAGCTCTTCGATGGTCATAGCCATATCGCTCATTTTGCTCATAGCGACGTTCTCCTTTCTCTGATTGTCTTTGCTGTGCGAGGATTGTCATGTTTCTCGCCATTCTTGCGGATACGTGGGAGATTGCATTCAGTACTGCAATCAGTTCCGTGTCGTTACCGCCTGAATCGAAGTAGGACTTCTTCATGTGCTTCACCTCCGTTTCTGTGATGGTTAAGGCTTGTTGTTTCGTGCCTTACACCTTCCACTGGAGATGAGTGGTGGATTTGAGCGGAGAAATTTTGAAAAAAATATAAAAGCCCTCTGGACATCGGTTGATGGATGCCAGAGGGATGAATTTCTACATATGATATGTAGAATTAATAGCCACGGATTTTACGGAGCTCCGTGCGGATCTTTTTCATCTGATCAGCGAAGGTGCGCTGCTTGCGGCCGAGTTTCTCGGCGATTGCACGATCTGAGATCTTGTAATCATCAAGCCAGCACTGGATGATGGTGTCGGCATCCGGGTCGAGCTCACGTAGTCTAGCCAAAAGCTGCTCCAGCAGCATGCGGTCGGCGATGATTTCCTCCATCGGCTTACTGCGGTCGGGAATATAATCGCCGAGGATGCCGTTGCCATCAGAGAGTGGCTGATCCAGAGAAGTAATGTCGCCTGCCGCATGGTATTCGCAGCCGATACAGTCGCCGTCGCACTTCCAGATGAAGCGGTAAGGACACATGCACCTGCCGTGATCCTGCTCTTTGTGGCGAATACGGTCAGCTTCCTTATAGAAGGAGTCGTGCTGTTCCTTGGTGACTGGTACCTTCTCGCTAGTGCTGCGAACGTAGATAAAGTAAGTCTTCTGATTTTCATTGTTTTGCATGATAAAACCTCCGATTTTCGTGTGGTTCCCGAACCGGAGGTCTCATGGAAAAAGAGCGTGGAAGGCCGACCGGAACGGGAAATAAATCCGTTTCAGTTGCCAACCACGCTCGTAGGTTGGTGTTTATTTACTTGTGACTGCTATGACCGTTCGAGCCACTCTGCATGCCGGGTGAGCGTTCATAGCGGTGAGCCTTTTTATGCCTTGCTCAGGGCATTGACCGTTATCTGAGATCCGCTTCGATGGCGTATAATTCGCTGAATACGTCCGGCAGATCACACGGATTCAGGTCTTCGACGCTGTGAGCGCCGTATCTTTGAAAAACAGAGTCGACCACAGCCGATCCAACTTGGGAGCTGATAATAGACGCTGATTCTTCAATGCTGATGATGTAGCTATCTTTTTCAATGGTTGTCATTTTTTCCTCCTTCCTCGCAGCTCCCTTTCCAGTAGGTGCTGGTAGTCATTCAGGCTTCACTGGAAAATCCGTGGCCAGCGGATTTTAGCCTGTAGTGGTGCGAACCACTAACATTAATATAGTCAGAATGAGTGGTTGTCTCGAATCTTGGCGAGTTAGAGAAAAAGCCCTATTTTACAGGCTTTTCCGAGAATTCAAGCCTGAAAATAGAGCTATATCTGAGCCACTTCTAACTTGGCAAGTTAGAGAAATATTGAAAGCGGGGAAATAATCACAATTGTAAAAATAAAAATTTAATAAAAAATCATTGTAATTGTAATTACTTTCTACTATAATATATCCGTTGATTTGTATTCTCATGAGACAGGAGGAACAAGGATGTCTGAGGCAAAGAAAAGCATTACTCCCATGGAGCACTACAATATGTCAGATTTTTTACGTGGACAGGCGTCGAAGATCATAACTTCGATTTCCGAAGATGACACCGCCGGATTTGTTCTGAAAAACGGAAAACCACTCGCAGTCATTATGTCAAATGACAGGTATGAGCGGCTTTTGAAGGCGGGAATCGACATTAACGAATATTGATACGGAGGAAACTACGATGCCTGATCATAAAATTACACAGGTAATGATGGACGACAATACGATTGATGCGTCCAAAGAAATAAAGATGGTGCTCTCTATAGCAAACACATTAAGAGGGCCATATCGTGCTGAGAATTATAAGGATGTTATCATCCCAATGATTATTCTGCGCAGGTTAGAGTGCGCTCTGGCTAAAACGAAGAAGGCTGTTGTGGCTGCCTACAAAAAGAATCCAAAGGCACCGGCGCAGCTTCTCTGCAAAAAATCCGGATACCAGTTTTACAACACATGTGAATTTGACCTTGCAAATCTCTTGACAGAAGCTCCAGCTATTGTGGAGAATCTGACTTTTTATATAGATTCGTTCTCGCCGAATGTGCAGGACATATTTGAAGAATTGAAATTTAAAGAGGAAATAAAAAACCTCGATAAACACAACAGACTCCTTGGCGTCGTAAAGAAATTCTCAGAGCTGGACTTAGATCCGGATCGTGTCGATAACGTCAAGATGGGTTATATGTTCGAGGACATTATCCGTAGATACTCTGAAAATGCTAACGCTGGTGACCATTACACTCCGCGTGAGGTTATCAGGCTCCTGACCAGCATTCTGCTGGCCGAGGGGTGCAGTGACGTATTTTCCGAAGGCCGTGAAGTTACCGTATTGGATATGGCGTGCGGTTCTGGAGGAATGCTCTCTACCTGCTATGACTTCATTTTGAGAATGAATCCGGACGCCAATGTGCGTCTGTTTGGACAGGAAAACAATCCGGAGTCTCATGCTATCTGCCTTGCCGATATGCTGATCAAAGGGCAAGCAGCTGAGAACATTCGCTTTGCCGACACCATGAAAAAAGACTGCTTCGATGACACGGAAATGCGCTTTGTTATTGCTAATCCACCTTTTGGTCAGTCATGGGGCGGCAAGGATGCTGATGACGGTGTTGAAAAGGCTGTCCGCGATGAACACAAAAAGAAAACCGGCAGCCGTTTCCCTGCGGGGCTTCCAGCGACCGGTGATATGCAGCTTCTGTTCATGCAGCATGCTGTTTACAAGATGCAAAAAGGCGTAGGCCGCGCTGCTATCATTTCAAACGGCTCTCCGCTGTTCTCTGGAAATACAACAAGCGGAGAGAGCCAGATCAGAAGATATTTGCTGGAGAACGATCTGGTCGAAGCAATAGTTGGTTTGCCAACACAGCTCTTTTACAATACGGACATTGCAATTTATGCCTTTATTCTTTCCAAGGGAAAACGTAAGGAACGAAAGGGAAAAGTTCAGTTTATAAATGCTACAGATCTTTGGACTCCGTTGCAGCGAAGCCTTGGCAAAAAGAGACGTGAAATTTCCAAGGATCAGATCAAGCTTATCACAGAGGTTTACGCTGATTTTGTGCCTTGTAAGAAAACACAGTGGTGCGAGAAGCGTAAGCATGATTGTGTGATTGAGAGTCGCATCTTCGACCGAGAAGAGTTCTTGTACAAAGAATGGTCGGTTTACCAGCCGCTCCAGCGTCGTGGAACTATCAGTGAGGCTTCTATCGAGACTTTGCACACCAGCGCATATTTTACTGCAAACACGAACGTTTTCAATGAGGCTAAGTTTGAGGAACTGGAGCAGACGAATCCTCGTAGCTCCGCAGATGAAAAAGCCTATAAGAAGCAAGTTAACGGCAAGAAATTCACTGAAGATGTAATTGCCGCTTTGAAGCAGCATGAATCGGATAAAGTATACGATGATTTCTCTAAGTTCGTCGTTGCCCTCAAAAAAATTCTCACCGATGTGGATGGGTTGTCTCCTTCTCGCTTGAACAGTATCGCGATGGAGCTTTCTGAGATCGACAAGACCGCCGTTGTTCAGAAAGACAAAAGGGGTCATGTTTTGATTGATCCTACTACGAAGGATACAGAAATTATCAGGCTGAATCAGGATGCTGAGGAGTATATGCAGGCAGAAGTCTTCCCGCATATTCCGGACGCGATGTATATGTATGAGTTCGATGAGAACAAGCCGGAAAGTACGACAAACAAAGAAAAGCTCGGAGCAGAATTCCCGTTCACCCGTTATTTCTATGAATACCATGAACCGGAGAAGGCAGATGACCTGCTGGCTCAGTTTATGGAGCTTGAAAAGTCTCTGTCTGCAAAGATTGATGACTTACAGCGAGGTGCGGAATGATGGAGGCCATGAAGGATAGTGGTATCCGCTGGATTGGTGCGATACCTGAAAGCTGGAATACAAAGCGAATCAAATATGTGGCAAATCTCAAAGGGCGTATCGGCTGGCAGGGTTTGACTTCTGAGGAATATCAAGATGAAGGAGCATTCCTTATCACGGGCGTCGACTTCCTTGGTGGCGGCATCGATTGGGAAAATTGTGTCCATGTGCCTATGAAACGCTGGGAAGAAGCAAAGGGCATACAGATTGAGGAAGGCGATCTTCTGATCACGAAGGATGGCACCGTAGGCAAAGTTGCTATTGTAAAGGACATGCCCGGCGAGACATCGCTTAACAGTGGAGTTCTGCGTATTATGCCTATTGAGGGATATAGTCGCAGATTCCTTTACTGGGTGATTCAATCCGAGGAATTCTGGAATTGGTTTAACTATAAAAACGCCGGAAACAGTACCATCATTCATCTGTATCAGGGAGATTTTGCAGAGTTTCTCTATGCATTTCCGGATTATGCAGAGCAGGAAGCCATCGCTGATTATCTCGATAAACACTGTGCCAAGCTCGATAGCATCATTTCGGACTTGGAACAGCAGATTGAGACGCTGCAGAAATATAAGAAGTCCCTCATCACAGAGACCGTGACGAAGGGGCTGGATAAGTCTGTGCCAATGAAAGAAAGTGACATGGGTTCGGCAGGCAAGATTCCATCTGGCTGGGAAGTTAGTCGCATAAAATATTTAGTCGATCCAAATCATCCATATCCTATTGGAGACGGTGATCATGGGATGATCAAGTCAGATGATTATCTTATGGAAGGAATACCCTATATTAGAGTGTTAAATCTTACATGGGGCGATGGGTTGAATATGGATAATGTGGTCTTCATTTCTGAAGAGATGAATGACATGATAAAAAATAGCGAATTAAAACCGAGAGATATTCTGCTTGCAAAAACGGGAGCAACTATTGGTAAGACGGCAATAGTTCCAGAGGATTTACCAAGAAGTAATACTACATCGCATGTGGGCAAGATCACGCTACCGAGCAATCACTGTCCGGAATACTTCTATTATATGCTTACATCTGCGGTAGTACAGGATCAGATTCAGGATTTATCAGCGATGCAGAGCACTCGTCCAGAACTTGGAATAGACGGAATGAAGAACCTCAAGGTGATTGTTCCTCCGCTGGAAGAACAAAGCAGAATAGCATCGTATTTGGATGTAGAAACTTCAAAAATTGATGGCGTCGTAAAGATCAAGAGAAACCAGCTTGATAGAATTTGTAGCTTTAAGAAATCTTTTGTCTTTGAATATGTTACTGGTAAGAAACGTGTAAAGGAGGCTATGTAATATGCCAATCAGAGCTGATCAATTAAGAGAAAAGGAAGATTATCAGAAGCTGATTCTGGAACGGCTACGTGACGATAACGGTTTCTGTATTCGTCCGAACACCGAATACAAGCCCGGCCTTGCTATGGATACCGGTATGCTCCTTGAGTTTCTGGAGTCCACGCAGCACGATACGATGGAGCAGCTCCGCCGTATGTATAAAGATCGGACGGAAGAGACGATTATCAATTACATCAACTCCGAGATCAATAAAGAGAGCCGTGGCCTGATCGATGTTATCAAGCATGGGGTTGAGTTTGACAACGGCGCGACACTGAAGCTGATGTACAGGAAACCGGACAGCACTATCAACACGCAGGCGGTCGAGAATTATAAGAAGAACATCTTCTCCGTCATGGAGGAGGTCTATCATAAGGCTGACGAGCGCATTGACCTTGTGCTGTTCCTGAATGGCCTATCGATTTTTACGGTTGAGTTGAAGTGCAACACCTCCGGGCAGGACTATCAGGATGCGATCAAGCAGTATAAGAATGAGCGTGATGCTTCTACTCGTCTTTTCAAGTCAACCGATAAAAACAAGGCGATGTTGGGTACGTTTGCCTGCTTCGCAATGGATCTGAATGAGGTTTACTACACAACGAGGCTTAATGGAGCAAGCACCTTTTTCAATCCGTTTAATATCGGAGAAAACTTCGGTAAGGGTAATCCGCATAATGATTCCGGCATCAATGTCTCCTATATGTGGGAGAAGATTTGGAAAAAGGATGGGATTCTCTTTCTTATCGAGCGGTTTATCTTCATCAAGAAGAAAGAGCAAAGGAATCCGGATACCGGAAAAGTGAAGAAGTCCAAGGAGCTGATTTTCCCGCGTTTCCATCAGCTGAGAGCTGTTGAACGCGTTATGGGTGATGTGATCCTGAATCATACATCCTGCAATTACCTTATTGAGCATTCTGCCGGAAGCGGTAAGACTGAGACCATTTCTTGGCTTGCTCATATCCTTGCGACAGTTCATGACACGGAGAACCAGAATATTTTTGATACGGTGCTTGTGATCACCGACCGTATTGTTGTTGACCGTCAGCTGCAGGAGGCTATCCTTGGCATCGAGCACAAGAGCGGTCAGGTGAAGGTTATGGACGATAAGTGCGACTCCGAGGATTTGGCAATCGCGCTGGGCGGCAATACGAAGATCGTTGTAACCACAATCCATAAGTTCTACTACATACTGGATAATAACCTTCTTGGCGATCTGAAAAATAAGAAATTTGCTGTTCTGATTGATGAAGCGCACTCCTCTACAGAGGGCGTTTATATGCAATCCGTCACGAGCGTCCTGACGAACGAGGATGAGGAAGAGGATGGAAAGACCGAAGAAGATAAGATGCTGGAAGAAATCCAGAAGAGTGGCAAGCAGAGCAATGTTTCTATGGTTGCATTTACAGCCACACCAAAACCGGATACACTTCAGCTCTTCGGTACACTGAATGCGGAAGGCAAGAAAGAATCCTTTGACCTCTATTCCATGCGACAGGCCATCGAAGAAGGCTATATTCTGAATGTGCTGGATAACTATGTCACATGGAAAACCTACTGCCATATAAACAAGGCAATCGAGGACGATCCGGAGTTGCAGTCTATTACGGCAAAACGTAAGATGGCTCGCTTTATAGATCTCCACGACACAAATATTGCCCAGAAGGTGGAAATCATCATCGAACACTTCCGCGCCAATGTAGCCGGATGCCTTGGCGGTAAAGCGAAGGCGATGGTGATCACTTCGTCTCGTCCAGCGGCTGTAAAGTATCGTCAGGAGTTTGAGAAGTACATTCAGGCCAAAGGATACACGGGTATCAAAGCGCTGGTAGCATTCTCCGGCAAGGTAAAGCTGGACGATAAGGAATACACTGAAGTTTCCATGAACGATATCAAAGAGGAGGAACTCCGCTTTGAATTTGATCGTAGCTGCTATCAGGTTCTTATTGTTGCCGATAAATATCAGACTGGTTTTGACCAGCCTAAATTGGTGGCAATGTATGTGGATAAGAGGCTGAAGGGCGTGGCTGCAGTTCAGACGCTATCTCGCCTGAACAGAATTTGCCCACCGTATGATAAGACCACCTTCGTACTGGATTTCAAAAACAGCTACGATGACATCAAGGCTGCCTTTGAGCCGTATTACAAGGATACCATTCTCTTTGAAACAATCTCTCCGTCGGATATTCGTGACCTTGACAGAGAGATAGATGCATACGACTTTCTTGACGCTGACGATATCGACGAGTTTAACACCTATCTGTATCAGCCGAAACGGACAACTGCGGATAAGCAACGGATGTGGGCTCTGCTTGATAAAGCGCTGAAGCAGATTACAAAGCGTCCAGAGAAGGAACAGATGGAAATCAAGATAACCATGCGCCGGTTTCTGAAGGGATATTGCTTCCTTATTCAGGCTACAGCATATGAGAATCTTGAATTCCATAAACGATACAACTTTATGTCGTATTTGATTAAGGAGCTTAATCCGGGCGGAGGCGGCAACAACTTTGATATTGCTGATAAGATCACGGTCAGCGAGTTCCGTCAAAAGCAGATGGAAGAACATACCGGTGAAGAGATAGAAGCCAAACCGGAAGTAAAGATAAAGAAGCCGAAGCCTGCCAGCCTTGAGGAGGAACAGAAGAAGCTGCTCTCTCAGATTATTGATGAGGTAAATGCTCTGTACGATAAGGACTATGAGCCTGACTTCACCACAAAGGCTGCAATGCAGATTCGTGATCTGCTCTTGAAAAACGCCGAGTTCAAAGAGCGTTTGAAGAAAAGTGCCCAGAACAACACGCTGAATGAATTCAAGTTCACCTATGACGACTGTGTTCAGGATGCACTTGTTGAGGGATATGACCAGAACATGGATTTCTATACCCTGCTGCTGAATAACGAAGAAATACGAGCAAAATTCGCAAATGTATTTATGAGTGAAGTATATCGGATTCTCCGTGAAGAGAAAGATGATTGATAGCCAGTATGGAAAGGAGGCGACAGCTGGAAGATGGAGAATCCATTTTTACACTATGTAGATGATTTTGAAAAAGAAGCTGAAGCCTTCCTCGAAAAGTATGCATGTGCGGATGCGATTGAAAATCCACGAAGGATACCAATACTCGATATTGCAACGAGGCTGATGTCTCTTGATGTTATTCAGACAGAATCTCTCTCGCCGGATGAGAGTGTTCAGGGAGCCATTGCTTTTTCTAAGGGCGTTATTGATGTTTACGACTGGAAGACCAAGGAATATATGGGCTTTCGAGTTGAGAGTCCATCAATATTTGTGGATTCGGATATCATCAACGTCGGTCGGGTTAATAACACCTTGGCGCATGAATGTTATCACTGGTGGAGGCACAGAAACTATTTTAACTTCAAAAGAGTTCACGAACAGAGCACTGAATTTGGCATCCGTTGCGATAAGCATATGCGGAAAAATGTCGAAAAGGGTCGGTGGACTGACGTTGAGCGAATGGAGTGGCAGGCGCGTACAATTGCTCCTAAAATTTTGATGCCGAGAACGGCCACTAAAAAGAAAGTCGATAGTCTGTATCGGGAACTGACGCAGGGCACTGGTTTAGCGAAAGATGCCGTAACTGAAACACTGATAGCAAAGCTGGCAGATTTTTTTGAGGTATCAAAGCAATCTGCGGCTATACGAATGGTGGAGCTTGGATATGATGAGGCATCACCATTTACAAGCCCGAATCAGTCAGAGGGAACAACTCGGGAATCAAAGGATCACAAGTCATCTAAGGCAGCGCAGCACAAACAGCCTGTCACTGTCAAAAAAGCGTTTGAACTGTATCTTGAAAATGAGTTCCTTCGCGCAGCCATCGACACTGGTGCATTTTGCTATGCAGATGGATACTTTGCTATACGCGATGATCAATACATCAGTAGAATGCCTGACGGAGGTTTCTGCCTAACGGATTATGCGAGGGGTCACTTATCTGAGTGTACGCTTGATTTTTCTGTAAAGCTGATCGGTGAGGATTATCTGATTCATGATGCGTCAGCACACCTGATGTACCGATCAGATACGGCATTTAAGAAGCAAACGACAGTTGACGCGAACACTCAGAATATAGAGCTCTTTAATAAGGCAAAGGATTTTGAAAATAAGTTTAAACGGTCAAAGTTCACACATAAAACGGCGACAGAGCTTTTATGGGAATACATGGAATCAGCGCACTGGAATACGACTATCTTTATAAACCGCACTGGACTCGACGCTATGAATTATTCCAGAGTGCAGAAGCCCGATCATAAGTTCACTATGATGCCATTGGTTTCTATGGGCGTCGGATTGGAATTAAGCCTCGACGAAATGCAGGAAGTCTTGTCGCTGGCCGGTTTATCTTTTAAGCCGACAGATCGAACAGATCAGGCGTACAAATACTTGTTTACCGGTATGTCCGGAAAATCTGTCGATGAATGTAATGAATTTTTGAGAGAAGTTGGTGTACCGGAACTGGGGTCACAGCAGAGAAAATAAACAAACGCGAACGGAGGAACACGTAATGGCTAACGAATACGGTTGGATAGATTTTTATACAGAGCTTGCGGATAAGCTCTTACCTTATAAGGATTCTCGACCTGAGTTGATCCGAAAGATTCGTCAGGTTTATGTGAATGTTGGGATAAAACTGCCGAAGCTGGAGAGCGATAACAATCCAAAGGATATAGATCCGTTTACCGTGTTCGGCCTGTTCAACAAGGGAATTAGCAATGCCAATAGGATAGCCATCATTAAGGGCATTGCTTCTGAGTTTGGTATAACGGCTGCTATCCCTGATGCGTTTGACGGCATTCCGGTTCTGAATAATCTGAAAGCTACATTTTACTGGTTTCAGGAGGATCGAGCGGAGCACGATATAGATAATCTCTGGAGCCTGTTTTCGGTTGCTCTGGATTATGCAAAAGATGAATCGGATGAAAATCAACAGGCGTTTGTTCGAGCTTATGATGTGGTTCTGAACCAGCAAGGAATCCGGTGGAATATCACAATGGGACTTTACTGGATTCGGCCGTATACATTTCTGAATCTTGATTCTCGTAATCGTTGGTATATGTCTGATCCAGAGAATATGCCTGCCGATTATGTTACAAAAGTCAAGCCGATGCTTAACAAAGTCCCGTCGGCTGATCAATATCTTGAAATCATAAAGCTCTGCAAGGCTGCGTTGGATACCTGGAAATATGAATATCATACATTTCCAGAGCTTTCTTATTATGCTTGGATTGTATCTGAGAGAGTTAATCAGGAACAGCGTGAAGCAGAGACAGGTAAGAAAAACAGTCAGTCTAATGCTGCTCACATCCGCTGGACTCGTCCTATAGTTCAGGCTCTTCGTGACCTTGGTGGGTCTGGTACTCCTGCAGAGGTAAGAGCAAAAATCGTAGAGAATGAACAATTAACCGAAGAAGAGATAAGCGTCACGAGAGGAAAAACTAACGTAAATAAATTTGAAAATGAAGTGGCTTTCGCAAGAAACGATCTTGCTGTCGCTGGATATATTGACAAAAGTATTCGTGGTGTCTGGACATTAACGGAAGCTGGGATGACCGTCGATATCACGGACGAAATGGCTTCCGACCTCTTCAAGAACACTGTGGCAGAAAATGCCGCAAAACGAAGTGGTGATAGCGGGGCTCTTGCCGACAGCAACGTGGATACTATTCGGTATTGGATTTATGCTCCCGGTTCGGGCGCAGAAAAATGGGATGAGTGCTACAAGAACGGAATTATGCTTCTTGGATGGGGTGAAATCGGCGATCTCAACACATTTGATTCAAAAGATGAAATGAAGCAAAAGATGAAGGAGGTCTATGGGGACACCAGTTCTTACAAGAATTCTGCTCATGCAACATGGCAGTTTGTACACGACTTGAAGCCCGGCGACGTTGTATTTGTTAAGAAGGGCATATACGGAATTATTGGACGTGGTGTCGTTGAGTCCGCCTATGAATATGATGCTGAGCGATCGGACGAATTTAATAACGTTCGCGCAGTAAAATGGACGCATAAGGGAGATTGGACAATCCAGCATCAAACTCCACAGAAGACTTTGACAGATATCACACCTTATAGTGACTTTGTCCAGCAGATCAAAGATCTATTTGATGATGAGATTCTTGACGAAGACGAAGATAGGGCTGTGGTATATCCGCCGTATACCGTTGATGATTTTCTTGACGAAGTTTACATGGATGAGGATGTCTATGACAATATCGTTGCTGTACTTCGGAACAAAAAGAACATCATTCTTCAGGGCGCTCCGGGTGTTGGAAAGACGTTCGTAGCGAAGCGTCTTGCATACGCCATCATGGGTGTTAAAGATGTTGAACGTGTAATGATGGTTCAGTTCCATCAGAGCTATTCCTACGAAGACTTTATTATGGGTTTCCGTCCCACAGCTACAGGTTTTGAATTGCGAAAAGGAGCCTTTTATAACTTCTGTAAGAAAGCAGAAATTGACAGTGACAACGATTACTTCTTCATTATTGATGAGATAAACAGAGGAAACTTGAGTAAGATTTTCGGTGAGCTATTTATGCTGATTGAAAACGATAAACGTGGCATTGAGCTTCAGTTGCTTTATTCGGACGAGAAATTTGCAGTTCCGAAAAATGTCTATATCATCGGTATGATGAATACTGCAGACAGAAGCCTTGCTATGTTGGATTATGCACTTCGCAGAAGATTTGCTTTCTTCGATATCAAGCCTGGTTTCGAGACTCCGGGTTTCCGAGAGTATCGCATGGCATTAGACAATGAGAAATTCAACAAGTTGATTAGTTGCGTAGAAAATTTGAACAGAGTGATTGCTGTTGATGAGTCTTTAGGTGAAGGATTCTGCATTGGACACAGTTACTTCTGTAATTTACAGCCAGACACGATCAACGATGATTGGCTTTATAGTGTTGTGGAATATGAGTTGATACCGCTGTTGAAAGAATACTGGTTTGACGAACCTACGAAGGTGAAAGATTGGAGTGAAAATCTAAGGAGCGCGATTAAGTGATACCAATACAAAACGTCTATTATATGCTGTCCTATGCTTTTCAGGTATTGAATGAGCAGGGTTATAAGAACATAGCCACAGAACAATTTCAAAATACTGCTGAGCTGATGGCAGCTATCTTAGAAAAAGGTATTGCACTTCAGCTAAAACGTGGACTTGGTAAAGAATACATTCCGCAGATGGAGGCACTATCTTCTTTGCGAGGAAAGATTGATATTGCAGAGTCCATCAAGACACAGTCAATGCTGCGAAAACAACTGATCTGCACATATGATGAGTTCTCTGTTAACAGCACAATGAACCGGATTATAAAATCTACAGTTGAACTTCTCCTGTGTTCAAATATATCGAAACAGCGCAAGAAGAATCTAAGAAAACTAATGGTATATTTTGGTGAAGTGGATTTCATCGATTTGCACACCGTAAATTGGAATGTTCAGTACAATCGAAACAATCAGACTTATCGTATGTTAATTTCGATATGCTATCTGGTAGTAAAGGGACTGCTGCAAACGCAATCAGACGGAAGCAAAAAAGTTGATGGACTTTCTGGATGAGCAGAGAATGTGTCGATTATATGAGAAATTTATCCTGGAATACTACAGGAAAGAATTTAAAAACCTGATAACTGCAAATGCATCACAGATTCCATGGCAACTGGACGATGAAGAAAGCTCCATGTTGCCGGTGATGCAGAGCGACATTATGCTCCAGCGGGGTGATAGAGTTCTTATCATAGATGCAAAATATTATGAGCACAGTACTCAGGTACAGTTTGACAAACATACACTTCATTCAGGTAATCTTTATCAGATCTTTACCTATGTGAAGAACAAAGAGTATGAGCTGAGAGACAAGGATCATAAGGTCGCAGGAATGTTACTGTATGCAAAGACAGATGAAGAAATATATCCGAATAATGTTTATCAAATGAGTGGAAATCAGATCACTGTCAGGACTTTGGACTTGAATAAACCTTTCGCGGAAATAGCTGAGCAGCTAAACACAATAGCGAAAACGCATTTTGATTTATAAAGGAGGCGTTTCATTTGACAAAGAAAAAAGATGAGATAAACATCCGGTCCAGCGCAGCGGAATATCTGACCTATGTTGCCTCTGTGGGTAATCAGCAAGACAGCATTGAAATGCGCTACGAGGATGAAAATATATGGCTAACACAGAAGATGATGGCCACATTGTATGATGTTGGTTTACCGACGATAAATGAACATATTAAAAAAATATACGCGGATAGTGAATTGGAAGAGACGGCAACTATTCGGAATTTCCGAATAGTTCAAACGGAGGGTTCTCGCCAGGTCACACGCGATACCAAGCACTATAACCTTCAGATGATCATTGCAGTAGGCTTCAAGGTCAATTCCGAGCGTGCCGTACAGTTTCGTAAATGGGTAAACCAGATCGCCAAGGACTACACCATCAAGGGCTGGGTCATGGATGACGAACGGCTGAAGCGAGGAACATATCTGACGGAGAAGTATTTCGATGAACAGTTAGAGCGCATCCGTGAAATACGTGCTAGCAAAAGAAAGTTCTATCAGAAGATCACTGACCTGTATGCGACGGCCATTGACTATGATAAAAATTCTGCAACGACGAGAAGATTCTATGCGACCGTTCAGAATAAAATGCATTATGCCGTTCATGGACATACGGCGGCGGAGCTGATCGTGGAAAGAGCGGATCACACAAAAGAGCACATGGGATTAACCACCTGGGCAGATGCACCTGATGGAAAGATTAAGAAAAGCGATGTTACAGTTGCGAAGAATTATCTGAGTCAGGATGAAATGAAGCAGTTGAACCGTATGGTTACTGCATATCTGGATTTCGCGGAAAACATGACCTTGCGCCATATCCCGCTTACGATGCAGGACTGGGAAAAGAGGCTCAACAGCTTCATTGAAATGTTTGACTATGGTATTTTACAGGATGCGGGTAAGGTGTCCGCAGCAATTGCAAAGCTTCATGCTGAGACAGAATTTGAAAAATACCGTGTCATCCAGGATAGATTGTTTATGTCTGATTTTGATAAGTATATGCTGGAATTAGAAGAAAACACAAAGAAATAAGGAACGGATTCCAGGTCGAGACGGTGAAATCCGGCAACTCAACTCCCTGCGAGTGTATGGCAAATTCGTGCTCAGAACGAATGAATTGTGTAGAAGTTGAGCGGCTTTCACTGTCTCAACTGTCGAGACAGTGGCAGGGAGCAGCAGTGTAAAATTGCCTTGCATTATATAGGTAGCAAAGACTTTATACAGACTTGTTCCCATAGACTTCAATGGTCAAGACCTTGATGTGAATGTCAATTTTGTCACAGATTGCATCTGTTTGAAGCTGTGAATGCGCTATATCAGAGGTGTGGACATGTTTCCGTTTTGACAGGATATGTTTCCGCGAACGGGCACAATGCCTGACATCAATCAGAAGGTATCGTGCCATGTGGAGACGGTTCTCCTTTTGACCAAACTCCATGTCGAGCGGCATATCGAAGTGGACGTCAGCATGGATGAACTGGATGTGACTGCTGCGGAAAGCAAGGCGACTTACAACGAGATTCGGGATTATGTGTGGGAACACCATCAGTTGAAGGTATCCAATCTCTATATCGCACAGGTGAAGCAGAAACACGGCATCATCGAGCGTGAGAATTACCATAAAGCGAAAAACGAGAATGCAAAGCAGCCCCAGTGTCCGAAGGAAAAAGAGGATGCGATTGTGGAGGCGTTGAAGCATTTTAAGATGATTTGATACGCAATCACCCCAGAGAGAATAGCCTCTTGTGCGTTCTCACTGGGGTGATTTTTGCGTTATGCTACTTCCGGGTAGCGCATATATACATACTCGTAGATTTTCTTCTGATAGGTCTGGATATCGCTTACATCATAGCTATTGGGAAGTTCTTGCCAAAGGGTATTGCGAATCAGGTTATCCACAATCGCCTTAGTTTCCTGCTTGTCCGTCCAATGGTCGAGTTTGGCAATCTGCTGTTTGATTTTTGTCAACAAGTCCACAGACACCTTCTTGATCGTTTCAATTTCCTGCTTCGTGAGGTTCTCCGAAAACAGCAAATCGTACACTGAAAGTTCCTCATCGCTGGAAAAGCCCTCACGCACATAGCGCTGCTGCTCCGTGTCCAGTGAACTTGCAAGCTCCATCAGATCCATGAAGGTTTTCTCAATGGTTGCCCGGTTCTGCTCTGCATTATAGGCATCTATGATCTCCTGATAGCGGTCATAATAATCCATGCGCTGCGGGTTTGCAAACAGCATTTTCGCCAATTGCTGATTCACCAGTTCATCCAGATCGCGCAGCAAGAGATTCTTCCGCCGGGTGTGGGCAAACTCCCGGCTCAGCGGGTCAAAATCAATTTTGCTGATGTCAAACTGCCGGGAAGGTACAGCCTCCTGATCCGGCTTTTCCACATGGATGTACTCGTTGACGATGCCGTTGATCTGCACCATCAGGTCCGTGTTATCTGCGTGTTTCCGCTTCTGCTGCAAGCCCTCGTAGATGGCGAGAATTGCGTTTTTCCGGGCGCGCACGGCATCGTCCACATCGTCACGGTCTGCGTAGCGGAACAGCCGCGCCAGTTCAGACGCATAGGTCTGGAAGGTTTTCTTGGTTTCCAACGTCTCGCACATTGCGTTGACTGCATCCTGTACAAGGCTCATCTTTTCAAAGTCCTGTGCATCCACCAATTCCTGCAGCCGGAACCCGTGTTCTGCCAGAAAGCCGTCCGTTTTTCCGATGACCGTGCGGATGCGCTGAATCAGCTCCGTTTTATCCACCGTTGGATCAACGCCCGCCGGGCTGTTCTTGCTTACCGTATAATCTGCCAGAGCCTTGCGTAGCGCCTTTACGATACCAATATAGTCCACGATCAGGCCGTTGCTCTTGCCCTCCGAAACACGGTTTGCACGAGCAATAGTCTGCATCAGGGTATGGGCTTTCAACGGCTTGTCCAGATACAGACAGGACAGACACTTTACATCAAAGCCCGTCAGCCACATGGCACAGACGAACACCACCCGGAACGGATTCTTGCTGTCCTTGAATTCTTTATCCAGCTCCCGCTTTTCCATTTTGGCACGGTGCGGCAGAATATCCAGCCCCCACTTTTTGAAGGTCTGCACCTCGTTCTGCTCCTGACTGATCACCACTGCCATTTCGGTTTCTTTCATCCATGCCAGTTTACGGGCAAGCTCCTGTGCTTCCTGCTGGGTCACTGTGCCCTGCCGGGCTTCCAGCTCCCTGATCTTTGCCTGCCAGCATTCCTGCACATAGTTGTACATCCGCACACAGGTGACCTTATTCAGGCAGACGAACATCGCCTTGCCGCTGGTCCAAAGGTCAGAGTAATGCTCCACAAAGTCCTTTGCAATGGAGCACAGCCGTTCATCTGCGGTGAGAATATGAATCTCCTTGGCAAATTCTCGTTCCAGCTTTTCCTCCTGCGAGGGATCAAGGTCGGCTGCTTCAATGGCATCTAGGATCCGCCCGGTGATCTCCGGCTTGTCCAACTGGGCGATCTTATCCGCACGGTTTTCATAATACAGCGGCACCGTTGCGCCGTCCTCCACCGCCCGCTTGAAGTCATACACCGACAGATACCCGCCAAAGGTGCGCTCGGTAATATGGTCATCCGCCAGTAGCGGCGTACCGGTAAAGCCGATGCGGGACGCCGTGGGCAGCAAGTGCATCATGTTGTCTGCAAAAATGCCGTACTGGCTACGGTGGGCTTCATCTGACAAAATCAGAATGTCGTGATCCGGGTAGATGGGCGGCTCCTTGGGCAGATTGAACTTCTGGATTAGGGTAAACACAAAGCTGGGGTTGCCCCGCAGCTTTTTTACAAGGTCTGTACCGCTGGATGCAATGAACTGCGAAGCCTTTGTCTTGCCCAGCAGACCGCAGTTTTCAAAGGTATCGCTGATCTGCCGGTTCAGCTCGTCACGGTCGGTCAGTACCACAATGGTGGGCGAGCCTGCAAACTTGCGCCGGATCTTCTGCGCCAGAAAGACCATGGAGTAGCTTTTGCCTGACCCCTGCGTGTGCCAGAACACACCCAGCCTGCCGTCTTTCAGCTTGCGGTTCTCGTAAGCACTGACGGCCTCGTTGACGCCGAGATACTGGTGGTTGCGGGCCAGAATCTTGGTGGTGCGCCCACCGGAATGGTCGTAAAGGATGAAGTTTTCCAGCAGATCGAGGAAGGTCTTTTTCTCGCAGATGCCCCGCAGCATGGTTTCCAGTTCCACGCTGCCTGCATCGCTTTCCTTCAGACGCTTCCACTCGTGGAAAAACTCGTACTTGCTGCCAAGCGTGCCCACCTTGGCTTCCAATCCATTGGACAGCATAAGAAAGGCATTGTAATAGAACAACTGCGGAATGGTATCGAGGTAATCCCGATAATTGTCTATGTAGGCGTTTTGCACATCCACGGTGGGCTTTTTCAGCTCGATGAACAGCAGCGGAATGCCATTGACAAAACCCACAATGTCCGTTCTGCGGCGGTACAGCTGCGAGTGGATCTTCATCTCTTTTACGGCAAGGAAATGATTGTTTTCCGGGTTTTTGAAGTCGATCACCGCCGCGCTGCGGATTTCGGTGCGGCCATCCGGCCGCTTGACCGTCACCGGGATGCCATCCCGCAGCAGAAAATACTTTTCCTCATTGATCTGCATCAGGGATGCGGTGGAAACGTGTGCCGTGAATTTTTTCTGCACCTCGTCCAGCTGGTTCGGGGTGAGCCACGGGTTCAAGCGCAAAAGCGCCTGCCGAAAATACCGGGTCAGCAGCACTTCCCCATAGCTGGTGCGGCCCAACGTCCCGTCCGACCCCAGCTTTTCGGAGTTGTAAGCCAGCACGACCTCCCAGCCCAGAACATTTTGCAGCAAATTGCCTGCACTGTTCTGAACAAGGACATTTTCGGAGTATTCGCGGCTCATTTTCTATTCCTCCCAAACTCAGTCTTATTTTTCTTGCATTTTCTTCATTTCTTCATTTCTTCATCGAACGTTTTTTCGCCAATTTTAGCGATGCAATGTAGCCTTAGTCCTTGTTCATACTGTCCTAGGAGTGCGTATAGCTGGCTATCTGATGCTGCTGAAAAAGGTGCCCAACTTGTCGCACCCTGCGCCATTTCTAAGGCCGAAATTTCTGTCAGCGCACTTATTTTTGCATCTCGCAATGCTTCGATCATTCCATCTCTGGTCGGATTTTTCATTTGAGCACGAAGTTTTTGAATTTTATTCATCGCGTCTTTTACGTCCTTAAGATCCTTTGCTTCAGAGCAATATTTATTAAGAGAATCTGACATATTATGAACACCCCTTTCATCAAAGTTCAAACTATTTTATTGTTGTCCTATTTTTAACAACAGCGGCAATAACGCAATCCCCACGTCACAGCTCTTATCAGCCATCCATGCCAAAACAGGCTTTACTTTTTCCCACTTTGACTTTTTGCTGTCTTTGGACTTGACCACTTCTTCAATCTCAGAAATTTTATCCAACACTTCCTGTGTCTGTTCATTTGTGAGTGAAGTCATTTCTTCTACTTCTTTGCGTACCTGCTCAAATGTAATGTTCACATTCACACTGTTAGTCACATTGACGACCTGAGAATTGGAAACTTCCGGCTTGGGCAACTGTACCGCATTCATCTGGTACTTATATGTTTCCAATTTTGCCTTCATCATCTTCAAATTAGATAACACATACTTTTGAGGATTCTGGGCCAAATGTCCATAAGCAATATGTGTTCCATCATTTGTAGAGCACCACAAACCATCACACCACTTGTTGATGCAAGCTTGATACCTTGCATCAATCTGACGATGTAGTTCAAATAACTCTTCTATACTTAAATTTCGAACATTGTCTAGTCTTTTAATGTCAGCACACACCATATCATAAAATCCTTTTGGCATATCCATGGTATCACACCTCCAATTCCCCGCTCATCAACTTAGGCAATAGTAAATCTCGCTTCATCTTCGCTTGTTCAATTTGACAAGAGCATACAATAATTTTAGTATAAATTGTGCCCGCAATATTATTATATTGACTTATAGTTTCTTCGTCTGGTTTTAGAATTTTTTCTTGTGCAAGAAAGTCCTTCCAACGGTAATTTACGATACTGCTTGCACTCTTCTTATCATATTCCTGTGTTTTCCCATTCAAGCGCATCCATCGAAAACTATCATACAAATATTGTGAGAAGCTCGGAATTGGTTTTATCCTTTTACAAAAGCTTGCACATATAACCGAGTTATCCCACGTTTTCAGCATTAAGTCGATAATTCGCACCGTTCTAGCCACACCCTCTGTTTTGCTTCCTCCAGACACTTCAAACACAATATCTCCATCAAGCAGTTTTCGTGTTTCTAGACTACCAGCTGTATGATATCTATATGGAACACTTTGCAGTTGTCCATTTACCAATCCTTTAATATCCGTTCCACGTATTACGTATGCCGGGATCATACTTTTTTCATTTTGTAATTCTTCTCCCCATCCTCCACCAATTTCATAGCTTATAAAATCTTGTATTGGATTTTTGCTCCACCCCTCCGGCACACCGTCCACAATTTTCGTGTTTTCATGCCCCGGAAAGCGCAAATTCACAAACCACTCTTTATAAAGCCGCTGGGCTGCTTCTTCCAGCAATTTGATTTGTTTCCGGTTGTTTTCAATCAGGTCATCATAAGCAGAGAGAATATCTGCAATTCGTTTTTGGCTTTTTAGTGATGGAAGTTCAATCTCCAGTGTTTTTATTCCTGAAATCGGAACAGCTTTTTGTGCAGTTCCTTTTGCCAGTGCTTCAAATTTTTTCCGACCCTCATAGGACTGAAACCAATAGTACAAAAATTTCGAATATAAATTTGAGTCGAAATCTTTAATCCACGTTAAATTTCCATCCGCAAAATAAAACCTATCCGTTCTTTTATATAAGTATGGAATTCCAATTGTTCCTCTCGTTGTAATAAGTAAATCATTTTCTTTTGGTACCCCAAATTCATTTGACACTTTTTTATAAAGGTCTTCGCTAATATAATCACACTCTGTTACATCTTCGCCGTTGAACTTCTTAATAATTTCCTTCGAACAGTAGAACGGGACACCTTGAGTAATTCTTTCCGACAAATGAAATCTTTTGCTCGAAGTAACAACACACTGTTCACCTAACCTTATTTTATTCGACTTCATACTCCCATCTCCTCCAGATTCTTCGAGATGGTTTCCATCAGGCGGTTGGACTCTGCCTGCAATTCCAGCAGTTCCTTGTGGATCTCCTTCATCCGCTGGGCAAAATCCACGCCGTCGTCCTCCACGGATGCAACGCCCACATAGGCACCGGGCGTCAGGGATGCGCCTTTCTCGTTGAGGATGGTGTCGCGGCTGGCCACCTTGCACAGACCGGGAATATCCTGATAAACGCCCTCGCCAAACTTTTCGGTGAGCCAGACGGCCTCCTTGGCAACAGTCAGCTTCTCGTTGAGGGCTTCCAGCTCCTTGTCGAACTTTTCCTGCGTAGCTTTGTGCTCTTTGCGGGGTGCTGCCTCCACCGCGGCTTTGGCTTCTTCCCGCTTGGCCTGCACGTTTTGTCCCAGTGCGGCCTGAATCTCTGCAAAGGGGCGGTCGTCCGCCAGTTCTGCGTGATACTCCGCCAAAAGCCCCTTGTACTTGTCCACCTCGCCACGATAGAGCCAGACAATGGCGTCGAGGTTCTTCAACTGCCAGTCGCTCCACTCGTTCTGGGTGCGGTCCACCACGGTATAATAGTTGCGGGCATCGATGAACAACACGGTGTCCAGCAGCTGTTCCGGTTTGCCCTTATCCAGAAACCACAGCGAACAGGGCAGGCTTTTGGTGTAGAAGAAATTGTTGCCCACGCTCATCATCACGTCCACATGGCCGGTCTGGATAAGTTTTTCACGGATGTCCTTGTCTTTGCCCTGACTGTCGGTAGCAGAGGACGCCATCACAAAACCCGCACGGCCATGCTCGTTCAGGTAGGAGTAGAAATAGGACACCCACAGATAATTTGCGTTGCCGATCTCCTTGGCCTTGTTCACGCCGGGCAGGCCAAACGGCAGCCGTCCGGCACTCTGCGCCGACTCCGACTTGACCTTATCCACGTTAAACGGCGGATTTGCCATCACATAGTCGCAGCAGCCGTTCAGGTTGTGGGCATCATGATAGAAGGTATTGGCTTCATCGCCGGACTTGATCACGCCGGTCAGACCATGCACAGCCATATTCATCAGGCAGAGCTTGGCATTGTACTCCACCTTTTCCTGTCCGTAGAAGGTCATGGTGTTGTTGGCGATCATGCCCGCATGGTTTACAAAGTCGCCGGTCTGCACAAACATACCGCCGCTGCCGCAAGCCGGGTCCAACAGAACGCCGTGGGCAGGCTCCAGCACATTGACGATCATCTTCACCAGCGATTTCGGCGTAAAGAACACGCCGTCATCCTGTGCCACATTCTTGGCAAACTTATTCAAAAAGTACTCGTAGATACGGCCGATCACATCGCCGCCCACATCGTCCAACGCATCATTGTTGAAGATGCGCAGCAGTTCCCCCAGTAGTTCATCCGAGAAGATGGTGTAGTCCTTCGGCAGAACGCCCTGCAGCTGCTCGCTCTGCTGCTCCACCAGTTCCATGGCGTTGTTCACCACTTCGCCCAGACTGTTCAGCGGATTGCCCTCGATGCCGGTCAGCCCCTGCTCCGGGATGTTGGCGGGCAAATTGACTAAGTAATTGTACTGCGCCTCCTTGGGCAGAAACAGTGCACTCTTCTCGGCAAAGTCGCTCTGTTCCACCGGCAGCACCCGGCCACCGCGCATGGGACGGTCTTTCAGAATCTCCTGTTCCACCAGTTTAAAGCGGCTGTACGCATACCGCAGAAAAATCAGTCCCAGCACCGGCATACAGTATTGGTTCGAGGTGAGTTTAGAGCCTGCACGCAGCAGATCTGCCGACTCCCACAGGTCAGCTTCCAGTTTTTTGACGTTCACATTATTTGCCACGAGGGGGTTCCTCCTGTTGTTTGGATTTTCATTTTCTATTGTATCACAGTTTTCTGCAATGTTCATCTTTAATCATCGCTATTTTCTTTTTTGACTGGAAAAAGTTGTTTACCAATGGCTGACAATGTGTTAGAGCCATAAACTTTCTCATTTGGAGACGCTAAGTCTGCATCCATCGGATGCAGTTCAAGGGTTTGGGTGTCCCCAACAAGTATTTTGCAACGCAAAAGAAGCAGATGTATATGCGTCTGCATTGCTTGCTCTGTATCCCGACTTTCTGACAAATGTAGAGATTGAAGCAAAAGTTATTGCTACTTTGCAAAAGGCAGAAAGCTATATTGTGCATCTGAAAGAGCAGTATCGGCAGCATCTTCTGGAGACTACCAACAGCCAGTAAAATGCTTTCCAAAAATTTGTTTGATGAAAAAACACTGGAGGTGAATTTTATTTCCGACTACCTGACTGTCACTACACCTTTGCCGCAATATCTGCCCTATCCCCGCTTTCTGCTGGATATCGACTTGAGCCACACAGCGAAGTTGCTCTACACCCTGCTGCTTGACCGGGCAACTCTTTCTCAAAAGAACAACTGGATGGATGAGCGCGGCTTCGTCTATGTGATTTTTCCTCTTTCTGCATTAAGCAAAGCTCTGCGATGCAGCACTATGAGCATTAAACGTGCGTTGCGCTCGCTGGAAGATGCCGATTTGATTGAGCGCAGAAGAGGTCGCATTACTGTGCCCAACAGCATCTTTGTAAAAGTTCCGACAGCGCAAAAATGTTTCCCTGCATGGAACGATTCTGTTCCATCCGATGGAACAGAAATGATATCTTCCACGGAACAAAAGTGTTCCACTAACCAACGTAATAAGAACCTCCTGAAAAATAGCCACCTGACAAGAACAACAGACGCTCATTTGACCTTTGGAGAATATCAAAATGTCTTTTTAACAGCAAAGGAGTACAGGCGACTCAAAGCTGATTTCTCCGGGCTGGATGATCTAATCGAACAGCTTTCGGCTTATATCCAGTCTACCGGCAAAAAATACGCTGATCATGCCGCTACCCTGCGTATTTGGGCGAAACGGCAAAAGTCAGAACAGAAGCAAGCACCGGGCATCCCGGACTACACATTCACGGAAGGAGAAAGCCTATAAAGACGATTGAAAAAATTTTTGAACAGTCCGTTTCCAGTATTCCCGAAAATCCCGAAGATTATTATGGCAAGGACGGCCTGCTTTACTGCGGAAGTCGTCACACCCCAAAGGAAGCATTCTTCACAAAGGGCATTGCCCTGATGGGCAAGAACAAGCACCCCGTCGAATGCAGCTGTCATCGCACGGAAAGAGAAAAACAGGAGGCCCTTATCAGCCAGAAAAAGCACAGTGACCTTGTGCGGCGGCTGAAAAATGAGGGATTTTCAGACCCGGCAATGCTGGACTGGACATTTGAAAACGACAATGTCCGCAGCCCGCAGATGCACCATGCACATCGCTATGTAGAGCAGTGGCAAACCATGCGTTCAGAGAACCTTGGGCTTCTTCTCTGGGGTGGTGTAGGCACCGGCAAGAGTTTCCTTGCCGGGTGCATTGCGAACGCTCTGATGGAGCAGGAAGTGCCTGCGCGTATGACGAACTTTGCACGAATCCTGAACGAGCTGAACAGCAGCTTTTCCGGGCGCAATGATATTGTGGACAAGCTCTGCCGCTATCCCCTGCTCGTCATTGACGATTTCGGCATGGAAAGAGGCACCGAGTACGCACTGGAACAGATCTACAACATCGTAGACAGCAGATACCGCAGCCGGAAGCCGCTGATCGTCACCACCAACCTGACGCTGGACGAGATACGATACCCACAGGATACCGCTCACGCCCGCATCTATGACCGCCTGCTTGAAATGTGCGTTCCAATCTCCTGCATTGGGGTCAGCTTCCGGAAAGAGAATGCACAGGAAAAGCTGGAACGCTTAAAAAGTTTAATCGGATGAATCAAAAAATATTTCTAAAAATCCGCCTGGACTGTCAAAGTTTTGCTACAAGGAAATGGAGTTGCCTATTGAATAATTGCCGCCGTACAGAAACCAGCCCTGCCCCTTCGGAATACTCTGCAACCACACTCGATGAATGGAGCGCATTTGCAAGCTTTCTAGCCGATTTGATTGAGAAGTACGCATCGGTCTTGGAAATAGACAACGCAGTATCCTCAACCAACAACAAAAATCAACAAGATGCTGTTGATACCGCTCTTGCAGCATGATATAATATTCTTGTAATATTTGTCCCAACACAGTGGTAAGGTCTCCCCTTCCACTGTATTACATACACGGAACGAGGTGCTTAAAATGAATCGTCCAGATGACTCTCCTAAAAATTCCATCTTCATTTACACCACAGAAGATGGCCTGACCAAAATTGATACTACCTTTGACGGTGACACCGTCTGGCTTTCCATTGACCAGATGGCTGAGTTGTTCCAACGTGACAAATCCACAATTTCCCGTCACATCAAAAACATTTTTGCAGAGGGTGAGCTTGAACGAGATTCAGTTGTTGCAAAATTTGCAACAACTGCCGCAGACGGAAAGACCTATCAGGTCGAATTCTACAATCTTGACGTCATTATTTCTGTTGGTTATCGTGTCAAATCCAAACGAGGCACACAGTTCCGTATCTGGGCAACTGGCATCCTGAAGGAATATATGCGCAAGGGATTTGCGCTGGATGACGAACGCCTGAAAAATCTGGGCGGCGGTGGATATTTCAAAGAACTGTTGGAACGTATCCGCGACATCCGTGCTTCCGAAAAAGTGTTCTACCGTCAGGTTCTGGAGATCTATGCAACCAGCATTGACTACGACCCAAAAGCAGAAATCTCCGTCCAGTTCTTCAAAAAAGTTCAGAATAAAATTCATTATGCCATCCACGGTCAGACTGCCGCTGAGGTCATTTACAACCGTGCAGATGCCGAAAAGGAATTTATGGGTCTGACCACTTTTGTAGGAAATCAACCCACCTTACGAGAAGCTACTATTGCCAAAAATTATCTGAACGAGAAAGAGCTTCGTGCTATGGGGCAGTTGGTTTCCGGTTATCTGGATTTCGCAGAACGTCAGGCAGAACGTGAACAGCCCATGACAATGCAGGATTGGGCAAACCACCTTGACCGTATTCTGACTATGAGCGGCGAGCAGCTGCTTGTTGGCAATGGCAGTGTGACCCACAAGCAGGCAGCGGACAAGGCTACTACCGAATATCGGAAATATAAGGCTAAAACCCTCAGCGATGTGGAGCAGGATTATCTGGATTCCATTAAGTTTCTGGAGCAGAAAGCAGACAAGAAATAACCGTTTTGTGAGGTTTTCTTATGTCACAGGAAAAGACAAAGGTTTACACTTACACCCGTGTTTCCACGGCCATGCAGATCGATGGCTATTCGCTGGATGCACAGAAAGCTCGCATGAAAGCCTATGCAGACTTCAATGACTACCAGATCGTCGGCGAATATGAGGATGCCGGCAAATCGGGAAAATCTATTGAAGGCCGTGCTTCTTTCTGCCGGATGATGGAGGACATCAAATCCGGCAAGGATGGTGTTGCCTATGTGCTGGTGTTCAAGCTCTCCCGGTTTGGCCGCAATGCTGCCGATGTACTGTCTACCTTGCAGGTAATGCAGGATTTTGGTGTGAACCTGATTTGCGTGGAGGACGGCATTGATTCTTCTAAAGACGCTGGCAAACTGATGATCTCCATTCTGTCCGCTGTCGCTGAAATCGAACGTGAGAACATCCGTGTCCAAACCATGGAAGGCCGCATTCAGAAGGCACGGGAAGGTCGCTGGAACGGCGGTTTTGCGCCTTATGGCTATCGTTTGGTTGACGGTGTGCTGCAAATCAATGAGGATGAAGCCCCTGCCATTCGCACGATTTTTGAGCAATATGTAAACACCGACACAGGTGCAAATGGTCTTTCCAAATATCTGGAGACCCACGGCTTTCAGAAACTTGCTCGTCAAAATGGCACCTCTCCCCTTTTCAGCGCAACATTGATTCATGCCATCCTGAAGAACCCCGTCTACTGCGGGAAAATCGCCTTTGGTCGCCGCAAACTCGAAAAGATCCACGGCACCCGGAACGAATATCATCAGGTTCCACAGGAGAATTATTTGCTGGTGGACGGCCTGCACGAGGGCATCGTATCGGAAGAATTGTGGAGCGCTGCACAGGTCAAGCTGTTGGCGCAATCCAAACGATACGAGCCAGTCAACCGCAGCAAGACGGAACAGGCGCACTTGTTATCCGCCCTTGTCAAGTGCCCCGTTTGCGGTGCTGGAATGTACAGCAACAAATGCACCAAACGAAAGAAAGATGGCACACCCTATAAATCTTTCTCTTATTACAGTTGCAAGCATCGCAAGATGCAACGTGGGCAAAAATGCGATTTCAACAAGCAAATTCAGGAAGAAGTTCTGGATAACGCCGTGGTGGAAGTCATCATCAAACTGGTCAGCAATCCAAAGTTTGCCGCCATGATGCAGGAGAAAATCAACAGCAAAGTAGACACCACCGCCATTGAACAGGAAATTGCCGCCGCCGAAAAAATGCTGCGCCAGTATTACTCCGTCAAATCCAAACTCATGGATGAAATCGATAACCTCGACCCGGATGACCGGCACTACATCATGCGCAAATCCGACCTTGACGAACGGCTTTACAGGATGTACGATAAAATTGAGGATGCAGAAAACAACCTGCTGGATGCCCGTGCAAAGAAGCAGGCTATCGAAGCGGATAAAGTCACAGGCGATAACATTTATAAGGTTCTCATCTGCTTTGAAAAGCTCTTCGATATGATGAACCCCCTTGAACGCAAAAAGCTGATGGAGCATCTGATTTCCGAAGTCCAGATCTACCCGGAGCGTCAGCCCAACGGCCAGTGGCTCAAGTCCATCAAATTCCGACTTCCTATCATTGAAAATGGCACCGATTTGTGTTTGGACAATGGAAGTCATGTGGAGTGCGTACTTCAAATGACCCATAAAAGTAATTGATTGCTTCTTATTGCACAGGGCGTGCATGGCTATGTACAGAATGTCCCCCCTATTACTCCCTTTTGTTCAAATTCTGTTCCGAAGTCGTTCACGATTTAACCATAAATACATGCGATAATAATTGACATATTACAAAACGGTGTATCTGCTAACAACGCAACGGCCTGCTTTTTGGCTTTTGGGGTGCACCTGTATTCAAAAGGATGGCGTGTTTAAGATGAAGGCATGGTTCCAGCGTTTTATGTCCGGGCGGTACGGCAGTGATACTTTTGGCAACTTTTTGTGCGTAACGGCGCTGGTCTGCCTGGTAATTGGGCTGTTTGTGGGCATCTTTTATTATATCGGGCTTCTGTTGCTGCTTTATGCGTACTTCCGCATGCTCAGCCGCAACGTACACAAGCGCTATGCAGAAAACATTGCCTTTATGCAGAAAACCGCTGGTGTGCGCGCCAAGTTCGGCCAGCTGCAGCAGCGGTTTGCCCTGCGCAAAACCTACCGCTATTTTTCCTGCCCGCACTGCCGCCAGCAGGTACGCGTGCCCAAGGGCCGCGGCAAAATTTCCATCACCTGCCCCAAATGCGGCACCCAGTTCATTAAAAAAAGCTAAGGCAGCACCGCACAATTCCCGCCTGACGGCTTAAGCACCGCTCCGGCGGCTGCGGCACGGCATCTGCGTTGCCAAAATGCTCGATAATGTCGGGTTGCGGTACCCGCATCGTGCTTCGGGGGCAAAAGCCCCTCGCACTCTGCGACCGCTGCCCCTGCTTCGGTTCGCTGTTTCCGCCACTGGCGGCGCTCACCTTTGCAGCATCCAGTATTATCTGCGCTTTCGGCTTAGCATCTGCCGCACCTCGCTCGCCGTATCGGCACTTAGAATTATGCGGTATTGCCCTAAAGGTTTTCCCTTCACTTCGATGAAAGGTTGACGCTGCGTGTTTGGATATGTTACCATTTATCAGAAAGATTTAGACAATGCCGCAATGGACTGCTACCAGGCGTACTATTGCGGGCTTTGCCAATCTTTGGGCCGCAAATACGGCACGGCGGCGCGCATGGCGCTGAGCTATGACATGACCTTTGCCGCGCTGTTGCTGACCGCCCTGTATGACCCGCCCACACAGACTTCGCAGGGGCGGTGCGCACCGCATCCGCTGAGCACCCGGCCGCGGGCCGTGAACGAATTCACCGATTACGCTGCGGACATGACGGTGGTGCTGGCCTATTACAATTATCTGGATGACTGGCAGGACGACCACAAACGCAGCCGCCTGCGGCTGGCAAAGCAGCTTGAGCCGCATCTAGAAAACATCCGCCGCCAATGGCCGCGCCAGTGCGAGGCCATCCACACCAAGCTGGATGAGCTGAACCGCCTGGAAAGCGCTAACAGCACCGACCTGGATGCCCTTTGCAATGCCTTTGGCGCATTGCTGGGCGCGGTGTTCAGCCCGCGGGAGGATTTCTGGTCCCCTGCCCTGACGCAGATGGGCCGCGGGTTGGGCGGGTTCATCTATTTGATGGATGCCTATGACGATTTAAAAAAAGATGCCCGTCACGGCAGCTTTAATGCACTGGCCGCCACCAAACAGGCGTTTGGCAGCGATACTGCCGAGTTTGAAGCGCGCTGCCGCGAGCTGCTGACCCAGCAGATGGCCCTTTGCGCCCAGAACTTTGAACTGTTGCCGATTTTGAAAGATACCCCCGAAGGGCAGCTTTTGCACAACACGATTTACGCGGGGGTGTGGAGCAAGTACGCGCTGGTAAAAGCCACACGCACACCACGGAAGGGGAAAACAAACGAATGAACGATCCGTACAGTGTTCTTGGCATTACGCCGGGCGCCGATGAGGAAACCATTAAAAAAGCATACCGCCAAAAGTGCAAGCAATACCACCCAGATTTACACCCGGACGACCCCACCTGCGAGGACAAGTTCAAAGATGTACAGGCCGCTTACAGCGAGGTCATGCGGATGCGTTCCGGCGGCGGGTCCAGTGCATCCAGCAACGGCTCTTCCAGCTATTATGGGCAGCGCAGCAGCGGCAGCAGCCAACAGCAGTACCAGGATCCGTTTGGCTTTGGGTTCGGGTTTGACCCCTTTGGCTTTGGCGGCACCTATGGCGGGGCCAGCAGCAGCTATGACCGCCGGGAATCGCCGGAGATGCAGGCCGCCAACAACTATATCCGCAACGGGTACTATGCAGAAGCGATGAATGTTCTGGAAGGCATTGCCCCCGCTGACCGAGCCGCCCGCTGGCATTATTATGCCGCGCTGGCAAGTTCCGGCCTGGGTAACAACATCCGCGCCCAGAACGAAGCCCGCACCGCTGTGGACATGGAGCCTGGCAATTACGAGTACCAGAACCTTTTGGACCGGCTGCAGAACCCCGGACGGGCGTACTCCACTTATCAGCAGGCATACACCCAGCCCGGCAGCCGCCAGCACGGCATGAACTTTTGTTTGCAGGCCTGGCTGTACCTGATGCTTTGCAACCTGTGCAGCATTTGCTGCTGCGGTGGGCGCGGTGGATTTTATATTTGCTGAGCAGGGGTTGGAAGTAATTTTTAGCGTTGAATCAATATAAAGCGAACGCATGTGGTTACCCGTTGGGGCCGCATGCGTTCGTTTTGGTTTTGGGTGCTATTTTATTATATGAATCGCGGGGAGATCGTAAATGCGCTAGCGGGTACATATCATGAATGGTGATTTACCTCACGGTATGGACGTTTTCATAGGGCAATACCGCATAATTCTAAGTGCCGATACGGCGAGCGAGGTGCGGCAGATGCCAAGCCAAAAGCGCAGATAATACTGGATGCTGCAAAGGTGAGCGCCGCCAGTGGCGGAAACAGCGAACCGAAGCAGGGGCAGCGGTCGCAGAGTGCGAGGGGCTTTTGCCCCCGAAGCACGATGCGGGTACCGCAACCCGACATTATCGAGCATTTTGGCAACGCAGATGCCGTGCCGCAGCTGCCGGAGCGGTGCTTAAGTCGCAAGGCGGGAATTGTGCGGTGTTGCCCATAGGTTTACTCCATAAAAATAACCGCCCCCGGCCAGTTTCCCGGCGGGGGCGGTGTGCTTGTTAATTCAAACCCTGTTCAGGCAAAAATCAGACCTGGTAATCCACGGTGATGTTGCTGCTGGTGGTGGGCTTGGTGGCATCGTCAGAGTTGTTATCCACCTTGATTTCGCCGTTGCGGATCTTCTCCAGAACGGTGTTGTACTCGTCCATGGTGAAAGTGCTGAAGTTCCAGCTTGCTTCGTCGGTGGGCAGGCCAACATAGTCGCCCTCTTCCAGGCCAAAGTTGCCGTTGGTGCCAGCGATGGTGCTCCAGTCGCCTGCATTGACGGTATCCAGGCCATTCTTAACGGCAGCGCCCAGACCCTTCATGGCGGAGGTAACAAACGGGTTTGCCTTGTACTTGCCGGACTCAACACCCTCAACGCCCAGGTAGTTCTGGTCAACGTCAACGCCGATCAGCTTGCCGTCATGCTTGTCAGCAGCTTCAGCAGCAGAAGTCCAGATGCCGCCGCCGCAGGCGAACACAACTTCGGTGCCGCCATCGTACCAGCCGTCCATCTTAGCGGTGATCTTCTCATCGCCATAGAACTGACCGCCGTAGTAGTAGTTCATCTGAACGTTAATGCCCAGCTCCTGTGCTGCAGCATCAGCGCCCTGAACATAGCCGTAACCAAAGCGGATAACGGCGGGCACCGCCATGCCGCCCAGGAAGCCCAGCTTGGTGAAGCCGTCCTTGACAGCTGCATAGCCAGCCAAGTAGCCGGCTTCTTCTTCCTTAAAGGTCACGCAGAACACGTTTTCGGGGATGGTGCCGTTCTCAGAGTTGATATCAAAGCCGTTCACATCAACTGCGATGAAGTGAACATCAGGATACTCGGTGGCAGCCCAAGCCAGAGCAGGACCATACAGGTAACCAACGCATACGATGGTGTTTGCGCCCTCGGCGACAGCCTGACGGATCAGAGTCTCGCGGTCTTCATCGCTGGCGTCCTCGCCGGAAGGCAGGTAGTAGTTGTACTCGATGCCGTTCTCATCGCCGTAGCCCTTAACAGCTTCCCAGCAGCCCTGGTTGAAGCTTTCATCGTCCAGGGTGCCAACATCGCAGCACTGGGCAATGCCGGTGATGTTGTCAGAACCGGTTGCTTCAGCAGTAGCAGCGGAATCGCTGGTAGCCTCGGTAGAAGCAGCAGCGCTGGAAGAAGTGGTGCTGCTGGCAGAGCTGCCGCAAGCAGCCAAAGAGAGTGCCATGCAGGCAGCCATGGTCAAAGCAAGATACTTTTTCATGTGTGATCTCCTTATTTTTTTATCAGGGGCGCATGGTTTGCATCCCCTCTCATACATCCTATTATACCGTCTGGCAGTGCTTTTTTCAATGTGTAAAGCATTACAAAAGCATGACAATGCCCTTTGGTTCCTGTTACCGGTTCGGCTGATCCACCGTCACATTCTGGGTCTGCGGCATTGCCGTGGTATCAGAATAGCGTTCCACCTTTACAGTGCCTGCTGCCATACGCTGGTACAACTCACGATATTCCTCGCCGGTAAAGGTCTTCAGCCGCCATTCCTGCGTGGCAAGGCCCACGGCATCCACTTCGGTGCCAAGGGTCTCGGTCTGGCCGCTGTGGTCCTGGTCCCAGTTGTTCTGCGTGCCGAACAGGTACAGTTCATTCTGCACCACGGTGCTGTAGCAGTTCACAGCGCTGGTTATCACCGAGCTGCTCTGCCCGGCGCAGTCCCAGCCGGTGGCGATCACTTCGCGGCCGCTTTTCTCTGCGGCCTGTATGCAGCTGTCCGCCAGTTCCGGCGTGGCCGCCATAACCACCTGGAAGCCCTCGTTATACCAGCCGCAGACATAATCCGTCAGGTCATCATCGCTGGCCGTCATGCTGCTGTACCAGATGCGGATATACACCTGCACGCCCATACTGTCGGCTGCGGCTTCCGCCCCTTGCACAAAGCCGGTGGCGTAACGCACGGTGCTGGGCAGCGGCTCGCCGCCAAGCACCGCCATGCTGGTGTTGCCCTCCCGCACGGCGGCATACCCGGCCAGGTAAGCAGCCTGTTCTTCACGGAAGAGAACGCAGTGCACGTTGGCGGATGTGCGGTAGTCGGTGTAATCCTCGGAATGCGGCTCATCCCCGATCATCAGGTAGCTGACTGTGGGGTAGTTATCCTGGATGTCATACAGGGCGGCGGCCATCTCGCTGCCATAACACACCACCAGTCTCGCACCGCTTTGGGCGGCGCTGTTCAGGGCTGCTTTGGCGGCATCCAGGCTGGTATCTGCCGCAGTAAACTGCTGTGCGGTATAATTAAAATTGCTGCAAAACGTCTGCACGCCGTGCCATACAGCCGCACCGGCACCGATATCCGTTCCCTCGGCACCAACTGCCAGCGCGATTGCGGCTCCGGCGCCGTCCAGCGGCTGGTCCACTTTTTCTGCCGTAAGTTCATACAGGGCATCGTCCGTCAGCACCTGTTCCTGATCCTGTGCAACAGGTTCAGAGGAAGCGCTGCTGCCGCAGCCCGCCAGCGCCAGCCCAAAGGCCAGCGCCAACAACAGGCAAAGCAGCCGCCGGGCTGCAAAACGTTTGTTCTGGGGTAAAGACATGGGTGGAATAATCTCCTTTTATTGGGGTAAATGGGCCGCCTTAATCGGCCCCCGGCTCGATTTCAAGATTGGTCGGGCCAAAGCCGTAGGGCAACAGGTCGCCCAGGGTCGTTTCGATGTAGTCATCCTCGCTTTTGGCCATCAGCACCCGCAGCCTGGGGCCGCAGAATTCATACAGAGCCTGGCGGCAGACGCCGCACGGACCGGTGACAAGGGTGTTCTTTTTGCCGTCCAGGCTGCCCACAATGGCAATATCGGTAAACTCGGTCACACCCTCGCTGACCGCCTTGAACAGCGCGGTGCGCTCAGCACAGTTGGTGGGGGTATAGCCGGCGTTTTCGATGTTGCAGCCGGTATATACCATTCCGTTTTTGGCCAGCAGCGCCGCACCCACCTTAAAGTGTGAATACGGCGTGTAGGCAAAGCTGCGCGCCTTGAACGCTGCGCGGATCAGTTCCGCATCCGTCGGCTTCATTCCAGCACCGCCCCCAGTGCAACCTTCATCATGGCGGTAAAGCTGGTCTGGCGCTCTTCTGCCGTGGTGATTTCGGGGCTGACGAAGCTGTCCGAGATCGTCAGGATACAGGCAGCATGTTTGCCCAGCACCTTGGCGTTGTGGAACAGCGCAAAGCTCTCCATCTCAACAGCCAGGCAGCCTTTTTCGTCGCGCAGAACTTCCCAGTAGGTGGGGCGTGCGCCGCTATCCTCGCGGTAGAACACATCGGAGGAATGGATGGTGCCTTCAATCAGGGGAATGCCCTGCTTTTGGGCGGAAGCACGCAGTGCGTTGTTCAGTTCCTCGCTGGGCTTCTGGATGTCGTCGGTATCGCCGGACTGGGTCACGGCATAGTTGCTCTCAGAATAAGCGCCGGTAGCCAGAACCACATCAAAGACCTTGGCTTTTTCGGTATAAGAACCGGCAGAGCCAATGCGGATGATGTTCTCTACCCCATACTGGCTGTACAGCTCATAGGAGTAGATGCCGATGGACGGCATGCCCATGCCGCTGCCCATCACGCTGACAGGGTGACCCTGGTAGGTACCGGTATAACCCAGCATGCCGCGCACATCGGTAACAAGGCGCGGGTTTTCCAAAAAGGTTTCGGCAATAAATTTGGCGCGCAGGGGGTCGCCGGGCATCAGCACGGTTTTGGCAAAATCGCCGGGGTTGGCGCGGTTGTGTGGGGTAGACATATCAGATACGCTCCTTTATGTTGGGGCAATACCGCATAATTCTAAGTGCTGATACGGCGAGCGAGGTGCGGCAGCTGCTAAGCCAAAAGCGCAGATAATACTGGATGTCTTATCGAGCATTTTGGCAACGCAGATGCTGTGCCGCAGCCGCCGGAGCGGTGCTTGAGCCGTCAGGCGGGAATTGTGCGGTATTGCCTTGGATTTTTGCGGCCGGTTGGCCAGCCGCTGTGTTTCATGGTTTGTTTTGCGGCCCATTCCATTTGGGTAGATATATATTTAGTATACCACATTTTTCCGTTTTGTGGTAAACTTAGTATGAATTCACCATAAAGTTTTTCGGGGGTGTTGTTAATGCAGCTGCCTGAGCACTGCACCTTATGTCCGCGGCGCTGCGGGGCCAACCGCGCGGCGGGCCGCACCGGCTATTGCGGCGTGGGGGATACCCTGCTGGCCGCCCGCGCCGCCCTGCACCATTGGGAGGAGCCCTGCCTGAGCGGGGACCCCAACGCCGCGACCGGCAGCGGCACGGTATTTTTTACCGGCTGCACCCTGCAATGCTGCTACTGCCAGAATTACAAGATCAGCCAGCAGGGCCTTGGCAAGCCGCTGACGGCGGAGCGCCTGGCTGAAATTTTTATGGAATTGCAGCAAAAAGGCGCCAAAAACCTGAACCTTGTCACCGCAACGCAATGGCTGCCGTGGGTGACGCAGGCGCTGGATGCCGCCCGCCGCAATGGGTTGACCCTGCCGGTGGCCTATAACACCGGCGGGTACGAAACCGTGGAAACCGTAAAGGCTCTGGCCGGGTATGTGGACATCTGGCTGGCAGATTACAAATATGCCAGCCCTGCCCTGGCGAAAGAGCTTTCCGCCGCGCAGGATTACCCACAGGTGGCGCACGCCGCCATCCGCCAAATGCTGTTGCAGACCGGTGCCCCAGTGTACGATGCCGACGGCTACCTGCAAAAAGGCGTGATTGTGCGCCACCTTGCCCTGCCCGGCCACAGTGATGACAGCCTTGCCGTTTTGCAGCGCCTGGCCGACCTGCGGCAGGAAACCGGCGTGTCGTTTGTGCCCAGCCTGATGAGCCAGTTCACCCCGTTTTACCGCGCCGCGGAGCACGGTTTGGGGCGGCGCATTACCACCTACGAATACCGCAAAGTGGTTGACCGCGCCATTGCCCTTGGCCTGACGGACGGCTACATGCAGGAAAAAAGCAGTGCCCGCGAGGAATACACCCCGCCGTTTGACCTGGAAGGGGTCTGATGCGGTGGCTGCGCAAGGAGGTCTTGTGTGAACATCTTCTCTTTTGTCTATCTGGCGGTGTTCCTGCTGGCAGGCTTTTGCATTGCACGCAGGGCGCTGCCGCAGGCGGGGCTTTCGGTCAGCATTCCGCTGGGGTGCGGGTTCGGGGTCTCACTGCTGGCATTTGTTCCGGCCTGTTTTGCGGTGGTACTGGGTTTCCGGCTGCCTGCCCTTTTGTTGGCCGCAGCTGTTGTGGCCGCGCTGGCCGTTTGGTTGGCGCGGCACGGCACGCCGTTCACCCGTGTACCGGATCCGGACGCCGCCGCTCTGTGGGCCTGTGTGCTGCCCTTGGCTGTTGTTACCCTGTACCTGCTGCACACCCATGTGCTGCATCTGGTAGACGGCAGTTATCACACCGGGCAAAGCTGCTATGGCGATATGGCGATGCACCTGGGATTCATCAAAAACATTGCCGTTACCGGCAAGCTGCCGCCGGTGTATCCCCTGCTGGGCGGCGAGCACCGGTTCGGCTACCCGTTTTTGTGCGAGACCGTTTCCAGCGTTTTTCTGGTGCTGGGGGCAGACGCCCGCACCGCTTACCTGCTGCCCATGCTGGCCGCATTCATCAGCGTGTACGGCATGATGTGGCAGCTGGCGCGGCAGGTGTTGGGCAGCGTGGGCAAAGCTTGCCTGGCTTTTTGGCTGTTCTTTATGGGCAGCGGGTTCGGGTTTGTGTATTTCCTTGGCAGCGCCGAGGCGTTTGCCGGCATCTTTACCGGGTTTTACACCACCCCCACCAACTACACTGCCGAAAACATCGTCTGGGTCAACCCCATCGTGGATCTGCTGATTCCACAGCGGGCCACCCTGTTTGGCTGGTGTGCGCTGTTTCCCGCGCTGTATCTGGTCTGGCGGTTCTGTATGGAGGAGGAAACCCGGCTTTGGCGGTATCTCGCCCTGCTGGTTCTGCCCCTGCCACTGATGCACACCCACAGCGCACTGGCGCTGGTGCTGATCTGCCTGGCGTGCGGGGTGTACACCCTGGTTTGCCGCCCCCGCACCAAGGCCGTGCTTGCCCCATGGGGATGGTTTGCCTTGGTGTGCGGCGTGGTCTGGCTGGTAGAAATGTGGAACACCGTGTTTGCCCAATCGCTGGACGGGCAGCACATGCTGCGGCTGCATTTGAACTGGATCAACGGGCAGGATGACGGCACCCTGAAAGACAATTATTTCTGGTTCTACATCAAAAACATCGGCCTTGTCTACCTGCTGCTGATCCCGGCATTTTTCCATGCCAAACCCAAGCAGCGCTGGCTGTACGGCGGCGGGTTGGCTATTCTGGTTCTGGCGGAATTTGTTGTGTTTCAGCCCAACAATTATGACAACAACAAGCTGCTGTATATCTGGCATCTGCTGGGCTGCCTGTTGGTGGCCAGCCTGCTGATGGATTGGTTCAGCAAAGTTCGTGCTATCCCCTGGCGGGCGCTGGGGCTGTGCCTTTGCTGCTTTATCGCCATGTTTGGCAGTGTGCTGACTGTTGGACGCGAAGCGTTAAGCGACTACTGGCAGTGGAGCGCAGACGACATTGCCATGGCGGATTATATTGATGGCAATGCGGAAACCGATGCAGTATTCCTGACCAGTGACAGCCACCTTTGCCCGGTGTTCAGCCTGGCCGGGCGGCGCATTTTGTGCGGCTCCGGCAGCTTTGTATACTACCACGGCATGAATTATACCGCTGAATACAACGCCATGCACCAGCTGTACGAGAATCCCGATGAAGTTTCCCTGGCGCAGTGGGGCATTGATTATGTGCTGTTTGACAGCTATGTGTTCAGCAACATCCAAAATGCGGACGAGAGCTGGTATGCAGCGCGCTATCCCCTTTGGTACGAGAACGGCGGCAGCCGCATTTATAAAATCAACGGATAAGGCAACACCGCACAATTCCCGCCTGACGGCTTAAGCACCGCTCCGGCGGCTGCGGCACGGCATCTGCGTTGCCA